>MDTB01105509.1_pt1 | contig 163349 bp, 177 predicted proteins | sample 811161 | NCBI WGS metagenome assembly MDTB01 (sample SAMN05326650, study PRJNA326480) | marine metagenome | isolation source: seawater | place: Mediterranean Sea | collected 2009 | reverse complement strand
AGGTGGACCTGCTCCGGGGGATATGGCCGGACCAGGACCTGATGGACCAGCATTTGGACCAGATGGAGAACCAATGGGACCACCTCCAGGAGAAGCACCAAACCCAGATGGTGGTTTTGGACCAGGTCCGGATGGACCTCCCCCAGGAGATATGCCTCCAGGCGGTGACATGGGTGGAATGCCTCCAGGTGGAGCCCCAGGAGATATGCCTCCAGGCGGTGACATGGGAGGAATGCCTCCAGGTGGTGACATGGGAGGAATGCCTCCAGGTGACCCAATGGATCCAGGCGGATTTCCAGCTGGAGCCCCAGGTGATATGCCTCCGGGCGGAGACATGGGTGGAATGCCAGATGATATGGCTGCAATGGAAGGTCACATGGATGAAGCGGGTGCTCATCATGCACCGGAAGGACCAGCTCCAGATGATATTGCCCCTATGGATGGAGATATGGGCGGAATTGCCGATGCTCCTCCACCAGAAACTGATGATATTGTCTAGATAATATCACAAAACTTACCCCCTTATTAATTATAAGGGGGTTTTTTTATAAAGTTTTAATTTAAATTAAAATTATAATTACCATAATAGGCTAATAGTTAATTAAAAAAATTTTAGAAATTGAGTTTAATAAATTATGCACCTTTTTTTGAAAAACACAATTTACCCACCTTTTCCAAATCATTTAAAATTTGTTCACTTCGGTATGGGATGTTTTTGGGGAGTAGAAAAAAAATTTTGGAATTTAAAAGGTGTTTGGACCACTGCAGTTGGGTATGCTGGGGGTCAAACCTCAAATCCTAATTACGAGGAAGTTTGTTCTGGAGAATCAGGACATGCTGAGGTTGTAAGAATAGTTTATAATCCAAAAATTATCAGCCTTCCTAAACTCTTAAAAGTTTTTTGGGAATCTCATGACCCTACTCAAGGCATGAGGCAAGGAAATGATATTGGTTCGCAATATAGATCTATAGTCCTAGTTAGTGATCAAAATGAAATCAAAACTATTAAATCATCAAAAGAAAAGGTAAATAGCATTTTACAAACAAAAAATTATTCAGAAGTAACCACAGAAATTGAAACTTTAAATGAGTTCTTTTATGCTGAAGATTATCATCAACAGTATCTTTTAAAAAATCCAAATGGTTATTGTGCCCTAAAAGGTCTTGATATTAAATTTTTTTAAATAATTAGGGTTCAATCCATATTTTTTCTAACTCTTCTAACCCGTGACTTCTTTTTATCCTAATCTTTGCTCTTTTATTTCCATGTCTTGAAAGACATAACCAATCAATTTCATTAATTTTAACTATTATAGTGCAAAAATTATTAATACCCTCGTCGATATTCGTACTTTTAATGTTTATATTTTTAAGCTCTATTTCATTCCCTGGTGTGTTATAACTTATATAATTTTTTTTGGACCATTTAGAAAGACCATTCCAAGACTTTAAATCATTTTTTTTTATTGATGCCTTGCCATATAACCTTAATTGTATTTTCTTTTTATTACTATAAAACAATAAACAAACATCTTCATTTTTTTTCAATTCCTGAACTTTTAATGCGCGTATGTCACTGTGAATTTTTAAAATCCAATCTTGTTCAAATTCTCTCAGAATAACAGTTCTGGAATTAGGACTATTATTTTTAGTTATTGTTGAAAAGACAAACTCTCTAAATTCAGAACTTTTATTTTCAACTGCTTTCGAAAGATCTTCCTTCAATTCTTTAATTACAAAATTAATTTGATCGTCATATTTTATTTTTTTAGACATATTAAATTTTAGAAAGTTCATAAAAAATTATAGATGCAGCATTTGATACATTTAAACTGTCAATTAAATCATCATTCTTACTCATTGGAATCTTGACAAGATAATCGCAATTCTTCTTAATCAGAGATCTTATTCCTCTGCTTTCTGAACCTAGAACTATTACTTTATTAACTTCCTTCGGAATTTCTGTTAATTTACTTTTACTTGAACTATCTAGACCAATGACCCAATAGTTTTTTTTTTGAAGTTCTTTTATCAAAGAATTTATATTCATAACTTTAATTAAAGTAATTTTTTCATAAGCACCGCAGGCTGACTTTAAAAGTGTTGAATTGATATCAAAAGAATTTTTTTCATTATAAAAAATAAGGTTTATTCCAAATAAATATGCACTTCTTAGTATCGCTCCTACATTTTGTGAATCTGTAAGAGAATCAAGAATAAGTATACTAGATTTGTTGTTTTTTAATGCTTGGCTCATATCTTTTTCAAAAAGCTTTTTGCATTCCACAATTATACCTTGATGAAACTTATTCTGGACTTTGTTATCTATATAGTTTCTCTCAACTATTTTACATTTTGGAATAGAATTATTTTTTATTCTTAGTTTTATTTTTGAAAGAACTTCTTGAGTACAGTGCCATTCTATAACTTTTCTTTGACCATTATTTAAAGCAGCCAAAGAAGCATGAATTCCATATATAATTTCATTTTTTTGCATATTGTCTTATTAATTATAATATATTTTTCTTTTTTTTTACTTTACAAAGATCAGAATTGCAAAGTATACATTCTTTAAAGGAGGGATGGCCGAGTGGTTAAAGGCATCAGACTGTAAATCTGACCACGCAAGTGTACGTAGGTTCGAATCCTACTCCCTCCACCATAAAATCATAAATACAGCAAAACTTCTCTAGGCGGCCTGCATACGAAATACTTTTCTCCATTAAAAAAAATAGGTCTTTGCAAGCAATTCGGGTATTTAAATAGAAAATTTATTAGTTTATTTTTATCGTCTGAATCAAATTTATTTTCTCTAAATTCATTTTCATTTTTTCTAATAATTTCATCGGATGATTTACTTAATTTATTAACTATTTCTTCGATTTGATTTTTGGATAATTTAATTTTTTTGTATTCGATTAAATCATAAATAACTTTTTTTGAATCTAAAATAGATTTACATTCTCTTGACTTAGAACAACTATTATTATGAATTAATTTATACATTCTCAAACCTAAACTTATTTACAATTTATATTCTACATGTTACGAAGAAAAAATACAAAGATTTTTGCGGGTGTAGCTTAGTGGTAAAGCTCCAGCCTTCCAAGCTGATTACGAGGGTTCGATTCCCTTCACCCGCTCCAGTTTATAGGGGTGTAGCTCAGTTGGTAGAGCGACGGTCTCCAAAACCGTAGGTCGTGAGTTCGAGTCTCTCCGCCCCTGCCATTAAATATATTATCTTATTGGTGTCTTTAATATTGTGATAAAAATATATAAAACTTATTGATAATTTAAAAGTTTCTGATAATTATATTCTTAATTTTGGAATACTGTTTAATATGTTAAATCTAAAAACTCTCTACAAAGAAGTAAAGCAAGAGACATTAAAAGTAACTTGGCCAACTAAACCTGAAATAATTACAACAACCGTAATGGTTTTTATATTTGTTTTTATTTCCTCATTGTTTTTTCTTTTAGTCGACAAGATTATCTCTTTCTCAGTCAAATATTTACTTTTTCTTTAGGTTTATCGTGTCCAATTGGTATATTCTTCAAGTTTATTCAGGTCAAGAAAAGAGAGTTAGTGAACAAATAAAAGCACAAACTTTAAAAAAAGGCTTGTCAAACAATATTGAAGAAATCAACATTCCATCTGAAGAAGTTATTGAAATGAAAAAGGGTAAGAAGGTTAATTCAGAAAGAAGATTTTTTCCTGGATATATTCTCATTAAAATGTTAATGAATGATGACTTATGGCATACTATTAAAAATATTCCGAAAGTTAGTGGGTTTTTGGGAGGAAAAAAAGGTGAACCCTCTCCAGTTTCTCAGTCTGAAATTGACAGTATTATGCTTCAAGTTAAAGAAGGTTTGGATAGGCCAAAGCCTTCTGTAAGTTTTGAAGTGGGAGAACAAGTTAGGGTTTCTGATGGTCCATTTACTTCATTTAATGGAATGGTAGAAGAAGTAGATGAAGAAAAAGCAAGGCTGAAAGTTTCTGTTTCAATATTTGGGAGATCTACCCCTGTTGATTTGGAATATTCTCAGGTTGAGAAAGTTTAAGAAAAGTATATGGCAAAAAAAATAGACGGATACATAAAGTTGCAAATTCCTGCAGGTCAAGCTAACCCTTCACCTCCTGTTGGTCCAGCTCTAGGTCAAAAAGGTGTTAATATTATGGAGTTTTGCAAAGCTTTCAATGCCTCAACGCAAAACTCTGAACCGGGTATGCCTATTCCTGTTGAAATAACAGTGTATGTAGACAAAAGCTTTACCTTTATTACAAAGTCACCTCCTACTTCTTTTTTTATAAAAAAAGCTGTAAAACTAAAAAAAGCATCTCAAACTCCTGGTAAAGGCTTTGTTGCTTCAATATCACAAAAGGATATTAAAAGTATTGCAGAACAAAAAATAAATGATTTAAATACTGAAAATATTGACTCAGCTCAGAAAATGGTTGCAGGAACAGCCAGATCGATGGGCATAAATGTTGTAGAATAAAATGAAACTTAGTAAAAAATTTAAAAAAATTGAAGCAGAGTTTGATAAAGGAAAAGCTTACAGTATTTCTGATGCTGTCGAAATTACAAAAAAATATTGTTCAAAGAAATTCGATGAATCATTAGATTTATCAATTGTTCTTGGCATAGATGCAAAAAAAACAGATCAGTTGGTAAGAGGGGTTTTATCACTGCCAAAAGGAATAGGGAAAAAAATGCGAGTTGCCGTATTTGCAACAGGCGATGACCTAGAGTTAGCAAAAAAGTCAGGCGCTGACATTTTCGGGGGAGATGATTTAGTAGAAACGGTTAAAGCTGGGACTATTGATTTTGATAAATGTGTGTCCACCCCGGATATGATGCCAAAAGTAGGTAGTCTTGGACAAATATTAGGTCCCAAAGGCTTAATGCCAAACCCAAAATTGGGTACAGTGACTAAGAATATTTCTGAAGCAGTAAAAAACATTAAATCAGGTCAAGTTGAATACAAGACTGACAAAGCAGGACTTGTACACGCAACGATCGGAAAAGCAAGCTTTGATGCAGAAGATATTATAAAAAACGTAAAATTTTTTTACCAAGAATTAAATAAAACTAAACCTTCAACTTCTAAGGGAAATTTCATAAAAAAACTTTTTTTGAGTTCAACTATGGGACCGGGCTTGAAAGTTGATCTAACAAGTGTTATTTAATGAACTAAAATTTATTTTTAAATTTTAATACTGTCCAAGACTTTAGGTAGCATGGCTTTAATTTTTCAGCCTAAGGTAGACAGAGTTTATCGTTGATTTACTCGGGCAGAAAATTTTTGAAGTTAATATTTACTTGATTAATGGAGTATGTAATTGAATAGAACTGAAAAACATGATTTTGTCAAAAGTTTTGGGTCTCAGCTTAGTAAAACTAACTTTGTTGTTGTTTCTCATTACAAAGGTTTGTCTGTTCAAGAGATATCTTCTCTTAGAAAGCAAATTCGTAAAGAGAATGCAACTTTTAAAGTTACAAAAAATAGTCTTGCAAAAAGGGCAATAAAAAATACTAATTATGAAAATTTAGATCCGTTTTTTGTTGGACCAACTGCAATTACCCTCTCCGATGATCCAGTTTCGGCTGCAAAAGTAATTGTTGATTTTTCAAAAGAAAATGAAAAACTTACAATTATTGCTGGTGCCATGGGAGATAAAGAGCTAAGTATTGCCGATATAAAACAACTCGCATCACTTCCATCAATGGATGTCATTAGAGGAAAAATTCTTGGTCTTATTACCTCGTCAATGACCAGTATTGTTTCTATTATGCAACAACCACCTTCAAAAATTGTAAGACTTATTAATTCAAAACCTGAATAACCAATTAAACTAAGGAGTAAAAAAAATGGCAAACCTAGAAAAAATTATTGAAGATCTATCAAGTTTAACAGTTTTGGAGGCATCCGAGCTAACTAAACTTTTAGAGGAAAAATGGGGAGTTTCTGCTGCAGCTCCAGTAGCTGTTGCTGCAGCGCCAGGTGCAGGTGCGTCTCAAGAAGCAGCTGAAGAAAAAACTGAATTTACTGTTGCCCTTACAGCCGCAGGCGAAAAGAAAATAAATGTCATTAAAGAAGTAAGAACAATTACCGGACTTGGACTCAAAGAAGCGAAGGATCTAGTTGAAGGTGCACCTCAAAATGTTAAAGAAGGCGTTGGAAAGGAGGAAGCTGAGAAATTTAAAAAACAACTTGAGGAAGCCGGTGCAACTGTAGAATTAAAATAATATTAATCTTTATTGAAAAATTAAATGAAACGTTCTTTTACACTTAAACATAACGTAAGGAAGAGTTTTGGTAAAATTCCAGAATTATTGGAGATGCCTAATCTTCTCGAAATCCAAAGAAATTCATATGAACTTTTTTTACAAAAAAATACTAACCCCAAAGATAGACAAGATATCGGACTTCAAGCGGTTTTTAACAAAGTTTTTCCTATTAAAGATTTTTCCGGAAAAGCTGAACTCCAATTTGTTAAATACGAATTAGAGGATCCAAAATATGATGTTAAGGAGTGCATCCAAAGAGGAGGAACTTATGCTTCTCTTCTTAAGGTCACATTGCGTTTAATTGTTTGGGAAATCGATGAAGAAAGTGGTGCAAGTTCAATAAAGGATATAAAAGAGCAAGAAGTTTATCTTGGAGATATTCCGTTGATGACAAACAAAGGTACATTTGTATTTAATGGAACAACAAGAGTTGTGGTTTCACAAATGCATAGATCTCCTGGTGTTTTTTTTGATCATGACAAAGGTAAAAGTCATTCAACTGGTAAATTTTTGTTTGCATCACGATTAATCCCTTATAACGGTTCATGGTTGGACTTTGAATTTGATGCAAAAGATCTATTATATGTAAGGATTGACAAAAGAAGAAAGCTTTTGGCTTCATCTTTATTGCTAGCACTTGATGATAAGAAAACACAAAAATATAGAGAGAAATGTGGTGATGGTGAAATTGATTATAACGTCTTAACTGGTTTAAACCATGAGGATATATACTCATTTTTTTATAAGAAAAAAAATTATATCAGAAAGAAAGATGGGTGGGAATTTGATTATATCAAAGACGATTACCTTGGATCAAAATTGACCTTTGATCTTGTTGATTCATATTCAGGTAAAGTTTTAGCCAGTTCTGGTGATAAATTTAATGTTTTAGTGGATAAAAAAATCTCTGAATCTAAGGTCAAAAAGTTATTTGTAAATGAAAATGAACTTGAGGGAAGATTTTTAGCTGAAGATATATTTGATGAGAAAACTGGTATTATTTCTTTTGAGTCTGGAGATGAGATAAATCAGGATATTTTAACTTTTTTAAAGAAAAGTAAGATTGATTCTATAAACATTCTTGATATCAATAATAATAAACAAGGAAGCTATATAAGAGACACATTTTTTGCTGATAAAAATAAAAATCGAAATGATGCACTTAATGAAATATATAAAATAATGAGACCAGGAGAACCGCCAACGCCTGAGTCAGCAGACAATCTATTTCGAAGCTTGTTCTTTGATAGAGAAAGATACGATTTATCAAATGTAGGAAGACTAAAAATAAACTCTAGGTTAGGACTAGAAACAGATCTCGAAAAAAGAATATTAGAAAACGATGATATCATTCAAATCATTAAGTATCTTGCCGAACTTAAAGATGGTATTGGTGAGATAGATGATATCGATCATTTAGGGAACAGGAGGGTTAGATCAGTTGGTGAGCTTTTAGAGAACCAATATACCCTGGGTGTTATTAGGATGGAAAGGGCGATTAAAGAACGAATGAGTAATTCGGAAATTGAAATTGTCATGCCTAATGATCTAGTCAATCCAAAACCAGCTTCAGCTTCAGTTAGAGAATTTTTTGGTCAAAGTCAGCTATCTCAATTCATGGATCAAACAAACCCACTTTCTGAAATCACACACAAAAGGAGATTATCTGCATTAGGTCCAGGAGGTTTGTCAAGAGAAAGAGCAGGATTCGAAGTAAGGGACGTGCACCCCACTCACTATGGAAGAATATGTCCTATCGAAACACCAGAGGGCCCAAATATTGGTTTGATAAATTCATTGGCAACTTATTCTAAGGTTAATAACTATGGTTTTATTGAAACACCTTTCAGAAAAGTTATTAACGGAAAGGTTACTACAGAGGTCGTCTATCTGTCTGCAATGGAGGAAGAAAATAATACAATAGCTCAGGCTAATGAGCCCTTAAATGCTGACGGTTCTTTTTCTAGAGATTTAGTATCTTGTAGAAAAGATGGAGATTTTTTTCTCCTTAACCCAAAGAATATTGATTTAATGGATGTTTCACCTAAACAACTTGTTTCAGTTGCGGCAGCATTGATTCCTTTTCTTGAAAATGATGACGCTAACAGAGCATTGATGGGTTCAAATATGATGCGACAAGCAGTGCCACTTTTAAAAGCGGATGCTCCATTTGTTGGCACAGGTATGGAAAGTGTTGTAGCTAGAGACTCTGGCGTTGTTGTGGTTGCAGGAAGATCTGGTTATGTAGACCAGGTAGATTCTTCACGAATAGTAATTAGAGCAGACGAAAAAAAGGAAAAAGATACCGGGGTTGATATCTATAGACTTAGTAAATTTCAAAGGTCTAATCAGAATACTTGTATAAATCAGAAACCATTGGTAAGAGCAGGAGATTATGTGACTAAAAACGATATTATTGCTGATGGCCCGGCTTCAAAAATCGGAGAACTTGCTCTAGGAAAAAATGTGACTGTAGCATTTATGCCCTGGAATGGTTATAACTACGAGGATTCAATTTTAATATCAGAAAAACTAGTTGTTGATGATGTATTCACTTCAATTCATATTGAGGAATTTGAAGTTCTTGCACGTGATACTAAATTAGGACAAGAAGACATTACTAGAGATATTCCAAACGTGGGTGATGAAGCGTTAACTAATTTAGATGAAGCTGGCATCGTACACATCGGTGCTAAAGTTACACCAGGTGATATCTTAGTAGGTAAAGTTACACCAAAAGGTGAATCACCAATGACCCCAGAGGAAAAACTTTTAAGAGCTATTTTTGGAGAGAAAGCAGCGGATGTAAAGGATACCTCTTTGAGATTGCCACCTGGAGTTTCAGGAACAGTTGTCGAGGTTAGGGTTTTTTCTAGAAGAGGTATAGATAAAGATGAAAGAGCACTCTCAAATGAAAGATCACAAATTGAGCAATTACACAAGGATATGGAAGATGAAAAGTCTATTCTTGAGTCAAGTTTTAAAAAAGGTCTTTTTGATTTACTCTCTGGACAGATCCATTTAAGTGGAATTCAAGGACTTGCGAAAAATAAGACCATTAATTTAGAAGCAGTTCAAGAACTGAGTCTTTCAAAGGTCAAGGAGATAAATATTAAAGATGATAAAGCTATGAAAAAAGTGGAATCTCTGTGTGAAGCCTTTGATCAAAGCCTAGAGATCCTTAACGATAATTTTAAAGACAAAGTTGACAAAGTACAGTCCGGTGATGATTTATTGCCAGGTGTTATGAAGTTAATAAAGGTCTTTGTTGCTGTAAAAAGACAATTGGCTCCTGGAGATAAAATGGCTGGAAGGCATGGAAATAAGGGAGTTATATCTAGAATAATTCCTGCTGAGGATATGCCTTATATGGAAGACGGTACACCTGTTGATATAGTTCTCAATCCTTTAGGAGTTCCATCTAGAATGAACGTTGGACAGATTTTGGAAACACATCTCGGTGCAGCATCAGTAGACTTAGGTAAGAAATTTTATGAGTTATCAGAAAACGTAATAGAAGATTCTTCAAAAATTAAACATTTAAAAGATTTTTTTAAATTAGTATATGAGGATGATGTTTATAAAGATAGATTTGAAAAACTAGATGATCAGTCTCTTATAAGTCACGCAAAAGGACTAAGAAATGGAGTGCCATTTGCCACACCAGTTTTCGATGGCGCTAAAGAAATTGACCTTAATAAGTTTTTTAAATACGCTGGTTCAGATACCAGTGGTCAAAAAAAATTAGTTGATGGAAGGACAGGAGAATTTTTCGACAGACCAATTACTGTTGGAGAAATTTATATGCTGAAATTACACCATCTTGTGGACGACAAAATTCATGCAAGATCTATAGGACCTTACAGCCTTGTAACACAACAACCCCTTGGAGGAAAAGCTCAATTTGGAGGTCAAAGATTTGGTGAAATGGAGGTATGGGCGCTGGAGGCTTATGGTGCATCCTATACTCTTCAAGAAATGCTTACGGTAAAGTCTGATGATGTATCAGGAAGAACTAAAGCTTATGAAACTATTGTCAGAGGTGAGGACAATATAGAGTCTGGAATACCAGAGTCTTTTAATGTATTAATCATGGAACTTAAGTCATTAGGTTTAAATGTGGAACTTTTAGAGCGTAACGTTTAGGGAGAAATTATGAGTGATTTAATGAAATTAATTGAGAAACCAAATTTTACAAATTTTGATTATTTGAAAATCTCTATTGCAAGTCCTGAAAATATGATTGCTTGGTCTCACGGCGAGATTAAAAAACCTGAGACAATAAATTACAGAACATTTAAACCCGAAAGAAGCGGTTTGTTTTGTGCAAGAATATTTGGACCCATTAAAGACTATGAGTGTATTTGCGGAAAATATAAAAGAATGAAATTTAAGGGAATTATTTGTGAAAAATGTGGTGTTGAGGTCACTGTTACTAAGGTAAGAAGAGAAAGAATGGGTCATATTCCGCTAGCTGCTCCAGTTGCACATATTTGGTTTTTAAAGTCCCTACCAAGTAGGATTGGACTTTTATTAGATCTTACTCTTAAGGATTTAGAAAGAGTTTTATATTTTGAGAGTTTTATCGTTACTGAACCCGGTATGGTAAAATCCTTAAAAAAATTTCAAGTAATCAGTGAAGAAGAAAACGCAGAGTATAAAGAAGAACATGGTGATGAATTTGAAACTATGATTGGCGCTGAAGCAATTCAAAAACTTTTGTCGGAAATAGATTTAGAAGAAGAAAAGAAAACTGTAAGAGAAGATTTAAAGAACACTAATTCAGAAACTAAGAAAAAAAAATTAGTGAAACGACTAAAACTGATCGAAGCATTTATTTCTTCAAAGTTGAAACCAGAATGGATGATTTTAAATGTAATTCCAGTTATTCCTCCGGAATTAAGACCACTTGTTCCGCTTGATGGTGGAAGGTTCGCAACTTCAGATCTTAATGACTTATACAGAAGAGTAATCAATAGAAACAATAGATTACAAAGATTGTTAACTTTAAGAGCACCAGAAATTATTGTCAGAAATGAAAAAAGAATGCTTCAAGAAGCTGCTGATGCACTTTTTGACAATGGTAGAAGAGGAAGGGTCATAACTGGGACTAATAAAAGACCTTTAAAATCTCTATCTGATATGTTGAAAGGAAAACAAGGAAGGTTTAGACAAAACTTGCTTGGAAAAAGAGTAGATTATTCAGGTAGATCTGTAATTGTTGTTGGACCAGAATTAAAACTTCATCAGTGTGGCATCCCAAAAAAAAATGGCAATTGAGCTTTTTAAGCCTTTTATTTACGCAAAATTAGAAAAATATAATCTAGCAACTACTATAAAAGCTGCAAAAAAAATGGTTGAAAAAGAAAGACCTGAAGTTTGGGATATTTTAGCTGAGGTAATAAGAGAGCATCCAGTTTTGTTGAACAGAGCACCAACACTTCATAGACTAGGAATACAGGCTTTTGAACCAATATTAATTGAAGGTAAAGCAATTCAACTACATCCTCTAGTTTGTACAGCATTTAATGCAGACTTTGATGGTGATCAAATGGCTGTTCACGTCCCGCTTTCTCTGGAAGCTCAGTTGGAAGCGAGAGTATTAATGATGTCTACTAATAATATTTTATCACCTGCAAGTGGAAAACCTATTATTGTCCCTTCGCAAGATATGATATTAGGTCTTTATTATTTGAGTGTCATGACGGAAGGAGCCGTAGGCGAGGGAATGATTTTTTCTAATTTAGGGGAAATACAAATAGCTCTGGATAATAAGTTTGTATCACTTCAAACTAAAATTAAAGCTCGATACCAAACTCTAAATGAAAATTATGAACCAATTACAAATATTGTAGAGACTACTCCTGGAAGAATGTTGATAAGTGAAATTCTACCAAAACACCCTAAAGTTGGATTCGAAATAATTAATAAACTTTTAACGAAGAAGGAAATTAGTAGTGCAATAGACTTGGTCTATAGGCACTGTGGGCAAAAAAAGACAGTAATTTTTGCTGATAAGTTAATGGATTTAGGTTTTAAGGAAGCTTGTAAGGCCGGAATATCTTTTGGTAAAGATGATCTTTTGATTCCAGAAACTAAGAATAAACTTTTAGGACAAACTGAAAAACAAGTGAAAAACTACGAAAAACAATATTCTGAAGGTTTGATTACTAAGGGAGAGAAATATAATAAAGTTGTTGATGCTTGGGCTAAATGCTCTGATGACGTTGCAGATCAAATGATGAGTATCATGGTGCCTAAAGAAAAAGATTCAGTATCAGACATTAATTCGGTTTATATGATGGCTGATTCAGGGGCTAGAGGTTCGGCTGCTCAATTAAAACAACTTTCAGGTATGAGAGGTTTAATGGCAAAACCTTCAGGAGAAATTATCGAGACTCCTATTATTTCCAATTTCAAGGAGGGACTTACTGTTTTAGAATATTTTAATTCTACTCATGGCGCAAGAAAAGGTTTAGCTGACACTGCACTTAAAACTGCGAACTCTGGATATTTAACAAGAAGACTTGTGGATGTTGCTCAAGATTGTATTATTACTATTGATGATTGTTATACAAATGAGTATATCACTGTTAGAGCAGAGGTTGAGGGCGGTGAGGTAATTGATGAATTATCTGAAAAAATATTAGGAAGAACATTAGCAGAGGACCTAACTGATCCAATAACTAAGAAGACAATTTTGTCTAGTGGAGAAATTGTTTCTGAAGAACACTTACCTTCAATTGAATCATCAAATATTGATGAAGTTAAAATTAGATCAGTTCTAACTTGTGAGGCAAAATTTGGGGTATGCGTTAAATGTTATGGAAGAGATCTTGCGAGAGGAACTCCTGTAAATATTGGAGAGGCCGTTGGGGTTATTGCAGCCCAATCAATAGGTGAGCCAGGAACACAGCTCACAATGAGAACTTTTCATATTGGTGGAGCAGCTCAAAAAGGATCTGAAATCTCTAATGTAGAGACAAATGTTAGCGGAGATGTAAAATTCTTAAATGTACAACTGTCAGTTGATACAAATGGAAATAGCATAAATTTATCCAGAAGTGCTCAATTATGTGTTTTTCAGGGTGAAAAAGAAAAAGCAAGGCACAGAATACCGTTTGGTTCTAAAATTAATGTTAAGGAAGGAAGTAATGTTGAAAAAGGAACTCTTTTAGCTGCATGGGATCCTTTCACTATTCCAGTTATATCTCAAATTGCTGGGTTTATTATTTTCAAAGATCTTGATGATGGTGTTTCAACAAGAGAGGTAATAGATGAATCAACTGGTTTAGCAAGTAAAATGGTTGTTGATTGGAAGCAGCAAGCAAAAAATCAGTCTTTAAACCCAAGAATTGAAATTCATGATAAAATAAAGGATGGAAAGATATTAACTCTTGAAAATGGAAGCTCAGCCTCATACGAGTTACCAGTAGATGCAATTCTTGCTGTTAATTCTAATCAAAAAGTCAAAACAGGAGACTTTATTGCAAGGTTGCCTAAAGAATCTTCAAAAACCAAGGATATTACCGGTGGTTTGCCAAGAGTTGCTGAGTTATTTGAGGCTAGAAAGCCAAAGGATCATGCAATTATTGCAGAAATATCGGGAACAATTCAGTTTGGAAAAGATTACAAGATGAAAAGAAAAATCTCAATTCAGCCCGAAGATAAAATACATGAGCCAGTAGAATATGTAATTTCAAAATCTAAACATTTATCTGTGCAACAAGGTGATTTCGTGGAAGTAGGGGATACTCTTGTTGATGGAAGTTCTGTTCCTCATGATATACTTCGTATTAAGGGTGTTGAAGCACTATCTTCTTACATGATCAAAGAGGTGCAAGACGTTTATAGATTACAGGGAGTCAAAATTAATGATAAACACATCGAAGTAATTGTCAGACAAATGATGCAAAAAGTAGAAATTACTGATTCAGGAGAATCAACATTTCTTATAGGAGAGCAAGTAAGTAAAAAGGAATTCGACGAAACGAATGCCAAGACTATAAGTGAGGGTCTTAAAGGTGCTAAGGCATCTCCTATACTTTTGGGTATAACAAAAGCATCTCTGCAAACTGATAGCTTTATTTCTGCTGCTTCTTTTCAAGAAACCACCAGAGTATTAACTGAAGCATCTGTTTCTGGAAAAATTGATAGTCTCGTTGGTTTGAAAGAGAACGTAATAGTTGGAAGGTTGGTCCCTTGTGGAACCGGTTCTTTCTTAGCTCAAGCTAAAATAGAAGCAGCAAAGAGGGATAAAGTTTTATTAAAAGCTTCGGAAGATTCTGAAGAAAAAGATGAGGTAAAAGAAGTTCCTATTTCATCTTAGAAAATAAAAAATTCTTTAGTTGACTCATAGTCAAGATGTATTAATATCCAACAAATAATTGGTCGTGGCTTTTAGTCAAACACAATTTCAATTTTTTTTTGGGAAATGTTATGCCTACAATTAATCAGTTGATTCGTTCTCCAAGGACTAAACAACTTAAAAGAAATAAAGTTCCAGCTCTTGAGGCCTGTCCTCAAAAAAGAGGTGTTTGCACTAGAGTATATACAACAACTCCAAAAAAACCTAACTCTGCGTTAAGGAAGGTTGCTAGAGTAAAGCTTACAAACGGTTTTGAAGTAACTAGTTATATACCCGGGGAGGGGCATAATATTCAAGAGCATTCTGTTGTGCTTTTGAGAGGTGGGAGAGTTAAAGACCTACCAGGAGTTAGATACCATGTTCTCAGGGGAGTTCTAGACACTGAGGGTGTTAAAGATAGAAAGCAAAGAAGATCAAAATACGGAACAAAAAGACCAAAGTGATTTAAATGTCAAGAAGAAGAGCAGCAGAAAAAAGAAGCGTATATCCAGATCCGAAATTCGGAGATATTGTATTATCAAAGTTTATTAACATCATGATGTTAGACGGGAAAAAATCGCTTGCCGAAAAAATAGTATACAAAGCTCTTGAAAAAGCAGGTAGCGTTATAAAAGATAAAGAACCTATCGAAATATTTCTGCAAGCATTAAATAACGTTAAACCTGGAATTGAAGTTAGGTCAAGAAGAGTTGGTGGTGCTACTTATCAAGTTCCAGTGGAAGTCAGATCTGAAAGAGCACAAGCACTAGCGATCAGATGGTTAGTGGCATCGTCTCGCAAGAGGAATGAGAAAACAATTACTGAAAGATTGTCATCGGAAATTGTTGATGCACATGAAAATAAAGGTATTTCTGTCAAAAAAAGAGAAGATACTCATAAGATGGCAGAAGCTAATAGAGCTTTCTCTCATTACAGGTGGTAAATTATGACCCGGCAAACACAACTAAATGACTATCGTAATATTGGAATAATGGCTCATATTGACGCCGGAAAAACAACTACGACTGAAAGAATTTTATATTACACAGGCGTGTCGCATAAAATTGGTGAAGTTCATGATGGAGCTGCGACTATGGACTGGATGGAGCAGGAGCAAGAAAGGGGTATAACAATTACATCAGCAGCAACAACGTGTTTTTGGAATGATAAACGTATTAATATTATAGATACTCCGGGCCATGTTGATTTTACTATTGAGGTGGAGAGATCTTTGAGAGTTCTAGATGGTTCAATTTGTGTGTTTGATTCTGTTGCAGGTGTGGAGCCACAGTCCGAGACTGTTTGGAGACAAGCGGATAAATACGGTGTTCCAAGAATGTGTTTTGTAAATAAAATGGATAGAACAGGTGCCAATTTTTTTCGATGTGTTGATATGATTAAAGATAGACTAGGAGCCAACGCTCTGGTTATTCAGTTGCCAATAGGATCAGAGGCTGATTTTCAAGGTTTAGTAGATTTGGTAAAGATGAAGGCAATAATCTGGGAGACTGAGTCCCTAGGAGCAAAATTTAATTATGTCGATATTCCAGAAAATCTAGTTGAAGAATCAAATAAATATAGAGAAAGTTTAATCGAAACCGTTGTTGAAATGGACGATGATGTAATGGAAAAATATCTTGATGGAGATATGCCTGAGGAATCAAAAATTAAAGAACTAATTAGAATAGGTACTATTGATTCTAAGTTCGTGCCAATTTTGTGTGGAAGTTCATTTAAGAATAAGGGTGTTCAACCAATGTTGGATGCGGTAGTGGATTATTTACCATCTCCACTAGATGTCCCTGCTATTAAAGGAATTAAATATGGTACTGATAGTGAAGATATAGTAAGAAAAAGTTCGGACTCTGAACCTTTTTCTGCCTTAGCTTTTAAAATAGCAAATGATCCATTTGTGGGAAGTTTAACTTTTATGAGAGTCTATTCTGGTTCAATTGAAGCTGGTTCATCTGTATTAAATTCAGTTAAAGATAAAAAAGAGAGATTTGGAAGAATGTTGCAAATGCATTCGAATTCTAGAGAGGACATTAAAAGTGCTTATGCAGGGGATATTATTGCAGTTGCTGGTTTAAAAGACACAACAACTGGAGACACTTTATGTGATTCAGATCAAGCCGTAATACTAGAAAGAATGGAATTTCCTGAACCAGTTATTGAGGTTGCTGTTGAGCCAAAAACAAAAGCAGATCAAGAAAAAATGGGTGTTGCTCTTCAAAGGTTAGCAGCTGAAGATCCTTCTTTTAAAGTAAGCGTTGATCATGAATCCGGACAAACTGTTATGAAAGGGATGGGGGAGCTCCACCTTGAGATTCTAGTTGATAGAATGCAGAGAGAGTTTAAAGTTGATGCAACAGTGGGTGCGCCCCAGGTGGCCTACAGAGAAACAATCACTCAACCAACAAAGGTTGATTATACTCATAAAAAACAATCTGGTGGTGCCGGACAGTTTGCCAAAATTATTCTTGAATTCGAACCTCTAAAAAAAGGTGAGGGTATTATTTTTGATAGTAAGATTGTAGGAGGAAGAGTTCCTAAGGAATATATTCCTGGTGTTGAGAAAGGAATTAAACTATCTACTGAATCTGGGTTTCTAGCAGGTTTCCCTGTTATTGATTTTAAGTGTACATTAGTTGATGGTGCCTTTCATGATGTTGATTCCAGTGTCATGGCCTTTGAGATAGCTGCTAGAGCAGCATTCCGAGAGGCTATGCCTAAGGCAAAAGCTGTTTTGCTAGAGCCAATGATGAAAGTTGAGGTTGTTACCCCTGAAGAGTATATGGGCGATGTAATAGGTGATTTAAATTCCAGAAGAGGACAAGTTTCTGGAATGGAACAAAGAGGCGTCAATCATGTTGTTAATGGGATGGTTCCCTTGGCAAATATGTTTGGTTATGTTAATAATTTACGCTCTATGAGCCAGGGTAGAGCAAGTTACACTATGACTTTTGATCATTATGAGCAAGTTCCAAATAATGTAGCTGAAGAAGTAAAGGAAAAAGTTTCTGGTTAATTTTTATAAGGAGATAAATTATGGCAAAAGAAAAATTTGATAGATCTAAACCCCATTGTAATATTGGAACAATAGGTCATGTAGATCACGGTAAAACGACTCTGACGGCTGCAATAACAAAAGTTCTTGCAGAGACTGGTGGAGCAACGGCGATGGATTATGCACAAATTGATAAAGCTCCTGAGGAAAAAGAAAGAGGGATTACAATTTCCACTGCTCACGTAGAGTATGAAACAGAAAAAAGACACTATGCTCATGTTGACTGTCCAGGACATGCTGATTATGTAAAAAATATGATCACCGGTGCAGCTCAAATGGATGGGGCAATTTTAGTTGTAAACGCAGCGGATGGACCGATGCCTCAAACTAGAGAACATATTCTTTTGGCACGTCAAGTTGGAGTGCCCTCTTTAGTCGTTTACATGAATAAGATTGATCAGGTAGATGATCCTGAATTAGTAGATTTAGTTGAAATGGAAGTTAGGGAACTTCTTTCCAAATATGAATTCGACGGAGATAATATTCCAATAGTTAAAGGTTCAGCCCTAGCTGCAGTAGAGGATAGCAATGAAGAAACTGGAAAGAAATCAATATTGGAATTAATGACTAAAATTGATGAGCATATTCCTCAACCTGCAAGACCACTTGATCAGCCATTTTTGATGCCAATTGAAGATGTTTTTTCAATTTCTGGAAGAGGTACGGTTGTAACAGGTAGAGTTGAAAAAGGCGTCATAAATGTCAATGAAGAGATTGAGATTATTGGAATTAAAGATACAACAAAAACTGTTTGTACCGGTGTAGAGATGTTTAGAAAACTCCTTGATAGCGGTCAAGCAGGAGATAATGTTGGAGTCTTACTTCGTGGAACTAAAAGAGAAGAAGTTGAAAGAGGACAAGTTCTTGCAAAGCCCGGTTCCATTAAGCCTCACAAAAAATTTAAAGCTGAAGCATATGTTTTGAATAAAGACGAAGGCGGAAGACATACACCTTTTTTCAAAAATTATAGACCACAATTTTACTTTAGAACAACAGACGTAACCGGGACTATTGAGCTTCCATCTGGAACTGAAATGGTTATGCCTGGGGATAATGTTGCAATGACAGTAGAACTTCTTACTCCAATTGCTATGGATAAAGGTCTAAGATTTGCTATCCGTGAAGGTGGAAGAACTGTTGGTGCAGGTGTTGTATCTGAGATAGTGGAGTAATTTTATGGCTAACCAAAATATTAGAATCAGACTTAAGGCATATGATCACAGAGTACTTGATCAAAGTACTCTTGAAATTTTAAATACCGCTAAAAGAACTGGAGCTAATGTCAGAGGTCCAATACCACTTCCTACTCGTATAGAAAAATATACTGTACTAAGCTCACCTCATGTTGATAAAAAAGCTAGAACTCAACTTGAGATGAGAACTCATAAAAGAATGATGGATATAATTGATTGGACTCCACAAACTGTTGATGCATTAATGAAGCTCGAACTTGCTTCTGGTGTCGATGTTGAAATAAAGTTATAGGTGAGTGCATGAGAACTGGATTAGTAGCAAAGAAATTAGGAATGAGTCGTTTTTTTAGTACCGATGGTAAAAATGTGCCTGTTACACTTCTAAAAGTAGATTTGTGTAAGGTTATTGATCATAAAGTTCAGGAAAAACATGGTTATAATGCGCTGAAAATTTCTTTTAGCTCTTCAAAAAAAAGTAAGATTAACAAACCAGTAATGGGATATTTTAAAAAAGTTAAAAGTGAGGCGAGCCTTAAAACCAAAGAATTTAAAGTCTCAAAAGAAGGAATGATTAAAGTCGGTTCTACCTTGTTAGCTAATCATTTTGTCGACGGCCAAATGGTTGATATTTCGGGCTTTACGATAGGAAAAGGTTTTGCCGGTGGAATGAAAAGGCATAACTTTGGAGGTAACAGAGCTTCTCATGGTGTTTCAATTTCACATAGATCTCATGGTTCAACTGGCCAATGCCAAGATCCCGGAAAAGTTTTTAAAGGTAAAAAAATGGCCGGAAGATTAGGAAATGTAAAATGTACTGTTCAAAATCTAAAAGTTATTCAAACTAACCATGAACAGGGTATAATCGTTGTAAAAGGAGCTGTCCCAGGTCCAAAGGGGGTTTTTGTCTCAATATTTGATTCTGTAAAATTTAAAAATAAGAATCTTCCTTACCCTACTTTTCAAGAAAAAATTAATGATGATAATAATTCTGAAGTTAAGGAAGAACATAAAGGAGCTCTAGAAACAGCTAATCAATCTCCTGTAGATAAAAAAAATGAGAATATCAAAGTTTCTGAGAATTTAAATATAACCGAAGTGCAAACTGAAGGAAATAATTCTTCTCGCAATAACGATCAAAATACCATCCAAAAAAGTGAAGGAAATAATGAAAGCACAAATTAGTTCGATGGATAATAAGGCCTTGAAGGATATTGATCTTGATAAAGATATATTTGGTGTTCCATACAGGGAAGATATTATTTATAGGATGGTTAGATATCAAAATGCAAAAAAACAATCAGGAAATCATAAGACTAAGGGAATATCTGAAATATCAGGTACAACAAAAAAACCGTTTAAACAAAAAGGAACTGGTAGTGCAAGACAAGGAAGTAAAAGGTCTCCTCAAATGAGAGGTGGTGCGGTAATTTTTGGTCCTCAGGTTAGATCTCATGAGCATAAGCTTCCAAAAAATATAAAAAGATTAGCACTGAAAATTGCTCTTTCGAAGAAATTTTCTGAAGGAAAACTTAAGATTGTTTCTGATATGAAGTTAACTAAACCGAAAACATCTTTTCTTAAAGCTAAGTTGAAAAATCTAGGTGTATCATCTGTTGTCTTTATTTCAGGAAATGATCTTGATAATAACTTTATGCTTGCCTCAAGAAATATTCCTAATATAGATTTGTTGTCTTTCAAGGGGATAAATGTTTATTCAATTTTTAAAAGAGAATTTTTAATATTATCTCAAGGTGCGCTTGAACTTATTAATGAAAGGTTTTCAAAATGAAATTAATTTCAAATGAAAGAGTATTTGAAGTTATTCGCTCTCCGATTATCTCAGAAAAAACGACATTTGTCTCACAGTTTAATCATTATGTGTTTAAAGTTGCACTTGATTCAAATAAGCATGAAATAAAAAGTGCTGTTGAAAAAATTTTTAATGTAAAAGTTACAGCTGTGAATACATTAATTCAAAATGGAAAAATTAAAAGATTTAAAGGTAAGTTAGGAAAAAGAGCTAGAGTAAAAAAGGCATTTGTTAAGTTAGCAGATGGAAATACTATTGATTTAACTGCAGGGGTGAAGTAATTATGCCACTCAAAGGATTTAAGCCAACTACCCCAGGTCAAAGAGGTTTAGTTTTAACTGAGAAATCTTATTTATTTAAAGGAAAACCAGTTAAAAAATTAGTATCAGGTCTCTCTAGTTCAGGTGGAAGAAATAATCATGGTCATGTAACGGCAAGAAGAAAAGGTGGTGGACACAAAAGAAAATTTAGACTTATTGATTTTAAAAGAAATAAGCTAGATATGCCTGCTTCTATTGAAAGAATAGAATATGATCCAAACAGATCAGCATTCATTGCTTTAATTAAATATTCTGATGAAACTCAAACTTACATAGTATGTCCTCAAAAAGTTTCAGTCGGGGACTCTATTGTTTCCTCTGAAACTGCAGACATTAAGCCTGGAAATTGCATGCCATTTAAAAGTATTCCTGTAGGAACAATTATACACAATGTTGAATTAAAACCAGGAAAAGGTGCTCAGATAATTAGATCTGCTGGCACTTTTGCGCAATTAGCAAGCAAAGATTCTGAATATGCTCAAATTAAACTTTCATCTGGTGAAATAAGATCAGTTAGAATTGAGTGTAGGGCGACAATTGGGATGGTATCAAACCCGGATCAAAAAAATATTAAACTTGGTAAAGCTGGAAGAAAAAGATGGCTTGGTGTTAGACCATCCGTCAGAGGCGTGGCAATGAACCCAGTGGATCATCCTCATGGTGGAGGTGAAGGAAGGACTTCTGGTGGAAGAAACCCTGTTTCGCCGTGGGGTCTTTCTGCTAAAGGCAAGAAAACAAGGAATAACAAAAGAACTGATAAATATATAATCAAAACTAGGCATAAAAAGTAGGAATTAATTATGACAAGATCAATATGGAAAGGACCCTTTGTAGACTCTTATTTACTTAAAAAAGCTGATGAAGTCAGAAAGTCAGGTAGGAATGATGTTATAAAGATTTGGTCAAGAAGATCCACGATACTTCCTCAATTTGTTGGTCTTACATTCGGAGTTCATAATGGTAAAAAACATATTCCTGTTTCAGTAAGTGAAAATATGGTTGGACACAAATTTGGAGAGTTTTCTCCAACCAGAACCTATAAGGGTCATAACGCAGACAAGAAATCTGGTGGTGCAAAGTAATGAGTAGTAAAGATAAAATAAATGAAAATAACCTAGAAGCAAAGGCTTCTATCAAGTCTCTCAAGACCAGTGCTCAAAAGGTAAATCTAGTTTTACAAACTATTAGAGGGCTAAATGTTGAAAAGGCTATAAATATTCTCGAGTTTTCAAGAAGAAGAATAGCAAATGATGTTAAGAAAATTTTAAAATCAGCAATTTCAAATGCTGAGAATAATCATCAGCTTGATATTGACAAACTTTATGTAAAAGAAGCTACTGTCGGAAGGTCAATGGTAATGAAAAGATTTAGACCACGTGCTAGAGGAAGGTCAGGAAAAATACTTAAGCCCTATTCAAAGGTTAGAATAGTAGTGAGGGAACATCCTTTAAAAGAGGAAAAAGCCGAGGTTAAAAAAAATGTAAAAGAAGAAGCAAACGCTGAAGTGAATAAAAACACTAAAGATGCAAAGAAAACAGGAGAAAATAAGTAATGGGTCAAAAAGCTAATGCAATAGGTTTACGGTTAGGTGTAAATAAATCTTGGGAATCAAGATGGTTTGCAGAAAAAAATTATGCAAAACTTCTTCAAGAAGACTTGATGCTTAGAAAGTATTTAACTAAAAAGTTATCTCTTGCGGGTGTTTCAAAAATTTTGATTGAAAGACCTGCAAAATTGGCAAAGATTACAGTTTACACAGCAAGACCTGGAGTAATAATAGGAAAAAAAGGATCTGATATAGAAAAATTGAGAAATGAAATTGTTAAAATGGTCGGTGGTGATGCTAGCTTAAATATTGTTGAAATTAAGAAGCCTGAAATAGATGCAAAGTTAGTTGCAGATAACATTGCACAACAGCTTGAGAGAAGGATAGCTTTTAGGAGAGCTATGAAAAGAGCAGTCCAGTCAGCTATTAGATTAGGAGCCCTTGGCATCCGAGTTAATTGTAGTGGAAGATTGGGCGGTGCGGAAATTGCCAGAATGGAATGGTATAGAGAAGGTAGAGTGCCACTACATACCCTCAGAGCAAATATAGATTATGGTGTATCAAGGGCAAATACGACGTATGGTATTTGTGGAATTAAAGTTTGGATATTCAAAGGGGAAATTATGGAGCATGATCCAATGGCAACAGAAAAACAGTTGGGTGAAACAAAAAAAACAGAAAGTTCAGTTATATAGGATAAAAAATGTTACAACCAAAAAAACCAAAATATAGAAAACAGTTTAAAGGAAGAATGCACGGAAACTCAAAAGGTGGTAACTTTTTAAATTTTGGTGCTTTTGGTTTGAAAGCATTAAGCCCTGCCAGAATAAATTCAAGGCAAATAGAAGCAGCGCGAAGAACAATATCTCGACATTTAAAGAGATCTGGTAGAGTTTGGATAAGGATATTTCCTGACGTTCCTGTAACAAAAAAACCTGCTGAGGTTAGGCAAGGAAAAGGTAAAGGTGCGGTTGAATTCTGGGCAGCAAAAGTCAAACCAGGAAAAATCATGTTCGAGATTGATGGTGTGCCTCTATTGCTTGCTAAAGAAGCGTTTGAGCTTGCTTCAGCAAAACTCCCTAATGAAACAAAATTTGTAACACGATTGGGGAATTAGATATGAATAACATTAAAGAACTGAGATCTGAAACCACTAAAGATTTGAAGACAAAATTAAATAATTACAGAAAAGAGTCTCTAAACTTAAGATTTCAAAAAACTAGTGGACAGTTAGAAAATACCGCAAGGATATCCAAAGTAAAAAAAGAAATTGCTAGAATTAAAACTGTTTTAAATGAAGAATCAAATAAAGAGAGTAGAAAAGATCCCAACAAGGAATTGAAAAAAGATCTCAAAGTCTCAGCGAAGAAAGATATTAAAAAAGATCTCAAAGTCTTAGTTAAGAAAGATATTAAAAAAGAAAAGAAAGTATAAATATTATGCCAAAAAGAGTTTTACAAGGTACCGTTGTTTCTACAAAATCTGACAAGACAATCTCAGTTTCTGTTGTTAGAAAGGTAATGCATCCAGTTTATAAAAAGTATATTAAGAAAACGAAAAAATATTCCGCTCATGATGAAAAAAACACATGTGAAATTGGTCAGATAGTTAAAATTCAGGAAAATAAACCTATTTCTAAAACAAAAAAATGGATTTTAATAAGTTAGTGAGAATGTTATGATACAAATGCAAAGCACATTATATGTAGCTGATAATTCGGGGGCTAAAAAAATTCAGTGTATAAAAGTACTCGGAGGATCAAAGAGAAGATTTGCATCAATAGGCGATGTAATAGTTATAACTGTAAAAGATGCCATTCCCAAAGGAAAGGTAAAGAAGGGTGAGATCCATAAAGCAGTAATTGTCAGAACTTCCAAGGAAATTTCAAGATCAGATGGGTCCTCAATAAGGTTTGATAAAAATTCCGCTGTTCTTTTAAGCAATAATGGAGAGCCATTGGGAACTAGAATCTTTGGTCCTGTTACAAGAGAACTTAGGTCTAAAAAATATATGAAAATTATTTCTTTAGCTCCGGAGGTTTTATGAAAAAATTAAAAAAAGGAGATAGTGTTTTTATTTTAGCTGGCAAAGATAAGGGAAAAAGTGGTCAAATAATTAAAGTTCTTCCGTTTAAAAATAAAGCTTTAGTTCAAGGAGTTAATTTAGTAAAAAAACATACCAAACCATCTCAAACAAATAAAGGTGGGATAGAATCAGTTGAGATGCCTATTCATATGTCAAATCTAGCTTTTAATGATCCTAAGCTCAATAAAGCCTCTAGGATTGGTTTTAAGTTTTTAGAAGATGGAAAAAAAATTAGATTTTCTAAGAAATCTGGTGAAACTATTTCATAGGTGAAAAAATGTCTAGACTCAAAGAATTATATGATAATAAATTAAAAAAGGATTTAATGAGCAACCTTAAATGTAAGAATATATTTCAGGTTCCACGACTTAAGAAGATTGTCTTAAATATGGGTGTTGGAGAAACCGTTACAGACTCCAAGAAAATCAATGCTGCAGTAGATGATTTAACTATGATATCTGGACAAAAACCATCAATTACTAAAGCAAAAAAGTCTATTGCTGGTTTTAAATTAAGAAAAGGAATGAATATTGGATGTAAAGTAACCCTCAGAAAAGAGAGGATGTATGAGTTTTTAGATAGACTAATTACAATTGCTCTGCCAAGGGTTAGAGACTTTAAAGGTTTATCTAAGAAATCTTTTGATGGTAAAGGAAATTATTCTCTGGGATTAAAGGAGCAAATAGTTTTTCCAGAAATTAATTATGATAAAATAGATAAAGTTAGAGGTTTAGACGTCTCTATTATTACAACTGCAGTCAATGATTCTGAGGCCTTTGAGCTTTTGAAGGGCTTTAATTTTCCATTTAATAACTAAAACATAGGGTTAAACATGTCAAAAGTAAGTATTATAGAAAGAAATAAAAAAAGAATTAAATTGTATGAAAAATACAAGAATAAGCATGACAAATTATTAAAAATTGCAAATAATAAAAAATTACCAGTTGATGAGCAATTTCAGGCGAGATTGAAGTTATCAACTATACCAAGAAATGCCTCAAAAGTTAGAATCAGAAACAGATGCCTTGCTACAGGAAGAGGTAGAGGTGTTTATAGAAAATTTAAACTATCTCGAATTGCCTTTAGAGAGCTTTCAGCAATAGGGTATGTTCCTGGAATTATTAAATCAAGTTGGTAGAAAGGTGAAAAAATATGAGTTTATCTGATCCATTGGGAGATATGTTAACTAGAATAAGAAATGGACATCTTAGAAAAAAAGATAGTGTATCTATGCCAGCATCTAGATTTAGAGGTAATGTTTTAGATGTTCTTCAAAGAGAGGGTTTCATTCGAGGGTTTGAAAAAGTCAATTCTTCAAACAATAAAAATGAATTTAAAATTGAATTAAAATATTTAGATGGTGAACCATGTATTAAAAGCATTGCCAGAGTTTCAACTCCCGGAAGACGAGTTTATTCAGATATAAAAACCCTTCCAAGAATTTTTGATGGACTTGGTATTTCAATTTTGTCTACGTCAAAAGGTATTATGTCTGATCATGAAGCTAGACAAGAAAACGTTGGTGGTGAAATATTATGCAAGGTATTTTAGGAGTTTAATTATGTCAAGAAGTGGAAGAATCCCAATAAACGTTCCTGAGTCTGCTCAAGTAAAGGTTGATCAGGGGATTGTTTATGTCAAAGGAAAACTAGGTGAGCTAGAGTATCATTATAATGATGCTGCAATAGTAAAATTAGAAAATAATAAAATTTCTGTCAACCCAAAAGATGATACTAAAATATCTAATAAAATGTGGGGGACTGTTCGATCTAGAGTCTATAACTTGATTGTTGGTGTAACAGAAGGATTTTCTAAAGAATTATTATTAAATGGTGTAGGGTATAAAGCTTCACTTAAAGGACAGAATCTTGAATTATTATTAGGCTATTCTCATCCCGTGAATTTTGAGATTCCTAGTGATATTAAAATTGATTTACCTAAACCAACACAGATAAATATTAAGGGAATTTCAAAACAAAAAGTTGGACAAATCGCAGCAAATATTAGATCTTATAGAAAGCCCGAACCTTATAAAGGTAAAGGTATAAAATACATAGACGAAATCATCAGAAGAAAAGAGGGTAAAAAGAAATGATTAATAAAAATTCATTAAGAATTAAAAGATCTGAAAGAAATAGAAATAAAATAAGATTAAATAGTAAGTCAAATTTTAGACTTTCTGTTTTCAGATCAAATAAACATATTTACGCTCAAATAATTGATGAAGAGAATCAAAAAACTTTATTTTGTGCATCATCACTTGACAAGAAGTTAGCTTTGAAAAAAGGTTCTGATAAAAATGCTGCTTTCAAAGTTGGCGAATTTATCGCAGAGAAAGCCAAAAAAGATGGTTTTGAAAACAAGGTTAGTTTTGATAGAGGTGGATATATTTTTCACGGAAGAATTAAAGAGGTGGCAGAAGGTGCAAGATCTAAAGGTTTAAAATTTTAAAGGTAAAAGAAATGAATGAAGATGATATAAAACAAGAGAATAAAAACATACCCGACAAAAAGACTTCGGACTCTCAAAAAGAGTCGTCTGATGATAAGAATGAACTTTCAGGGAAAATTGTTTCAGTTCAGGATAATAAAGAAAAAACTATTCAAAATAATGATAAGAATAATTCAAAGGCAGCTAAACCTTCCGAAAAAAGTTCTTTAAGTCAAACGATTGAGACTAATATAGATAAGAGTTCTAAAAAAGAATTAAAAAATGAAGAAAATACCAAAGAAACCTCTAAAGGCAATGATAAGAGCTCCAAAAACAAAGGAAGTAAATTAAATAAAAATTTCAATAATAATAAAAATTCCAATAATAATAAAAATGCAACTGAAGAAAGTGAGTTTATCGAAAAGTTAGTTAGTATTAATAGGGTTGCTAAGGTAGTAAAAGGTGGTAGGAGATTCAGTTTCGCCGCATTAGTTGTTGTAGGAGATGGAAATGGTATGGTCGGACATGGAAAAGGGAAGGCAAAAGAGGTTCCAGAAGCCATTAAAAAAGCAACGGATGAAGCAAAAGCTCGAATGATAAGAGTTCCACTAAGGCAGGCCAGAACACTTCATCATGATATAACTGGAAGATATGACGCAGGTAGAGTGAAATTAAGAAGTGCTCCCTCCGGTACAGGGGTTATAGCCGGAGGTCCTATGCGATCTGTTTTTGAAGCATTAGGTATAAAGGATATAGTTGCAAAATCTGTTGGTAGTTCAAACCCCCATAATATGATTAGAGCCACTTTTGATGCTTTGAGTTCTGTTTCGTCTCCAAAGTTAATTTCGATAAGAAGAGGATTAAAAGTTAATGATATTACAAAAAGAAGAAAAACCTCATCAGTCTCTCAGGAGGGTATTATAGATGGCTAAAATCAAGGTTACTCAAGTTAAAAGTCCGATTGGCAGAGAGTCTTCGCAAAGAAAAACTCTCATAGGATTAGGATTAAATAAAATATCTAGGGTTAAAGAGTTTAATGATACACCATCAATAAGAGGTGCAGTTGAAAAAGTTAAACATTTATTAAAGATTGAATATAGTTAGAGGTATCTATGAAATTAAATGAAATAAAACTGGGCAATTTCAAACCAAAAAAACCCAAGAGGGTTGGGAGAGGTATTGGTTCAGGAAAGGGTAAAACTGCAGGAAGAGGTATGAAAGGACAGAAATCAAGAACCGGAGTTAGTATAAATGGTTTTGAGGGAGGACAGATGCCACTTCATATGAGAATGCCAAAACATGGATTTAAGAACTATTTTAAAAAAAGATACTTAATAATAGATACTAAAGCTCTAAACCTTCTTATCGAGAAAAAAAAAATTAATACAAGTAAAAAGTTAGTTATTGAAGACTTTACTAACTTTGATCTGGTATTAAGGCCTAAACACTCTGGTTTAAAAATTTTATATAAAGAAAAACTCACTCAACCATTAAAAATTCAGGCCCACAAAGCATCTAAGAATGCCATAAAGGAATTTAAAAGAGCTGGTGGAGAAATCGAAATAGTTGATTTTAATAAAAGTATTATTGTTAAAAAACCAGATGACAAAGATAAAAAAAAAAATATATCTTTAAAAAGTCAAAAAAAAAATAATGTCAAAGTTGATAAAAAATCAACAAAAAAATTAGATAAGAATAATAAACCTAACTTGAAAGAATAATATGGTTTCAGCCGCCGAACAATTAGCTTCAAATATTAATCTTAGCTCCATCGGGAAAGCCGAAGATTTAAAACAGAGGATATGGTTTACTCTAGGTGTTTTGATAGTATACAGGTTAGGGACTTATATTCCTATTCCAGGGATTGACCCAGTAGCCTTAAACGAGATATTTAAACAAAATGTTGGTGGAATTCTTGGAATGTTTGATATGTTCGCGGGTGGAGCTCTGGGAAGGATGACCATATTTGCATTGAATATCATGCCATATATATCTGCAAGTATAATTATGCAATTGTTAACCGTAATTTCTCCACAACTAGAGCAATTAAAAAAAGAGGGAGAAATTGGAAGAAAAAAAATTAATCAATATGCTAGGTATGGAACGGTATTATTAGCAACAGTTCAAGGCTATGGCGTTGCTGTTGGAATTGAAAACATGTCGTCTCAAGGTATGCAGGCTGTTATGGAGCCTGGATTATTTTTTAGATTTATAACTGTTATTACTCTGGTAAGTGGAACATTATTTCTAATGTGGTTGGGAGAACAAATTACTCAAAGAGGTATTGGAAACGGCATTTCTTTAATAATATTTACTGGTATAGTTTCACAATTACCGATGGCACTGAGTACAACTTTTGAATTAGGAAGAACAGGTGCTTTGTCTGCTCTTTTCATAGTTTTTTTATTAGTTATGTCTGTAGCTGTTATTACTTTCATGGTTTTTATTGAAAGGGCACAGAGAAGAATTTTAATACAATATCCAAAAAGACAAGTTGGTGCAGGAGGTAACTCTGCAGAATCAAGTCACCTTCCCCTGAAAATTAATACTGCAGGTGTTATACCTCCTATATTCGCAAGTTCATTGCTTTTACTACCTGTAACTTTTGTAAGTTTCAATGCAGGCTCCGGACCTGAGTGGTTAAACTTTTTGAGTGTAATGCTAAGTAGAGGACATCCAGTATATTTATCACTTTATATAGCAATGATTATATTTTTTGCCTTTTTTTACACAGCTATTGTTTTTAATCCGAAAGAAACTGCAGATAATTTGAAGAAATATGGTGGTTTTATTCCTGGAATCAGACCGGGAGAAAACACTGCAAATTATTTAGATTACGTTTTAACTAGACTTACTGTTGTTGGTGCTTTATATCTTTCTGCAGTTTGTCTACTTCCTGAACTTTTAATATCAAAATATAAAGTTCCTTTTTATTTTGGCGGGACCAGTCTTTTAATCGTTGTTAGTGTCACCATGGATACTGTAACTCAGGTTCAGTCATACCTTTTAGCTCATCAATATGAAGGCTTGATCAAGAAATCAAGCTTAAGAAAAAAGAGAAGATGAAAAATATAATTATGCTTGGGCCTCCTGGATCTGGAAAAGGAACTCAATCAAAAATCTTAGTAGAGAAGCGAGACTTTTTCCAAATTTCTACTGGAGATTTATTAAGAGAAACGGTGAGCTCCGGTTCAAAAGAAGGGGAAGAAATTAAAAAATTAATGGAAAAAGGTGATTTAGTTCCTGATCAAATGGTAATTGATATGATTCTTAATTCAATAAAAGTAAATATTGATAAAAGTATAATTTTTGACGGTTTTCCAAGAAACCTTGTTCAAGCTGAAGCTTTAGAACAATCTTTCGAAAAAGAGTCAATGACAATAGATCATGTTATTCTCCTTGACGTTAAACCAGAAAATTTAGAGAAAAGGATAAATAAAAGATTAGCTGAGTCAGGTATAAATGATAGACGAGTTGATGATAACGTTGAAACTCTTATTAAAAGAGTTCAGGTTTATAAAGAAATGACGTTACCAATAATCAACTATTATGAAAAAAAAGAAAAACTTATAAAAATTAATGGTATGCTTAGTATTGAGGATGTTAGTAGATTAATAAATAATATCTTAAAATAAAGTAATACATTATTGACTTGACTGTAAAAAAAATTATAATCCACCTTTATTTATTACATATTTTCGGAGTTTTTTAATTGGCAAGAATCGCAGGCGTAAATATCCCATCAAATAAAAAACTTGAGGTTGCTCTAACCTATATATTTGGTATCGGTAAAAAATTTTCTAGGGTAATTTGTTCTACTACTAATGTTGACGGAACTAAAAGAGTTAACGAACTTGTTGAGTCTGAAATTATTAAAATTAGAGAGTATATTGATGGTAACTATACAGTCGAGGGTGATCTCAGAAGAGAGGTATCTAATAATATTAAAAGACTAACAGATCTTGGGTGTTATAGAGGTCTTAGACATAGGAATAAACTTCCCGTTAGAGGACAAAGAACACATACCAATGCCAGAACGAGAAAAGGCAAAGCCGTTCCTATCGCTGGAAAAAAGAAAGCTAACTAAAAAATGGTTGTAAAAAATTTAAAAACAAAGAAAAAAGTTAAAAAAAATGTTCCTACTGGAATAGCCTACATAAATTCAACTTTTAATAATACGATAATCACAATAACTGATACAACTGGTAACACTATTTCCTGGTCTTCATCAGGAAATAAAGGATTTAAAGGTTCAAGAAAGTCAACCCCTTTTGCTGCTCAGCTTGCTGCTGAGGAAGCTGCAAAAAAAGCCATGGAACATGGTATGAAATATGTTGAAGTTATAATAAAAGGACCGGGTTCTGGTAGAGAGTCTGCAATAAGGGCACTTGGAACGGTTGGATTAAATGTCACTGTTATTAAGGACATTACTCCAATTCCCCATAACGGATGTAGACCACCTAAAAGAAGAAGAGTTTAATATTTTAACTTAAAGGATAATTATAAGTGATCAATAAAAACTGGAAAGAATTAATTAAACCAAATAAAATTAGTTTTGTTAAAGGAAAAAATAAGACTACTAATGCAGATCTCATAGCTGAGCCACTTGAAAGTGGTTATGGTCAAACTTTAGGTAACATGCTGAGAAGAGTTCTTCTATCGTCAATCCGTGGAGCTGCTGTTACTTCAATAAAAATTGAAGGAGTTACCCATGAGTTTTCGTCAATTCCAGGTGTAATTGAAGATGTAACTGAAATAATTTTAAATATTAAACAACTAGCTCTCAAACTTTCAGATGTGGAAAGTACAAAAATTCATCTTAAAGCCTCTGGACCAAAAGAGATAAAAGCTGGTGATATTGATTGTGGTGCACATGTTGAAGTTTTGAATAAAGATTTACATATTTGCACACTTGACTCTAAAGCGAACATAAACATAGTTCTCAACGTAGAAGAGGGTAAAGGTTTTGTTCCTGCTAGTATGAATGCAAAAGAGGAAAGTGTTCTTGGAGAAATTCCAATTGATTCCTTTTTTTCACCAATCAAAAGAGTATCATTTAAAGTCGAAAACTCAAGAGTAGGTCAGGTAACAGATTATGACAAACTCATAATGAGCATTGAAACAAATGGTTCTGTTATTCCGGAGGACTCTGTTGCTTATGCTGCAAGAATCATGGATGAACAACTTAAGTTATTTATTAATTTTGAAGAGCCTGTGGATGATGTTGAAGTTGTTGTCCCTGAGGAATCAAGTTTAAATATTAATCTTTTAAGAAAAGTAGAAGAACTCGAGTTATCTGTCAGATCAGCAAATTGTTTAAAAAATGATGAGATAGTTTATATCGGAGATTTAGTTCAAAAATCCGAGTCTGAGATGTTAAGAACACCTAACTTTGGAAGGAAATCTCTAAATGAAATCAAAGAAGTTTTAACCACAATGAGTCTAGAATTAGGTATGAAAATTGAGGGTTGGCCCCCTGAAAATATCGAGGATATAAGAAGAAAATTAGAAGAACCGTATTAAAATAATTTAATAATATGAGACATTCAATATCAGGAAGAAAACTTAATAGAACGTCAAGTCATAGGAAAGCACTATTTAAAAATCTTTCCAACTCTTTAATTATTAATGAGCAAATAAAAACGACCTTACCAAAAGCAAAAGATTTAAGAGCCGTTGTGGAGAAAATAATTACAATGGGTAAAAAAGATAATCTTCATTCAAAAAGAAGAGTTTTCTCAATTCTGAGAAGTAACGAAAGTGTTAATAAAGTATTCAATATTCTGTCCAAGAGATACTTAAAAAGATCTGGAGGATATACAAGAGTTTTAAAGGCAGGCTATAGATATGGTGATTCAGCACCAATGGCTATTATTGAATTTATAGAAAGAGATACTAATGCAAAAGGTTTGGTTGATAAAGAAAGATTAGAGAAAATTAATAATGAAGATGAATCTAACAAAGATATTCCTAGTGAAGATGAAAAAAACACTAAAGCCAAGAAAAATAATATAAGTAAAACTGAGTCTGTTGTTAAAAAAGATAAAGGAAAGAAAGACAAAACCTCAGAAGAAGAAAAAAAATAAACTCACTTTTAATGCCTACCAATGAATTTTTCAGTGCACTTGTAAATAAAAGTTTTAATTGTACCAGACTTGATTATTGGTTAAAAAAAAATTATTCAAATGCATCTTATTTTTTATTATGCAAATTAATTCGAAAAGGGGTTATAAGAGTTAATAGCTCTAGAGTCAGTCAAAGTTATATCTTAAAAGAAAATGATAAAATTAAAATCCCTAAAATTCTTCAAAGGATATCTTCTGAACAAAAAATAAGTGTAAACTTTTCGTCTGATTTTAAAAAAAAAATATTGAAATTAGTTTTTTACAAAGACGAGGATATTATAGTTATAAATAAACCACCTGGACTAGCGGTTCAAGGGGGAACAAAGGTAAAGAATAATTTAGATCAATATTTGGACGTACTTAAATTTGATTACTCGGACAGACCCAAATTAGTTCATAGAATAGACAAGGATACTTCAGGTGTTATGATAATAGCCAGAAATTTAGAATCAGCTAAATTTATTACTAAATTATTCAAAGAAAGAAAAATTCATAAAGTATATATTGCTATTGTTAACGGCCAACTTAAATCCAAAAATGGGATTTTGGAGTCTGATCTATTTAATAATAAAAAAAGACTGACTTCAAAAACTCATTATAAGGTAATATTTTCCAAAAAAGAATTCTCTATTTTAGCATTAAAACCGATTACAGGAAGAAAGCATCAGATAAGGAAACAGCTTCATCAAATTGGACATTCAATTGTCGGGGATACAAAATATTATTCTCATAACACTAAAGCTCATGATTTTTTCAATAATAATATGAATCTTCATGCGCTTACAATTTCATATAATAATATAAATGGAGAGCTAAAAAAATTTACTATTCCCCCAAATAATTTAATGGAAAATAATTTTAATAAATTAAATTTTAATTTCAAAGATTTTAGTAAATTTTCTTTTTTTGACTTTTAAAACTTTTTATTTGATATGTTTAGATACAAAAAAACTGAAAGTTTCTATAGAATTTTAAAAAAAAATAAGAACGTTAATATTTCTAGTAATAAATTATTTTTAGTGCCATCTGAGAAAATAGCTATCAGTATAATTAATGAATTAAACTCTTCGAAAACAGTTTTAAAAAAAACCCCAATTTCTGATCTTGCTAGTTTCGCTTGTAACCTAAGTAAAAAAGATAGAGCTTCAATAATAGAAAGTTTAAAAACAAAAATTTCTTTTGATAACATTCTCTATCGTCCTACAAATAATACAAAGCTTAGAAGCTTAATGGATAAAAAATATAATGATTATATTAGTTTATTTTCTGATATTTTTTCTATTGATTTTAAGATTATTTTTGGAACATTGGGAATGCAAGAAAATTTAAAAATTAAAAAGTTGGGGGACTATTTAATGTCACTAGATAATTTTTCTTTAACTGTTATTTTTAAATTAACCCAAATAAGTAACTCTGTTATCATTAGCTATTTTTTTATAATTAAACAATATGGAATTGTAAAATTTAGAAAATTAAGTAATCTTGAAAATGATTTTCAAATAAATAATTGGGGTTTAACTGAAGAACAAGAAGTTGCAACAGAAGATCTGAAATTAAAACTTAAAAATATTTCACATTTTTTTAAAAATTTGGAATAATCAGGATATAATTAGGCGTTATTAAAAAAATTTATACATAAAATATGCATGAAATAATAAAAAAACTTAACCGTAAACGTGAATTGGCAATTGATGGCGGTGGGAAAAAAAGAAGAGATAGTCAACATAATAAGGGTAAACTCACCGCAAGAGAAAGAATTGAGGTTTTGCTTGATCCTGGAACCTTTGAAGAATGGGATATGTTTGTTGAACATAGATGTTCAGAGTTTGGTATGGATAATCAGAAAATACCTGGTGATGGTGTTGTTACAGGTTATGGAACTATAAATGGAAAGTTAACATTTGTTTTTAGTCAAGATTTTACTGTTTTTGGTGGATCTTTATCTGAACCGCATGCGGAAAAAATTTGTAAGATTATGGATAAAGCTCTTCAAGTCGGAGCACCGGTTATAGGTTTGAATGACTCTGGTGGAGCAAGAATTCAAGAAGGTGTAGCTTCATTGGCTGGTTATGCAGAAGTATTTCAAAGAAACGTTATTTCTTCAGGCGTTATTCCTCAAATATCTGTTATTATGGGTCCTTGCGCCGGCGGTGCAGTTTATAGTCCAGCTATGACTGACTTTATATTTATGGTTAAAGAAACTTCATATATGTTTGTAACAGGACCAGATGTGGTTAAAACGGTTACTCACGAAGAGGTTAGTCACGAAGAACTTGGTGGAGCATCAACACATACTAAGAAATCAGGAGTTGCTGATTTAGCTTTTGAAAATGATATTGAAGCTTTATTTCAATTAAGAAGGTTTATGGGTTTTTTGCCTTCATCCAATAAGGAAATGCCTCCTACTAGAAATTCTGAAGATCCTTCAGACAGAATAGAGGTTTCTTTGGATAGTTTAGTTCCAGATAATCCTAATAAACCATATGATATGAAAGAACTAATTACAAAAGTAGTTGATGACAGGGATTTTTTTGAACTTCAACCTGAATATGCAGGAAATATTTTAACTGGTTTTGCTAGAATGACAGGTTCTCCTGTAGGTATTGTAGCCAACCAACCAATGGTTTTGGCGGGTTGTCTTGATAATAACTCTGCGAGAAAAGCAGCAAGATTTGTAAGATTTTGTGATTGTTTTAATATTCCAATAGTCACTTTTGTTGATGTTCCAGGTTTTCTTCCTGGAACTTCTCAAGAATATAATGGAATAATAAAACATGGTGCTAAACTTTTATTTGCTTTCGCTGAAGCAACTGTTCCAAAAATTACTATTATTACACGAAAAGCTTATGGAGGAGCATACGATGTTATGAGTTCAAAGCATTTGAGAGGTGATGTAAATTATGCTTGGCCTCACGCAGAAATAGCAGTAATGGGTCCGAAAGGGGCTGTAGAAATTATTTTTAGAGATGAATTAGGTAATGAGAAAAAAATTGATAAAAGAACTAATGAATATAGAGAAAGATTTTCAAATCCCTTTATTGCTGGGAGTAGAGGGTTTATAGATGATGTTATTCTTCCTCATACAACAAGAAAAAGAATTATAAGATCATTGGAAATGCTTAAGAATAAGAGACTTCAAAATCCTTGGAAAAAACATGATAATATTCCACTATAAACTTAAATTGTAAAAGATTATGTTTTCTAAGATTCTTATAGCCAACAGAGGAGAAATAGCATGTAGGATAATAAAAACTGCAAAAAAACTTGGTATAAAAACAGTTGCAGTTTGTTCAGAGGTTGATTTAGCTGCACCTCATGTCCTTCAGGCCGATGAGTTCGTTAATATTGGAGGATCCACCTCTGCAGAAAGTTATTTAGATATCAATAAGATTATTAAAGCAATGAAAACAAGTAACTCTGACGCTGTACATCCAGGTTATGGTTTTTTATCTGAAAATGTAAAGTTCAGCAAAGAGGTAAATAAAATAGGAAAAATATTCATTGGTCCCCCGGATAATGCCATTTCTATAATGGGTGATAAAATTGAATCAAAAAAAGTTGCTTTTGAATCTGGCGTTTCTGTTGTTCCCGGAGGACTAAATACGGTAAACTCTCTTGCCGAAGCAAAAAAAGAATCTGAAAAAATTGGTTATCCAATAATGGTTAAGGCCTCTGCAGGAGGTGGAGGAAAAGGTATGAGAGTGGCCTATGATGAAAAAGAACTCACAGAAAACTTTAATTCTGCTATTAATGAAGCTAAGTCAAGTTTTGGTGATGATCGAGTTTTTATTGAAAAATTTATCGAAGAACCACGTCATATAGAAATTCAAATTTTTGGTGATAAATATGGAAATATTATTCATCTTGGGGAGAGAGAGTGTTCTATACAAAGAAGACATCAAAAAGTAATAGAAGAGGCTCCGAGTATTTTTGTTGATAAAAACTTAAGAGAAAAAATGTCTAATCAAGCAATATCTCTTGCCAAAAAGGTTGGATATTGTTCAGCTGGAACCGTTGAATTTGTTGTAGACAAACATAAGAATTTTTACTTTTTAGAAATGAATACTAGACTTCAGGTGGAACATCCGGTTACAGAACTAATTACAGGCATTGATTTAGTTGAGTTGATGATAAGAACTGCTTTCGGAGAAAAACTTGGACTTAAACAAAATGATATAAAATTTAATGGTTGGGCAATAGAATCAAGAATCTATGCTGAGGATTCGAGCAGAAACTTTCTTCCATCAGTTGGAAGATTGACAAGATATATAGAACCCAGAAGCAAGAATGTGAGAATTGACTCAGGCGTTGTAGAAGGTTCAGAAATTAGCATGTTTTATGATCCGATGATATCAAAATTATGCGTTTATGCGAAAAGTAGAAAAGAAGCAGTTGAAAATATGATTAACATTCTTGATAGATATCTTATTGATGGTGTAAAGACTAACAGAGACTTTTTATCTAACATATTTCAAAAACCTGATTTTATTAGTGGAAAATTCTCAACGAATTTCATTGCCGAAAATTATAACAATGGATTTAATTCGGAGGAATCTACGGCTGTTAATAATGACGAAATATATGCAATTGCTACTTTCATGCATTATAAGTATATGCACAGAGCTGCCTCAATAAATAATCAAATTAAGGGTTTTAATCGCATGATTGACAGTGAATGGAATGTAATTTCAAAATATGAAAAAGTAAAAACTAAAATAAGTTATAACTCATACAATCAAAACTATGATATTTTTTTAAATAAAAAATATTTTAAAATTAAAAGTGATTGGAAAATAGGTTTTCCTCTTTTATCTGCCTTGATTGATAATAAAGTTTTTTATTTTGAGGTTAGTAGAAATGGACCTAGGTATTCATTAACTCATAAAAGTTCTAAAATTGAGTTAATAGTTTTATCAGATGATCATGCAAAGTTAAATGCATTAATGATTCCAAGAAAAAAACCAGATACCTCAAACTTTTTATTATCACCAATGCCGGGTTTGTTAGTTTCTATCCTAGTTAAAAAAGGTCAAAAAGTTCAAGAAGGGGAGTCACTGATTGTGATTGAGGCTATGAAGATGGAAAATATTATTAAATCTGAGAAAGAATTAGTAATTAAAGATATTTTCTGTGAAGAAGGGGACAGTTTACTAGTTGATCAAAGCATAATAGAATTTGAGTAAATAAGCGGTCGTGGCGGAACTGGTAGACGCGCAACGTTGAGGTCGTTGTAGGTTAATAACCTGTGGAAGTTCGAGTCTTCTCGACCGCACCAGATTCTATGTATTAGGAATAATTAACAGAAATTATTGCTTTTCTTTAACCTATTATAATATGATTGTGTAAATTTTAAAACTTAGCATGCTATGAAAAATCTTCGTATAGAACCTAAGGAAACAAACTTTCTTGAGCCTAAAATTATTGAAGGTTTTATTCAGTTACTTGAAAGTAAAAATACCAAAAAAATTTTAAAGAAAATTAAATCTTTTCACGCTTCAGAGATAGCTGCTTATTTACAGATTTTAAATTATGAAAATCGAAAAAAAATGATGGAAGTATTAAAAAAAGACTTTGATAGTCAAATATTAGTTGAACTGAAGCCGAGTTTCTTGGAGATAATAATAGATGAAATTGACTTTAATATTCTTGCAAAATCAATAAAAAAACTAAACTCAGATGACGCAGTGAGTATAATAGAAATTCTCAATGAAAAAACAAGGCATCAATTACTTCCATTAATTCCTTTAAAGTATAGAGATTTTATTGAAGAAAATTTGAATTTTTCGGAAAATTCAGCCGGTAAATTAATGCAATTCGAGGTTGTTAAAGTATCTTATGATTCTGACATTGGAAATGTTATAGATTACTTGAGAAGATCCAGAAATTTGCCAAAAGTATTCTATGAAATTTATGTCACAGATGATTTGGGTACATTAATTGGAACTGTTTCAGTTAGTCAAGTTCTAACAAATAGGCGTTCAAAAAAGATTTTAGACATAATGCAACATGACCAATTCAGTGTTCATGTAAATATGGATCAAGAAGATGTAGCTGATTTGTTTAGAAAAAGAAACCTTACCTCGGCAGCAGTTGTAAATGATGATTACAAACTTTTGGGCTCAATATATGTTGATGACATAGTTGATGTCATTGATAACGAGGCCGAAGAAGATCTTTTAAAATTAGGAGGTGTTGGAGAACAAAACTTTTACGATGCTGTAATATCAGTAACAAAAGCAAGATTTACCTGGTTAATGTTTAATTTAATTGCTGCTTTTATTGCATCTTTTATAATTAAAAATTTTGAACATTCTATAGAGAAGCTCGCTTTTCTTGCAGCATTAATGCCTATTGTCGCATCAATGGGTGGATGTTCTGGAACACAATCACTTACGACAGCTGTTAGAGCGATTGCAATGAAACAACTTACTTGGTCCAACGCATTTAGAACAACAGGGAAAGAAATTACAGTTGGGGTTTTAAATGGTATAGTTTTTTCATTTATAGCAGGATTAGTTACTTATTTATGGTTTAATGATTATCTTGTTAGCTTGGTTATATCAACTTCTCTGATGCTCAACTTGGTCTTCGGAGCTTTCTTTGGAACTTTTATCCCTATCATACTTACAAAATATGGAATTGATCCAGCACTAGCTTCAGGAACTTTTGTTACTATGTTAACGGATATATTTGGATTTTTTATGTTTTTAAGTTTGGCTACTTTTTATCTAATTTAATTTTCCTTTTCAGTAACTGTTATAGATACTTTCGAGCCGTATATGGCATTGGAAAAAATTTGAATTGATGCAATTCTGTCTTCGTGTGTGTAATTTAGTAAGCTGAAATCTGCTCTAACTTCTGAAAGTTTTTTCCAACCAAACTTTGGAAGTTCATTCCTAAAGAAATCAAAAATGTTTAATTGCTTTTCATTGGTATCAAAGACTAATCTTCCTAACCAACTTTTATTTTTTGAAATAATTATAGAATCCTTCTGATTTAGAGATGATCCTATTGGAATCGGGATATCATCAAACTGGGCAAAGTTCAGTTCTGAACCCGGCTCACCCTCAGGTCCTTTTGTAGGAACTAATCTTTCGCCTGTACAAGTAATTAAAAATAACGAAAAAAAAACTAGTGAAATAATTTTACTTAAGTTATATATCATTTTAATATAATAAAAATAAAACTTTTTTTTTCAATAGAAATTATTATTTATATGAATATGATCAAAATTTTAACCATTTTAGTTTTAATGTTTTTCTCTAGTTCCTCTTTTTCAGATAATAAATCAATATATGATTTACAGATAGAATCAATTGAAGGCAGCAATATAGATATCTCATCTTACAAAAATAAAGTAATTTTATTAGTCAATACCGCTTCGAAATGTGGTTTTACTCCTCAGTATTCTGGCCTTCAAAAATTATATGAAAGATACAAAGAAGAAGGTTTGGTTGTTTTAGGCGTTCCATCAAACGATTTCAATCAAGAATTTAATGATGATAGCGAAGTAAAGCAATTTTGCGAAATTAGGTTCGGCGTAAATTTTCCGATGACTAAAATTCAAAAGATTAAAGGAAACGACGCTCACCCTTTATACAAATGGATTGCTTCGGAAGTTTCAGTAATTGGATTACCAAGATGGAATTTCCATAAATATTTGATTAGTAAAGATGGAAAACTGATAAATTGGTATTCTTCTATGACAAGCCCTTCCTCTGAGGGATTAATAAAAGAAATTGAAACTGCTTTAGACCAAATTTAATTTTTCTAAGTTTAAATTGTAATATTTTTCTATACTATTACCTATGCTTATTAACATTAGAGATAGTTTATTACTAATTGTTGATGTTCAAACTAAGTTATTAAAGTTTATAAAAGAGAATGAACAGATTTGTTGGAATATAAACAGACTCATAAGTATATTTGATAAACTTAGATTACCAATTATTGTTACGGAGCAATATCCTATAGGTTTAGGCCATACAAGTGAAAAAATTAGTGAACCTATTTTTGGGTATGCAAAATTTGAAAAAACTACTTTTTCATGTTTTTCAAATAAAAACATCAAGAATAAATTATTAAAACTTAATAAAAAGCAAATAATTATCTGTGGAATTGAGACTCATATTTGTGTTTTACAGACTGCATTTGAACTCAAAGAAGATGGCTATAACGTATTTATAATGAGTGATTGTGTAGGTTCGAGAAAAACTGTTAATCATTTATTGGGAATTAAACGTTTTGGTTCTAGACAAATAGAGGTAATTGATACAGAAATGCTTTTGTTTGAATTACTTAGAGATTCAAATCATAAAAACTTTAGAGAGCTATCTAAACTTATTAAATAACTCTCTATAGTTTATTATTAAACTGAATAATACATCTTAAATTCTACAGGGTGTGGCGTATGTTCTAATTGTATAACCTCATCCATTTTAAGTGATATGTAAGAATCTATTAAATTATCGGTAAATACGTTTCCGGCTTTCAGAAAATCCCTATCTGAATCTAAAGCATTAAGTGCTTCTCTCAAAGATCCACATACAGTAGGTATTGATGAAAGTTCCGATTCTGGTAAATCATAGAGATCTTTGTCGGTTGCTTCGCCGGGATCAATCTTATTTTTAATACCGTCAATTCCAGCCATAAGCATTGCAGCAAAAGTAAAATAAGGGTTTCCAGAAGCATCTCCAAACCTTACCTCAACTCTTTTACCGTTTGCACTATTAGAATATGGAATTCTGCATGATGCGGATCTGTTTCTTGAAGAATAAGCTAAAAGTACAGGCGCCTCAAAACCAGGTACTAACCTTTTATAGCTATTTGTAGAAGCATTGGAAAAGGCATTTATAGCTTTAGCGTGTTTGATTATTCCACCGATATAATGAAGACAGGTTTCAGATAAACCGGAATAACCTTCTCCAGCGAAAAGCGGTTTCCCTTTATTCCAAATTGACTGATGGACATGCATCCCTGATCCGTTGTCGTTATATACTGGTTTAGGCATGAATGTAGCAGTTTTACCATATGCTTGTGCTACCATGTGAACGCAATATTTATAAATTTGTAAATGGTCAGCACTACCGACGAGTGTGCCAAATTTTATACCCAGTTCGTGTTGGGAAGGTGCGACTTCATGATGATGTTTTTCCATATCTAAACCCATTTCCATCATTGTTGAAACCATTTCCGCACGAATATCTGTTGCGGAATCAACTGGTGGCACAGGAAAGTATCCTCCTTTATCTTTGGGCCTATGTCCCATATTACCACCTTCCATTTCTGTTCCTGTATTGTATGCTCCTTCCTCAGAATCAATGCTGTAAAAGGTATACTCTTGATTGGTTCCAAATTTTACGTCGTCAAATAAAAAAAATTCAGCTTCAGGTCCAAAAAAAGTTTGATCACCAATGCCAGATTCAGCAACAAAATTTTCAGCTTTTTTTGCTGTACTTCTTGGATCGAGTTCGTAGGGTTTTCCATCTGCAGGTTCAATTACATCACAAAAAAGTATACATTGTGGTTGAGCGGTAAATGGATCCATCACAGCAGTTGTTGCATCAGGCATTAATATCATATCAGATTCATTGATATTTTTCCAGCCTGCAATAGATGAGCCATCAAACATTATTCCATCTTTGAAGGTATCAGCATCAATCGTGTTGACAGTTTGGGCAGTATGTTGCCACTTACCTTTAGTATCTGTAAATCTTAAATCTACATATTTAACTTCCTTATCTTTTAACAATTTTAGTACTTTTTCAACATCAGACATTTTTTACTCCTTTTAGTTTAAATAGCGTCTTTTCCGGTTTCACCCGTTCTAACTCTAATAATGTTTTCAATGTTATAAACAAAAATTTTACCATCGCCAATTCTTCCAGTTTGAGCCTTTTCTTTTATGACATTAATAGCTTCATCTAGTATGCCATTTTCAATTACCAACTCGATTTTTATTTTGGGCAAAAAGTCAACAGCATATTCTGCACCTCTATAAAGTTCAGTATGACCTTTTTGTCTGCCGTAACCCTTTACCTCTGAAACAGTTAAGCCTAAAACACCCATTTGATTTAATGCGTCCTTTACCTCATCAAGCTTAAAAGGTTTGATTATAGCTTCAATTTTCTTCATATTTTAAATACATGCAGGAAATATGCCAGTTACAACAATGCCAGAAAAATTAGTTATTTTAAATTCTAAACATTCTAGAGTGTATTATATGATTAATTATTATACAACCAGTAGCTTAAAAACTATTCATTCATGAATGTTTGGATTCGTCTTAGGGCTTCCTTAAGATTTTTCATGTTGTTTGCATAAGAAATACGGAGAAAACCCTCTCCATTGGGTCCAAATGATGAACCAGGAACAGTAGCAAGAAATTTTTTTTCTAGTAGCTCGTTTGAAATCATTTTTGAATTATAGTTTTTTTTAGTTATTTTCGGAAAAACATAAAATGCGCCACCAGGGTTAATACACTCTATATTATTAATATTATTCAATTCTTTTACTAAAAAATTTTTTCTTTTCTGAAATTCTTTAATCATATTATCGACACTATCCTGCGGTCCAGTTAAAGCTTCTATTCCGGCATATTGTGCTGCGGTATTAACACAAGAATGACAATTAATAGCTAATTTTTCAGCATAGGGATATAGTCTCTTTGGATATATTCCATATCCTAACCTCCATCCAGTCATGGCATAGGTCTTTGACCAACCATCAAGAACTATTACTTGATCCTTAATTTGTGGAAATGAGAGCAAACTTTTATGTTTATTATCATCGAAGATTATTCTACTGTATATTTCATCTGACAAAATATAAACGTTAGGGTGTTTTGCTAAACCATTTGCAAGTTTTTCAAACTCTTTTTCGGGAACAACACCACCAGTAGGATTTCCTGGAGAGTTGAAAATAATTAATCTAGTTTTTTCTGTTATGAGTGATAATAGTTCTTCCGCGTCAAAGGAAAAGTTTTTTTCCATTCTGTGAGGAAGAGGGATAACTCTTGCTCCAGTATAATCAATCATTGATCTATAGGCAATAAAACCAGGATCTGGTGTTATGATTTCTGCACCTTTTTGACCAAACATCAATAAAGTATAAAAAATCACCGCTTTAGCACCGGGGGTTATTAAAATATTATCTGAGTTTATTTTTACGCCATTTCTATATAGAAAATCATTTGCAATAGCTTTTCTTAATTCTAAAATACCATTCGAGGGAGTATAGCCGTGATGACCGTCTTTAAGTGCTTTACAAGCAGAGTTAATAATATTTTCAGGCGTCGGAAAATCAGGTTGACCAATACCTAAATTGATTACATCATTACCTTCGTTTGAAAGTATATTACTTCTAGCTAAAATTGAAAAAGCACTATCACTTCCAATTTCATATATAGATTTATTGAGACCATCCATAGCGAGAATATATAAGAATTTTCTAATTATGCAAATTTGAAAAAATTTAAGTAAGCCCACTTTACCCGGAATATGTTTTTGAAAAGTTATTTTTTAAAATAAATATCATAGTTTAAAATTGACTTAGAATACAAAATCTCGTAACTTTCAAAAAATTATGGTGGTTGTAGCTCAGTTGGTTAGAGCGCTGGTTTGTGGTACCGGAGGCCGGGGGTTCAAATCCCCTCAACCACCCCATGTTGTATCCCTCCAAATAGATTATTGCATAATTAGTAAATGATAAATTTTTATTTTTTGTTATTTTATCTAAAAGCTAAATTTTAATAAAAAGAATTTTTAGTTGCGTTTGAAAAAAGAAAAATTATTTAAATTATACAAGTTTTTTTAAATTAAATATTTTGTAAATCAAACGTAAACGGTCTGAGATTTTGAAGTGACTAGCACAATTAAAAATAATGAAGTTGAAATTAGAGTTTGTAAACATTGCGATGCGCCACTGCCATGTTATCCTGAGCAAATCAGTTATTATACAAAAAGTGAAAAAATTTGTGATGATTGTTTCTCTATTTCAAAAAAGTTCGGTAATTGAAACTTATCAATGCAACAAATCTCATTTAAGTGAATACTTTCTAAGTTAGTTTAGATATTTAAGAGTAAGTAATAATTAAGTGCTTCCCTCAGCATCAAAATACTTAACTTATTTGAATATATTAATTTTTGATACAGATCTTTTAAATTTTAAAACAACAATCAATTTCAATTATTTCTTTTCCTTTAATATGAGGTTTGAGCAGTATCTTTGTAATTTCTAAACAATATCTGAGAGAATTACTGGCATAATCTGCTATGTTTTCAAAAATCTTTTTTTTAGGTGAATTAAGATTATATCTTCCATTTTGCCATTCTAATATTTTATTCTCCCAAAATTCTTTAACACTAAATTTCATAATTTTTTATTGCAAATATTAATAATAAAAATAAATTTATGTAAATAATTTTTATATAAAAAGTTTTCATTTTATCATTACTTTAATAATCTATTTATATTTCTAGTTAGAGTTATTATATAAAATTTAATTTTTTATTGAAACTTAATTTAAATTGCAAATTTTAGTTGAATGATAAGTACTTTAATGTGGTTTAGGTACGATTTAAGAGTGAATAATAATGATGCACTTATTAATGCATCATTTAATTCAAAGTGCCTTCCAATATTCATTCTAGATACAGAATTTTTAAATTTAGAAACAACAAGTGAATTTCATTTAAGTTTTTTAACTGATTCACTTGAGGAACTCTCAAAAAATTTAGAAAAATATGGTGGAAAATTAAATATTTATAAAGGAAAAACTATTGAGATTCTGAAAATGTTAATTCAAAATCATTCAATTAAAGCAGTTTTTTCTAATAAGATTTTTAAAAACACTTTTCATACTAATTTAGATAAAAATATTAAACTTTTTTTAAGATCACTCGATGTAAGCTGGACTCAAACAAATCAGTTCGGAATTCAACTTAATCACAGAGAAAGAGGAAAATGGTCGTTACATTGGAAAAAATTTATGTCTAAACCGATAAAAAAGGATCTAATTAAAACAAAATTTATTAACGATAAAAATAGTATAATTAGTTACCCTTTAATAAAAAGTAAAAATAAAGTTCAAAAAGGTGGTGAAAATATTGCTTTAGAACTTCTGGAATCTTTTTTAAAAGAACGGCATTTTAATTATTCTAGAAAAATGTCCAGCCCTATTTCAGCAGAACTATCATGCTCTAGATTGAGTCCACATCTAGCCTTTGGGACAATTTCGATGCACAAAATAGTAAACGCTTTAAATCAAAGGTTAAAAAGTTATGAGGATCACGATAAATCATCTTTAAACTCATTCAAAAAAAGACTAGCTTGGCACTGTCATTTTATTCAAAAATTATATGATGAACCTTCAATAGAATTTTCTAATTTACATCCCTTGTATGATGGTCTCAGAGAGGGAGAATTTAATGATGAATATTTTGAAAGATGGAAAAATGGAGTTACAGGGTTTCCTTTTTTGGATGCATGTATGAGATTTTTAAAATATAAAGGGTGGTTAAATTTTAGAATGCGAGCCATGATCGTTTCCTTTGCCTCTTACCAATTATGGCTTGATTGGAAAAAGACTTCTAAATATTTAGCTATGAAATTTACTGATTACGAACCTGGAATTCATTATTCTCAGATACAAATGCAATCAGGCACTACGGGGATTAATACTATAAGAATATATAATGTAATTAAACAGTCATATGATCATGACCCAAATGGAGAATTTATAAGAAAATGGGTTCCTGAATTAAAAAATTTACCGAAATATTTAATTCATGAGCCTTGGAAAATTAATTATTTAGAAGAAAAAGAATTTAGATTTATTTTGGAACGAGACTATACTAATACTGTTGTTGATAATAAAATAAAAACACAAGAGTCCAGAGATAAAATTTGGAATATTAGAAAATCAAAAGACCATAGAATTATTTCTAATAACATAGTTGAAAAACATGCTAGCTTAAATTTAAAACGATAGTTTTTTGTTAATTGGAAATTTTAACAAAAATGACAATTTAGTTTAACTTTATTATTTTTAGACAAAATAAAAATTGTATAATATTCTATCTTTATAGACTTTAAATATTTAATAGCTTATTTAAATAGTACATTTAAAAATTATAACTTAGAACTCTTATATTTACTTACATTTTAACTTTTAGTAACTATTAAAATATTTGAAATATTTATATTAATGAAATTATTAATTTTTTCAGACATTGATGGAACATTTATGAATCACGATAATTATTCTTATAGTCATCTGAAAAATTATGTACTAAAAATCAAAAATAAAAGTCTTATCGTATTTAATTCAAGCAAAACTTTTTCAGAAATAAAGAAAATTAATTATAATTTAAAAATCAATGTTCCATTTATTGTAGAAAATGGTGCTTGTATTTTTTTTCCAAAGAATTTTCTGAAGAAAAAACCAATAACTTCAAGTTTTTTTTTGCAAAATGATTTTTTAGGATACAAAATATCTAAAAAAAATTCTGATTTTTGGTATAATAGTTTAATAGAAATAAAAAGAAATTTTAATCTTAGTTTCTCTTTCTTTCGAGAGTTAAGCGATAAACAGCTTCAGGAAATAACTGGACTTGAACAAAATGAGTTGAAAGATTCTAAAGATAGATTGTTCAGTGAACCTATTTATTGGGAAGATTCTGACAATAAATTTGAAGAATTTAAAAAACAAGTCGAGCTAATTGGAGGTTTAATTAATGTAGGGGGAAGATTCGTTCACGTGACAGATGGATATGATAAAGGAAAAGCGGTCAAAGAGTTTTTGAAGTTATTTAAAGAAAATTTTAATGATGAATACTTAAGCGTTTCGCTAGGAGATAGTCAAAATGATATAAGTATGCTTGAACTAACAGATTATAGATGCATAATTAAATCAAAAAAAAAAAATCTTGATTTAAAAAATAAAAAAAATTTATATCATAGTAAAAACATTGCTCCAAAAGGGTGGAGTGAATCTTTAGATTATATTTTTAAAAAGGAGAAGATTAATTTCTGATTTTTATCAAAATGGCATTGTTGCAACTCTTCACAATTTTTCAAACAGAAAATGTGAAGAATTAGAAGATGAGTTACTTGAATTCTCGAAATTTAGACCAATTACATTAATTTTACCATCATTATTTTCTGAACTTAAAGGTCCAGCTCTTCCTAATATTATTGATGAAATTAGTAAGGTTAAATATTTAAAGAATATTGTTATTGGATTGGATAGGGCTAATGAAAGTGAATTTAAAGAGGCAAGAGAGTTTTTTAAAAAATTACCTCAAAAACATGAAATTTTATGGAATGATGGTCCGAACTTAAGAAGTCTGGATTCTAAATTAGCTAAACATAATCTTGCTCCTCAAGAAATGGGTAAAGGAAGAAATGTTTGGTATTGTATGGGTTATATTCTGGCTTTGGGAGATACTGAAGCGGTAGCTTTACATGATTGCGATATTGTTACGTATAATAGAAATCTTTTGGCTAGGTTAGTTTATCCTGTTGCAAATCCAAAATTTAATTTTGATTTTTGCAAGGGTTACTATCCAAGAGTATCTAAAACTCGAGTCAAAGGAAGAGTATCAAGGCTGCTGGTCACTCCTCTTCTCAGAGCATTAGAAAAAACAATTGGTTTTAAAGAGTACATTTCATTTCTTGATTCTTTTAGATATCCATTAGCGGGGGAATTTTCTTTTAGAAGAAGAGTTCTGAAGGATATTAGAATTCCATTTGATTGGGGTCTTGAAATTGGAGTTTTATCTGAAATGTACAGAAATTACGCTGGTAACAGATTATGTCAAGTTGACATCGCCGATATTTACGATCATAAACACCAAGATATTTCTGTTGATGATAATTCTAAGGGATTATCGAGAATGGCGACAGATATTATAAAAGCAGTAATAAGAAAATTAGCTTCTCAGGGTGAAACTTTTTCGATGTCAATTTTCAGATCGTTAAAAGCGACATATTATAGAGAAGCACTTGATTTTGTGCAAATTTATAAAAAAGATTCATTAATGAATGCTTATGAAATTGATGTTCATGAAGAGGAAAGTGCAGTTGAATTATTTGCAAAAAATATTATGGTTGCTGGACAAGTTTTTTTAGATTCACCAATGGAAACACCTAACATTCCAACTTGGAATAGAATTGATACTGCATTTCCAAATTTTTTAAAAGATTTAAGAAAAGCAGTAGAAATTGATAACCAAATTTAATTCTTAAATTTAATGAATAGAAATACATTTAATAAAATTGTAAAGAAATACCTTTATTTAATTTATTCTAAAGAATTAGGAAAAAAGCAAATTGATCAATCTTTTTTGAAAATTAGTTCACTTTTTATAAAAAAAAAAAAAAATAAAAAAAAACAATCCTTATGGGATGAAAAAGATTATTTTTTAATAACTTATGCTGATTCAATTCAAAAAGATAGAAAAGATAATTTAAAAGTAATCGGAGATTTTCTGAGGAAATATTGCAAAGAATTTAGTTTTATTCATATTTTACCTTTTTTTCCTTATACCTCTGATGATGGCTTTGCAGTGAAAGATTATAAAAAAATCGATGAAATTCATGGAAAGTGGGATGATTTAAAAAAAATTACTAATGATTTTAAGGTTATGTCAGATTTAGTAATTAATCATTGTTCTTCAGAAAATGAACTATTCAAAAACTTTTTGAATGAAAAAATACCTGGTAAAAATTTTTTTGTAGCTATGAATAATAGTTCAAAAGATCTATCTAAAGTAGTAAGACCAAGGAGCTCTGAATTATTAAAAAAAGTTTTAATAAATGGAAAGGAAAAGTTTGTTTGGTGCACATTTAGTCATGACCAGGTTGATTTTGATTTTAAAAACCCTGAAGTGTTAATTTATTTTTTAGAGATTATTAAATTTTTTTTAGATAAAGGCATTAATGCTTTAAGACTTGATGCCGTTGCATTTTTATGGAAAGAGGTTGGAACTAGATGTATTAATCTTGAACAAACTCATGAAATCATTAGATTATTCCGTTTTATAATTGAATATTTTTATAATGATGTTTTGCTAATTACTGAAACCAACATTCCAAGTCATGAGAATCTTAGTTATTTTGGAAATAATAATGAAGCTCATTGTATATATAACTTTTCATTAGCACCATTATTAATTAATGCAATAATTTCTGGGAATAGTTTTTACTTAAAAAAATGGTCCAGAAGTATGCCTCCTGCTCAAGAAAAAAATTCATATTTAAATTTTTTATCTTCTCATGATGGTATTGGAATGAGACCTATAGAGGGCATCTTACCTGACCTTGAAATTGATAAATACTTAAAATTTCTTAAAAACCAGGGTGGTTTGCTAACTTATAGGAACAACAATGGAAAAAAGACAGTTTACGAAGTTAATATTACTTTATACAATGCCTTAAAAGATTCGTATTTTGGTAAAGATGATTTTGTATTAGATAGATTTATTCTTGCTCATACAATAATGTTTGCTTTCGAGGGTATTCCGGCTGTTTATATACAAAATCTAATTGGCTCAGAGAACGATTATGAAAAGGTTAAAGCTACTGGTGTCAAAAGGTCAATAAATAGAAAAAATTGGAATTATGATGAAATTAATTCAAAACTTAAAGATAAGTCATCAACAAACTTTCAAATATTCAGTAGACTAAAAAAAATAATCAGAAAAAGAAAAGATCAACCTGCTTTTCATCCAAATGCAACTCAGTTTACTCTACAATTAGGTGATAATTTTTTTGGTTTATGGAGGCAAAGCATTGATAGAAGTCAGAGTATTTTTTGTATTAGCAATTTAACAAATAAGAAAAATAAAATTTCATTATTTGATATCAACCTAATAACTACAGATGAGTGGTTTGATATTTTCTCAAGAAAAAAAATAAATATTAATGATAGTGAATTATATTTTCATCCCTATCAAACAATTTGGATTACAAATAAAAAATACTAGTTATTTAGTTTTTATTCAGATTATAAATAGTAAAATAGTGAGTAAAAAATGAAAAAAAAAGTACTTTTACTTATTATCGGAAATTCCTCGTGGTGGAAAGAAAAAAAATACAGAAAAGAATCTGCTTTAATTTTAAAAAAACATCGCTCTAAAGGATGGAAATTGCAAAATAAAGTTTTAATTTTAAAGCATAAAGATGAAATTGATTCGAGATATATTTGTAAGTATATTTTAGTTAGGTGAAGAGCTATTTGTTAAATATCGACTTTTGTAATTTGGTTTTTTTAAGAAGAAATTTAATTCTACCATAATATTAATTATTAATGTTTTTATTATACGTTTAGTCTCTACTGGGTCTAATATTTAAATTTTCATTGAATATTGACTCTTTTCTAAATAAAATATTTTTTTATTTTTTTTTTAAGTTTATTTGATTAAAACTAATAAGTATGGAAGAAATTTTTGAAATAAGAGACGCATGCAAAACTCCGCTAGAGTTATTAAGAAGCAAAGCTTTTGATCAATATTTAAACATATATAAGACTCAGTTTGTAAATCAGCTTAAAACGCGAGAAAATACTGAGCAAAAAGAAGAAGTTATCCATAAAATAGAATTCATTAAATCCATTACATCAAAAACGTTTATTAAAATATACGAGGTTGACGAGCCAAAAGGTGATGAATTAATGCAAAGTAGGCAAAGCGTAAAATTTATTGATGGGTGCTTCCACCATTATAGAAAAAAGTCATATACAAGGCTTATAAAACTTCATGATGAAATATTAAATTCAAAGGAAAGTGCTGAGTCAATTAAAGATAGAATTTCCACAAGGGCCAATAAACTCAGTGATCTGATAGTAGAAACAAGAAGAATATTATTAACAAAGGTAGGATTTAATGTGGGAGTTAGAAGGAGTCAAGGGTTAGAATGCCATCCTAATGTTACGTGCGGTGAGATCTCAGGAAATAATATTAATTTGCCTAGTGCTTACTCAAATTTAAATAAGGTTTCTCTGACCACTCACGCAGATATGAGAACAGGTATACACTATACCACTCATGCCAATAAAAGAGCTTTTCCATTTTATGCGATTGACCATAACCCCTACAAAAATAATAAATTTAACCCAGAAGAGTATGTTGCAATTCCGTTTGAAGTTGGAAAATGGAATATTTTAGCATATATTCATAAATCTCGAGGCTGTATAGAAATGGAGCCGGGGCTTTTAAACTTATTTCCTTTTTCAAAAGTTAGAAAATTATCTGGAAATAAACCTGATGGCGTTTTTATATACGGTTGCCCGCATTCAGATATGGAAGATCTGGGATATTTTTTTGATGAACAAAATAATATTCTTGTAGGATTAATTCCAAATCTTGACGATTGTAAGTATTTTGGTTACGGAAAAAAGCCCATACTTACTTTACACAATGTTTTGTGCATTCTAAATAATGATCTCCCTCTTCATTGTGGCTGCACAAGATATGCAGTAAGATTTGATTCTAAAACAAATGAACCCTATATTTTTGATTCTTTTATCAAAGCTGATGATATGGGAAGAGCCTCATTAATTAACGGCAATTCAATGAATGCTAATGTTCCTTTTTTTTATGGAACAGAAACTGGAGCTTTTGCCTGTTTAGACGGGTTTAGTGAACACGCAAAAATGCAAATGGAAGGGAGAGAGATAGGCTATAATAAACATGCTGGCACCAATGCAAGACAAATAGTTCCTGTTACGGATTATTCAGAAGTTTCAACAGGTTCAGAATTAGATATTTTATTGTATTTAAACAATTATGATTTAATAGAACCAGGGAAATCATGCATGGATATAGATATGGATGTTGATGTTGCTCTTGAACATTTTAGGAAAGGAGCAAGAGTTGCCGCTGGCAGCACTCAAACTCATCGTGGTGAAGTAGAAATTAGTTACTGGGCCAATCCATTCCCGCTTTTAAAAGACAAGAATTGGAAGGATTTACCTGAACATTCTGATTTATGTAAAAAATTTAAAAAAATTGAAGATGAATTTCTAACTAGTGTTAGAAAAAGAGTAGATTCTGGACTTATGAAAATAGGAGTTGCTCATAGTATGTTAATGGCAGGAGTTTACTACAAAAACACAGATGACAAACTTAAAAAATTTGGTTTTAATGATCGTGATCTAGTTGAGCATCAAGGCCCAGAAAGAGCAGCTAAAGATATGATAAATATGATTAAAAATGCTGCAGTTGAAAAAAGAAATAAAATGGAGAAAAATATGAACGAAGTGAATATAACCGTTGCAACTGTTGGCGATAGTAGAACTGGAAAATCTGAAATGGCTGAAAAGATGGATGGAGTTCTAAATATGAGTCTAATATAAAAACTTGGTTTTAATAATCTAATTTTTAATAAATTATTTGGCATTTATATCTTCACCAAAGTGCAACCTCAAGCTAAAAAACATGAAAAATTTAATTTAAATATTTTAAACGCTCCAATAATGCTTCACCAAATTTTTCGGAAGAAGAAGCGTTCTGGGCAGTTATTAATCTATTATCTTTTTCAACATGAGGCTCAAAATTTTCGGCTTTTGAATATACAGCACCTAAACTTTTTAATTTTGTTTCTAGTAAAAAAGGAACAATATTTTCATTTTGTACTTGTCTTTCCTCTTCATTTGAAAAGCATGATACTTTTTTACCAGAAATTAAATAATTTCCATTTGAAAGTTTAAGGTTTGCAAAGATGGCGGAACCATGACAAATCGCCCCAACAAGACCTAGGTTTTCATATATTTCTCTGGTTAAATTTTGTAAATTTATATTTTTTGGAAAATCCCAAATTGAACCGTGCCCTCCAATAAAAATTATACCACTATAATCCGATGAGACTATATTTCTGGGATGAATAGTAGAGGAAAGTTTTTTTTGCATTTCATTGTTTTTAAAAAATTTAATTATTATTTCATCTTTATCATAATTTAAGCTTATCGGATCAGGTGTTACCCTAAATCCGCTAGGACTGCAGAAATCTATTTTATGACCAGCACGCTTTAAAATATAGTATGGATATGCAACCTCTTTAAGAAAATATCCAGTTTTTTTATCTGTTTCTCCAAGTTTAGTTCGATTCGTCAAAACCATTAAAATATTCATTCAGACATAATACTTTAATTTATTAAAATTTCAAAAAATTCTATTATTCTTTTGACTTGTAAAAGATTTTTATCACAATAATATTTATCGTTATAATGTAATTAAGTCTAAATTTTAAAGGGAGTGAAAAATGAAAATTTGTGATAGACCAGAATTTAAAAGTAAAAAACCACCTATGACATTTAAAGAAAATGATAAAGTAATTGATGCCGTTAAGAAAATGACAAAAGAAAATTTTGGTTCTGTTGTTATTGTAGACAAAGGTTCGAAAGTTGTAGGGATAGTTACAGAAAGAGACTTGATGAAAAAGTTATTAAATAATGGAATGAACCCGAAAACAACTAACTTAAAAGAAATAATGACCTCGCCAGTTAAAGTTGCTGATAAAGATGATGAATTGGTAGGTTGGTTAAGACAAATGTCAAATGAAAGATTCAGGCATGTTCCGGTTGTAGACGATTCTGGAAAATTAATTAATGTAATGTCCCAAGGAGACTTCGTCTCTTACACATGGCCAAACCTTTTATACCAAGTAAAAGAACTTGCAAAAGAAGGTTATCCGAAATACAACCAATTAGTAATGATTGTAATGGGGATTTTAATCTACACACTTATCACTACAGGACTAATGATTTATGGAATTAAGTACATTTAAAGCTTAATTTTTTAGTACCTCTACTTAATTATTATTTTACCAATCATTCCCATTTCCGAATGTTTTTTATTAGATTTTTCATCAACAATAGAACAATGAAGATCATTAAATTCACCAGTTTTTATGGGAACAAACCACCACTCTAAATATTGATTAGGAAAAACTTCTACTTCATCAATAATTCCTTTAATTTCTGCAACCTTTTCTTTTTTTACCATAACTTGAACCTTTCTAGTAAAAATTGATTTTGCAAATTCTGGAGATGAAAAGTAATGTTTAGAGTCACTTAGATTAATTATTTTAAGTTTATAAAGATTACCCGTTTCAAGATTAAGAGTCTGAGGTTCGAAATAATGAATTTTTCCGTTTGATCCTTTTAAATAAATTTTTTTTTCGATTGGAGTTTGTTTTGTAAGATCACCCGACTCTAAACTTTGAGAACTGATTGAACTTGATGTCACTAAATCAAATAAAAAAACAATCAAAAAGTATAAAATTAGAGTTCGCATGAATTGATATATTGTATGAAAGTTAATCTAAAAGAGTAATTAAATAACAACACGCTGTCTAGGGTTTATTTGCGATAAAGGCTTTTCTTCTATTTGGAAAACATGTTTTACAAATTATACAAATAGTACCATTACAACCTCTCGCTGAACAAAACTCTCTTCCGTAAAAAATGATTTGAAGATGAAGCTTGTTCCATGACTCTATTGGAAATAGTTTTTTTAAATCATGTTCTGTTTGCTTAACACTCTTGCCATTAGTAAGTCCCCATCTTTGAGCTAACCGATGGATGTGGGTATCAACAGGGAAGGCAGGGTGACCAAAGCCCTGAGAAATAACAACGCTAGCGGTTTTGTGGCCGACACCAGGTAATTTTTCAAGTGCTTCAATATTATCTGGAATTCTTCCATTATATTGTTCTGAAATTATTTTTGATAACTGGGATATTGCTCTAGATTTTTTGGGAGCTAAGCCACAAGGACGTATAATTTTATATATAGTATCTATGTCTAGTAGTTTCATTTTTTTAGCATTATTAGCTAAAGAAAATAATTTTGGAGTTATTTGATTTACTCTTTTATCTGTACATTGAGCACTCAATAAAACAGAAATTAAAAGTTCAAAATTATTTTTATGATTTAGTGGAATAGGAGTTACTGGATATTTTTTATTAAGAATGTTTTGTATATATTTTACACGTTCTTTTTTAATCATTATTTCTTATAAAATACTCTAATCTAATATAGTTAAAAAAAATCAAAATACATATGCTGAATTAATTTTTTTAATTTATTATTGAAATTTTTAAAAACCGTATTGCCAACCTATCATTGTCCTGAATTGTTCTGACATTTGAATGCCTCTGTATCTTTGATAAATAGGCATAAATATTTCTAGACCAATACGATGATTTTTAAATGCATCACTATGGTTAATGAAGTTAAAACCTAAACCTAAATTTAATTTTTGATACCCTTGATTTCTTGAATCCATTACTGGACTCATCCTTGGGTTCATTTCATTATCAGTTCCTTTCATCTTGCTCTTTTTTGTATAATTGATATTTAATGATGTGCTAAAAAAATCTATCAATCTAAAAGAAGTCCAAACTTTTGCGATAAAAGTATTTCCATGTTTATAACCTTTACTATTTTTCCCAAATGCACTTATTTTATAATAAATTTGGCTTCCTAATTTAGTTTTTCGATATTTTTTCAAAGAGTTTAAAAAAATAAATTGATCATATGTGCCAGATCCATTCTGCATTGCGTAGCCCAAACGACCGTTTGACGATGCTGGTGTAGCGTCTCTTTTATTAATACTACCGGTTGGAAAACTTACTCCAAAACCACTATGACTTTTAAAGTTAGCACTGTTGTATAATTTATACAATCCACTAACAGACATATCCCCTAATCCAGAAGAACGAACTCTAAACTTTTTTTTACCTCCCATAATATTTCTTTGTTGAGTCATTTCTTTTCTTGAATAATTTGTCATCACCATTAGAGTCAAAGAATTTGATGGCGCATACATAGCACCAAACATATGCATATCCATTTGCATTTTAGTTGGAGCATTCATATATGTGCCTAATCCATTAGAAGCACTATTCGGAGTTGACATAATTTCATCTAAAGTAAGACTTTTAGTACCATTGAACATTTCATTCATTTTCATCTTACTAAAACGATAAGAAAACATAAACTCATCTTTCTTATGTATGTGGTCACCCATAACTGATATCGGTCCATGAGAATCTGCCATATGTAGTTCATACGCAAAAGGAAATTTAAAACAAAATAAAAAAAATATAAATAAATAAGACTTGAACATAATTCCTCTTTCAAAGTTAATAGTTAAAAAAATTAAATTTCTTTTATACTATTTGGGGAGGATAATTAGACTTTGGATCGATGGAGAATGAATAGAAATTTTGTTTTTCTCTCTGGTCAATTTTTTTAAAAAAAAATATTTTTTTAAAAGAGATTACCTCATTTAGAATTAAGTTATCAATTTGTGTTAAAGCACAGTGACTTAAACAACTGAGATCGTCATTTTTATTATCATTTGATGAACAGATATTTGCATTATGAACATTTGAATATAATTTTATTATCGCAGTAAAATTTGATAATGAGAATAGAAAAATTAGAGTAACTACTATGTTATATACTTTTTTCATCTAAGCTTATTTACTATTATTTTTTAGTTAACAACATAAAAATTTATTTGTGATAAGCACGTTCAGAATGACTGGATTGGTCAAGTCCAATTTCTTCTTCTTTTAAACTAATTCTTAACCCGATGGTGTTTCTCAGAACGATTAAAATGATATAGGATACTACCCCGGACCATACTGCTACAGCAAGACTTCCTAAAATCTGAATATTTAATTGTTCAAGAATACTTATTTCTGAATGACCTAGACCACCAAAATCTTTGCTACCAAGTGGAGCTAGTAATAAAATACCTAAAAGTCCTCCAACACCGTGAACAGCAAAAACATCTAATGTATCATCTATTTTTAATATATTTTTCACAAAACCTACCATATAGTAACATACCGCGGCTGATGCGACTCCTATAAAAAGTGCACCACCTGGTCCAACAAATCCTGAGGCTGGGGTTATAGTAGCTAGGCCTGCAATACAACCTGTAGCAGCACTAACAAGAGAGGGCTTTCCGTTCTCAAACCAACCTATAATCATCCAAACCAACGATGCGGTCGCTGCAGATATGTGAGTTACTGTCATTGCCATCCCTGCATTATTGTCTGCTGCTAAGGCACTACCAGCATTAAAACCAAACCAACCTACCCATAGCATTGAGGTTCCAATCATCACTAATTGTGGACTATGTGGTATTACGGTTTTTCCCTTATTTCTTGGTCCAAGCATATATGCAAAAACTAGAGCAGCTATTCCACAATTAAGATGAACAACTAACCCCCCTGCAAAATCTTGCAAACCATAATTTGACAACCATCCTCCGCCCCAGATCCAATGAGTGATTGGAGCATAGACAAGAATTAGCCATACAAAAGAAAAAATAAGTACTGATAAAAATTTTGCTCTTTCAACAAAAGCACCAACTATTAGCGCAGGGGTGATAATTGCAAATGTCATTTGAAACATAAAAAAAACAGTTTCAGGTAAACCAGCAATTTGTGAGTCAATAGTTACATTGTTTAATAATACTTTAGAGAAATCTCCAATGAACAAATTTCCTTCAGTAAATGCAAGACTATACCCTAATAACAACCAAGTTACTGACATTAAGCATGCGATCGAAAAGCATTGAATTAAGACAGACAATAAATTTTTGGAATCAACTAATCCTCCATAAAACAAAGCGAGACCAGGAAGTGTCATGAACAGGACTAAAACAGTAGAAGTTAGAATCCAAGCTGTATTTGCATCAATCATTATTTCCCCCCTTTAGTTTAATATATTTATTAAACACTTGGTGAGTATAACTATATAATGTGTAAAGTCAAAAATTGGGTAATTATTAATAAGTTAACCATAAATAATATAAATTAATTTATTATGTATCTATAATGAAAATGAAAAGAGCTATTGTTTTTCAGCATATAGAGTTAGAGGACCTTGGTTTTTTATATAAGTTATTAAAAAAAAACTTTGAGATAACATACGTAAAATTATTTGAGAATCAAAAAATTCCATTAAACTTAAAAATTTACGACCTAATTTTTTCACTAGGTTGACCGATGGATACATGGATGAAAGAAAAATATTCTTGGATAATAGAAGAAAAAAAAGCGATAAAAAAATATATTTTGGATTTAGAAAAAACTTTTATAGGTATATGTTTAGGTTGCCAGTTTCTTCGAGTGGTTTTAGGTGAAAAGATAAAAAAAGAAAAATTTCAAAAAAATACAAATATTCTTTGTGATAAAGTTTTTCGAAGTTTTTATAAATAAATTACTTCCATAAAAAAATTTTTCGATTATTTTTACAAAAACTTTTTCATTAAAATTTACAAAGTATTATGAATGTCAGGAATAACTCGAAAAGTTTTCTTCCTTATACTTTTCAAAATATTCTTCAGTCAGTATTTCTTTTATTTTTTTTTGAGTATCTTCATTAATTTTTTTTTCATATCTTTCGTAGATTAGTTGGCTATTCGTAGAAGCTTTTTGTGCAGTTTGACTGTCAATAAACTGATTTTCAACACCATGCCTAGATCTGAGTATCGGTTCGAGTTTTGCTTTAGATATCTTGGTAATAAATGAATTACGATTTTTTTCGATATCATCCACAATAGACATTAAATTATTATAAGACAATTTTGGCTTTTCTATATAAATAAATTGGCCTTCAACTTCCATATTCATTTCAAGATCAATGGTATTAATTTGTTCCTGTAGTATTTCTATATAGTCAGTGTTATAAACCAATAGTTGGAATTTATTTAACTCTTGGTTGATTTCAATTGAAGACAGATCTTCTATTCTTTTATATCTATCCTGCAGCTTAAATTTTAAACTTTTAATTAAAGTTATTGTTAAATTGTCTCTACAATATTTTGATAATGATTGGATGTAATCATTAAAAATCCCACTCATTAAATTTTCTGCTTGTATGGAATAATTCTCTTCCATGTTGAGGTAACTAATTCACCCCCTCCCAAAATAACATTAAAGTTTTTTTAAAATCATGGTATCATTTATAATTGCTACTTACAATTTTTAATGAGGATTTAGAGTTTCGTCGATTTGTAATCTTGTTATTTCTTTATAAATCGTAGTGTCATTCTATCGCTTTCACCGATAAGTTGATATTTCTCTCTATCTTTTTCTTTCAGTCTAAAAGTCGGTGGGAGTGTCCAAACACCTTCTGGATAATTTTTCGTATCAAAAGCATTACTATTCACTTCAGTTCTAGAGTTAAATTTGAAGTTAAGGTTTTCTATAAGTTTTATAAGATATTTTTCCGGTACATATCCTTTTTTTGATGACAAAATTTCGTCATCATTAATATTTGCTCTATGTTGAACAACTCCTAGAGTACCACCTTTTTTTAAAACTCTATTTATTGATTTATAAATTGCAGTTACGGATTTGTTATTAATCCAGTTATGTGTATTTCTGAAAGTTAAGACAAGGTCAATAGAATTATCGGGAATTTCTGATAGATAACCCTCAGAATAAAATTTTCTAATATGCATTTTACCAAAATCTTGTTTTTTAAAGTAATTTACAAAATTAATATGAAGAGATCTTAAATATTCATTTTTATTGTCTTCACCAAAATTTGCGATAGTTAGTTTCCCCTTTTTATTTAAATAATGGGCTAAAATTTCTGTATAGTACCCTTTGCCAGGTAGAATCTCTAAAACATGCATTTCTGGCTTAATACCAAAAAAATTTAAAGTCTCTTCGGGGTTTCTATACTTGTCTCTAATGATATGTTCTTGAAGTCTTTGATTATTTTTAATTGAATTTTTGAGAGGTTCTTCATTTGAAAAAGAATTATTAAAAAAACCTAAACACATAAAAAAGGAGAGAACATTTATTACACTAAAATTTTTTTTTGTTTGCTTCATTATTATTTAATTTTTTACTGAATGAGATCTTATTATAAATTATTTTTAATTCTTTTAAATTTAAATAAAAAAAAATAATTTAATATTTGATAATAATTATTAATAACTTTGCAATTAATTATTAATAACTTTGCAATTAATTATTAATAACTTTGCAATTAATTATTAGTATAGTATAAACTTGTTATAATTTAATTTTACAGGAAAAAATATGAGAGTTTCATCAAAAAAAAGTTTATCTAATAGGTTGGTACCTAAATATGCCCGTGGAGCGTCATGGTTAACGCTCCATTTTTCATTAGTTTTGTCCGTATCAGTGCTTGCAAAACAATTAGATGCACAAGAGAGAGTTTATGTTGCTCCTGATGTAAATATTTTTGAAAATAAAGAAGACTCATATGAATTGGTTGGTTCTGGGGATTTCATACCTTACGAGGAATTCTCTAGATATAACTTTCAAAATATCAACGAAATCTTACGAAGAACTCCTGGCGTTTATACCAGAGAAGAGGGCGGATTTGGATTATTTCCTAATATAAGTTTACGTGGAGTTAGCACATTAAGATCCGCAAAAGTTACAGTAATGGAAGATGGAATTAATATAGTTCCAGCACCATACTCAGCTCCTGATGCATATTATTCACCTCTTGCAGCTAAGATGAGTGCTATTGAGGTCTCTAAAGGTTCAAGCCAATTCAGATACGGACCGCATAATACTGGTGGTGCATTGAATTATATTACTACTCCAATTGATTTTGGACAAAGAGCCTTTGCTAGCGTTTCCTATGGTTCTTTTAATGATAAACAAACACATGCTTATGGAAACTATGGATTAACTGGGAGTTTTGGTTCATTCGCCATTTTAGGTGAAATGTATTATAGAGAAAACGACGGTTATAAAGACTTTAATGGGACCGTTGATTCTGAAAGTTATGGAGATGATAATGCTGGTGGTTTAGAGCAAGTAGCTCCAATGGTAAAATTACTATGGCAATTACCAGTTTCAACTCCAATCACACTCGAGCTTAAAGGAGCTTATAATGGTTTGGATTATGATGAAGGTTACACTGGCCTCAGAGATAATGATTTTAATGCTGATCCAAATAAAAGATATGTGGCAAGTCAGCTAGATAATATGAATTCTAATGCGTATACATATTACAGTAAACTTCATATTGACCCTAATGACAATATCAGTAATACCACAACCTTTTATTACAACCAATTTGCAAGAGATTGGTATAAATTATCTAATGTTGGTGCCACGGGGGACATGGATTCTTTAACTAAGGTTATTGCAAGAGGGCATGTTGAAACTGATGATTATAATGTATTGAGAGGTTTGACAGCTGGCGAGGTTCAATACAAATCAAATAATAGAACTTATTATGCTTATGGAATCATGAATACCACTGATTTGAAGTTTGCACATGATTTTTCCGGACAGCGAATCGAACATGATTTAAAAATTGGCTACAAATATCATTATGATAAAATTGATAGAGAGCAATATAAATCAACATACTCTCAAGCCGTTGGTGGAGCTTTAACTGGTCAAGGATCTGTGTTTGATGCCGATAGAACACAAACCTCTAAGGGTCATGTTTTCTTTTTTGAAGAAGCTGCTAAAGTAGATAAATTAACTTTTAAATTAGGTTCAAGACTTGAAATATTAGAGGGACACTACAGAAAAGGCGGTACTGGTGCAGTAACAAATTATGACAAAGAAAAGACCTATGCTTTTGTTCCAGGTGGTGGGTTAGTATATGACCATAATGCTAATTTAAAGTTCTTTGGTGGTGTGTATAAAGGTTTTTCATTACCTAGTCCATCAGGAGCAGTTGATGACGGTTCTCCTCTACAACCTGAAAAAAGTTTGGCAAAAGAAATTGGTGTTACATGGGCAGACAGACAAATTGCTGCAAATGCAACAGCTTTTCATACAAACTTTGATGATTTATTAGCTATCGATAATTCGAACACTGGAGCCGGTGCTCATAATGTGGGGAAAGTAATTTCTAAAGGTCTAGAACTTTCTGCCTCTTATTATCCAGAAAATATTTTACCTAAGGGAGATATTTCATTTTGGGGTAATTTTACCTTTACTAATGCCACATTAGACGGAGATTTTACTGGATCTGATTCAGAGTCAATGTTTTTTGGTGGACAAGATGGGTCGAATGTTCCCTACGTTCCGGAATATCAATTAGGTTTTGGAGCAGATTATACACTTGATAAATTTACTTTTGGTATGCATGCAACATATCATTCTCAATCTCATTCAACTGCTTCAGAATCAGAAGGACAGATGGCAGGTACAACTCACGATGCAAGAGTTGGACAAATTGATGAGGCTTTTTTATTAAACTTTAATGCAGGATATGCGGTAAATGATAACTTTGAGTTTTCTGCAGGTGTAAAGAATGCAACAGATTTAGAATATGTTGCTACTAGACATCCTGGTGGTCCACGTTCAGGTGCACCATTATCTGCTTGGGTTAAGGGAATTGCTAGATTTTAATTTTGGATAAATGTAAAAAAAGGAAACCTAAAGTTTCCTTTTTTTTAATATTAATTTAACTAAACAAAATAAATGAAATTAACGAGACAATTTAAATCTTTATTTAGCAAAGAAAATATTAATAATCGAGATTTCAATGAAGTATTAAATGAAATTCTTGATGATACTTTCAAAAAAAAAAGAAACTTACATGTAGATTATTATCATATAGTTCAAAGGATTTTGAACTCAAATAGGTCTACTAATTGTAAAACTAATATTACAAAGTATTTACTTGCAAGACTTACAAGAGAGTCTGAAAGGATTTTTCTTAAGGCTTCCTTTTTAGCTAACCGATTATGTCCTTGTTGTTCAAAATCAGTAGATCCGGAGTCTAAAACAGTTTTTAGTGATCAATCTAATAGTATTCACTAATTTTAAGGTTTAAGTTAACCCATTTTGCTCCCATGATTTGGGTTAACTTAAAATTTCATTAATTCATTTCTTTAAAAATTACATTTAATTTTTTATTTAACTTTTCCTTGCTTATCAAATTTATATATGTGTTTATGTTACAGATTCATAAACCACGAGAAATCGTATTAAAAAGTTAAAATAATAACTTATAAGTAGTCGCAACAAATCACATGGAAAATTTTAATTCATTTGGGCTAAATAAAGATATTTTAAAAAATTTAATGCTTTTAAAACTTCTTAAACCCACCCCGATACAAGTTCAGGCAATCAGACCAGCCGTGAAGGGGAGAGATATTTTAGGCTCTGCTCACACCGGAACCGGAAAGACATTGGCATTTGGTTTACCTTTGATTAATAGATTATTAGAAAATAAAAATTCATCTGCTTTAGTTTTAACTCCAACAAGAGAATTGGCTGCCCAAATAATTAAAATGCTGAATGATGTCATGCAAAAGTCTGGAATCAGGTCTTCGTTGATAATAGGTGGAGAATCAATAGGTAAACAACTAAAGCAATTAAAAGAAAATCCAAGATTGGTTGTTGGCACTCCTGGACGTGTAAATGATCATCTGATCAGAGGAAGTCTAAAATTGAATAAAACAGATTTTTTGGTCTTAGATGAGACAGATAGAATGTTGGATATGGGATTTAGTATACAAATTGAAAAAATAATTAAGTTTTTACCTAAGATTAGACAAACACTTCTTTTTTCAGCAACTTTACCTAAAAATATAAAGGAAATTTCTCAAAAGTATTTACATAAGCCCATTAAAATAAGTGTTGATGAGAACAAAAAGTTACTAACCAAAATTAAACATCAGGTAATCAATTTAGAAAAAAGTGAGAAGTATTCCCGACTTCTATCGCAAATAAATGAGAGGGAAGGTAGTATATTAGTTTTCATAAAAACTAAACATAATGCAAAAAGAATGGCTATTAAACTAAATAAAGATGGTTTTTCTGCTAGTGCAATACACGGAGACTTAAAACAAAATCAAAGAGAAATAGTTCTTAATAAGTTTAGAAAAAAAAAATATAAAATTTTAGTGGCAACAGATATTGCAGCTAGAGGACTTGATATCTCTCATATAGAACATGTAATTAATTACGATCTTCCACAAAAACCAGAGGATTATATTCATAGAATTGGAAGAACAGCTAGAGCTGGTCTTAAAGGAGAGGCAATTTGCTTTGTGACAGCCAATGATAAAAAATTATGGAATTCTATTGACAAACTTATAAATCCAAATTTTAAAAATAGTGATTTAGAAAATAAAAAAAATTTGAAAGGAAAATTGAAATTTAAACATAAAGTCTTTAATGGAAAAAAAAACATAAAAAGATTTAAAAGACGAAAAAAAAGAGCTTTATAAATTAATTTTAATTATTAAAATTAATTATGCCTCATTTGCAGTTTGAAATAAATAGAAAAATTTCTGATAGTCAACAAAAGCAAATAGTAAATTTATTGATAAGTGAGTTTAGTAAAATAATGAAAACAGGTTCTGATCACATAGCAGTATCATTAAGGTATATAAATAGAAATTCGTTAAAATTAGGTAGAGCAATAAACAACGATAAGATCTGTATAATGAATCTGGACATAAGAATTGGTAGAACTTTTAAGCAAAAAAGAGCTCTAGCTATTTCTTACATGCGTATATTTAATAATATTTTGCAAATTAAGCAGCAAAATCAGTATATAACATTTACTGAGCACAAAGGTGAAGACTTTCATTTAATGGAAAAATCTTTAATAGATTGGCAAGAAAATGATGACCCACTGAACCAATAAATTATTTATATTTCATTATTTCATGCTGGCAGAGTTATTTTTTCTAATCGTCATTTTTTTAATTTTATTAATTATATTTTCATTTTTGGCTATAGAAGCTAATGTTATCCCAGCAACAAAGGCTCCGGTTATTAGTGCACTAGTCATAGCAAGTTTTATTATGCTCATAAATATTCCTTATTTAATGTTTATCATTTCTTTATATACTTAAATTCTTAAATTACAAAATTTAGAATAATATTTGAGATCAATAAAAAATTATATATTTTATGTTATGCTTGATAAGTTTTTAGAGTTTTATTTAAATTTAAAAATAAACAAAGTATATTCAAAAAATTTTTTTCAAAATGGAAAAAAGCCTCAAAGTGTTTTTTGGAATTCAAATTTTAATCAAATTAAAAGGTTTGAAGAACTATTAAACTTTTTACCAGATATTATATTTAAAAATGGTTGTACAATTGCTGATGTTGGTTGCGGTTATGGAGCATTGTACGAGTTTATGAGATTAAATGAAAAATATAAAAAAATTAAGTATATTGGGGTAGATATAAATAAACATTTTATAGAAGTGTTTAAAAAAACTTATAATAATAAAGTTGAGGCTTATTTGGGCTCTAAGCCTAAAAATAAGGTAGATTACTGTTTAATGTCGGGAACATACAATTTAACAAAAATTAAAAATGTCCTACTGTGGGAAAAATATATATACAATAACTTAAAAAAATGTTTATCAAAATCTAATAAGGGAATAATATTCAATCTCCAATTTAATGTAAGCGCAAAAATTAAAAATAATATTTTTTACTCAAATCCAAATAAAATTAAGTCTTTATTTATGAGTGAAGATTTAAAAATTAGTTACACTAGATCTAAATTTTTTATTAATGATATGATTTTTGTGATTACAAAAAAATACTAACTCTTAAAATTATTTTGTTTCCACGCTTCATATACACAAATTGAAACAGCGTTACTGAGGTTTAGACTTCTGTTATTAGTATTCATAGGAATATAGACTTTATCATTATCATTTGTTTCATTGAGTAATTTTTGAGGCAAACCTGTATCCTCTGAACCAAATAATAAAGAATCTCCTAATTTATATTTTTTCTCGCTATATTTGATTTGTCCAAATTTTGTTACCAAATAAAGATTTGTTGAACCTAAAAACTTAAGACAACTTTGAATTGATTCATGTTCTTCTATGATAATATTTTTGTAATAATCTAAACCTGCCCTTCTCAGAGATTTATCGTCAATTTCAAAACCTAATGGTTTAATTAAATGTAGTGAAGAGTTAGTATTTGAGCACAGTCTGATAATATTTCCAGTATTGGGTGGAATTTTGGGTTGAAATAAGATTATGTTAAAATTTGATTTTAAGTTTTTCTTGCTTAAGTCTCTCATTTTTCTAAGTTGTAATATGAAATAAATTAAGACAATAATATTTAGGATATTTTTTGCAATATTTGGTTAAACAAATTTTCGTCATCGTACCATTGAATTATGTTTTCATTATGATGTTCTGGTAATTTGAGATTTATAAACCACATTTGTGTTTTAGAATCCCATCCATAATAGACCTCATACTTTACTTTAGAATCATTTGTATTTTTAAAAAAATTACTCATATTTGATGTTTGCAATTAGTAGACCAACTTTTTAATGAGTATTTTAAATTTAAAGTTTTTAAGGATATTGAAATTTGGCAGCTAATTTATTAAAAAATTTAGTGTAAAAAAAATTAGATTTGGATATTTTTTATTTAATATTCTAAATTATCTTTATGTTTTAAATCTTTAATTTTGTTTCTAATGCTTAAAAATAAAAAAAGACGTTCCTTTTTAAATTCTTTGATATTATTTCTTTTCTTTCCTATTTTCCTTTTTTATAAAAAAAAAGCTGTTTCTCATACACTTACTGATTTTGAGAAAGAATCTGGTTTCAGCGGTTATGGAGTACCCTCTAAATTTGAGAAATTATACAGATGGATTATTTCTAATTCTAGTTTTAAAGGAAATGGTGTAAGTTACACTCCTTTGAGTAAACTTGAAGGTATTATTGTACCTAATGGACTACATTTTGAAAGACATCATTATGGTATTAAAGAAATAAATCCAAGTGATCATTCCATAAATTTTATTAACAAAGAAAAGGTTATTAAAAATATCTCAATTTCCGAACTAAAAAAAATGGAAATGGTCTCAATTCAGACTTTTATTGAGTGTGGAGGCAACTCAATGAACATGTATAATGATGAACCTGTTAATACTCGCGTAGATTTAATCCACGGTTTAATATCATTTTCAGAATGGACTGGAGTTTCATTAAAATTATTTTTAAAAAAGTTTTCTGAAAGTAAATATTTACACTCATCAAAATGGCTTGAATTTGAAAGTTCTGATAAAGGAAGTTATAATATAAGTATTCCCTATGATCAGGCTTTTAATAAAGGGTTGCTGGCACTTTACCAAAATGGCGAAGCAATAAGACCTGAACAAGGTTATCCACTGAGATTAATTATTCCAGGATGGGAGGGTTCAACTCATGTTAAATGGTTGAAGAATATTAAATTAAGAGATACTCCAGTATATTCAAGGAATGAAACATCTAAATATACGGATTTATTACCAAATGGAAAATCAAGACAATTTAGTTTTTTAATGCAATCCAAATCAATAATTTTAAAACCTTCCCCAGGTATTAAAGTTTCGAAAGGTTCAATAAATATCTCAGGTATTGCATGGTCTGGTAGTGCGCAAATTAAAAAAGTTCAAATCTCATTTGATTTAGGTAAATCATGGAAGGATTGCACGGTCACTGATAAAAGATCTTCTGCAAACATGAAACGTTTTAACTATAATTATCAATGGAATGGTGAAGAGGTTATTATTCAATCCAGATGTATTGATTCAAAAAATTATACACAACCCAATAGAAAGATATTTTTAAAAAAAATGGGAAAAAATGCTAAGTATCATTTTAATGCAATAACTTCTTGGAAAATAAAAAAAGATGGATCGATAAAACATGTTTATTCCTAATATCTATATTTTATTAATTATTAATTTTTTTTTAAACTTTTCCTATTCTAATTCGATTGATTTAACAATAGAAATTGATGGTTCGAATTTACCCATTGGGGAAGGGAGTATTCAGGAAGGAGAGAAAATTTTTAAAAATGAATGTTCTGTTTGTCATGGTTTCTCGGCCGAGGGTTTGACCGCACCCGAACTTGCCGGAGGATCAACTAATTTGGATGAGGAAAATATTTCATTAACTGTTGGGAATTACTGGCCGTTTGCTCCAAAAATTTTTGATTATATTAGAAGGTCTAAAAGGAGCGAATTAAATAAATACTACAATAATAATGAGGTTTACAGCTTAACAGGTTACTTATTGAGTATTAATGGTTTATATAACGAAAAAAAAATTAATAAAGATAAATTATCAAATATTACAATGCCTAATTTAAAGGGATTTATAAGTAATTATTAAGGGTAATTATTTTACCAGAAATTTTTGATACTTGTTTATTTTTTGGCATCTTTTTTTTTTGTATTTTTTTTTGTATGGATTTATCAGGTTCATTAAAAAGTGAAATCAATTTTTGATCTTCTTCCATAGAATTATTTTCTGTAGTTAATAAATTTTCTCCATAAAAGATCGAGTTTGCTCCAGAAATAAGGCATAAAATCTGTGTTTCTTTTGAAAAGTTTTTTCTACCAGCAGACAAACGAATCCTTGATTTTGGCATTAATATTCTCGCTGTTGCTATTACACGAATAATATCTAATGAATCTATTTGTTTACAATTTTCTAGGGGTGTTCCTTTAACGGGCACTAATGCGTTAATAGGCACACTTTCAGGCTGTGTTTCCATATCAGCGAGAACCTTCAACATTTTTGCTCTATCATTCCATGATTCTCCCATTCCTAAAATACCACCTGAACAAACATTGATACCAGCTTTTCTGACAATATCGATAGTTTTTATTCTTTCATCATATGATCTAGTAGTAATGATTTCTTTATAAAATTCAGGAGATGAATCAATATTATGATTGTATGCATCGAGACCAGCTTCTTTTAATTTTGATGCTTGACTTTTTGTTATAGTTCCGAGTGTAACACAAGCCTCCAAGTTAAGCGATTTTACAACTTTAATCATTTTTATAACTGTCTCTAAATCAGAACCATCTCTTAATTTTTTCCAAGCAGCTCCCATACAGAATCTGTGTGCACCAGATTTTTTTGCTTGAATGGCGGCATTTTCAAGAGATAATAAATTTATTAATTTTTCTTTTTTTAAATCTACATTATAGTGAGCAGATTGAGGACAATATTTGCAATCTTCAGGACATGATCCAGTTTTAATTGAAATTAACGAAGCAAGTTGTACATCATTTTTCTTAAAGTTTTTTCTATGAACTTTTTGAGCTGTGAAGAGCAAATCTCCTAAAGGTAGAGAAAGAATTGAATTAATTTTATTTAAACTATATTTTTTCATTACTTCTCATATTTTGGGTGAAACATCTCACCAGTACAAAAAAGATACTCTAATCTCACTTTAGAATCAATTGGTCCTGAAATTTTAAATATGTCGTCGTTGATATACAAAGTTGCACCATCAATAAGAAATTCTTTAAAAAATAATGATTTTTCATCTTTTTTAATTTTATTCTGATTTTTAATAATTTCATTCAGATTTGTGTTACTGGTAACAATGTTTGAATTTTTAATTTCTTTAACTTCTGAAGTTACTTTAAAACTAATTGAAGTCTTTACTTCAGCACCTTCTTTTGTCTTAACAATACTTACTCTTGCACTAGTTAAGTCATTTTGATTTGAAATATCTATACCACATTCCTTTGGTATTTTTTCTTCAAGGATAATTATCGATTGTATTTTAAGATCCTTACTGTTTAAAAATTTGAGTGGAAAAATAATTAACAAAAATAAAATAAAATAATTAGAATATAAAAATGTCATCAAATAATATACTTACAATTAATCAAATAATCCAATCAGAGAATGAATTTATTAAAAAAAATCCATCTAAAAATATAATGGATGTTGCCGCAAAAAAAATATGGATAAATTTATCTAAAATTATTAAAAAGGAAAGAACTTTATTTATTACTGGTCCTGGTAAAAATGGAAAAGATGGAAAAAAAGTATATGAAATTGCAAAAAAAAATAATTTTAATGTTAAACTATTAGACTTAAGTAAAAAGAAAACTATTAGTGACATAGAGCAATCTGGTAAGCAATTCCAGGATTTATTGAATTGTTCATCCTGCATAATTGATGCGATTTTTGGAATTGGAATTAATAGAAATGTAAAAGGTATTTACAAAAAAGTAATTTTAAGAGTAAACAGCTCAAATAAGTTTATAATTTCTATTGATTTACCAAGTGGTATTAATGCCGACTCAGGAATGATAAAAGGTAAAGCAATCAATTCAAAGCTAACCCTTTGTATGGGTTTCTATAAGCCTGCACATTTCTTAATGCCTTCAAAAAAAAATTGTGGCGACTTAAAATTAATTGATATTGGTCTCAATAGTTTAAAAGTAAAACCTAATATAAGAATTATTTCGCCACAAATTATAAAAAGATTTCTTCCTTCTAATCCAATCGATATTCACAAACACAAAAAAGGAAACGTTTTAGTCTTTGCAGGATTAATGTCTGGTGCTTCAAGATTAGTCGCATTAGCTTCAAGAAAAATTGGGGCTGGATTGTCAACAATTAATATTCCAGAAAAATACTTTAGACAATATTCAGGAGTTGAACCAGGTACTATTGTGGACTTTAAAAAAAATCTACAAATTTCAAAATATAGTGTTTTTGTTATTGGTCCTGGATTAGGATTATCTTTTAAAAAAAAAAATATTTTAAAAAAATTAAAGAATAAAATCCCTGCAATTATTGACGCGGACGCCATTAGTATTTTTGAAAAAAAAGCATCGATGTTGATTGATATATTAAAAGAGAGAAAAAACTCTATTTTGACGCCTCACCACGGAGAATTTAATAAACTATTTAGTTTTAAGGCAAAAAACAAAATTCTTTTATCTATTAAAGCATCACAAAAGACTAACTCGATAATTATATATAAAGGAAATGATACAGTAATCGCTTGCCCGAATGGAAATGTGTGGATAAATAATAATGCAAAAAATAACTTGGCAACAGCAGGGACCGGTGATATTTTGGCAGGAATTATTGCAGGTTTAATAGCTCAAAAAGTTGATCTAGAAATTGCGAGTGTTTTAGCAGTATGGATTCATGGAGAATTATCTCAGAATAATAATAATGTTATCGCAGAGGATTTTATCAATGAAATACCAAAGGTTTTAGAAACTATAAAAAATAATTGATTTAGATTCATAAATGTTGTTTTTTAATGTAGTTTATTTAATATGCGGGCGTGGCGGAATTGGTAGACGCGCTAGATTTAGGTTCTAGTGACTTCGGTTGTGTGGGTTCAAGTCCCTCCGCCCGTACCAAATTTTAAAAGGTTGAAATGAAAATAGAAGAAATAAATACAAAAGGCCTAGATATTGAGTGGAATGTTACTGTTGCCTCCTCAAAAATAGTTGAAAAGATCAATGAGAAATATGTAAAAATTGCAAATTCAATTAAACTCCCTGGTTTTAGACCTGGAAAGGTTCCTATGGATCTTATTAAACAAAGATATTCTAAATCTGTTTTACCAGAGGTTTTGGACGAAGTTGTTAACTCAACTCTAAAAGAAGCAGTTATAGAAAAAAAAATTCAACCATCCGTACAACCAAAAGTTGATGTAAAAAAATATGAGGAAGGTAGTGAACTAGTTTTCAACGTATCTTTTCAAAAGATGCCAGACATTGAAGACGTTGACCTAAAAAAAATAATTGTGGAAAAACCTGTGCTTAATATTGAGGAGAGTGATATAAAAAGAACGCTCGAGGAAGTAGCAAGCAAGCATGAGAGATTCGAACCTTTGATTAAAAAAAGAAAATCAAAAAACGGCGATTTAATTTTATTTGATTACCATGGATTAGTAGATGGAAAGCCATTTGATGGAAATAAGGGTAAGAATGAAACAGTTGTTCTTGGATCAAACAAATACATACCTGGTTATGAAGAACAAATGATTGGTTGTAATATTGGAGAGAAAAAAATAATAAAAGTTACCTTTCCAAAAGATTATCGACTCAAAAAAATCGCCGGAAAAGATGCAGAGTTTTCTTTGATTATTCATGATATACAAAGTAAGGTAAAAGATGTTGAAATTAATAACCAACTAGCAACAGAGATGGGTGAAAAAGATTTAGAAGCACTCAAGAAAAAAGTTAAAGATAAAATGACCAGTGATTATGATCAGTTTTCTAATCTTAAGGTTAGAAGGGAAATCACAGAAAAGATTCTAAAAGCTACTGATTTTGAAATCCCCTCGAGAATGATTGAGGATGAGGAGAAGTTTATTAAATCTCAGGATAAAGACAAAAAAAGTTCTAAAGAAATTACAGAGCTTGCCTCAAGAAGAGTAAAATTGGGATTAATATTAAATTCCATTGGTAAAAAAAATAATATCGAAGTAAATGATAAAGATCTTACTAAATCTGTGGTTGCAGAAGCTCAAAAATATCCTGGTGAAGAACAAAAAGTTGTTGATTTTTACAAAAATAATCCACAAATGATGAATAATTTGAGAGGTTTGGCCTTTGAAGATAAAGTAGTAACATTTATTTCAAATATTTGCGAAATAAAAACAAAGAATCAAACTTTTGACGAATTATTTAATTCAGAGCAACTCAGCCCTGAAAAAAAATTAGTATCAAAAAATAAACAAAAAGGTAAAAAAAAATGAGTAGTTTAGTACCAATGGTAATAGAACAGACGAATAGGGGTGAGAGATCATATGATATATTTTCTAGACTTCTAAAAGAGAGAATAATATTTTTAACAGGAGCTGTCGATGATATGGTCTCAAGTTTGATTTGTGCTCAGCTTTTGTTCTTGGAATCTGAAAACCCTACTAAAGATATATTTTTTTACATAAACTCTCCAGGAGGTTCTGTTTCTTCTGGATTAGCGATTTATGATACAATGCAATATATTAAACCTGACGTTTCAACTGTCTGTATTGGTCAAGCTGCTAGTATGGGTTCTTTACTTCTTACTGCTGGAGAAAAAGGAAAAAGATTCAGTTTGCCGCATTCAAGAATTATGACCCATCAACCATCAGGGGGAGTTCAGGGACAAGCTACAGATATTGAAATTCATGCAAAAGAAATTATTGATCTCAAAAAAAGACTTAATCAAATTTATGTTAAGCACTCTGGACAGTCTTTATCTCATATTGAAAAAATAATGGAAAGAGATAATTTTATGTCTGCTGATGAGGCGAAAAAGATAGGCCTTATTGATAAAGTTGTTTCTGAAAGACCCGTAGAGAAAAAATAAAATAATAAAATAAAAAAAATTGGAATAAAGGTTGCAGTAATCCAATAACTTTGAGAAACTATAAATACCTTTTTGTTAACTATGAAAAATTATGTCAGAAAATAAAAATACTAAAAATACTCTTTTTTGTTCTTTTTGTGGCAAAAGCCAACACGAAGTGAGAAAATTAATTGCTGGACCTACAGTTTTCATTTGTGATGAATGTGTTGAATTATGTATGGATATAATTAAAGAAGAAAATAAAACTGTTGTTTCTAGCAAAACCTCCAATTTAGAAACACCAAGAGAATTATATAGATTATTGAATGAATACGTTATTGGACAAAATGATGCTAAAAAGATTCTTTCTGTGGCAGTTCATAACCATTACAAAAGAATTGATAATCCTAAAAAAAATAATGGAGTTGAGCTGGCAAAGTCTAATATTCTATTAGTCGGTCCAACAGGTTCAGGTAAAACTTTATTAGCAGAAACTTTAGCAAAAATTATTGATGTTCCATTCACAATGGCTGATGCTACTACATTAACGGAAGCAGGATATGTGGGTGAAGATGTTGAAAATATAATTTTAAAACTTTTACAGGCTGCGGACTATAATGTGGATAGAGCACAAAGAGGAATTGTTTACATTGATGAAGTTGATAAAATTAGTAGAAAATCTGATAACCCTTCTATTACAAGAGACGTTTCTGGAGAAGGAGTTCAACAAGCATTGTTAAAAATCATGGAAGGAACTGTGGCATCTGTCCCACCCCAAGGTGGAAGAAAACATCCCCAACAAGAATTCCTTCAAGTTGATACAACAAATATTTTATTTATCTGTGGTGGTGCTTTTGCTGGTGTTGATAAAATTATTTCTAATAGAGGCGATAATTCTTCAATCGGATTTGAGGCAGAAGTAAAAGATAAAAATAATCTTCAAACTGGAGAAATTTTGAAAAAGTTAGAACCAGAAGACCTTCTTAAATTCGGTCTCATTCCTGAATTTGTTGGACGACTTCCTGTGGTTGCTACTTTAGATGATCTGGACAAAGAAACATTGATTGAGATTTTAACTAAACCAAAAAATGCCTTAATTAAACAATATCAAACACTTTTTGATCTCGAAAACGTTAAGTTGGATTTTACCTCTGAAGCTCTTGGTATGATAGCGGATAAAGCGCTTCAAAGAAAAACTGGAGCAAGAGGATTGAGATCAATCCTTGAAAATATTCTTTTAGACACAATGTTTGAATTACCGGGTATTGAAGGAGTTAATGAAATCATGATAAATGCTGAAGTTGTTCAAAATAACGTAAAGCCACTCCACATATATGAAAAAAGTTCAAAAACTTTGGGAAAAAAAGCTTAACCCATGAAAGAAGTTGTTTCTGAATCCTTGTACCCAGTTTTACCCTTAAGAGATATTGTTGTATTTCCAAATATGATTGTTCCTTTATTTGTTGGAAGAACAAAGTCTATTAAGGCTCTTGAGCTGTGCGAAAAGTCTCAAAAAGAAATCATGTTAGTTTCACAAAAAGATGCTAATGTTGATGACCCTGAAAAAAAAGATATTTTCAAAATTGGTACTGTGGCAAGTGTTCTTCAACTACTTAAGCTTCCTGATGGAACTGTCAAAGTATTAGTGGAAGGAATTGAAAGAGCTAAAATAACTAGTTTTAACGATAATAATGACTTCTTCGAAGCTTATACAGTTCCGTTATTAGATAAAAAAATTCAAAAAGATAATGAAATCAATGCCCTCCTAAGGACATCAGTTAATCAATTTGAACAATATATAAAACTTAATAGAAAAATACCACCTGAAGTATTAGTGACAATTAACCAAATAACTGATTCGTCAAAACTTGCTGATACAATTAGTGCACATCTAAACCTAAAAATACCCGATAAGCAAAAGCTTTTAGAATTAACTTCAGTAAAACAAAGGCTTGAAAATATTATAGGTCATATGGAAGATGAGATCGGTGTATTACAAGTAGAAAAGAAAATTAGAAATAGAGTGAAAAGACAAATGGATAAAACTCAAAAAGAGTATTATCTAAATGAACAAATGAAAGCTATTCAAAAAGAACTTGGAGATACTGCTGATTCTAAAGATGAAATTTTAGAGTTAGAAGAAAAATTAAAAAATATTAAATTTACGAAAGAAGCCAAAGAAAAAGCTTTCTCTGAGTTAAAAAAACTTAAGAATATGAGCCAAATGTCTGCAGAAGCAACTGTTGTCAGAAATTATTTAGAATGGATGATATCTTTGCCATGGAACAATAACATTGAAGTTGACACTGATCTAAAAAAAGCAAAGAGTATTTTAGATAACGACCATTATGGTCTGTCAAAAGTTAAGGATAGAATAATAGAATATTTAGCTGTACAAACAAGAGTTCAAAAACCGAAAGGGCCGATACTTTGTTTAGTGGGTCCTCCAGGGGTTGGAAAAACATCACTAGGTAAATCAATCGCAAAAGCTACTGGAAGACCATTTGTGAAGTTTTCATTAGGGGGAGTAAGAGATGAGTCAGAAATTAGAGGTCACAGGAGGACTTATATAGGATCAATGCCTGGAAAGATTGTCCAAAGCATGAAAAAATCAAAACACTCCAACCCACTTTTTCTTCTAGATGAAGTAGATAAAGTTGGTTCAGATTGGAGAGGGGACCCTGCTGCCGCTTTATTGGAAGTACTTGATCCTGAACAAAATTCTAACTTTAATGACCATTATTTAGAAGTAGATTATGATTTATCTAATGTTATGTTTATTACAACAGCTAACACCCTTAATATTCCGCAAGCTCTTTTGGATAGAATGGAAATAATTAGATTGTCAGGTTATACTGAAAATGAAAAATTAATGATTGCAAAAAAGTATTTAGTCCCCAAACAAGTCAAGGAAACTGGGTTAAAATCAAAAGAAATAAAACTAGCTGATTCTGCTCTTGTTGATATCATCAGATATTACACACGTGAAGCTGGTGTAAGAAACTTAGAAAGAGAGATTTCGAAGCTTTCCAGAAAATCTCTTAAATCGATTATCGTTGATAAAAAAACAAAAATTTCAATTTCAAAGAAAAATCTTGAAAACTTCTCTGGAATTCAAAAGTTTAGATACGGAGAGATTGAGAATAAAAGTCTTGTTGGAATATGTACTGGCCTTGCTTGGACAGAAGTTGGTGGCGAGCTTTTACAAATAGAAGCAGTAGTGATGTATGGAAAAGGAAAAACAAATTATACTGGAAAGTTAGGCGAGGTAATGAAAGAGTCAGTTCAGGCTGCTCAAAGCTACGTTCATTCAAACGCAGCTAAGTTTGGTATTTCTCCCTTAGTTTTTCAAAAGAAAGATATTCACATTCATGTACCTGAAGGAGCAACGCCGAAAGATGGTCCATCAGCTGGAATCGGAATGTTTACAGCAATTGTATCCTCTTTAACAGGTATTGCAATTCATAAAGACGTTGCAATGACTGGTGAAATAACGCTTAGAGGAAGAGTTCTACCTATAGGGGGTTTAAAGGAAAAGCTTTTAGCTGCGGTTCGTGGAGGTATTAAAAAAGTTATCATTCCTAAAGAAAATAAAAAAGATTTAATTGAGATGGGAGAAGATGAGCTCTTGTCAAAGTTAGAAATTATTACCGTTGATAATGCTGAAGATGTTTTAAAAAGTGCTCTCGTATCAAAAATCACACCAATAAAATGGAGTGAAAATGATATTGCAATAGCTGAAAAAACTTCAAATCCAAAAGAAACCCCTTTGAGACACTAAATTTACGGTTGACTCCTAGAAAACGATAGATAAGATATTAATTTAATTGTCTAAAATATACAAAAGGAGTTAAAGTGAACAAAAATGAACTAATTTCAAAAGTAGCGGATGATACAGGATTATCAAAAGCTGACTCTTCAAAAGCTGTAGACTCAATATTTGACTCAATAACTGCTGAATTAAAATCTGGGGGAGATATAAGATTAGTAGGCTTTGGAACTTTTCTAGTTACAAAGAGAAAAGCTACTACTGGTAGAAACCCACAGACGGGCGCAGCAATTGATATACCAGCTGCAAATGTTCCAAAGTTTAGAGCAGGAAAAGCATTAAAAGAAGCCGTTAATTAAAAATTAAGTATAGACCACATCAACAATACTAGATGTGGTTTATAAATTTTTTAGTATTTTTAATCACCTTTATCATTTTTTCTTCATCTATCCTTTTTGAATTAACGTTTCTTGGACTTGGATGATAACTCGCCATTATAGCAAGATCATCACCTATTTTATATAAATTTCCATGTTTAAAAACATAACTTTTTTTTTCTAAGTTAAAAAAGCTGATACAAGAATCAAATGCTATTTTTCCTAATGTAAGTATTACTTTTACATTTTTTAAAATTTCTATTTCTTTTTTAAAAAATTTAAAACAATTTTTTAGCTCCTCACTTGTGGGTTTATCTTTTGGTGGTAAACATTTTAGTGCTAGTGTAATGTATGTATTTTTTAATTTTAGTGAATCGTTTTTACTTGAGGATCTTTTTAAATTTGAGATTTTGCATTTATGCAAACATTTGTAAAGGAAGTCTGAGGATTTATCACCCGTAAAAACTCTCCCAGTTCTGTTTGCACCATGAGCTGCTGGGGCTAGACCTATAATTAAAAGTTCAGCATTGATATCTCCAAATCCAGTTATAGGTTTCCCCCAATACGTTTCATCTATATATTGTTTCCTTTTTTCTTTCGCAACTTTTTCTCTGAAGTTAACTAATCTTTTACAATTTTTACAAAGTAGAATCTTTTTATTTAGGCTTTCGATATCCGTGATCATAATAGTTTAATATATTTTTATAAATTAAATCATTCATACATCAAATAAAGATAATTTGTTTGAATTAAATTACAAAAAAATATATAAAAATATTACTTGTGACATATCCTTCGAATTTTATAAATACTTGAGGGTTAAGTAGTATTTTTTAATACTTGTTTTACAGGGCGGTTAGCTCAGCTGGGAGAGCGCCACGTTTACACCGTGGATGTCGGGGGTTCGATCCCCTCACCGCCCACCATAGTTTTTTATGGGGGTGTAGTTCAGTTGGTTAGAACGCCTGCCTGTCACGCAGGAGGCCGCGAGTTCGAGTCTCGTCACTCCCGCCATTTAAGTAATATTAAATAATTTGATATTATCATTTATGATCATTATTATTCTTATATGAGATTAATTTCCTTTACTATTACGATGATTTTCATTTGTCTGAATTCAGTTCTTTCTCAAGTAGATGAGGATAATGATTTTGGTCAACCTAGAAATGCCGACAAAGTTGAAGAAATTGATACAAGTTGTGACGTCTCAGATGATAGTGATTTATTAAGTTTACTCGACTTTAAATTAAAAAAGTTCAACCCAAACCCTAAAGACACCTCTGAGATCGCCTCAAGCGGACAACTATCTCCACAAGAGGTAAAACAAGCTTCCATTAGATTTTATAACGAACAGCTATCAGATGTAGATCCAGTAAAAATTAAAGTAGAGACATTTACTACACTTGGAGGAGATACACTGGCTTCCCTTATGGATAGGTCCTCCAAAATTTTACTAAAACATCCAGAAAAGTGCGAATTCTTTAGACTATATGGAAGTCAAATAATTGGAAGTTTTGAAATGTCTTTTGAGAAGATTTTACATTTATATGCCAGTGCAGTTAATAAGAATAATGAAATTGCTCAAGAATTTATCAGAACTCAGTTAGTTCCATCAAAAATGACGGTTCATGACGCCTTACAATCTCTTTATGATGACTATGGTTATCAACAAAATGTGATTGAATCACTTTTACCGGAGGATGTGAGAATCCTTTTTTTTGGTGAAAATCAATTGTTAAACATTGCTGACGTCGCAGAATCAAAATTATTAGCTTTTTCTCTTTTGGGAGGTCAAATAACTGGAGAAAAAGATGAATTATATGTGTTTGCACCTGATTCCAAAAAGGGTTTACTCGGAAGCAACGAAACAATAATTGCTACTAGTGATGGTAAAATATATGAGGTTCCTCTATTAAATATTCCATTAGCATTAAATGTAATGCGCTCTTTAGGATTTAATGCTAAGATAATTATTCTTCAGCATATATACATTAGTAATGATTCATATTGTAAAGTTGGAGAAGCTGGTATTTGGTACCATTTTACTGGTGAAGTTAAACAAATGGGATGTGATTTTTTATCTAATACTGTAAAATCAATTAAAGATAAGACTTTAAACTTAAGTGAGGCTTATACTTTGTTTAAAGAAAGTATTGATAGTGTTATGGAACATACTAAATAAATATGTAAAATTATATTTTTGGCACTATATAAAACTTATGACTAATTTAGAAGAATATTTACCAATCTTGATTTTTTTAATCTTAGCAACAATAATTTCATTAGGAGCTATATTTGCTTCTTTTACTTTATCTAAAGGAAACCCTTATCCTGAAAAAGACTCAACCTACGAGTGCGGTTTCGAACCATTTGCTGATACCAGAGGAAATTTTGATGTAAAGTTTTATCTTGTTGCAATTCTATTTATTATTTTTGACCTCGAAATAATTTTTCTATTTCCTTGGGCTGTGGCATTGGGCGAAATCGGTGCTTTTGGGTTTTGGTCTATGATGTTCTTTTTGTTGGTTTTGACGATAGGTTTTATTTATGAATGGACGAAAGGAGCTCTGGATTGGAATTAGTTAAAAAAAATAATATTCTTACTGGTCTAAGTGAGGAAATATCAAACAAAGGTTTTTTAGTGGCCAAGTATACAGATTTAGTTAACTGGGCAAGATCAGGATCTTTATGGCCTATGAGTTTTGGTTTAGCTTGTTGTGCAGTTGAGATGATGCAATCAGCAGCAAGTAGATATGACTTTGATAGGTTCGGAGTTGTTTTCAGACCTAGTCCGCGTCAATCTGATGTTATGATTGTAGCTGGTACTTTAACAAATAAAATGGCTCCTGCTCTTAGAAAAGTTTATGATCAAATGCCAGAACCTAGATGGGTTATATCAATGGGAAGTTGTGCTAATGGTGGAGGATATTATCATTATTCTTATTCTGTGGTTAGAGGATGCGATAGGATTGTTCCAGTAGATATTTATGTTCCGGGTTGTCCGCCAACAGCAGAAGCTCTTCTTTATGGAATTTTACAATTACAGAAGAAAATAATGAGAAATGGAGTCATAGAAAGAAAGTGAATATAAAAGAAAATAGTAATTTGAGAGACTCAAAAAATTTAATTGAAAGCTCCATGCAGTCATTTGATTGTAAAGTCAAAATCATTAATTCTGAAATTTGTATTGAGTCCTCAAAAATTGATTTTATTAAAATAATTCATTTTATTAAAGACCACCCAAATACTAATTTTGATGTTTTAGTAGATATTTGTGCCGTCGACTATCCCAAAAGAGCTAAGCGATTTGAAATTGTGTATCAATTTTTGAGTATTTCTTTAAATTTAAGGATTAAACTAAAACTTGGAATTAAGGATAATGAAGTTGTTCCATCTATTTCTAAGATTTATTCGTGTTCAAATTGGTATGAAAGAGAAATATGGGATTTGTTTGGAATTAGTTTTGAAAATCATCCTGATTTGAGAAGAATTTTGACTGATTATGATTTTGAAGGTTTTCCATTAAGAAAAGATTTTCCCCTAACTGGTTTTGTTCAAGTAAGGTATGATGATGAAAAAAAACAAGTTATCCAAGAGCCAGTTAAATTAGATCAAGAGTATAGAGACTTCGATAATCTAAGCCCATGGGAGGGAATGACTAATAATTTACCTGGAGATGAGAAAAGTGACGTCTAAAAAAATAGAAAATTATTCAATGAACTTTGGACCGCAACATCCAGCTGCTCATGGTGTTTTAAGATTAGTTCTTGAGTTAGATGGTGAAATTGTTGAGCGCGCCGATCCACATATTGGTTTACTTCACAGGGGAACTGAAAAACTTATAGAACATAAAACATACCTTCAAGCAATACCCTATTTTGACAGACTTGATTATGTTTCTCCAATGTGTCAGGAACATTCTTTTGCATTGGCCGTCGAAAAATTAATGCAAATAGAAGTTCCTAGAAGAGGTCAATATATAAGAGTTCTTTTTTCTGAGATTACAAGAATACTAAACCATATACTAAATATAACAACCTTTGCCCTGGATGTAGGTGCTATGACACCATTTTTATGGTTATTTGAAGATAGAGAAATTTTAATGGAATTTTATGAGAGAGTTTCCGGTTCCAGATTGCATGCAGCATATTTTAGACCTGGTGGAGTTTACCGTGATTTACCATCAGGTTTAATTGAAGATATAAGATCTTTTTGTAAAAAATTTCCAAGTAGAATTGATGATTTAGAGAGATTATTAGAAGGAAATAGAATTTTTAGACAAAGAACAATTGATATCGGAAAAATCTCTACCAAAGATGCACTGGAAAGAGGTTTTTCAGGTCCGTGTTTAAGAGCTACAGGTTTGGCTTGGGATTTAAGGAAATCTCAACCTTATGACATTTACAATGAAGTTGATTTTAAAATACCTACAGGAACAAATGGTGATTGTTTTGAGAGGTTCTTAATAAGAGTTGAAGAAATGCGTCAATCACTGCTTATAATAGAGCAATGTCTTGATAAGATCCCTGATGGATTATGTATGACAAATGATCCAAAAGTTTCACCCCCAAAAAGAAATGAGATGAAAGTTTCTATGGAGTCGCTTATTAATCATTTTAAACTTTTTACTGAGGGTTATCACGTTCCTGCTGGAGAAACTTATACATGTGTGGAAGCACCAAAAGGTGAGTTTGGAGTTTACTTAATTTCCGATGGAACCAATAAGCCGTATAGATGTAAAATAAGAGCACCAGGTTTTCCGCTACTTCAAGCTACTGAGTTTTTAAGTAAAGGGCATATGTTAGCCGATCTGGTGGCAATAATTGGTAGTCTTGATATAGTTTTTGGTGAAATTGATAGATGACAAGTAGTTTTAAAAATATTGCTGAGGATAAATTTCAGCCAAATAGTTTTGAGTTTAGCTCTGCGAACAAAAAAAAAGCAATGGAAATAATAAAAATTTACCCGCAAAACTACAGGGAAAGTTCAATTATGCCTTTATTAACATTAGCTCAAGAACAATGCGATGGCTGGATACCCAAAAAAGCGATTGAGCATATTGCAGGTTTTCTTAATGTTTCCGAGATGAGAGTGCTTGAATTAGCTACCTTCTATTCTATGTATAACTTATCTCCAATAGGAAAATATCATATTGAGATTTGTACTACCACACCATGTATGTTGAGAGGGGCGGAAAAATTACTTGATAATTGTAAGAAAAAATTAGATATAACAGATAGTAAATATAATGAAAATAGTGAATTTACGATTGCAGAAGTAGAATGTCTTGGTGCTTGTGTTAATGCTCCTGTAGTAAAGATTGGAAAACATTACTATGAAGATTTAGATGAAGTGAGTATGTATAATTTAATTAATAATTTAGGGGAAAATAAAAAAATAACTAAAGGCTCACAAATATCAAGAAAAGGAAGTGAACCTCAAAGGAAAGCTCATGATAAATAAAAAAGACCTAATTTTCACCAATTTGTATAAAAAATATAGCCCTGAACTCCCTTCGGCAACAAAAAGAGGAGATTGGTTAGGTACAAAAAAAATTCTAAATTTAGGTAGAGAAAAAATTATTTCTGAAATTACTGAATCAGGTCTTCGTGGAAGAGGTGGGGCAGGTTTTTCAACTGGGATGAAGTTTAATTTTATGCCAAAAAGTATAGTTAGAGACCATTATTTAGTAATAAATGCCGATGAGGGTGAACCAGGAACTTGCAAAGACAGAGATATAATAAGAAACGAGCCTCATAAATTAATTGAGGGGTGCCTAATTTCAGCTTTCGCGATAGGAGCGAAGAAATGTTATATTTATGTAAGAGGTGAGTTTTATGACGAAATTCAAATACTCACTAAAGCAATAAATGATTGTTACGAAAAGAAATTAATTGGTAAAAATGCATGTGGATCTGGTTGGGATTTTGATGTGTACCTTCACCTCGGAGCTGGAGCTTATATTTGTGGTGAGGAGACTGCATTAATTGAAAGTATTGAAGGAAAAAAAGGTCAACCAAGATTAAAACCACCTTTTCCAGCTAATGTTGGACTTTTTGGCAATCCAACAACGGTTAATAATGTCGAAACTATTGCCGTAATTCCAAGTATTTTAAAAAGAGGAAGCAAGTGGTTTTCTAGTTTGGGAAAGAAAAATAATACTGGCACTAAAATTTTTTGTATCTCTGGTCATGTCAATAACCCTTGTAATGTTGAAGAAGAATTAGGAGTATCTCTTAAAGAATTGATTCAGAAATATGCTGGAGATGTAATTGGTGGTTGGGAAAATCTGCTTGCTGTTATTCCTGGCGGATCCTCGGTGCCCTTAATACCAAAAAATGTTTGTGATAATATTAATATGGATTTTGATTCTCTCAAAAATATTGGCTCTGGTCTTGGCACCGCAGGAATTATCGTGATGAATAAACAAACCGATATTGTCAGAGCAATAGCAAGATTATCAGCTTTCTATAAACATGAATCATGCGGTCAATGTACACCTTGTCGTGAGGGAACAGGATGGTTAATGAGAATGATGAATAGAATTGTTGAAAATAAGGCAAGTATCGAAGAACTTGACTTGCTTGAAGAGGTTACTCATCAAATAGAAGGTCATACAATTTGTGCTCTTGGAGATGCAGCAGCTTGGCCTATTCAGGGTTTACTGAAACATTTCAAACATGAAATTGTTGCTAGAATCAATGATTCTAAAAGATTTGTTGCATAAAGATGCCTAAAATTAAAATAGATAATATTGAAACCGAAGTTGAAAACGGTATTACTATTTTACAAGCATGCGAGGATTTAGGTATAGAAATACCAAGATTTTGCTATCATGAAAGACTTTCTATAGCTGGAAATTGCAGAATGTGTTTGGTTGAAATGGAAAACTCTAATAAACCTGTTGCATCTTGTGCAATGCCCGTGGCTGAGGGCATGAACATAAGCACTAAAAGTGAGCTTGTTAAAAAAGCTAGAAACGGAGTTATGGAGTTTTTACTTATAAATCACCCACTAGATTGTCCAATATGTGATCAAGGTGGAGAATGTGATTTACAAGATCAAGCGGTAGCATATGGTTCTGGGATAAGTCGTTTTGTGGAGTCAAAAAGAGCAGTTAAAGATAAAGAACTTGGTCCTTTAATTAAAACTCATATGACTAGGTGCATTCATTGCACAAGATGTGTCAGGTTTGCTGAAGAAGTTGCAGGTGTCGAACAACTAGGTACTACTGGCAGAGGAGAAGAAACTGAAATCACTACTTTTTTAGAAAAATCTATAGATTCAGAGTTGTCAGCAAATATAATTGACCTTTGTCCAGTAGGAGCACTTACTTCAAAGCCCTATGCCTTCATTTCCAGACCTTGGGAACTAAAGAAAGTGGAAAGTATTGATTTAATGGATGGTATTGGAAGTAATGTTAGGTTTGATATTAAAGGTAATAAGATCATGAGAGTTCTCCCAAGAGTAAATGAGTTAATAAATGAGGAGTGGATTTCTGATAAAACAAGGTTTGCATACGACGGGCTTTTAACTCAAAGATTAGATTCGGGGTATATCAGAGAAAATAATAAATTAGTGGAAGTTTCAAATGAGAAATTAGTTGAGATAGTTTCTAAAAAATTAAATTCTTCTTCGAGAATTGCAGCATTACTCGGAAATAACGTGGATTGCGAGACAATTTTTGCATTTAAACTTTTTCTAGAAGCTTTCAATTGCAATTCTTATGACTGTCGACAAGACAACTCATTTTTTATTCCAAATGATAGGTCATCCTATACGTTTAATTCAAAAATTTCTGGAATTGATGATGCAGATCTTTTTTTATTCATTGGTTGTGATTTAAAAAAAGAGGCACCTATCTTAAATGCTAGAATTAGAAAAAGGTATTTGAGTAGTGAAAAAAATCTCAAAATTGGTTACATTGGTTTGGGAGCAAACTACAATTATAATGTAACAAATCTTGGAGAGTCTCCAGCTATAATTGAAGATATACTTTCTGGAAAAAATAAATTTTTAAGTCATCTTAAAAGCTCTAAAAAACCAATGTTTATCTTAGGTCAAGGAGCTTTATGTAGAAATGATTCTGAGGATATATACATAGCATCAAAAAAGCTTTACGAAAACGCCAATTTTGAAAAAGAATGGAATGGTTTCAATGTTTTGCAAACATACTCTGGAAGAACTGGGGCTCTAGATATTAATTTTGTCAAATCTCACAATAATTTAAAAAATTCAAACATTTTAGATAGAGCTAACAATAAGGAGTTTGATCTATTATACCTTTTTTCTGCTGATGAGATTAATCTTGAAAAGATTCCCAAAGAAACAACTGTTGTGTATCATGGACATCATGGAGACTACAGTGCAAATAAGGCTGACATTATAGTTCCTTCACCATGTTTCACCGAAACTGAAGGTATTTATATCAATACTGAGGGTAGACCTCAGATCTCTGCACAGGTAAAAACACCGTTACCAAATGTTAATGAAGCTTGGAAGTTTTTTCTTGAATGCTCAAGATTTAATAATCTTAATCTAGATTTTCAAAATTTTGAAGAATTAAGAGCTCTCTTATTTAATACCTACCCAAATTTATCAAAGATAGATTTGGTTATTAAAAATGATTTTATAAAAACAAAAAGAAAACATAGAAAATTATCAAATCTTGCAATCAAATCAAATATCGAAAATTTTTATATGACTAATTCAGTTAGCAGACTATCCTCTACCATGGCAAGTTGTTCAAGAAAAAAGACAAATGGAAACTTATAATAGCTTAATCTTTGAAGTTTTAATTATCCTTTTGAAGATTATTCTAATAGTTTTACCTTTAATGATTTTTATAGCCTATCTTACATATTTTGAAAGAAAAATAATTGGAGCTATTCAGTTGCGCAAGGGACCAAATGTTGTAGGACCTTTCGGTCTCCTTCAACCCATAGCAGATGGAATTAAATTACTCACAAAGGAAACTGTTGTCCCGACAAGTTCTAATAAACTTATTTTTTTATTTTCACCTATGTTGACGTTTACGCTAGCATTAATAGCTTGGGCTGTCGTACCAATTGACTACAATTTAGTATTATCAAATATAAATGTTGGAATCTTATACATATTTGCAATTTCCTCTTTAGGTGTTTATGGAATTATAATGGCTGGTTGGTCAAGTAATTCTAGATATGCTTTTTTGGGTGCTTTAAGATCTGCAGCTCAAATGATATCTTATGAAGTTTCTATTGGATTAATAATCATTAATATTTTATTAACTGTGGGATCATTAAATTTAACGGAAATTGTTATCGCACAAAAAGATTTGTGGTTTTTTATTCCTCATTTCCCAGTATTTGTAATTTTTTTCATTTCAACACTAGCTGAAACTAATAGAGCTCCATTTGATTTGCCTGAGGCAGAGGCAGAACTTGTTGCAGGTTATAATGTTGAATATTCATCACTTGCATTTGGTCTTTTCTTTTTAGGAGAGTATGGAAACATGATTTTAATGAGTTCATTAACTACTATATTATTCTTAGGTGGTTGGTATCCTCCAATAGATATTGGAATTTTTTCATATATTCCAGGTTTTATTTGGTTTTTTTTAAAAGTTTGTATTATTTTATTTCTTTTTGTTTGGATAAGAGCTACTTTACCAAGATATAGGTATGATCAGTTGATGAGATTAGGATGGAAGGTGTTTTTACCAATTTCGTTATTTTGGATTGTGGTAACTTCAAGTTATTTGTTTTTTTTTGAGAAGCTTTAAATATGATTAGAAGGAAAAATTTTTTTAGTTTATTCAGGTTAGCATTTTTATTTGAGTTGTTAGATGGAATGTACTTAACAATTAAATATTTTTTTAAGAAGAAAGTAACTTTAAACTACCCTTTTGAAAAAGGAATCCTAAGCCCAAGGTTCAGGGGGGAACATGCTCTTAGAAGGTATGAATCTGGTGAAGAGAGATGTATAGCATGTAAACTGTGTGAAGCGGTTTGTCCTGCCCAAGCAATTTATATAGAAGCTGAACCAAGAGATGATGGTTCTAGAAGAACTACACGTTATGAAATTGATATGACTAAATGCATTTACTGCGGTTTTTGTGAAGAGTCATGTCCTGTTGATGCCATTGTTGAGGGCCCAAATTTTGAGTTTGCCACAGAAACTAGAGAAGAATTGATATATGATAAGAATAAGCTGCTTGATAATGGAGATAGATGGGAGATGGAAATCGCAAAGAATTTAGAATCTGAATCAAAATATTTATAGAAAATAAATGGTTTCACTATTTAGTATTTTCGCTGTAGTTTTGATTATTTCAAGTCTAATGGTTGTTGTTACACGTAATACTGTTTTTTCTGTGCTTTATCTGATTTTAAGTTTTTTTAATGCTGCTATAATTTTTCTTATGTCAAATGCTGAGTTCTTAGCAATGGTTTTAATAATTGTTTATGTTGGAGCAGTAGCCGTGTTATTTCTTTTTGTAGTGATGATGCTTAATATTAATATTACAAAGATTAGAGAAGGTTTTTTGAAATATTTACCTTTTGGTTTAGTTCTGATAACTGTTTTTTTTGTAGAGTTGACCTTAGTCTTCTCTGATATTGATGTTTTTCCGCAATCGATAAATAAGATTAACATTGATGACTTACTCTATGCGGGTAACACTAATACAAAATCTATAGGTTTATTTTTGTATACAGATTACTTTATTATTTTTCAAATTTCTGGATTTATCTTACTAGTTGCAATGATAGGAGCAATAGTTTTAGCATACGAAAGAAATAAGAATTATCTCAAGCAAGATGTTTATTATCAGCAAAACGTTGATAAAAAAAAGCTAATTAAACTTAATGATATTAACAGTAATTCCTAAAAGCATATAAATTGTGAGCATATTTTTTTATCTTGTTTTATCTTCTATTATATTTTCAATTGGCCTCCTCGGAATATTTATCAATAGAAAAAATGTAATTACAATCTTGATGTCAATAGAACTTATGCTGTTAGCAGTAAATATTAATTTTGTAGGTTTCTCTTACAATATGAATGATCTTTCTGGACAAATTTTTTCTTTGTTTATTTTTGTTGTTGCTGCAGCTGAGGCAGCAGTAGGTTTAGCAATATTAACTATTTTTTTTAAAAAAAGCGGTTCAATAAGTGTTGACCAAATTAATAATATGAGGGGATAGTCATGTATGTATTGTCCGTTTTTCTGCCATTATTAAGTTTTGTTATATGTATAATTTTTAATCAAAAATTAGAAAGTAAAAAAATCGAATTTTCAGTAAGTTTTATTTTGATTCTTGCTACACTGCTTTCAGGTTTTTCTTTTATTTCTATTCTTGGCGATAAACCTGAAGAAATTGTAGGTTTAGGTGAATGGATTGTTTCTGGAGGACTATTTATAGATTGGTCTTTAAAATTTAACACACTCTCTGCTTTGATGGTTTTAGTAGTAAATTTTATCTCAATGTTAGTCCACGTTTATTCAATCGGTTATATGCATTATGACAAAAAAAAAATAGTTTTTTTGGGTTATTTGGGATTATTTACATTTTTTATGCTAATTCTTGTAACTTCATCTAATCTAGTGCAGCTATTTTTGGGATGGGAGGGAGTAGGTTTAACCTCATATTTACTAATAGGATTTTGGAATTATAAAAAGACTGCTAATGATGCTGCCATTAAGGCATTTGTAGTCAATAGAGTTGGTGATTTTGGTTTTTTACTTGGAATTTTTGCAATTTTTATAGTTTTTGGAACCGTAAATTTAAATGAAATATTTTTACTTGTAGATTCACAAAAAAATACTTTCTTTAATTTTTTTGGTATAAACTTTCATTCTTTAACGCTTATATCTGTTTTATTATTTATTGGTTGTATGGGTAAATCTGCTCAATTTGGATTACATACATGGTTGCCAGACGCTATGGAGGGGCCTACTCCAGTTTCAGCTTTAATACATGCGGCGACTATGGTTACTGCAGGAGTTTTTCTTTTAGTTTTAATGTCTCCAATCATTGAAAATTCAACTTTTATTAGAGAAATGATTATGATAGTTGGCGCATTAACTTCTTTCTTTGCAGCTTCTGTAGCAATTACACAAGACGACATTAAGAAAATAATTGCTTATTCAACTTGCAGCCAACTTGGTTATATGTTTGTTGCAATTGGTGCATCTGCATATGGTGTTGCCATGTTCCATTTAGTAACTCATGCTTTTTTTAAAGCGTTGCTTTTCTTGGGGGCAGGTTCTGTAATACATGCAATGTCAGATGAACAAAATATAAAAAAAATGGGAGGTCTGTATAATAAAATTCCTGTGACATATTTACTGATGCTTATTGGCTCATTATCATTAATCGGTTTTCCATTTTTCAGTGCATATTATTCTAAAGATTTAATCCTTGAAGTTTTATTTATCAATGACTCACCAATAAAGTTGTACATATATATAATTCAATCTTTTGTTGTTTTTTTAACCTCATTTTATTCCTTTAGATTACTAATATATGTCTTTCATGGAAAAAGTAATGCTGATGAGAAGGTTGTGGCACATATTCATGAGTCTCCAAATGTTATGTTATTTCCCCTTATTATATTGTCTTTTTTTTCAATTTTTGCAGGTTTATTTTTTCATGACTATTTTTTTGGAATCAATTCTATTCCTTTTTGGAAAAATAGTATTGTAAATATTTCTGAAAAAGAAATCATCACACTACTACATAACATTCCAATTTATGTAAAAAAAATTCCCCTGCTTATGATGTTTATGGGAATGCTAGTTTCTTTAGTTCTATATTTCTTTTTAAGAAATATAAATACTTTCTTTAAGGAAAAATTTAAAATTATATATATTTTTTTGAAGAATAAATGGTTTATTGATGAAATATATTCATTTTTAATAATTAGACCAATTAGTTTTCTTGGAAATGGATTTTGGAAGTCAATTGATCAAGAATTAATAGATAATCTTGGACCAAATGGAATTTCAAAAATGATTAAGAAGATTGGTGCATTTGTATCTATTCTTCAAACTGGTTATTTATATCACTATGCATTAACAGTGATTGTTGGTCTTACTGTCTTTATTAGTATCTATTTTTATAATCTATAAAATGATAAATATACCAATTCTTCCTCTTTTAATATTAGTGCCCTTGTTAGGAATTATATTTATTTTGTTATCCGTAGAAGATGACGAAAATTTTTTTCATGCAAAAAAATCAGCACTCTGGACGACAATAATAAATTTTTTACTCTCTATTTATATCCCTTTTAATTTTGATAAGAATGTACCTCATTTTCAATTTGTTAACTCTTTTTCTTGGTTAAATAATGAAAATTTAAAATTCTCTTTAGGAATAGATGGTATTTCTCTACCTTTTATAATATTAACTACATTTTTGATTCCTTTGTGTGTATTTTTTATATGGAATATTAAAAAAGAAAAAATTAAGTCATATCTTATTTGTTTCCTTTTACTAGAAAGCTTTTTGATCGGAGCCTTTAGTGCGATTGATCTATTTTCTTTCTATATATTTTTTGAAAGTATTTTAATTCCAATGTACATTATTATTGGTGTCTGGGGCGGAAAAAATAGAATTTATTCAGCCTATAAATTTTTTTTATATACTTTCTTAGGCTCAGTTTTAATGTTAATTGCAATAATATTTTTGTACCAAGAGTTTGGTACCACCGATATTCCCCAAATATTAAACTCAAGTCTTCCATTTTACATTCAAATCTGGTTATGGTTAGCTTTTTTCTCCTCCTTTGCAGTTAAAATTCCAATGTGGCCATTTCATACTTGGCTTCCTGACGCTCATGTTGAAGCTCCAACAGAAGGTTCTGTAGTTTTAGCAGGAATTTTATTAAAGTTAGGTGGATATGGATTCATTAGATTTAACCTTTCTATGCTTCCAGATGCTTCAATTTTTTTTACACCATTTGTTTTTGGCTTATCTTTAGTTGCTATTATTTACACTTCCCTTGTTGCTTTAGTCCAAAAAGATATGAAGAAATTAATAGCATACTCCTCAGTAGCGCATATGGGATTTGTAACACTTGGTATTTTTTCAGCTAGTCTTCAGGGTCTTCACGGAGCAATAGCTCAAATGATTTCTCATGGACTTATTTCAGCAGCATTATTTTTCTCGATAGGATCAATTTATAGTAGATTAAAAACAAAGGAGATAAATAAATTCAGTGGATTAAATTCTACCATGCCTCGACTTTCAGTTTTTTTCTTAATTTTTAGTTTAGGTGCTATTGGTTTTCCTGGTACAAGTGGTTTTGTTGGGGAGTTTTTATCGCTCCTAGCAGTTTTTAGTCACAATACCTATGTTGCTTTTTTTGCAGCTACCGGAGTTATTTTTGCTGCTGCATATATGCTTGTTTTGTATAAAAATGTTTTTTTGGGAGAAGCGAATGCTTTCGTTAGGAAAATTAAAAATGATTTGGGTATTAATGAACAAATCATTTTCAGTTTACTTGTATTATTTATCATTTTAATTGGAATTAAGCCAAATTTTCTTCTTAGTTTTTCTGATTCCTCATTAGAGAGAATAATATTACTTTATCCAATATCAATCTTATAAAAGGGATTAAATTGTTTGTAATACCTGAAATATTTATTGCATTATGTGTTTTGATTTTGCTCTTAATTCATCCATTTTTAAAAAACAATGGACATATTTTAGCGGGCTATCTTTCTTTGCTTTTTGTCATCATTGCACAATATTTAATTTTAAAAGATATTTTTCATTTTGAAGAGATTTTCAATGGTTTTTTTGTTATCGATTCTTTTGGTTCATTCATCAAATCACTATTATTAATAGGAACAGGAATTATAATATATTTATATATAATTAATAATAAAGATAAAGAAATATGTAAGATTGAATTTCCAATTTTAATACTACTTTCAGTTGTTGGTATGATGTTAATGGTTTCAGCAAATGATATTCTTTCTCTATTTATTTCCATGGAGTTGCAAAGTTTAGCCTTGTATATTTTGGTTGCTTTTTCCAGAGAAAACAAAAATTCAAGTGAGGCAGGTGTTAAGTATTTCGTAATTGGAAGTTTATCAACTTGTATATTCTTATTTGGAAGCAGTCTCATATATGGATCATTCGGAACCACTAATTTTTCCGAGATTGATAACTTAATAAGTCAACTTAATGATATTCCTTTAATTTTAATAATAGGTGTGGTTTTTATTTTAGTTTCACTTTCTTTAAAAGTCTCAGCTGCGCCATTTCATATGTGGACACCCGATGTTTATCAGGGTGCTCCAACTTTGATCACAGCGTTTCTTTCTGTAGTGCCTAAAATAGCTGTTTTTGCAGTATTAATAAGATTTCTTGTTTTCCCTTTTGGTGAAATCAGTATTGATTGGGGAAAAATTATCATTATTTTGGCAATTACCTCTATGATGATAGGTTCTTTGGGTGCATTACAACAAACAGATTTAAAGAGACTTTTTGCTTATAGCACCATAAACCATGTCGGTTTTATTTTAATTGGATTAGTGCCTGGAACTGAGGATGGAATTGTATCAATCTGTATCTATCTGATGATATATTTATTAATGAATATTGGAGTGTTTGTCATTATACTTAACCTATCAAGAGATAACGTGAATGTAACTTCAGTAAAAGACCTTACTGGTTACTTTATGAACAATCAATTTATGGCTATTTGTATGGCTATATTTATGTTTTCAATGGCTGGAATACCTCCCCTTTCAGGATTTTTAGGTAAACTCATTGTTTTAAATGTAGCGATTGATAATAACCTAATATATTTGGCAATAGTAGGAGTAATTTCGTCAGTTATTGCAGCTTTTTACTATCTTAGAATCATTAAATTAATGTTCTTTGATAAACCCTTAGACGAGCTAGATATCAATATTAACATTGAAACAAAATTATTAGTTTCAGTTTTAGCTTTTTTAAATATTACAATATTAATTTATCCTAAATTCTTCTTAGATCTTTCAGCATCAATAACATTCTCACTTTTTTCAGTTAACTAAAATGCTAAATGACTTTTTATTTTTTTATAGAAATTCTGTTATAAGCACGAATATAGAAATTAAAGAAATTAGAGAAAAACTTGACACAAATAAATCAATAGCACTCATTGCGAACCATCAAACAAATGGGAAGGGCAGGTCTGGAAATTCATGGTTTAGTAAAAAAGGAGATTTAACTTGTTCATATTTAATTAATAATAAGATAGAGGTTAAGAAAATAGGACAAGTAAATATTGTAATAACTGTAGCTATAATTGATGCCTTGAAATCTATTTTCTCGGATTTAGATATAAAACTGAAGTGGCCTAATGATTTATTTTTAAATAATAAAAAGTTGGGAGGTATTTTGCTAGAAAGTCAAGTTTATATGAACTTTATAAATTATTTTATAATAGGCTTTGGATTAAATATTATTTCAGCACCAAGTGTTAGTAATTACAAAACAACTAAATTACTAGAATATGGTCTTAAACCTGAACCAAGAGAGATTTTCATAAAAATTGCAAATTTTATTTTAAACTATTTAAATAATTGGAAAAAAAGTGGTTTTTTATTTTTTAAAAACCGTTGGTTAGACTGTTCAAAAGATATTGGTAAAAGTATAAAAATAAAAAAAAGTGGAAAGTTCTTTACAGGAAAATTTTTAACTATTGATGATAATGGGCAGTTAGTTATGAAAATAAATAATAATACTTTAAGTTTCTCTTTTGGAGAAATAACTTGATAGTCTTATGATTTTGACAATTGATATAGGTAACACAAGTATTTTATTTTGTGTGTTTAATAAATCTAATATATTTAAAAGTTATAAACTAAGTATTAATAAACTTACAAAAAAGGAAGATTTAGGAAAATATTTAAAATACTTTTATCCAAAGAAAAGAATAAAAGGAATCATAATTAGCAGTGTTGTTCCAAAAATGAATCAATTATTTATTAAATTTTTTGCTGAAAATAAAAATGTTAAACCATATTTTGTCGATAAGCTTATTAGTTCTTTAGATATTAAAACAAAAATAAAAAATAAAAAAAGCATCGGTTCAGACAGGGTTGTGAATGTAATCTATGCGAAAAAAATATATAAGCTTCCGATCTTGGTTATAGATTTTGGAACCGCAACAACTATTGATTATATAAATAAACAATCAATTTATGAGGGTGGTATTATTGCGCCAGGAATTGATATTTCTCTTAAGAGTCTTAATAAGTTCACTGCAAAACTTCCATTAATAAAGTTTTCAAAAACAAAATCTATAATTGGAGATAGTACTAAAAAAGCGATAACATCAGGATTTTATTGGGGATATATTTTGATGATACAGGGTTTAATAGAAAAAATTATAATTGAAAAAAAAATTAGACCTAAGGTTATACTTACTGGAGGTAATGCTATTTTTTTTAAAAAACATATTAAAAACTCCTTCGTAGATCAGTTTTTCACTATGAAAGGTTTAAACTTTATATACAATGAAATGGAAAAAAAAAGTGAATAATAAAATTGAAACATTCAAAAAAGATGACTTAATATTTTTGCCATTGGGTGGATCTGGGGAAATAGGTATGAATTGTAACCTATATCATTTCAATGACCAATGGTTAATGATAGATTTAGGAATTACATTTAAAGATGAAAGAGCAGAGTCTGCAGAACTAATTATGCCAGATTTGAATTTCATTCTTGAAAGAAAAGAAAAATTATCAGCAATTATTTTAACTCATGCACACGAAGATCATATAGGAGCAATGCCTTACCTGTATGAGGAATTAGGAAATGTTCCAATTTATACAACAAGGTTTACTGCTTCAGTTTTAAAAAGAAAATTTAAAAATTCCCTGGATATTCAAGAAAGAATTAATTTTCTAAATTATAATGAAACTATAAGAATAGGTGGTTTTGATATAGAGATTTTAGCATTAACGCACTCAATACCTGAACCAAACGCAGTTATTCTAAAAACACCTAAGGGGAATATTTTTCACACGGGAGACTGGAAGATTGATCCAAAGCCTCTTGTCGGTTCCGCGATAGATGAAGAAAAAATGAATAAAATTAAAAGTGATGGAATACATGCCCTTGTATGCGATTCAACTAATGTTTTTAATGAAAAACCATCTGGTTCAGAAGATGATGTTCGTGAAAATTTTAAAAAAATATTTTCAAAATATACTAAAGGTAAAATTATAGTAACATGTTTTGCCTCAAATATTGCTCGACTTGAGACGATTGCTCATGTTGCGGATTTGCACAAAAGAAGTTGTGTTATTTTGGGAAGATCATTAAAAAAAATATATGACTCAGCTTTAGAGAATAATTACTTAACAAATGTATCGGATTTTCTCGGTGAGGAGGATGGTAAAAACTTATTTGATGAAAATATAGTATTGATCTGCACAGGAAGTCAAGGAGAGGAAAGAGCTGCTTTAAGTAAATTAGTAAACGGAAATAATTCAAATTTTGCTGTAAACTCAAAAGATCTAGTGATCTTTTCCTCTCGAGAAATACCAGGAAATGAAAAACAAATAAATAATCTGAAAAATAAATTAATAAAAATCAAATGTAAGTTTCTTGATGATACTAACTCTTTCGTTCATGTTTCGGGTCATCCATCTCAAAAAGAATTACTAAGAATGTATAACTGGGTTTCTCCTGATTTATTAATTCCTGTTCACGGTGAATATCAACATTTATACAAACATGCCGACTTTGCAAAAAAATCGAATATTGTTAGTGATTCTATCCTGGTAGAGAATGGTGATCTAGTTTTACTAGATCAACACAAAAAATCAAAAATACTTAGTAAAGTTTTTACCGGAAGAAAAGCTTTAAAGGGAAATAGATTATTACCCATAGATAAAAAAATTTTTAGTGATATTAAATTAATAAATAATGAGGGATATTTATTTATTGTTATGGTTTTAGATATCAATGATAACCTTCTTCTTGATCCTATTATATCGACCATTACTTTATTGGATGAAGATGACGAAGCTGAAAAATTGAAATTAGTTGATTCAATAGTAGATATTTATGAGGAATTAATTGATAATTCTAACAATGATATTAGTTTGGAAGATAAAATTAAAAAAAGAATTAAAAATATTATAAAAAAAAATTTTGGTATTAAACCAAAAGTAGATATGACTATTGTAAGGGTATAAGATAATGATTACAAAATTTAACCATGTTGCTATAGCAGTAAGTGATTTGAAGAAAGCATCAAAACTTTATAAAGATGTTTTAGGAGGAAAAGTTTCAAAAATATTTAATTATCCAAATCATGGTGTAAGTGTTAGCTTTGTAGAACTGAACAATACCAAAATTGAATTGATGCAACCACTTGGCGATGACTCTCCAATAAATAATTTTTTAGAAAAAAATAAAAATGGAGGGATTCATCACATTTGTTTAGAGGTTAAAGATATTAATTTAATGAGGGACAGACTTGTTTCTAAAGGTATAAAAGTCTTAGGTGATGGTGAGCCAAAACTTGGTGCTCATGATAAACCAGTTTTATTTCTTCACCCTAAGGACTTTTGTGGAACACTAATTGAGTTAGAACAGGAGTAAAATTGTCTATTTCTAATGGAATTGTATTGTATCTAATTATTTGGTGGATAAGTCTTTTTTTGTTTCTACCAATGGGTATCAAACAGCAAAAAATTAACAAGTTAGGAAATGATCCTGGAGCGCCAGAAAATCCTAAAATTAAAAAAAAGATCATAATAAATTCTATTTTTTCTTTATTCATTTGGATTATTATTTTTTTAATTTTCAAGTTCTTAAATTAATGAAGCTTTCTAATTTTTTTATACCAACAAAAAAAGAAACGCCCTCAGACGCAAGTATAAAATCACATATTCTAATGATTAGATCTGGAATGATTAAAATGGAGTCGTCGGGAATATATTCATGGTTACCCCTGGGTTTTAGAGTCTTAACAAAGGTTCAAAAAATTATTGAAGAAGCACATAAACTTAAAAATATTAATCAATTTTTAATGCCTACTATACAAAGTGCTGAAATTTGGAAACAAAGTAATAGATACGATAGTTATGGTCAGGAAATGCTTAGAATTAGAGATAGACATAAAAAAGATTTACTTTATGGTCCCACCAACGAAGAGATGATAACATCTTTATGTGGAGATTTAGTTAGTAGTTATAAAAGTCTTCCATTATACCTTTATCATATCCAGACAAAATTTAGAGACGAAATTAGACCTAGATTTGGTGTTATGCGAGCCAGAGAGTTCATAATGAAAGATGCATATAGCTTTGATATAGATAAATTAAGTGCAGTAATAACTTATGAAATGTTTTTTAATTTATATCTGGAAATTTTTGAAAAACTTGGAATCAAAATTATTCCTGTAAAAGCCTTAAGTGGAGAAATTGGTGGAGATATTTCTCATGAATTTCATATGTTATGCAATACAGGTGAATCAAATATTTTTTATGATAAGGCAATAAAAGACTCTAACTCTAAATTAAAAAACTATAATTTCTTTAAAGAAAAGTATTCTAGTACTGATGAATATTATAATAAAGAAGTTAAAAAACCAAAGAATTTACTTAGTAATAAAAGTATTGAACTAGGTCATATTTTTTTATTTGGCACTAAATATTCTAAATCCTTTAATTTTAAAATTAATTCGAGCAATGGATCCTTCAACCCATATATGGGTTCTTATGGTATAGGTTTATCTCGTATTCCTGCAGCAGTTATCGAAAATAACAATGATGAAAAAGGAATTATTTGGCCGCTTGAAATAGCTCCTTTTAAATTAATAATTATAAATCTTAAGCCAGAGGATTCAGTTTGTAATGAATTTTCAGAAAAAATATATTCCTCATTAAAAAATGATAAAATTGATGTACTATTAGATGATAGAAAAGAAAGAATAGGAATAAAATTTAGTGAAGCAGATCTTATTGGAATCCCTTTTCAAATTATAATAGGAAATGATTTTTTGGAAAATAAATTGATTCAAATTAAAGAAAGAAGAACTCAAAAAGAATTTCATTTAAATGAGAGTGATTTCTATAAAAGAATTCTATCAATGTTAAAATGATTACCTCTCTTGATTTTCTAATAGCTAAAAGATACTTACTTCCCAAAACAAGCGATAGCTTTTTTTCAATTATTACTGTTTTTTCTTTTCTTGGAATTTCTCTTGGTGTTGCAACACTTATAATTGTTATGTCAGTAATGAACGGTTTTCGTGAAGAGTTAACAAACAAAGTTCTTGGTATAAATGGTCATATGAAAATAAAACCATATAATAATTTATACATAAAAAATTATGAGACCTTAATTGATAGTATCGAATCCAAAGATTCAAACATTAAGACTCATCCCACTTTGTCCACACAAGTATTATTCAGTTTCAAGAATAATTCTTCAGGAGTTCTTATTAAAGGTATAAGTTATGAAAACCTTGTGAATAGAAAATTACTTAAACAAGGAATATCAAAAGAATCTTTGCAAAAATTTAAAAAAAATGAAGGAATTATTATTGGAGAAAGATTAAGAGAAAAGTTTAGGGTAAGTCAGAATGAATATGCAAAAATAATTTCTCCTGATGCATTTGAGACTCCATTTGGAAAGTTAATAAGGTCATCAAATTACAAAGTTATAGGTTCATTTCAAACGGGTATGTATGAGTATGATTTATCAATAATTATTATGCCATTGTCGTTACTTCAAAATTTTTTAGATATAAATGATAAGGTTGATACAATAGAACTATTTGTAGATAATTTTAAAGAGATAGATAACGATTATTTTAAAGTAAAGTCTATATTACCTGATTATTTTAATTTAATTGACTGGAGAAACCTAAACCCTTCGTTATTCAATGCGATTAAGGTTGAAAGAAATGTGATGTTTTTAATTCTGCTTTTGATTATTATTGTAGCAGCTTTTAATTTGTTATCTTCAATGATTATGCTTGTTAATAATAAAAGAAAAGATATAGGAATTTTAAGGACACTAGGCGTCACAAAAAATCAACTTATTAAAATTTTTGTAATTAATGGATTCGCTGTGGGATTTATTGGAACGTTTCTGGGTTTTGTTTTAGGAATGTCATTTTGTTTAAATATAAATGAAATTAAAACTTTCATTGAAATATTTACAGAATCACAGCTTTTTTCAGAAGAAATATATTTTTTTTCAAATTTGCCTGTGATAATTGATCTTAAAGAAATTATCATGATTGTATTAATATCGTTAAGTTTATCATTGTTGGCAACTATCTACCCTTCAATAAAAGCTTCTAATATAGAACCAATAAACTTAATAAAATGGGAGTAAATTTTTAATTGTTAATTCTTAATAATATTTCACAAAATTATAAACAAGGAAATGAATCCATAAGAGTTTTAGAAAATCTATCAATAAAAATTGACAAATCCTATAACGTTGGATTAATCGGACCTTCAGGTTCAGGTAAAAGTACTGTTCTGAATTTACTTGGTCTTTTAGAAAGTCCTAAAAAAGGTTCAATTTCTATTAATGGACATGATTGTAGTTCATTAAATTTAGAGGAAAAAACAAATTTTAGAAGAAAATTTATTGGATTTATTTTCCAAAATAACCAGTTACTTGAGGATTTTACCTGTGAGGAAAATGTTGCACTACCATTAATTTTAAATGGAACACCTTATAAAGAATCAATTATTCAGGCTCAAGATTTATTAAAAAAATTTGGACTAGACAAAAGATTAAAATATAAGCCATCTTTATTGTCAGGGGGTGAACAACAAAGAGTTTCAGTTTTAAGAGCATTAATTAAGAAACCTTTGATTCTCTTAGCCGACGAACCAACTGGAAGTTTGGACGAAAAAAATGCAAAAATTGTATTTGAGCAAATTCTTAATATTTCAAAGGTACAAAAAACACTTTGTATAACTGCTACTCATAATATGAAACTTCTTAAATATTTTGACTTAAGTTTAAAAATTGAAAAGGGAAAATTAATTGAAATTAGATAATTTTATTCATTTTCGTAACTATACGCAATATTCTCTTTCAAGCGGTGCATTAAGATTAAATGATTTGAATTCATTTTGTATAAAAACTAAATCTCCTGCTATTGGTCTCTCTGATAAAGGGAATTTATTTGGAAGTATGGAGTTTTCACTTAATTGTTTAAAAGATGGAGTTCAACCAATAATATCATGTAATCTTCACATTAAAGATAATGACTTTATCTCAGGTGATTTATTATTAACAGTTATGAATGAAAGAGGATATGTCAATTTGTCAAAGCTCGTTTCAATTTCATACTTAGAAAAAAACAGATCAAACAATCCATACATTACAATTTCTGAATTAAAAAATCATCGCGAAGGATTGATGTGCCTCAGTGGTGGAACTGAGGGTTTGTTAACTAAAAATTTCACTAATTTTGGAAAGGATAAAGTTTTAACAATAATTTCTAAATTAAATCATATATTTAATGATAATTTTTATTTAGAGATTCAAAGAGATAGTCAAAAAGAGGATAACAAATACAATGATTTTTTGATAAATCTATCAATAGAAAAAATGATTCCTCTAGTAGCAACTAATGAAAATTATTTTCTTAATAAAAGTCAACATGAATCGCATGATGCACTATTATGTATTTCTCAGCAAACGTATGTTGATTCAGACAATAGAAAAAAAGTATCAGATAGTTGTTACTTAAAACCACCTGAAGAAATGATTATGTTATTTAATGATCTCCCTGATGCAATAACGAATACAATAAATCTAGCAAAAAAATGCACCTTTTTTTTAACTGAAAAAGAACCTTCACTCCCTAAAATTAATAGTTCATCCAATGAAGATACTTTGTTGAGAACCCAATCATTAGAGGGATTTAAAATGATTTTAAAAAAATTTAAATATATCAATATAGACAAATCAGCTTACATGAAAAGGTTGGAATCTGAGTTGAATATAATTTCAAGAATGGGTTATTCTGGCTACTTTCTTATTGTAGCGGATTTCATTCAATGGGCTAAAAAAAATAGTATACCTGTTGGACCTGGAAGAGGTTCAGGTGCTGGGTCTCTTGTTGCCTGGTGCCTGACAATTACAGACATTGATCCAATTAGATTTGGACTTTTATTTGAAAGATTTCTTAACCCTGAAAGAATCTCAATGCCTGACTTTGATGTTGATTTTTGTATGGAAAAAAGAGATGACGTTATCAATTATGTTCAGAATAAATATGGAAAGGATAAAGTAGCACAAATAATAACATTTGGGTCATTTCAGGCCAGGGCGGCATTAAGAGATGTTGGTAGAGTACTACAAATCCCATATGATCAAGTTGATAGAATTTGTAAGTTGATTCCTTTTAATCCTGCCCATCCAATTTCATTAAAAGAGGTCATTAAAACTGATACTAAAATTCAAAATTTAATGAGTAATGATTTATTAATTCAAAAATTATTCAGAATTTCAATAGAACTTGAGGGACTGTTAAGACATGCCTCTACACATGCAGCAGGAGTTGTTATTTCAGATAAACCTTTAGTAAACTTATTGCCTCTCTACTCAGATTCAAAATCAAGTTTTCCTGCAACTCAGTTTTCAATGAAATATGTGGAAAAAGCAGGATTAGTAAAATTTGATTTTCTTGGATTAAAAACATTAACTGTCATCGCAAAAACTATTCAATTATTAAACGAAAGAGGTGAAAATTTAGATTTAAGTACTTTACCATTAAATGATTCGAAAACCTTTGAATTAATCAGAACTGGTGAGACAATAGGAGTTTTTCAGTTTGATGGAAAAGGTATGAGGGAGACTATAACTCAAATTAAACCTGATAGATTCGAAGATTTAATTGCAATTGTCTCACTATACAGGCCTGGTCCTATGGATAATATCCCATTGTATGTAAAAAGGAAAAATTCAAATGAAAAGATTGACTTTATTCATGAAGACCTTAAAGAAATATTGAGTGAGACGTATGGTATAATGGTTTATCAAGAACAGGTTATGCAGATTGCTCAAAAACTTGCTGGATTTAGCCTTGCAAAGGCTGATTTATTGAGAAGAGCGATGGGAAAAAAAATAAAGAGTGAAATGTTCGCTCAGAAAAAAAACTTTGTAACGGGATGCAAGGAAAATAAAATTAATGAAATTAAGGCTGAAAAATTATTTTTAGAAGTTGAAAAATTTGCTGGTTATGGATTCAATAAAAGTCATGCTGCAGCTTATGCTTTAGTTTCATATCAGACTGCATATTTGAAAGCACATTATCCTCTAGAGTTTTTTTGTGCTTCAATGGAGTGTGATATAAATAATATTGAGAAACTTAATGTTTTTTCTAAAGAGATAAAAAGACTTGGTTTTGAAATTTTTAAACCCAATATAAATCAATCCTTTGAAACATTTAAAGTTAGGTATAATTCCAATAAAGCATTAGGAATAGATTATGCTTTAGGAGCAATAAAAAATATTGGTGAAAATTCCATAAAGCAACTGATAAAAGAAAGAGAAAATAATGGAAAATTTAAATCACTTATTGACCTTTTAGAGAGAGTTGATAATTCAGTTCTTAATAAAAGACAGTTAGAAAATTTAATTTATTCAGATTCATTAAGTCCATTAGAAAAGAATCAAAATTTTCTTGATAAAAATATTGAAAAAATTATTAAATTTAATGTCGACAAACATAAAAGTGTGAATAAATTTCAAGAAAATTTATTTGATCAAAATATTTTGGATAATGACCAATTTAATTCATCGAATTTTTTATCCTGGGATTTAGTAACCAGGTTAAGAAAAGAGATGGAATCTGTTGGCTTTTATTTATCAGAGCATCCGATAATTTATTATCAAGATATATTTTCAAATAGTAGTTTTAAAAAACTTAATTATCATAGCATTAAAAACGTTGAATCAGAAAAAATAAAAACTAATTTTAATTCTCTAGTGATAATTAATAGTTTTATAGAAAAAAAATCAAGAAATGGAAATAAGTTTGCATTCATGGGGATTTCTGATGAAACCTTAGAATTAGAAGTTATTTGTTTTTCTGATTTAATTCAAAGATTAGAACATTTACCAAAAGTTGGAGATTTGTGTTTAGTCAACCTTGAGTTATCTAAAAGCAATGATTCTATTAGATATATATGCTCAAGTATTCAAATTATTGATGTAAGTAAAGAAATTAAAAATCAAAAATTTCTTATTGAAATTAATATGCTAATATTTGATTTTGAAAAATTTTCTAAACTAATTAACAACAATAAAGGTGGGGAAAATTATCTTAATTTTATTGTGAAAAAAAATGAATATAGATACAAGCTCGAGAGCAAGGAAAAATTTTTTGTTGATCTAAATTTTATTAATACCCTTAAAAAGGTAAATGGTATTGAGAACATAGAAAGAGTAAACTAATATTTTTTATACTTGAAAAATATGCTTTTTAATTGTACTTTATTTTTTTTTATTACACACACAATACAAATACACCGGTAATTGTCTAGTATTGTGGAGGTTTAACCGGAGTAAATTTATGAATCTAGAAAAAGTTACTATAAAAAATTTATTAGATGCTGGCATCCATTTTGGTCATAAGACCAAAAGATGGAACCCTAAGATGTCCAACTATATTTTTGGGGAGAGAAATGGAATTCATATTATTGATCTACAACAAACTTTAAGTTCACTAATAAATGCCCTCAATGTAATAAAATCATTTGCATCTCAAAATAAAAATATTCTTTTTGTTGGAACAAAAAGGCAAGCATCTGAAATAATATCAAGTGCTGCAATAAAATGTGAACAATATTATATAAATAACCGTTGGTTGGGGGGTATGTTAACAAATTGGGATACAATTCAAAACTCTATAAGGAGATTAAAAAATCTTGAAGCTACACTCCAAGAGCAAAATTTTACTTATACAAAAAAAGAAACACTGAAATTTGAGAAATCTGTTGATAAATTAAATAGAGCACTAGGTGGTATTAAAGAAATGAATGGCAAGCCTGATCTACTGTTCATAATCGATACTAACAGAGAAATTTTAGCTATTAATGAAGCTAATAAAATAGGTATTCCTATTGTTGCTATATTAGATTCAAATTCAAACCCAGATGGAATCGATTATCCTATACCAGGAAATGACGATGCAATGAGATCTATAGAATATTATTGTTCGGTGATATCGGATACAATAATAGATGCAAGAAAAACCATCAAATCTGAAGTTAAATAAAAAATTAAGTAAACTATGATAACCTCTGAAAAAATAAAAAACCTTAGAAACAAAACCGGTGCAGGAATGATGGATTGTAAGAAGGCTCTCGAAGAATCACAGGGTGACTTAAATAATGCGGTCGACTGGTTGAGAAAAAAGGGGATTAATACAGCTCAAAAAAAGTCTTCACGAGATGCATCTGAAGGTCTGATAACCATTTCAATTACTGAAAATTGTGCATCGATCATTGAAGTTAATTCAGAAACAGATTTTGTTGCAAGAAATAAAGATTTTCAATCTTTTACAAAGAGAATAGCAGATTTTATAGTTGAAAAAAAAATATCAAATAAAGATGATATAAATGACTTAGTATTCACAGATTCGACTCTTAGTTTCAATCAAGAGTTCACATCTTTGATAGCAAAGGTTGGTGAAAATTTAATTTTTAAAAGATCTAAATTTTTTGAAGAAGATGGATTGTTTTTCCAAAAATATCTTCATAACTCCGTAAATGATGATTCTGGAAAAATTGGAGTTATTTTAAGTTATTCTTGCAAAAATAATGACTCAGAACAAAAAAATATAGCAAAAAATATTTGTATGCACATTGCCGCGGCAGATCCCAAAGCATTGAATTCAGACTTACTAGATCATGAAATTGTTAATAAAGAAAAAGAAATATATCTTGAGCAGTTGAGAGAATCAGGTAAATCAGAGGATATTATTGAAAAAATAATTAGCGGAAAAATTAAAAAGTTTTACGAAGATGTATGTTTACAGGATCAGTTTTTTGTCATGGATAATAAGATAAAAATTAAAGATTACCTAGGAGACTTTAATAAAAAAACAGGATCAAATTTTGAAATTAATAATTTTACATTGTTTAAAGTCGGCGAAAACATTTAACTAATTTAGATAATTTGAAGAAATTACCATTTAAGCATATACTTCTTAAACTTTCAGGGGAAGCCTTAATGGGCAATAAAGAGTTCGGAATAGATATTCCCACCATAGATTCTATCACTAAGCAAATTTCAACTTTATTTAGAAAAGGTTTTAAAATCTCTATTGTTGTAGGAGGAGGAAATATATTTAGAGGGTCTTCAGGACATTCTAAAGGTATGGATAGAACATCTGCAGACTACACAGGTATGTTAGCAACAGTCATTAATGCATTGTTATTACAAAGTTCTTTAGAAAAATTAAAAATTTCTACCAGAGTTTTATCAGCTATTAAAATGGATACAATTTGTGAACCATATATTAGAAGAAGAGCAATCAGACATATTGAAAAAAACAGATTAGTAATATTTGCTGCAGGAACAGGAAATCCATTTTTCACAACAGATACAGCTGCAGCTCTCAGAGCTTCAGAAATGAAATGTGATGTAATTTTTAAAGCTACAAAAGTTGATGGAATTTATGACTCAGATCCTGTATCAAATATCAATGCAAAAAAATTTAATAATATAAGTTTTGATGATGTCATAAAGAATAATTTAAAGATAATGGATACCGCTTCAATATCCCTTTCAAAAGAAAATAAAATTTCTATTATTGTTTTTTCTTTGCTTGAAGAAAATTCATTGATAAAAATATGTGAAGGGAAAGGAAGTTTTACGTTAATTAATTGAGGAGACTATGAGTTTTAATATTATAGAAACTAAAGAAAGAATGGAAATCTCTCTAGATGTTCTCAAGAAAGAGTTTTCTGGTCTGAGAACTGGTAGAGCTTCTGTAGGTTTAGTTGAACCTATTCAAGTTGAAGCTTATGGTTCAAAAGTTCCTATTACTCAGGTTTCTAATATTAGTGTGCCTGAGCCAAGAATGTTAACTGTTCAAGTATGGGATGCGTCATTAGTTCAATCAGTGGAATCAGCCATAAGATCATCGAACCTAGGTTTAAATCCTATGACAGAAGGTACCTTAATAAGATTGCCTGTGCCGGATCTAACTGAAGAAAGAAGAAAAGAAATAGTTAAAGTTGCATCTAAATATTCCGAAGATTCTAAAATTGTAGTAAGAAATATAAGAAGAGATGCTATGGATAAAATAAAAAAACTAGAAAAAGAAAAAGAAATTTCAAAAGACCAGTTATTTGATTATTCTGAAAAAATACAAACCTTAACTGATGAAATAATCTCAAATATCGAAGTACTTTATATTGAAAAGGAAAAAGATATACTTCAAGTTTAATGACTGATCAACTTAAACAAAAAAACATTCCCAAGCATGTTGCATTTATTATGGATGGAAATAGGAGATGGGCTGTAAAAAGATCTATTCCTATAATTGAAGGGCACAAAATGGGATCTAAAGTTATTAAGAAAATTGTTAGAAAAGGGATGAAACTAAAAATTAAATATTTAACCTTTTATGGTTTTTCTACTGAAAACTGGAACAGAAAACCACAGGAGATTCGTGCCTTACAGGAACTTCTTAATTTTTATTTAGATAATGAAAAAGAAAACTTTATTAGGAATAAAATTAATTTTTCATTCATAGGGAATTTAAATAAATTTAGCAAAGACATAATTGCAAAATTAACTAATTTCAAGAGAATAACTCAAAATTTTTCTAATTTGTATTTTGTGTTAGCATTGGGTTATGGCTCAAGGTCTGAAATTTTAGATGCTGTGAATAATATTGCTTTGTCAAAAAAAAAAATTAAAAGTGAAAAATCTTTTTCTGAATTTTTGATGACGAATGGAATTCCTGACCCTGATTTAGTAATTAGAACCTCTGGAGAAATGAGACTATCAAATTTTTTATTATGGCAGATTGCATATTCTGAACTTTATTTTACTAAAACTTTGTGGCCTGATTTTAATTCTACAAAATTTAAAATGGCAATAGAAAATTTCATTAAAAGAAAAAGAAGGTTTGGAAAAGACTATGATTAGAAATTAAGATGTTATTAACCAGACTTATATCATCAGCAATAATTTTTTTCGTTTTTTTTGTCCTATTCAGATATGAATCTTTTCTCTCATTTATTTTAATTCATTTTATTTCATTTTTTAGTGTATGGGAGTTTTTAAGAATGAACAATCTTAAAAATAATACAAACATAAGCTCAGATGAATATGTAAATAATTTTTTCTTGACTAGAATTAAGTTAAGTTTAGTGGAGTATCTTCATATTATTTTTATTCAATTTTGTTTCTTTGTTTCTGCAAAAATAGATATTTTTATTTTTGTATTTATTTTCTATTATCTTGTCTTAACAATTCTAAAAAAAAATATTAAGTATTTTGGAATAATTTATATTTCTATACCCTTTTTTTGTTTTGCTTATTTCCAAAATATTGGAGAATTGCTTTTTTATTTAATTTTAATTCTTACAATTACTATTCCATCTGATGTTGGAGGGTTTATCTTTGGCAAAATAATTAAAGGGCCTAAAATTTTTTTTCGTGTAAGTCCAAAAAAAACATGGAGTGGTTTTTTGGGGGGTATTCTATTATCTATATTATCCTCTATGGTTGTGTTTTCTCATTCTAAAATAGACTACAATTTTTTTACACTAGTATTTTTTTTGTCCGTTGTTTCACAATTAGGTGATTTTATTGAGTCTTATTATAAAAGATTATGCAAAGTAAAAGAAAGTGGCACTATGATTCCTGGTCATGGTGGTATACTTGATAGAATAGATGGAGCTTTATTATTAACTACTGTTATATTTATCCTAAATATTATAAATTTAAATTTTAAAGAGTTCTTTGTATTTTAATATGAAAAGAAAAAAAATTACAATTTTTGGTTCTACAGGTTCAGTGGGTAAATCAACCTTAGAAGTTCTGGAAACACACTCGGATGATTTTGAGCTCATTGGATTAACTATAAATACAAATTATTCTGATCTTATAAAACAAGTCCAAAAATATAAACCTAGAGTTGTTGCGATAAAAGATGAAGATGCATATAAAAAATTTAAAGAGAGAAATACTGATCGAGAACTTGTAATCTTGAGCGGAAAACAATCATTAATTGAAATATTGGAGTTTGATGTTGACTTTATTATGGCTGGTATAGTCGGATCAGCTGGACTTCTTCCAGTTATTGAAGCAGCAGAAAAAGGAATTGATATAGGCCTAGCTAACAAAGAAAGTCTGGTTTGCTCAGGAAATATTTTAAAATCAATAATAAAAAAAAATAATTCAGTAATATTACCTATAGATTCAGAACATAATGCTATCTTTCAGGTATTTGAAAACTCCAATAAAGAAGAGATTGACAAGATTATTCTAACAGCTTCAGGTGGACCTTTCAGAAACAAAAAGAAACATGAACTAACAACTATTACCCCAGAACAGGCGATTTTGCATCCTAACTGGGAAATGGGAAAGAAAATATCTGTTGATTCAGCAACATTGATGAATAAAGGTCTAGAATTTATAGAAGCATATTATTTATTTGATATGCCAATAGAAAAAATAGACGTTCTAGTTCACCCCCAATCTATTGTTCACTCATGTGTTTCTTATTCTGATGGATCTATTTTAGCCCAAATGGGAACTCCAGATATGAAAACACCCATTGCCTATGCATTGGGTTTTCCAAAAAGGATTTCAGCTCCAGTCGAGAAATTGAAGCTTCCTGAACTTTGCAACTTATCTTTTTCTCTTCCAGATCATAAAACTTTTCCATCACTTAATTTAGCCATAAATGCCTTGAAAACTGGAGGAAGTGCACCAACAATTTTAAATGCTTCTAATGAAATAGCTGTAGAGGCTTTTTTGAAGAAAAAAATATCATTTCTTTCTATTTCAAAAATAGTTGATTTAACACTAAATAAGTCTAATATTTGTTCATTAAATACCATCGAAGAGGTAATCGAGAGTGATAATGAGGCGAGGATAATGGCGAACGAATTCGTGACAGTTGAAAGTTAAAAATTTAAATAAGCATGTTAATAGAAAATTTACTTAATATAATTAATGTAATTATACCTTTTTTGGTTATTCTCACAATTCTAGTGTTTGTCCACGAACTTGGACACTATACTGTAGCTAGAATGAACAAAGTAAAAGTAGAAGTTTTTTCTATTGGCTTTGGTAAAGAATTATTTGGATTTAATGACAAAAATGGAACGAGGTGGAAATTTTCTTTAATACCCCTTGGGGGTTACGTAAAAATGCATGGTGATGCGGATGAATCTAGCTCTAAGTTAAAAGAGGGAAACGAAATAGACAAAAATCAATCTTTTCATCATAAAACAGTAGGTCAAAGATCCGCTATCCTTTTTGCTGGACCAGCAGCAAATTATCTTTTTTCTTTCTTACTTCTGTTAGTAATAAACTCATTTTATGGTTCTCCATCGGTTCTTCCAGTAATTTCAGAAATTATAGAAAATCAACCCGCAAGCAAAAGTGGATTAAAAGAGGGAGATTTAATCTTAAAACTTAATCAAAAAGAGATTCTAAGTTTTTCAGATTTAAGTAATGAAATTAGAAAACATGAAAATGAAGAAGTAGTTTTAAGTATAAGTAGAGATAACAAAATTCTTGATTTTAATGTTAGTGTTATCAACGGAATTATTGGTATAAGGGGTAACCAACAAGAGTTAAAAAAACTAAAATTTATTGATTCTATTAATTATTCACTCGGACAAATTTATTTCTTTACTACTTCAACGCTTAAGGGCATTTATGAAATATTTAAAGGTTCTAGAAGTTCAGAGGAACTTGGAGGTCCTATAAGAATTGCGGAATTATCCTCAGATTTTTGGAGTAAGGGCATTAATAGCACCTTATGGTTTATGGTACTAATATCACTGAACCTTGGCTTAATAAATTTATTTCCTATTCCTTTACTAGATGGGGGACATTTACTTTTTAATTTAATAGAATTTGTTAAAGGGAGCCCTTTAAATCCAAAAGCAATGGAAATTTTCCAAGGATTTGGTTTTTTTATTTTAATCTCACTAATGTTATTTGCTACATACAATGATATCTCTAGATTCTTTGATTAAGGAATAAAGTATAAACTAATGTTTTTTAGTAAATTCAATTTTAAGTTATTTTTTTGTTTGATGATAATATTAACATTAACTAGAGATTTATACTCACGAGATAATTTAAATTTTCCTGGCACCCCTTCCTCGAGTTACAACTCTGATTATTTGCTTCCAGGAAAAAATGAAAAAAAAATTCCAGGTATAAGTAAGCAAAAAAATATAAATGAAAAAGCAAACAACAAGATTGCTAATAAAGATGGATTTTTAAAAACTATAATTGTTCAAGGTAATGTAAGATTAGATACAGATGTAATAATTAGAGATTCTAAGATTAAAGATTATAAAATAGTAAATCAAAAAAATTTAAGTAGAGTTGTTAAAAATTTATATACAACAGGTTATTACAAGGATGTAAAAGTTTCCATTTCTGGAAACAGAGTTTACATTAGAGTAAAGGAAAACCCTATTATTAATAAAATTGCATTTGAAGGTAATAACGAAGTCAAAGACGAAGTTCTTTTGGAAGAGATTTCACTTAAAATTAGAAACGTTTTTTCAAATGATAGGATTAAAGAAGATGTACTAAAGATTCAAAATGTATACAAAAGGCTTGGGTATTTCTCAGTTTTTATCGAACCTAAAAAAATTCAATTAGATGAGAATAGAATTAACTTGGTTTTTGAAATAAGTGAAGGGTTGGAAGCGAAAATAAAAAGAATTAATTTTATAGGTAACAAAGATTTTTCAGATTCAACATTACGAGATGTAATATATTCCAAAGAATCAAGATGGTATAAATTTTGGACATCTGGCGATAAATTTGATAACGACAGAGTTAATTATGATAAAGATCTACTTAAGAAATATTATTTTGATAATGGTTATATAGATTTTAGAACTTTATCAGCAACTTCACAATTAATTTCCTCAGATAAAAACTTTGTGATTAATTTTAAAGTATATGAAGGAAAAAGATATAAAGTTTCAAAAGTAAGTATAAAAAGCTCAATAAAAGGTTTTAAAAAATTAAATACATCAGATCTTCTGGAACAGGAAAGTGATGATTGGTTTAGCTCAAAAAAACTTGAAAAAACTATAGATAACCTTGTTGAAAAGGCTTCAGAATTCGGATTTGCATTTGTCAATGTAAGACCAAGGCTACAAAAAACAAGCAAAAACACCGTTGAAATTACTTTTGTTGTTTCTGAAGGAGAAAAATTTTATGTAGAAAGAATTAACATTATTGGCAACGTTAAAACCTCAGATAAAGTTGTCAGAAGAGAAGTAGAGTTAGTTGAAGGGGATGCGTTCAACATAACAAAACTTAATAAATCAGAAAGGAATCTTAAATCTCTTGGTTTGTTTGAAGATGTAAGAATAAATTATGACCAAATCCCCGAATCCAATAAAACAATAGTTGATCTAGAAGTAACTGAAAGATCTACGTGGGAGTTTTCTATAGGTGCAGGTTTTTCGTCTTTAGATGGTGCGTTAGGAAGCTTAGGAATCAAAGAAGCAAATTTGTTCGGAGAAGGTAAAGAATTAGCTTTAAATTTGGGACTTTCAACAAGAAAATCAAGTGTAGATATATCGTATACCGAACCATATTTTCTTGATAGAGATATAGCGGCAGGTTTTGATCTATTTAATGTCAGAAGAAATAATAAAACTTATAGTGGTTATAAACATAATATAATTGGATTTAAACTAAGAACTGGATACGAATTATTTGATGATTTTAGGCATTTTACTAGTTATACCCTTAAAAGAGATAAAATTCATGATATTGACTCATCCACTTCTACTTTTATTAAAGAGCAAGAAGGAAAATATGTTACTTCCATGATAGGCCAAGCTTTTCAATATGACACTCTTAATGATAGATTGAATCCCACAGACGGATATAGGTTAAAATTTGGTGTTGATTATTATGGTTTAGGAGGGGATACAAATCATGTTCAAACAGAATTCAAGGCAATGGCCTTTTATAGAATATTTGAAGACATAATAGCTTCCAATCATTTAGAAATAGGTTATATTCTTCCAGTTGAAAAAGTTAAGATTAATAATAGATTTTTCTTATCAGGAGATCAATTAAGAGGTTTTAAGAACCATGGAATAGGTCCACGAGATAGTGCTTCTTCTGATGCTTTGGGAGGAGAACAATATGCCGTATTAAGAAATGAAATTAATTTTCCATTTGGTCTTCCAGATGAGTTAGGTGTTAATGGTTTATTTTTTCTCGACTTGGGAACATTAAATAAAACTGGAAGCTTGGGTGAAACTATTAAAGATGATGTTAAACTCAGAGCCTCAACCGGTTTTGGAGTTTCATGGTTATCACCATTTGGACCCATTAAAGTTTACTTATCAAAAGCTATATTAAAAGAAAATTATGATAAAACTGAGATTTTTAGGTTTAGTTTTGGTACAACATATTAAAAACAAATAAAGGATAATATTTATTATGAAAAACTTTCTTTTTTACATTATAACATTAACTTTTTTTTCTGTGGGTTTTAATGCAATAAATGCTCAAGATAAAAATTTAAAAAAACCAAAGTCTGAAAATCAAGTTAAATCTAGTTCTCTTAAAATTGGAGTTGTTGATATGCAAAAAATTCTTAACGAGTCTATTGCTTATCAAGGTCTTGTTGAACAGTTTGAGGAAATAAGAAGAAAACATAGGAATTCAATCACCAAAGAGGAGGACCAAATTAGAGACGAAGAGAGTAATTTGTTTAAACAAAAAAATATAATTTCTAAAGAGAGTTATGCCAAAAAAGTAAAAGAATTATCTGAAAAGATTAATGAAATAAAGACAAAAAAAAGTGGTGAAGTTAAAAAATTCGAGTTAGCCTTTGAAAAAGCAACAATTAAGATTCAAAGAGCTCTTGTTGATGTTATGTCAGTGATAGCAAGTAAAAGAGAACTGGAACTTGTTTTAGCAAAAAGTCAGGTTTTGCTTGTTGGTAACGATATTGACATAACAAATGAAGCTATTGATGAATTAAATAAGGTTTTGCCCTCTGTTAAGTTTGAAAAATAAAATGGAATTATATTTTGGCTGACTCATCCTTCTATAAAAATTTTGGACCATTTGACCTTGAATCAATTGTTAATGACATAGATTGCGAAATCAAAGGAGATAAAACAAAACTTATGAATGATATTTCTTCATTAAGAGATGCTAATAAGGGTGAAATTAGTTTCTTGAGTAATAAAAAATATATTGAGGATTTTGAGAATTCAAATGCTGGAGCTTTTATTGTAGAAAGAAAATATGCTACCAACCCTGAAAAGAATTATATAATATCTCAAAATCCACACTATACGTTCGCAGAAGTTTCAAGAAAATTTTATCCCAATGATATAAAATCTAATTTTTTCTTTAAAAAAGATGACTTTCTTGAGGAACTAGGAAATGGAAATAAAATTTCATTTAATAGTTTTGTTCATAAGTCAGCAAAAGTTGGAAAAAATAATCAAATTGGAGTTAATTCAATCATAGGACCAAGTGTCAAAATCGGTGATAATTGTACTATTGGAGACAATGTGTCAATTTATTATTGTAAAATATTTAATAATGTGAAAGTATTTTCTGGAACAAAGATTGGAACTGAGGGATTTGGATTTGCTGTTAAAGGTTCTAGTTTTTTGAAGATTCCTCAAATTGGAAGGGTTGTAATAAAAGATAACGTAGAAATTGGTTCAAATGTTTGCATTGATAGAGGATCATGTGGTGATACCATAATTAATAAAAATTGTATGATAGATAATTTAGTGCATATTGCCCACAATGTTGTTATTGATGAGAATACTATAATAGCTGCTCAAACTGGTATAGCGGGAAGTTCTTTTATAGGTAAAAATGTTAAAATGGGTGGACAGGTTGGAATAAGTGGTCATTTAATAATCGGGGATAATTCAGAAATAGCAGCAAAAAGTGGTGTTATGAAAAATATTAAGGATAGAGAAATTCATGGAGGATATCCAGCTCAAGATATTAAAAAATGGCATAAATCAACAATTTTTTTGAAAAGAAATGTCAAAAATTACTAAGACTAATTCCCTCAATATAGAAGACATTAAAAAGCTTATACCTCACAGATATCCTTTCCTTCTTCTCGATAAAGTTATAGATATAGTTCCTTTTGAAAGTGGTACTGGTATCAAAAATGTAACGAGCAATGAAAATTTTTTTCAAGGTCATTTTGTTAATAACTTTGTTATGCCTGGTGCACTAATAATTGAGTCCATGGCTCAAGCTGCAGGAGTTATTGTTCTTCATAGTCTTAATCTATCTAAGGAAAATAATCTTTCAGTATTTTTGATGTCTATAAATAAAGCAAAATTTAGAAAACCCGTTTGTCCAGGTGATGTTCTTAAACATAAGGTTTTAAAAAAACAACAAGTAAAAAATATATGGAAATTTAGCTGTAAGTCTTATGTAGAAAGTGATTTAGTTTCTGAAGCTGAATTATCTGCAATAATAAATAAATAATTTTTTTTTTGTAATAATTTGAAATCATTTGTTATTTGAATAATTAATAATTTACGTATAGTTTGCAATATATGAGTAATCAAAATGTACTTATTCATCCAAAGGCCAAAGTCGGAAAAGATGTAGAAATAGGCCCTTTTTCAATTTTAGGAGAGAATGTAGTCATTGGTGATGGATCGATAATTCACAGTCACTCCGTAATTGTTGGTTATACCACAATTGGTAAAAATGCTGAAATTTTCCCTTTTTCATCGATTGGAACAATACCGCAGGATCTAAAATTTAAAGGAGAGAAAACTTATTTAAAAATAGGAGATAATGTTAAAATACGTGAAAATGTTACAATTAACCCTGGAACTGAAGGTGGAGGAAAGGTAACATCAATCGGAAATAATTGTTTATTGATGGTTGGTACTCATATAGCTCATGATTGTATTGTTGGCAATAATGTTATTTTTGCGAATAATGCAACATTAGGAGGGCATGTTGAAATTCAAGATAATGTTATTATTGGAGGTTTGAGCGCAGTTCATCAGTTTGTTAGGATAGGTGAAGGTTCAATGGTAGGAGGTATGTCGGGTGTGGTTTCTGATGTGATACCATTTGGCTCTGTTACTGGAAATAGAGCAAAATTATCAGGATTAAATCTTATTGGTATGAGAAGAAGTAAGATTAGTAAAGATGAAATTCAAAATCTTAGAAAGTTATACAAAAAGCTTTTCAAAACAAAAGAGCAAAATTTTAAAGAACGTATAAAAGAGATTAAAATAAAAAGCGATAATTATAATTGTACAAAGAAAGTTTTAGATTTCCTAAATAATGACTCCTCTCGCTCATTTTGTTTGCCATAAAGAATGCAGAAAATAATAATTTTAGCCGGAAATGGTTTTTTACCAATTACAATCATTAAGGAATTAGTTAAAAAAAATATAGATTTTTTTTCTTTAATAATCTCAGAATCTGGTTGGGATAAAAACATTGAAAAATATAAGTTTAAGGTTGTCAATTTAGGTAGAGTTTTATCAGAGATACTTAAATTAAAAAAAATGGGTTTTAGTAATATAATTATGGCTGGTAATATTCCAAGACCAGGAATAAGCAGCATAAAACCAGATATTCACAGTTTAAAAATATTTCCTAAATTAACAAAAACATTATTTAGGGGAGGAGACAATATTCTACTAAAGTTCTTAATTTCAGAATTAGAAAATAGAAAATTTCAGGTTTTAGATATTAAAAAAATAACTCCAGAATTATTTTTAGGTACTGGAAATTTTACGAAAACTAAACCATCAAAAATAAATATGGACGATATTCACAAAGGAAAAAGAGTGTTAAGCGTATTATCGAAATTTGATATTGGACAGTCAATTATAGTTCAACAAGGAACTGTTTTGGGTATTGAGTCTATTGAGGGCACAGATATCTTAATTAAAAGATGTTCTAAATATATTAAACGAGGGGAAAAAGCAACATTAGTAAAGCTTTTTAAAAAAAAACAGGATTATAGAGTTGACTTGCCTACTGTTGGTTTAAAAACAATTAATATGTGCATTAAAAATTCTATTGGTGGAATTGCTTTTTCTGGAAATAAAACACTTTTTATTAGTTATAAAAATTTAATTAAACTTATGGAAAAGAAAAAGTTATTCCTTTTAGGTATAAATGAATAAAAAAAGAATAGTAATTATTTCTACCGAACCATCTGGTGATCTTCTGGGATCAGAACTTATGGACGAACTAAAGCATTTAAACAAAAACATTTCTTTTTTTGGAATTGGAGGAGATTTAATGAAGAAAAGAGGTCTTAATTCAATAATTCCCATTAAATTTTTAGCTGTGAATGGTATTATTGAAGTTCTTATTAAAGTTATTAGTTTTCTAAAGTATTTAAAATTAAGTGAGAAATATATAAGACAAGTTAAGCCCGAAATTATTATAACAATAGACTCACCTAGTTTTAATTACAGACTAGTTGAAAAATTACAAGACCTAAGAGGAAGAGTTAAAATGATTCACTATGTAGCTCCAACGGTTTGGGCATGGAAAAAATATAGAGCAAAAAAATTTGCATCTTTATATGATTTAATGTTAACACTTTTTTCATTTGAACCTGAGTATTTCCTAAAATATAATTTAAAATCTGTTTTTGTTGGCCACCCATTATTTTTCAAAAAACGAGAGAAAAGTCGCAGAAAAAAGCTAATTACCTTTTTCCCAGGTTCAAGATTAAATGAGATTAAAAGAGTCATGCCATTATTAAAGAAGATAATGAAAAAATTATCGGTTACTCATAGTGATTATGAATTAAAAATTTTAACAATACCAATTATGAAAGATGAGATTAAAAAGATTATAAATAATGAAAATTTTCAAATTATTCATAAAGAAAAAGAAAAAGATCAGGCAATTCAAAACTCTCATTTTGCAGTTGCTGTTTCAGGGACTATTTCATTAGAATTAGCTTCATTTAAAGTCCCAATGATTATACTTTATAAAAGTAATTTTTTAACTTCACTAATTATTCTTAGTTTTGTTAAGACTAAATGGGCAAGTTTGATAAATATAATTTTTGATAAAGAAATAGTTCCGGAATTATTATTTTATGACTGTAATTATTCTAATTTACTATCAAAAATAGAAGAGTTTTTAGTTAATCAAAAGAAATGTTATGAACAAAAAAAATATTTTGATAGACTTGCTAATTTAATGCTAAAGCAAAAAGATAATAGTCCATCAAAATTAGCAGCTAAAGAAATTTTAGGTATTAAATAATCTACCCAGAACAATTCCAGGGAACATTTTTTTATTTTTATTTCTATCAGATAACTTTATAAAATCACGTTCTTTTTTTCCTACATATAATTGTCTAGGACGACTTATTTTATTTGCATGCAATTCTATCATTTCTTTCCATTGAGATATCCAGCCAACAGTTCTTGCAACTGCAAATATAACTGTGAACATTGATTCAGGAAGACCCAATGCTTTTAAAATTATACCAGAATAGAAATCAACATTAGGATAAAGTTTTTTTGATACAAAATATTTATCATTAAGAGCTATTTCTTCAAGCTTAGTGGCTAAATTTAAAAGAGGAGAATTAATACTATCAATCTCACTTAAAAGTTTATAACAGTATTCTCTTAACACATTGGCCCTTGGATCATAGTTTTTATATACTCTGTGTCCAAAACCCATTAGTCTAAATTTATCATCTTTATCTTTAGCTTTTTCAATATATTTTGGAATATTTTCTTCAGTCTTAATTTCCTGGAGCATTCGAATAACAGATTCATTTGCACCCCCATGAGCTGGTCCCCATAAAGATGCAACTCCAGCCGCAACACAGGCAAACGGATTTGCTCCTGATGAACCTGCTATTTTTACAGTTGAAGTTGAAGCATTTTGTTCATGATCAGCGTGTAAAATAAGAAGTTTATCTAGAGCATCAACACGATTTTGTGAAGGAAAATAATCACCGCAAGGTGTAGAAAAAAGCATATGCAAGAAATTTGCACTATAAGATAATTCGTTCTTAGGATAAATAAATGGTTGACCAAGAGAATATTTATATGCTATTGCGGCTATTGTTGGCATTTTAGCTAACAACCTACTTACTGCTACCCACTTACCCTCTAAAGACGAAAAGTTATGAGTTTTTTCTGAATAAAATGATGATAAAGCACCAACTATTCCAACCATTATGGCCATAGGATGTGAATCTCTTCTAAAACCACTGTAAAATCTTAAAATCTGTTCGTGAAGCATTGTATGGCTATTTAAAATATTTATAAAATCCTGTTTTTTGGTTTTATCAGGTAGCTCTCCGTTTAAAAGCAAGTAACATACTTCAGGATAGTCTGAATTTTTTGCTAGATCCTCAATATTAAATCCTCTATGGAGCAACTTTCCACCCTCACCATCAATAAAAGTTATTTCAGATTGACAACTTGCTGTTGATGTAAAACCTGGATCATAAACAAACATTCCTGTTTTTGAATAGAATGATGAAAAATCAACAACAGAAGGACCAAGATTACCATCCTTTTTTGAGAAATCGTATTTTTCACCAGTTGAATTGTCAATTACTGTTATCGTTTCCTTTTTTTTCATATTCATCTCTTATATTTTACCATATTTCATTAAGCCTCTTAATTACTTCCTTTTTACCAAGAGTCTCCATAATTAATAATATTGATGGACTATTAAGACTTTTAGTTAAGAGTATTCTTAATGGTTCTCCAATTTCTTTGAAAGAAATATTATTTTTTTCAATAAAGGCTTTTAATACTGTGTTTATAACATCTTTTTCCCATTTTTCGATAGTTTTAAGTTTCTCAATAATGTCTTCTTTATAACCCAGAGATTTTCTTAATATTTTCTTATAATTTATATTATCTATTAATATCGAGTTATCATAAATAAATGCAACAGAATTATATAAATCTTTTATGTTATTTGAACGATCAATTATAGGCTTAAGAACTTTAAAAATTTTACTTTTATGGTCTTCTTTAATTTTTATATTGTTATTTTCAATTTTTTCAATTAACAATCCATAAATTTTTTTGAGGGGTAAGTTCTTCATGTAGTAAGAGTTTAAATAGTTAATTTTTTTTTCATCGATTTTAGCTGCAGACTTGCCCAAATCTCTAAAATCAAATGAATTTCTGGCCTGGTCTAAAGAGATTATTTCTTTATTTTTAAATGACCAACCTAATCTCATCAAATAATTAAGTATTGCTTCCTTCAAAAAACCTTGTGACTTTAGATCATCTATAGATTGAACATTATCACGTTTAGAAAGTTTCTTACCATCTTTATTGTGAATTAATGGTATATGTGCAAATTTCGGAATTGAGGAACTTAAGAATTTATAAATATAATATTGCCTAAAAGTATTTGTTAAATGATCATCACCTCTAATGATATGAGAAATTTTCATCTCAACATCATCTGCAGCAGATGATATAAGAAAGGTTGGTGTTTTATCACTTCTTAATATTATGAAATCATCTATTTCTTTGCTTTTTACAATAATTTCGCCCTGTATTTCATCATAAATTTTTATCAAATTATCATAAGGTATTTTCATCCTTACAACATAACTACTATTTTTTGGATGCTCATTTTCATTTTTTTCTCTCCAAATACTTTCAATTTTTTGACCAGTATCTCTCTTTTTTTGTCTTAATTCATCTATCTCAGGCTTCTTTAAAAAACATTTATATGCCAATTTTTCTTTAACAAGTTTATTAATAATTTGTAGATGCTTTTTTATATTGGAATTTTGAAAAACTATTTCCTCGTCATAATCAATTCCTAACCATTTTAAACTATTTATAATTGAACTAGTTGAACTTGAAAAATCTCTTTTTTGGTCTGTGTTTTCAATTCTAAGTTTGAACTTTCCACCTTTGGATTTTGAATATAAATAGTTAAATAGAGCAGTTCTGGCTCCTCCTATATGAAGAGCCCCAGAAGGAGAGGGGGCAAATCTTGTTATTACAGTCATGAAATAGTCTAAAACTTTCTTATTAATCCACTAAGAATACCTTGAATGTTTACTCTTTCAGGACCAAAAATTCTAGTTTTATAGTTTTTATTTGCAGGTTCAAGAGCAATAGAGTTTTTAAAAGATCTAAATTTCTTTAATGTTACTTCGTTTTCATCAATTAAAGCAACAACAATATCTCCTGTTTTTGCAATATTACTTTTTTTTATTACAACAACATCACTATTAAAAATTCCTTCATCCTTCATAGAATCTCCAACAACTTCTAGGGCAAAATACTCATCAGAATTATTCACCAGAAAATCTGGTATCGAAATTTGTTCAAAACTGCTTGTTATTGCTTCAATTGGATTTCCGGCAGCAATTTTTCCCAGAAAAGGTATGTTTTCACTATTGGCAATCTCATTGTCTCTACTGAACTGAATTGCTCTTGCTTTATGGGGTATTCTCTTAATAAAACCACGTTCTTCTATACTTGATATGAGTTTATGAATACTTGATTTTGATTTTATATTTAATGCATCTTTCATTTCTTCATATGTTGGATAAATCCTATTTTCCGTAAAATATGAGCTAATAAAATCTAAGAGTTTTTTTTGTTTTGCAGTAAGCATATTAAATCCTATATATAAATGTTCTACATAAGTTCTTTATTCTTGTCAATAATTTAGATTGCTTTATTTATAATTTTATCAAATCTATAAATTAGAACTTTCTCTCCTGGTAAAATTTCTTTTGAAAACGGTTTTCTTATGATTATACCCTGACTTTCTGATAAAGTTTTAAGGAGTGAACTGTCTTGTTCTTTACATAATTTAAAATACGACATTTTTTTATTAATAAATAGATTAATTCTCTGGATTGAGGTTAGTTTATTATTTTTTGGTATTAATTGACTATTAATTGCTATTTCACCTTCAAAATCTTTTTTTTGTAGTCCAAATATGCAAGTCATTATTCGTTTTAAAAAAAAAATTGCGCCAATGTAACACGATATAGGGTTGCCAGGTAAACCCAGATAATACTTATTTTTAAAGAACTTCCCAAAAGTTATTGGTTTTCCAGGTTTCATAGCAATCTTATTTATTTTAATTTTGAGTCCTTTTCTGAGTAAAGCATTTTTCACTAAATCATATTTACCCTCAGAAATTCCTCCACTTGTAATTAAAATATCAAATTCACTCATATCTTCAATACCACTAATGATTTCTTGAGTTGAATCTTTCGAGCTCTTTATATCAATTACAGTACCGCCAAACATTTCAATAATGCTCTTGAGCATAATTGTATTAGATGAATTGATAATACCTTTTGGATTTTTCGTTGATTTTATTTCATCTCCAGTTATTAAAATAGCAACTTTTGGTTTTACCACTACGTCTATATGCTTTATCCCCAAGAAACAAGCCAAGGATAAGGACCTTATATTTAAGATTGACTGCTTTTTGATGCAAATATCATTCTTTTCAAAATCAGAACCTCTTTTTCTTATATAATCGCTTGTTAAATATGAATTTATCTTAACAAAATTATCTTCAATAAATTCACAATTTTCTTTGATTATAATTAATTTTTTTTTTTTTCCTGGAATTGGTCCTCCTGTATATATCAATTTTGCTTCACCATTCTGAATTTCTTCTGATTTAATCTGTCCTGCTTTACATTCACCCACTAATTTGAATTTTTTAAATTTTCTTAAGTCAATTTCATTAATAACAATTCCATCCATTGATGAACAATTAAATTTAGGTGAATCATGTTTTGCTTTATAATTTTTTGCGACCACTCTATCTAAAGCATTTTCAATAGAAACTAATTCTTTTTTTGAAGTTAATTTTACTATACTATCAATTAAACTTAGTGCTTTTTCAAATTGAATCATTTTTGAAAACTCCTGACTTTCCTCCAGACTTATACTTAAGAATTATTTCAGATATTTTAATATTTTTATCAACAGATTTACACATATCATAAATTGTCAGAGCCGCAATATTAACTGCTGTTAATGCCTCCATTTCAACCCCAGTATTTTCATTAGTTTTTACAATCGAATTTATCACTATTGAAAAATCATTATCAGAGAATAAAAAATCGACAAATACATAGTTAATTTTTATATTATGACATAGAGGTATTAGATTGGAAGTTTTCTTTGCTCCCTGAATGCCTGCTATACGTGCAGTAGAAAAAATTTCTCCTTTATCCAAATTATTCTGTTTAATTTTTAAGTAAGAACTTTCTTTAAAAAATACTTTTCCAGTTGCATGAGCTTCTCTAATTGTTTTTTCTTTTTCACTGACATCGACCATTGATGCTTTATTATTATTAATATGTGTAAACCTTTTTTTTTTTCATTTTCTAATTAAATTTTTTGTTGATAAATATATGTCTTCTTTCTTCATTAAATATTCCCCAATTAAAAATGAATCAGCTCCATATTTCGACATTTCCTTCAAGTCACTATTTTTTGTAAGTCCACTTTCACAAACCTTAACAACATTGCTTGGAATCATTTTTGATAAGTTTTTAAAAGTATTTAAATCAATTTTTAAATTTTTTAGATTTCTATTATTTACCCCAATGCAATCAACATTAAAATTTAATGCTCTTTTCAACTCTTTTTCATCATGAACTTCAACTAATATACAAAGATTTAAATCTTTAGCTAAACCATAAAACCTCTTAAATTTTTCGTCATCAAGGACTGCTAAAATTAGCAAAATACAATCTGCGCCATAATAAGAACTTTCATAAATTTGCCATTCATCAACAATAAAATCCTTTCTTAAAATTGGGAGATCAACCCCTGCTTCCTTTAGTTGAATGAGGAATTCTATATTTCCTCCAAAGTATTTTTTTTCGGTAAGCACTGACAAACAAACTGCCCCAGATCTTTTATAGTCCATTGCAATTTTGATAAGATCAAAATTTTCTCTTATCATTCCTGCACTAGGTGATTTTTTTTTTATTTCTGCAATAATATTATATTTTGAATTATTTTTCTTTTTTAGTGTTTCAATAAAATTTGTAGTCTTGAAATTTAGTTTATTTCTTTTAAAGAAGTTAGTACTTTTATCCTTTTTTAAAATATTTACCTCTTCTAATTTAAATTTACAAATTTCCTCTAATATATTCATAACGTTTTAGATGAATCTATAAGTTCTTCTAATTTTTTTTTCGCTGAATAGTTGTTTATATGATTCTCAGCGATTTTTATTCCTAATCGGAGATTATCTGTCTTTTTGGATATTACTAAACAAGCTGCAGTGTTTAGTACAACATTATCTCTAATAGGACCTGTTTCTCCCTCAAATAATCTTTTCATCATGTAAGCATTCTCTTGTGGAGTTCCTCCTTTAATATCGTCTTCTTTACATAAAGGTAATCCAGCATCCTGGGGTTTTATTGTGAGAAGTCTTGAAATTTTATTATTTTTTATTTTATATACAAAATTAGGTCCAGTTGTTGTTAATTCATCAAAACCATTATTACTATGAACTACCCATGCTGATTTTAATTTAAATTTTAGAAGACAATCAGCATGAGTTTTAAGATTTTTTTTATCTCCAACTCCTAATAATTGATAATCAAGTTTTACTGGGTTAAGAAGCGGTCCTAATAAATTAAAAATAGTTTTAAATGGCAGCGATTTTCTGATGCTCATAATATTTTTTAATGAAGAGTGATAGAGCGGAGCAAAAAAAAAACAAATGTCATTTTTTTTAAAAAAATTAATTTGATCTTTTTCATTAATTTCCAATTTTATACCTAATTGATTTAGAACATCAGAACTTCCTGATTTTGATGTGACAGATTTATTCCCATGCTTAGCTACTTTAAGACCGCAAGCAGATGAAAGAATTGCTGTTGCAGTGGAAATATTGAAGCTTCCTTTGTTGTCCCCTCCGGTTCCGCAAGTATCAATTAGTCCTTTACCAGGAAGAGTTATTTTTTTTGCTCTTTTTCTTAACACTTCTACAGCACCAATTATTTCGTCTACCGACTCTCCTTTGGTGGTTAACAAAGTAAGAAGACTAGAAATTTGTACCAAGTCAATTTTTTGCTCAATTATTGATTCGAATAATAATTTTGAATCATTAACACTCATATTTTGATTATTTATTAAAGTTTTAAAAATTTTTTTTAAATTAAACATCAGTATTAATAATAAGAAAGTTTTTTAAAATTTTGTGACCAGATTCCGTGGCTATACTTTCAGGATGAAATTGAACACCATAATAAGGAAATTTTTTATGTTTTATTCCCATAATTGTTCCAGACTCGGTCTCTGAAATAATTTCTAAACACTTAGGCAAGGTTTTTTTTTCAATTATTAGTGAGTGATATCTTGTAGCATTAAATGGGTTATTAATGTTTTTAAAAAGATCTGAATTATTATGTTTAATTCTACTTACCTTTCCGTGTATTGGATTACCGCTTTTAATTATCTTAGATTTAAAGGCCTCTCCAATTGCTTGATGTCCTAAACAAACTCCAAGGATTGGTATATTATTGATCCTATTGCTATTTTCTTTTATTAAATCCAAACATATTCCTGCATTCTTGGGCTCACTAGGACCAGGAGATATAACTAAATAATCTGGTTTTATGGAAAGGACTTTTTTTACTGAAATTTCGTTATTTCTATAAACCACAACTTTTTCCCCTAATTCTTCGAAGTAATGTACTAAATTGTAAGTAAAGCTATCGTAGTTATCAATCAAGATTATCATATAATTAATTCTTAAAATTTTGCGAGTATATTACAGCCTGTAGAATTGCAAGAGCTTTATTTTCAGTCTCTTTATATTCGTTGAGTGTTTTACTGTCAGCAACTATGCCTGCACCAGCCTGAATAAAAATTTCTTTTTTTTTTATTATTGCAGTCCTGAGTGCAATACAACTATCTAGATTTCCATTAGATGACAAATATCCAACCGCACCAGCATATATATTTCTTTTATTTTTCTCTAATTCTTCAATTATTTCCATAGCTCTAATTTTTGGTGCTCCTGAAACTGTACCCGCAGGAAATCCCCCCAAAAGGGCATCAACATTATCAATATTTTTTTTAATAGTACCATTAATATTTGATACAATATGCATTACATGAGAGAAGTATTCAACAGTCATCTTTTCAGTAACTTTTACAGTTCCAGGTTGAGTTACTCTACTTACATCATTTCGTCCAAGGTCAAGAAGCATTAGATGTTCCGAAATTTCTTTGGGATCACTTAGAAGATCTTTTTCTAGTTTTAAATCTTCAGTATGGTTTTTACCCCTTTTTCTGGTTCCTGCAATTGGTCTAATTGTAACTGTATTATCGTTAAGTTTGACTAAAATTTCGGGACTAGAACCAACAATTGAGAAATCATTAAAGTTCATATAAAATAAATAAGGTGATGGGTTGAGAAACCTAAGTGCCCTGTATATTGATAAAGATGATGTCTTTATTTTTTTTCTAAAACGCCTGGATAATACCACCTGAAATATATCACCAGAAAAAATATATTCTTTAGCATTCTTGACCATCTGTTTAAATTCTGAGAAGTTAATATTTGATTTCACTCCTTTAAATAAATTTGAATGATTATCATTTCTCTTAATATAATTATTACTTTTTAACTTGATAGGTTTTTCAATTATTTTTAGAATGGTGTTTACTTCTTTTTTTGATAATTCAAAAGTTCTATTCGCACTTATTTGATTGGGCCAAATCGTTTTAATTATAAATAGTTTATCACTAACATTATCGAAAATTAACATTATTGTGGGTCTGACAAATATTGACTCTGGAAGTTTTAAATCATCTTCATTTTTAAGATCTATTTTTTCAAAATATTTAATCATATCGTAGCCTAAATATCCAAATAGTCCAGAGGACATGGGGGGAAGGTTGTCTGGAATTTTAAACTTATTACGTGAGAATAATTTCTTCAAACTTTTAATTGGAGATATATCTTCTTCGTTAATTATGCTTTCTTTTCCTTTGAAAATTTTTTTTATTGAACATTTTTTATTTTGACATTTCCAAACTAAATCAGGCTTTATTCCCAATACGGAGTATCTTCCTTTGTTACTACCTTTCTCAACAGACTCAAATAAAAAGGAGAATTTTTCTTTCTTAAACCTTAATAAAATTGAAACTGGTGTATGTAAATCGGCTGATAAAGTGGTATAAAGAAGTTGTGGTTTGCCTGAGTCATAATTGTTTTTAAATAATGTATGATCAGGTTCAAAAATATCCATTTTAGTTAAGTTGATTAATTACATCATCATTTATGGAAATTATATACTTTTGCCTTAATATTTCTGAAAATTGTGCTAGTAGATCAATGCTCATATCATCCTCAATTTTTAACTTAAAAGATTCCAGGTCTTTTTTATTTTTACCATAAGAACTCTCTATTGAGGCTGTTTGGGTAATCATAACTTCTTCTTTTCCTCTAGGAAAAACAATTATTTCACCTAAATTATTTTTAAATATTTCACTTATCAGAGGCAATGGAAGTTCAGAGTCGTCAGGTTGTATTCTACTAAAGTTTGAAACACCTCTGATTTCTAGATTATATTTTGATGCAATTTTTTCAAAATTACTTTTTTCAATTTCTTTCTTTATTTTTTTTGCACTTTTCAGGGCAGAGTCAAATTTTTTATTTCTTATTAACTCATCTTTAACCTGATCTTTAGCCTCATCAAAGTTCATTTGTCTGGATGGTATGATTTTATTTACGATACTAATGGCTAAACCTTCGTCTTTGTCGATATCAATCAAATTTCCTTCTTCATTCTCTTTTTGATTAAAAACTGTTCTTAAAATTCTTTCATCTTGATAATCAGAATTTTTTGTACCACCAATATTGTTGCCATCTCTGTCAATAGCAGAAGCATTTATTAGTTTGACTTCTAATTTTTCAGAAATTTCTTTTAAAGAATCTCCTGAAGATAGAAAGTCTTCAACATCATCTTGTAAATCATATACAGCTTCTTTTCCTTTTTCTAAAAGTAATTCATTCTTAAAGTTATCTTTAACATCAGCATAAAGCAGCTCTTTTTTTTTCTCTATATCTATTACTTTGACAATATGCCAACCAAATGAACTTTTAATGGGCTTAGAAATTGTGTTTTTTTTTAGTAAAAAAACTTGTTCCACAATATCATCAGGTAAATCATTTTTTGTGTTCCAACCTAAATCGATATCTTCTTCTTGTTGACCAGCTATTTCAAATGCAATAATTGAAAAATTTTCTTTTTCATTTAATTTCTTTTTAACTTTCTCAGCTTGATTTTTATTATCAACCAAAATTTGCTTTATGTATCTTCTTTCTGGTTTGATCAGGGATTCTTTTCGTTCTTCATATAGCATTGTTATTTCTTCTTCGGTAACAGTTATGGTTTCTGCATATTTATTTGCATCAAGTAGAAGAGTTTCGACAGATCTATACTCTTTAGTATTAAATTTATTTCTGTTTTTATCAAAATAATTTTTTAAGTCTTCATTTGAAAGTTTTTTAATTTTTTCATTTTCTGGTTTGAGTGTTATGTAATTTACTGACCTTTCTTCCATGTTGTATTTTCCAAGTTTTTCATAAATCACATTAGGTAGTCGAAAACTTGAACGAATTGTTTCTACCATCTGTTCTCGTGCTAAATCTTGTCTTGTTCCTTTAATGTAGCTATCTTCGGTATAACCAGATTCAGAAATTAATTGACGAAAAATTAATTCACTAAATTGTCCTAGATCGTCTTTAAATGCTGCATCTTTAATAATTTTATCTCTGACGTTAATATCACTCACAGATAGTCCTAGTTCATTAGCTTCATTGTTAAAAAGCGCTCTATTTATTAATGAACTTAGAGCTCTATCAACATAACCAAATTGTCTTCCTTTTTCTATATCAAGTGATTGCCCTAAAAGTTTTCTTATTTCTTCTGTTTGTCTTGAGTATAATGAAAAAAATTCTCTTGAGGAAATATCTATTTTTCCAACATTGGCTACTATATTTTTTTTATTAGTAACACCTACAAGGTCCTCTGTTCCCCACATTGCAAAACTCAAAATTAAAATGGTTAACAAAGAACCCAGGGTAACTTTGACGAACGAATTTTTGGAGCTATTTCTTAATTTATTTAACATTATCTTTAAAATAAAAATTTATTTAACATTATCTTTAAAATAAAAATTTATTTAATATTATCATGAACAAATATAAAAGTATTTTATGAAAAAAAGTATATTTATTGTTGCAAATTGGAAAATGAATCTTAACTTTTCCTCAGCTTCAAATTTAATAGATAGAATTAAAGCTACAATTAAAAACTCTATTGCGGATATTAAAGTGATAATTTGTCCGCAATTTCTTCTAATTCCTCAAATTAAAGATAGTCTGAGTAATGATGGTATTCTATCTCTTGGAGCACAGGATTGTCATCATAAGTTGAGTGGTGCTTTTACAGGGGATACAAGTATAGAATTACTTAAAGATTTAAAATGTCAGTATGTCATAGTTGGTCACTCAGAAAGAAGAATATATCATAAGGAGTCATCTGAAACAATAAAAAATAAAATCCAATTAATAAATCAACTTTCAATGGTACCAATATTATGTATTGGTGAATCTTTGGTTGAAAGAAGGGAAAAGAATTATTTAGATATTTTATCTGAACAACTGTTAAAATCAATTCCTAATGAAGTTGATAAATTATTGATTGCTTACGAACCTATTTGGTCTATTGGTTCAGGTTTAGTTCCTAGTCTTGAACAAATAAAAGAGGTTACAGATCACATTAGATTATTTGTTAATAATAACAAAAAAATTGGGACCATCTATGTTTTATATGGTGGATCAGTAAATTTAAATAATTTCTTTGATATATTTAAAGTACATGGGGTTAGTGGAGGTTTAATAGGTGGTGCAAGTATGAAATCAGGGGATTTTACTAAAATTTTAAAAAAGCTTATTTAGATTGAAATTTCAAATAAAATTTATTAATGTAAATTTTTAATTATTTATTATGATTGCAGTTTTATTATCATTCCATCTTGTTATTTGTGCCTTTTTAGTTTTCGTTGTGCTTTTACAAAAATCTGAAGGTGGAGGCCTTGGAATAGGATCTTCGGGTGGTATTGGAGATTTTATGAGTAGTAGGGGGACAGCGAATTTTCTTACAAAATCTACTTCCATTCTTGCCGTTTGTTTTTTCTTAAGTAGCATTGGATTAGCCATAATGGCTAATAAAACTTATAATAAAGAATCAATCATTGACTCTTCTGACGATGCAATTATTGACCGATTAGACTTAATACCTGAGGAGTTTGATGTAGAAGTTGATGAAAGTGAAGATAATAAACTAGATGTCCCTATTGAGTAAAAAATCTATTTTTTTTTTATGAAAAAAACTTTAAGCTAGTTCATGACTAAATTTATTTTCATAACTGGTGGTGTTGTTTCTTCATTGGGCAAAGGAATTGCTTCTTCTTCCATAGCATCATTATTACAGCTAAATAAATACAAGGTAAGGATAAGAAAATTAGACCCCTACCTGAATATTGACCCTGGTACGATGAGTCCTTCTCAGCATGGTGAGGTTTTTGTGACAGATGATGGAGCGGAAACAGATATGGATTTAGGACATTATGAAAGATTTACCGGGGTAATTTCCAAGAAAAGTGATAATATTACTTCAGGAAAAGTTTACTCAGAAGTTCTCAAAAAAGAAAGACAAGGTAAGTATCTTGGATCAACTGTACAAGTTATTCCCCATGTAACTGACGAGATAAAAAGCTTTATTAGAGCCGATCTTAAAAGTGAAGACTTTGTAATTTGCGAAATTGGTGGAACTGTTGGGGATATTGAAAGTTTGCCTTTTTTGGAGGCAATTAGACAATTAAGAAATGAATTAGGAAAAGAAAAAACATGTTTTATTCACTTAACTTTAATTCCATATATAAGATCCTCGAATGAGTTTAAAACTAAACCAACTCAACATTCTGTAAAGGAATTATTAAGCGTGGGTATCCAACCTGATATACTAATGTGCAGAACATCACAAAAGATTAGCAACGAATCAAAAGATAAAATTGCTTTATTTTGTAACATACCAAAAGAGTCAGTCATCATGGCAATTGATGTAAAGTCGATATACGAAGTTCCACAGTCTTTGTTTGACGAAAAAATAAATGATAGGATTTTTGATCATTTTAATATTAAAAAAAATAATTTGAAAATTAACTTAGGTATTTGGAAAGATTTTAATTGTAGATTAAAAAAAATAAGACGATCAGTTGAAATAGCAATAGTCGGCAAGTATACAAATTTGTCGGAGTCATACAAATCACTAAATGAAGCTTTATTCCATAGTGGCGTTCATAATAAAATAAATGTAAATCTTCACTGGATAGATTCGACTATTTTAAAAAATTCAGTAAATTGTAAAAAACATCTTTCAGACTTTCATGGAATTCTTGTTCCAGGAGGATTTGGAAAAAGAGGTTCTGAGGGTAAAATTAATGCAATTAAATACGCTAAAATAAATTTTGTTCCTTTTTTAGGAATTTGTTTTGGAATGCAGCTTTCTGTTATTGAAGCGTTAAGATCAATTAAGGGCTATGAAAAAGCTTCGTCTACTGAATTTGGAAAAAGTAAGATTCCAGTAATTTCTCTGATGAGCGAATGGATTATTGGTTCTAAAGTTCATAAACAAGATAAGGCTCATATAGGGGGTAGTATGAGATTGGGTTCATACAACTCTGTATTGAAAAAGAATTCAAAAATATTTAAAATTTATAATTCAGTAAAAATTAAAGAAAGACACAGACATCGGTATGAGGTGAATATCCATTATAGAAATTTACTAGAGGAAAATAATATTGTCTTTTCAGGCATGTCACCGGATGGAAAGTTAGCAGAGGTAATGGAAAGAGTCGATCATCCTTGGTTTATTGGTGTTCAGTTTCATCCAGAACTCAAGTCTACACCATTTAAACCTCATCCAATCTTTAATTCATTTACCGATGCTTCATTAAAAAAAAAGAATGTCAAATAAAAGTAAAGATTTTAAAGTAAAAGTAGGAAAAATTGTTTTTTCAAATAATGAAAAAATGAAACTTATAGCAGGACCATGTCAGATTGAAAGCAGAGACCATGCGATGGAAACTTGTTCTGAAATAAATGAAATTTGTAAAAAATTAGATTTAGAATTTATTTATAAAAGTTCTTTTGATAAGGCGAATAGAACAAGTATTAGGGGTGCAAGAGGAATAGGTTTGGAGAAAGGAATTAAAATACTGTCAGAAATAAAAGAAAAGTATAATTGTCCTGTTATTACTGATGTTCATGAATCTTATCAATGTGAAATTGTTTCTAAATGTGTAGATATAATTCAGATTCCTGCCTATTTGTGCAGACAAACTGATCTTCTAGTAAGTGCGGGTAAGACAAATTGCGTAGTCAATGTTAAAAAAGGACAATTTTTATCTCCATGGGAAATGACTAATGTAATTGAAAAAATTCTTTCAACAGGAAATAATAAAATACTTATTACAGAACGTGGTACAATGTTTGGATATAATAATTTAGTCACGGATTTAAGATCTCTTCCTTTGCTAAAAAAGAATGGTTTTCCAGTCGTATTTGATGCGACTCATTCTGTTCAAATTCCTGGTGGAAAAGGAAATTCTTCCGATGGACAAAGAGAGTTTGTAGAAGTTTTAGCAAGAGCTGCAATAACAACAAGTATTTCATCAATATTTCTTGAAACTCATCAAAATCCTTCAATTGCTCCTTCAGATGGACCCAATATGATAGCACTTAAAGATTTATCAAAGCTCTTACAATCTTTATTATTATATGATAACTTGGCAAAATCAGATTATCTTAGTTAAAAATGCCAGAAATTAAATCCATAAAATCTAGAGAAATACTTGATAGTAGAGGATTTCCGACAATAGAGGTTGAGACTGAACTTTTTAGTGGGATTATTGGGAGAGCATCGGTTCCATCGGGAGCTTCAACTGGATCGCACGAAGCTCATGAATTAAGGGATAATAACAAAAAAAGATTTAATGGAAAAGGTGTTTCGAATGCAGTTGAAAAAATCAATACAGAAATTAATGAAACTATATCTGGCATAGATTGCAGAGAACAACAGGTGATTGATGGTATGTTAATTAGCCTTGATGGAACCAAAAATAAATCACGTCTTGGTGCTAATTCTATTCTTGGAGTATCATTATCATTAGCTAGAGCAGCATCTTTATATCATGATTTACCCTTATACAAATATTTAGGTGGAGTTAATTACAGTTTGCCAACGCCAATGATGAATATTGTTAATGGAGGTTGTCATTCAAATAACAGTTTAAATTTTCAAGAATTCATGATAATACCAGCTGGATTTGATTCCATAAAATCGTCAATTCAGGCTGGTTCAGAAATTTTCCATATTTTAAAAGATAATTTAAATAAACTTAACTTATCAATATCAGTCGGAGATGAGGGAGGTTTTTCTCCAATGTTATCGAATAATAGAGATTGTTTAGATTTGATTGTAAAATCAGTAGAGCAATCTCAGTATAAAATTGGAAAAGATATTTTTATTGCTTTGGATGTTGCTTCAACAGAATTTTATCAAAATGGAAAATATATTTTATCTGGTGAAAAATTAACTTTAAATTCAGATCAATTAATCAGATATTATGAGGAGTTGATAAAAAACTACCCTATAGTGTCAATTGAAGACGGTCTTTCTGAAAATGATTGGGATGGATGGAAAAATATGACTCAACATCTAGGAAAAAAGTGTCAACTTGTAGGAGATGACCTATTTGTAACTAATCCGGAAATTTTAAAAAAGGGAATAGACGAAGGTTGTGCTAACTCAGTTTTAATTAAATATAATCAAATTGGAACCTTAACGGAAACAATTAACGCTATATCTATTGCAAAAGATAATGATTTTAATACTATTATTTCTCATAGATCCGGTGAGACTGAGGATACTTTTATTGCCGATCTTTCTGTATCAATGGCCTCAGGGCAAATTAAAACAGGTTCTTTATCAAGAAGCGAAAGAATTTGTAAATACAATCAATTAATTAGAATTGAAGAAGATAATAGAGAACACATTCAATTTACTGGATTGAAACCTTTTGAAAAGTTTTTATGATTGAAAGAATAAACTTTAAGAGCCTGGTTCATTCTTTTGTAATGCTTTTAGCAATTATTGTTTTATTAAATATATTTTTAGGTCACAAGAATATTTTTGCTCTTTATGAAAAAAAAAATCATATTATTAAAATCCAAGAAGAATTGTTGGAATTAAATGAGAGAAAGGATAACTTAAAATCTTTTTTAGAAAACTATAATGAAAATAATCAAGATTTTATTGAAACATTAATTAGAGAGGAATTAAATTTCAAAGGAAAAGATGAAAAAGTATTTATTTATTAAATTTAGTTTTCTATAAAATTTACACAATGACTAAACATGAACTTCACAGTTTCTAGTCTAACTGCCTCTCTATCTAAATTATAAAATTTTTTGTGAAATGTTTCGTTTTTATTAAGAGTTGAAAAAGAAATAAAAACTGTTCCAACTGGTTTTTTTTCTGTTCCTCCTGTTGGACCAGCAATTCCAGTGCATGAAATAGAGATATTTCTTTCTGGGTTTTTGGAGAGCTTTAAAAGGTTTTTTGACATTGCGAGTGCAGTTTCTTCGCTAACTGCACCAAATCTATGAAGTGTATGGGTAGGTATATTCATAAACTTATTCTTTGAGTAGTTTGAATAAGTAACTAACCCAAATTCAAAAACATTTGATGAACCTGGAATTGATGTGAGAGTAGATGAAAATAGTCCACCTGTACAAGATTCCACGCTAGAAAGTGTTCGTTTATTTGACTTTAGATAATCGAAAAGTTTTTTAGACTTTTTTAATAGGTTGTTTTTAGTAATATTTATCATGTAAATACTAAAAAAATAATTAATCCAGTAACTAACCCGGCAACAATATCATCCATTATGACACCAAAGCTATTATCTATCCTATCAAAATAAATAATTGGAAATGGCTTCAAAATATCAAAAATCCTGAATAATATAAAAGCTATGATGTATTCTTTTATCGTTTCATTGCAGAACATTAAAGCTATTGATTGACCAATGTATTCATCTAAAATTATACATTTAGGATCTTTTTCTTTCAAGGTTTTAAGTGCAAAATTAACTACAACAAAAGAAATTAAAATAAAGATTACTAAAAAAAAGATTATGTAATTAAGCTCAATATTTTTCTTTATATGCCAAAATGGAGCTAGTATAAGAATTGAGGCCAATGTTCCAGGAAATTTTGTTAAATAACCTAACCCAAAAGAAGTTGAAATTAAAACTGATATTTCTCTAAGGAAATTCATTTATTTTTGTTGTAACTAAAACTTGCGCCGCAATTCCCTCTTTTCTTCCCAAAAAACCTAATTTTTCTGTAGTGGTACCTTTAATATTAATGAAAGCCGAATCAATTTTTAATAATGAGGATATTTTTTTTTTCATTTGGTCTCTATATTTAGAAATTTTTGGTTCTTCACAAATTATTGTTATATCTATATTCTGAACGACAGCATTTTTCTTTATTAACAATTCTCGCGCAAATTCTACAAAGATTTTAGAGGGTGCATTTTTCCATTTCATATCAGAAGGAGGAAAATGTTTTCCAATATCATCTTCTGAAATTGATCCAAGCATTGCGTCTACAAGTGCGTGAAAACCAATATCTGCGTCAGAATGACCTTTAAGTTTCTTATTAAAAGGTATTTTAATTCCACAGATTACAACAAAATTCCCTTTTTCGAATTTATGTACATCAAATCCTAAACCAGTAGTAATTTTTTCTTTATAATCTTTTTTATATATCATTTTTGCAATATTAATATCATCTTTTGTTGTAATTTTCATGTTATTTTTAAGTCCTAAAATAGTATTAATTTTAATATCAAATTTTTTTGCTATTGAAGAATCATCAGTATAGTTTGTTGATTCAATTTTCATGTGTGCATTATATATTTTTTTAAAAGGAAAGGACTGAGGAGTTTGAATCATATAAAGATTAGTTCTATCAATATCTTCTATTTTTTCTTTTCCTGGTAATATTTTATTTATGGAGTCTGTCACTGGAACTATTGGTATACAACCATAGTTACTTTTTGTACAAAGAATAAGTTTATCAATTAAAATTTTTTCTGTGAAAGGTCTTGCGCAATCATGTATTAGAACAATATCAGGATTAAGTTTTTTTGAAAATTTTAAACCATTCTTAACTGAAATCTGTCGAGTTTTTCCGCCAACTACAACAGAGGCATTGAAATTAGAACATATTTTTTTTGTTTTGTTCAGATCTTGTTTTCGTGAAACAACAATTAACTCATTAATTTTTTCATACTTAGAAAACTTTTCTAAATTTATCTCAAGTAAAGTTTTATTGCCTATTTTATAAAATTGTTTTGGAGTAACTTTATCAAACCTATTACCAGACCCTCCACAAAGTATAATAGCTATAATTTTTTTTGACATACTTTTATTAAAACTCTTTTATACAGTATAATGATCAATATTATGATGTTTGATATTATATTACATTTGTTTTCTTTTTTATTTTTTCTTGTTTTTCTTGCAATTTCTTTCCTTGATATAAAAAGAAAAGGTGACTTCTCAAGAACCGTTTTTCTCATTTCACTTTTTTTTACTTTTTTATCATTCTTGGGTGTTGCATTTTATTTTTCTAATCTACCAGATATAAACATGATAATGATATTTTTTAATTTTTTGATAACAAGCACTTTACTTTTATATTTACTAGTGTGCTTAATTGATTTTAGTTTTATAAAATTAAGATTTTTTTTTACTCCATATTTTTTTATTGTTATTGTAATATTTAATCTATCTTTTCTGGATAAATTTCCACAATATGACTTAAATATTTTCGATAATAAACTTTTAAGTTTTCATATAATTTTATCTTTACTTGCATATTCATGTCTTTCAATAGCTGCTTTTTCATCTTTATCAATATTCTCAATTCAAAAAAGATTGAAAACATCAAATCAAAAAAAAAGTCTTTTTTTCAATTTACTCCCTTCAATATATGAAAGCGAGAAAATAACAATAAAATTGTTGTACACCACACAATTTTTCCTTCTCCTTTCCTTAGTATCAGGTTTTATTTATTCATCTGAGGTTGTTGATGGAAGTAGTTACTTTCTAAATGAGAAGTCATTACTTAGTATTATGACATTTTTTTTAATTTGCACGCTTCTATTAATAAGATTTTTTTTTGGTATTACTGGAAAAAAAGTATTTAATATTGTTTTATTATCATACTTATTTATAAACTTATCTTATTTTGGAATAAAATTATTAAGATAAAATGTAATATATGGATTTAACTTAAGATTTTTATGTTAATCGAAAATTTAAAAATACCAAATAATATTTTATTGGCACCTATGTCTGGTGTTACAGATCCTCCCTACAGATCAATTGTTAAAAATTTCAAACCCGGCTTAGTTTTTTCTGAAATGATTGCAAGTAGAGCTCTGATTGAGAAAAACAATAAAACTCTCAAAATGATTGAAAAAAAAAATAAAGGGATATATGCAATTCAAATTGCAGGTTGTGATCCAAAAATCATGGCAGAAGCAGCAAAGATTTGTGAAGACTCGGGTGCAGATATGGTTGACATAAATATGGGATGTCCTGTAAAAAAGGTAGTTAATGGTTACGCTGGATCTGCTTTAATGAAAGATGAGGCTTTAGCTTTGAAAATTATTAATTATGTTATTAAAGCTGTAAAAATACCTGTAACATTAAAAATGAGAACAGGCTGGGATAATTCCTCAAGAAATGCACCAAAAATTGCCAAAATATCTGAATCTATGGGAATTGCAATGATCACAGTTCATGGAAGAACAAGATGCCAAATGTTTAGTGGAAAATCTGATTGGAAATTTATAAAGAAAGTAAAAGATTCAGTGAAAATACCGGTTATTGGAAATGGTGATATTCAATCTCTCAAAGATGTTGACGATGTTTTTGAGCAATCCTCTGTAGATGGTTTAATGATTGGAAGAGGTGTTTATGGAAAGCCATGGATTTTTGAAGAAATAAATTCTTATTTAAACAATCTTGAATATCTACCACCAACAGTAGATGAAATTAAAACTATAATAAACAACCATTTTGAGCTGACATTAGAGCATTATGATATTCAAGTAGGCATTAAAAAATTTAGAAAACATCTTGGATGGTATTCTAAATCATTGAAAAACTCGAATTCATTTAGAGTTAAAATTAACAATTCAATTCATTACAATGAAATAAAGAATTTAATTAATAGTTTCTTTGTCATCGAGAATTATTCAACATGAATAATCTTAATTTAAAAAAATCTTTTAAAAAAATTAACATTACTGATTATTTTTCTGATGCTGTAATAGTTATAAATAAAAAAAAATTTCAAATAGAATTATTGAATTATGAAGCTGAAATAATTTTGGGGTGCAGTGAAACATTTGCCATAAAGAAAAATATCAATTTTTTTTTTAATAAAACTTCTGTTGTTAATGATTTTATAGAAAGTTCTTTAAAAGAAATTGGAACATATTTTTTTTACGATGTAATTATAGGTGAAAAAAATATTTTTTTTGATATTGAAATCATTAATCCAGAAGAGGTAAATTTTTTTATCGTAATTTTAAAAAGAAAAAGATCAGAGGTTAAATTGAAGGAGAATATTGAATCTAATCATGATTTATTTCAGGATATAATTACCAAAATAATGGATAGAATTAAAAATCCTATATCAAGTATTAAAGGTTCTGCGCAACTGTTAAAAGATACTTCTGAAAAAAAAGATGGTGACTTTCTTAAAATAATTCTAAGTGAGTGTAATAAAATAATCAATTTAATTAGAATTTTTGAACAGGGTCAAAGTTCCATTAGTATTTATAAAAAACGGGAAAATGTACATCAATTAATTAGAATGGCGAAAAATGACTTGGATAAAAATTTAACAGACAAAATAAAGGTTATTGAGGAGTTTGACCCTTCTCTTCCTGAGATAATGGTTAATAAAGCTAAGGTTATTAACCTTTTAAGTATTATATTAATAAATTCTTTCGAGTCAATTGATCATAATCATGGTTATGTTAAAATAAAGACTATTTATCAACATGGAATTAATAGAAAATTACCAAATATACAAACAAAGTTTTCAAATAGTTTACTTTGTATAATTATAGAAAATAATGGACCGATGATAGATGTTAATAATTCTGAAAGAATTTTCCTTCCTTTTTATTCAAGCAAATCAAAAGAAAGAGGATTTGGACTTTATATCGCAAAAAAAATCATTTTAGAACATGGAGGATCATTAAATTTTGATAGTGATTACGATAGAACAAAATTTATAATTTCTTTGCCTATTTAGCATATGGAAAATCATATTTTAATAATTGATGAAGATATTGCTCTCAAAAAAGTACTCGTAAAGGCATTAAGTAATTCAAAAACAATTTTACATGCTGTTTCGACTATTTCAGAGGCTTGGGTATCCCTATCAAAAAGATATTATGATTTAATCATTACTGATGTACAGTTACCTGATGGTGATGGTCTTGAGTTAGTAAGTAAACTTAAAAATAAAAAGTTAAACTCTAAAATTATAGTTATAAGTGCTAAAAATAACTTATTAACCGCTGTTAAAGCAAATGAACTTAATGTTTATGAATATATTCCTAAGCCAATAGATTTAAATGATCTAACAATTGTTGTTAGCCGTTGCTTGCAAAAAGAGAAAAAAATAGAAAATGAATATTTATTTGATGATGAAAAATTACCTATAATTGGTAATTCATTTGTAATGCAAAATGTATATAAGACAATTGCAAAATTGATGAAAACTGATTTAACGGTTTTAATAACAGGTGAATCGGGAACTGGAAAGGAATTAGTCGCAAAAGCAATACATGATTATAGTCTTAGAAGAAAAGAAGATTTTGTTGTTCTTAATATGGCAGCAATTCCAAATGATCTAATTGAAAGTGAGCTTTTTGGATATGAAAAGGGAGCTTTTACTGGAGCCGAAAAGACTACAATTGGATATTTTGAAAAAGCTGAAAAAGGCACACTTTTTCTTGATGAAATAGGAGATATGCCTTTTGAGGTTCAGGCAAGGCTTCTGAGAGTTCTTCAAATGGGTGAGTTTTCTCGTGTAGGAGGAAGAGAAGTTATTAAGTCTGATGTGAGAATTATTTCTGCAACTAATAAAAACTTAAAAGAATGTGTAGATAGTGGAACATTCAGAGAGGATTTATTTTACAGACTGAATGTAGTTAAAATTAATGTTCCTGCTTTAAGAAATAGAAAAGATGATGTTTCATTGCTTTCTCATTACTTTTTAAATAAATATTCTAATGGAAAAAAGAAAATAGATGTTAAAGCATTCAAGGTTTTAGAAAAACACTCATGGCCAGGAAATGTGAGAGAGTTAGAAAACTTTTTTAAAAAGATATCTGTTTTATATACAGATGATGTTTTGACCTCTGATATTATATCAAACGAAATTAATGAAAGTGAAGAAGATGATTCACAAACTTTAAAAGAAAACTCTATTTCAGATAGTATGCATAAACATTTAAATATTTTTTTTGATGCAATCCGAAAAGATGATGATGATATAAGTACATTAAATTTATATAATAAATTGATAGTTGAATTTGAAAAACCACTTATTAAAAAGACTCTAGATTTTTGCAAAGGCAACCAGATTAAAACAGCTTTAATGCTTGGTATAAATAGAAATACACTCAGAAAAAAAATTAAAGAATTAAAAATACTAATTAATAAAAAGGATAATGATAGAAGATAGAAATTTTTTTAATGTTTTTATTCTAAAACTTAAAAATCAAGAGAATTTGATCCTTTTTCTACTTTTTATCTCAGCATTTCTTCTTAGTTTATTTATTTTTGTAATTATATCTGGTTTTTTTAAGAAAACTGATGTTCTTGATGTTTCTAATCTTTTAATTATTGACTTGCTTATTATTTTGGCAATAATTTTTGTTACTTTTATGAAAGTAAAAAGATTATTGGTTTCAAGAAGAGAGGGAAGATCAGGGTCAAATCTTCATATTCAAATAAGTGGTACTTTTGTCTTAATAACTTTTATTCCTTCAATTCTTGTTACTGTTTTTTCATTACTTTTTTTTGATCAAGGCATTAAAGTGTGGTTTGCTAAGAAGGTTTCTACAGCTATTTCTGGATCAAAATTTATTTCTGAGTCGTACTTTAAAGAGCATAGTAATAACTTGAAAAATGAAATTGTTTTTTTAAGCAAAGAAATATCTAATGAGAAAATAACTTTTTTTACTGATAAAAAAAGATTAACAGATCTTCTTAAGTCATTGATTTCTATAAAATTTGTTGATGAGGTCATTATATTTGAAAGAAGTGGTCAACTCTTAGCAAAAATTGGAAATAGTTTTATTATAGATCAAGAACCACCTCCACCGTTGTGGTCTATTTTTAGAGCAGATGATGGTGAGATTTCAATATTTACTAATGAAGAAAATAATAAAGTTCGCGGTCTTGTTAAACTAGATAGAGTCATACCAACATATTTATATGCCGGAAGAAATGTTGATAGTTTAGTAATAAGTAGGGTTAACTCTGTTAATGATGCTGCTGATCAGTATTTAAATTTAGAGAGAAATATTAATAAATTTCAGAATCAGTTTAATTTAATTTTTGTGGCAATAAATTTATTAGTAATAATGTTATCGATTTGGTTTGGTTTAATTTTTACCAATAAAATTGTAACTCCAATAAAAACAATTTTAAACGCTTCAGAAAAAATAAGCTCTGGAAACCTTAAAACTAGAATAAAAAAATTTCCTGGTTTCAATGATTTTAATATTTTAAGTAATTCACTTAATAAAATGGTTGATAACCTTTTAGACCAAAAAAATAAGTTGTCTGAAGCAAACGCAATTATTAATTTAAGAAGAAAGTTCACTGAAACTGTCATCGAGGGTGTCAGTGCTGGAATAATTTATTTAGACTTAAATTACAAAATTATTTTATTTAATAGCAGAGCAAAGGAAATTTTCGGAAAAGAATTAAATAATTTATTCATTAAAGAACTTTTTCCAGGTATAGAGACAATTTTAAATGAAGTAGTTAACAAAAAACAAAAGGTTTACGAAAAACAAGTAAGAATTCTTATTTTAAGTATTGAAAAGAATATTAATTTAAAAATAAGTCCTGAAATTCAAAAAAAAAATGTTAATGGATTTGTATTAACATTTGACGATGTTACGGAACTTGTTTCTGCTCAGAAAAAAGCAGCCTGGTCAAATGTTGCGAGGTATCTTGCACATGAGATTAGAAATCCATTAACTCCAATTAAAATCTCTGCGCAAAGAATAAAAAATAATTTTTTAAAAAAAAAATTTGATAATGAATTATTTGAAAATTGTTCTAATACAATAATTAGACAAGTTGGTGATATTGAAAAATTGGTTACGGAGTTTTCAGATTTTGCAAGAATGCCAAATAGTAAGTTGGAAAAATCAGATATACAAAAATTAGTTTATGAAAAAGTAAAGAATTATGAATTAATAAATCAAAAAACTAAATTTATTTTTAATAGTGATATAAAAAAAACAATTATCAGATTTGATAAAAGTCAAATAAACAGAGTTTTAGAAAATTTATTTAAAAATGCACTTGAATCAGAAATTAAAAAGGATAAAAAAATAATTTTAATAGAAACTATGAAAAATAAGGGTTTTTTTCAAATAAAAATAGAGGACAATGGGCCAGGATTTCCAAATGAAGGTGACAAAATTTTCGAACCATACATAACACATAAAAAAAATGGGACTGGTTTAGGTTTGTCTATTTGTAAAAAGATTATAGAAGATCATCAAGGTAAAATATCTATTTATAAAAGTAAAAGTCTTTTAGGCGGAGGAGTTAGTATTTTAATCCCGATTAATTTAAAATGAATAAAGAAATAAATATATTGATAATTGATGACGAAAAAGATATTTGTGATCAAATTTCTGGATTACTCAATGATAATGATTACAATACACGTTCAGCATTTAATAATGAGGAGGCACTAAAATTAATTAATGAAAATAAACCTTCCTTAGTTATACTTGATATATGGTTGAATAATTCTAAACTCGACGGTTTCAAAACATTAGAGGAGATCAAAAAGCTTCATGAAGATATTCCAGTTATAATGATTAGTGGACACGGAAATATTGATACTGCAGTAAAATCTATTAAAAAAGGTGCTTTTGATTTTATAGAAAAACCATTTGATTCTGATTTACTATTATTTAAAGTAAGAAAAGCTTTGGAAGATGCGCTTTTAAGACGAGAGCTGGCAAAATATACAAATGAGAATTTAGACTTTAAATTTGTTCATAATTCCTTTTCAACAAAAAATTTGTATGAACTTATTCAAAAAATAGCAAAAACAGAATCAACAATTCTTCTAAAAGGTCCATCTGGATCAGGAAAAGAAATTATAGCTAAAACCATTCATAATGAATCAAATCGTTCAAAAAAATCATTTGAAATTTTAAGTTGCGCTAATCTTAGTCCAGAGGACTTTGAAAATATGTTATTTAGTAAAAAGCTAAATAAAGAAAATCTCGCAGAAGGAATTTTAGAAAGAGCCAATGGAGGAACTATTCTTCTAGATCAGGTTGAAGATATGCCATTAGTCTCTCAGGGAAAAATAATAAGATTTTTAGAAAAACAAAAAATTTCCAGTATTGGTATAAATCAATTAAATTCTTTTGATATTAGAATAATTTCTTCTACAAAAGTTGATTTGACAAAATTAATAAATAAAAACAGATTTAGAGAAGATTTATTTTTTAAAATTAATGTTGTGCCGATCAATATACCATCATTAAACGAAAGAAAAGAAGATATTGAGGAGTTATGTTCTATTTTTCTGGACGAATATGTCAAAAAAAATAATTTAAGACACAAAATTTTTACTGAAGACTGTATTAATTCTTTTAAATCTGTTTTTTTTCCTGGAAACATAAGACAACTAAAAAACTTAGTTGAGTGGACTGTAATAATGCTTTCTGATAATAGTGATCGAGAGATTTCTCTAAATAATCTTCCCAATGAAATTAAGTTATACTTGAATAATAGTAGTGAAAAAAATATGTTATCAACAGAATTTTCAAATCATACACTTAAAAAAGCAAAAGAGTTATTTGAAAAAAAATATATTGAATTTCAGTTATTAAAACATGGAAACAGTATAACAAAGGTATCAAAGTTTATTGAAATGGAAAGAACTGCGTTGTATAGAAAAATTAAATCATTAAATATCAATATACCTAAGTGATAATATGAAGATAATAGTTTGTGGTGCTGGTGAAGTTGGATCAAATATAGCAAAACAGTTGGTCATAGAAGATAATGATGTAACTATTATAGATGAATCTGAAGATTTATTGAGATCGATAAATCAATCACTTGATGTAAAAAGTATCTATGGTAAATCGTCATATCCTTCGATACTCGAAAAGGCTGGAGCTGAAGAATCTGATATGTTAATTGCTGTCTCGGAAAACGATGAATTAAATATACTTTCATGTCAAATAGCGGAAAACATTTTCAAAGTTCCAATAAAAATAGCTAGAATTAAAGAATCAAATTACTTAGACAAAAAATGGTCTAATTTATTTTCTAAATCAGGTTTATCAATAGACGTTTTGATTTCTCCAGAAATGGAAGTAGCCAGAGCTATTTCTAGGAAGTTGAACACTCCTGGTGCATTTGATTCAATTTTATTAGGGGATAATATGGTCAGAATTGTTGGACTTTCTATAAAAGAAAGTTGTCCCGTGATTAATACGCCATTGAGAATGTTGCCAGGAATTTTTTCTGGTCTTGAGATTAAAATTTTTGTAATTTATAGAAACAATGAAATAAACATTCCAACAGGAAAAACAGAAATTTATCCAGGAGATGAAATATATTTTTCTGTTCGTGATTCTGACCTTGGTAGAGCATTGAGAGTTTTTGGAATTAAACCGCAAGAAACAAGAAAAGTAGTGATTATAGGAGCTGGAAATATAGGACTCAATCTTATAAAAATTATTGAAAAAAAGTTTCCAGAAATAATTTGTAAAATTATTGAAAGTAATCTCAAAAGATCAGAGGAAATAGTCAATTCCTTGTTAGAACAAAATGTAATACTCAATGGTAATGCTCTTGATATTGAGTTATTGGAAGAAGCAGGTGTAGCGAATGCAGAAGCAATTATTGCTGTTACTGACGATGATGAAGTTAACGTTTTTTCAACTCTTCTTGCCAAAGAGCTGGGCTGTCCGAGATCAATGGCAATAGTGAATAATTCGACTTATAGACAATTATCTAAAAAGCTAAATTTAGATGTTATGATTAGCCCAAAAACCATAACAACGTCTGCAATTCTCCAATATGTAAGGAGAGGAAAAATAAAGGAAATTCATGATTTTGGTGATAATCGTGGAGAAATTATGGAAATTGAAGTCTTACCTACATCAAAATTTGCTGATAAAATGATTAATGAATTAGAACTGCCTGAGGCAGTGACGATAGGAGCAATAGTTAGAAAAAAAGAAGTTATTTTTCCTGACGACACCATGATTTTATTAATAAATGATAAAATTATTTTGTACACAGACCCAAACTCAATCAAAGACGTCGAGAAACTATCGGAAGTGAATATAGAGTTTTTTTAATGTCTACGAGTTATTTGAATGGTCAATATATAACAAGAAAAAATGCGAAAATATCGATTGAGGATAGAGGATTTAATTTTTCTGATGGTGTTTATGAAGTTTTTTGTTTTTCAAATAGAAATATTTTAGACTATAAACAACATTTGAAAAGATTAAAAAGATCATTAAAAGAAATTAAAATTAATTTTCCTTTTTCCAATACTTCCACACTTAAGTTAATAATAGAAAGATTAATTCTCATAAATAGAATCAATAGTGGAATAATCTATTTACAAATAACCAGAGGATCATCGGTAAGAAATCATCTTTTTCCTGAAAATATTAATTCTAATATAATAATTAATTTGTATCCTGAAAAAGACTTATCAGATGTGAAAAAAGGAATTAAAGTTGTTACATTGCCTGACTTAAGGTGGAAAAGATGTGATATTAAGTCAATCTCTTTGTTACCTAATGTTCTTGGAAAGCAAAGTGCAAAAGATTTAGGTGTTTATGAGGTTTGGCAAACTTATGGTAATGAAATAATTTCTGAAGGAACGACTTCTAATTCTTTTATTGTCAGCAAAAACAATGAAATAATTACCCATCCAAGTAATTATAAAATCCTGGGTGGTATTACACGGTCCAATATTTTAAAGATTGCAAAAAAAAATAAATTTAAAGTATTAGAAAAGGAATTTAAACTTAATCAAGCTTATAAATCTAAAGAAGCATTCTTAACAAGCAGTACAGTTGGAATTTTACCTGTTATTAAGATAAATCAAGAAGTAATAGGTAATGGAGAATTGGGGTCTGTTACTAAAGAATTAATGGAGCTTTTTAATTCTTTTTTAAAGAAACAAATAAAAAAAAATGAATGAAAAAGACGTAGTAGTTATTCATCCTTACTTAAAGATAAAGAGGTTATACAAAGAATCAGATTTAATTGAAGCAGAAAAACTAACTGAAGCAATAAAGTTAATACCTCTTGAAAGTCAATCAGTAGGATTAAACAAAATTAACCCTAAAACATATATTAACTCAGGTTTTATTAAAAATCTAAGAGAAAAATTACAATCAAAAAAAGCAGATATAATTTTTTTTAATTGTAATTTATCACCCATTCAACAACGAAATTTAGAAACAGAAGTCAAATGTAAAGTAATTGACAGAACAGGTTTAATTCTTGAAATATTTGGAGCAAGGGCAAAGTCAAATGAGGGTAAACTTCAGGTTACACTTGCAAGTTTGGAATATCAAAAAAGTAGACTTGTTAGATCCTGGACACATTTAGAAAGACAAAGGGGCGGTGCAGGATTTATGGGGGGGCCTGGTGAAAGACAAATTGAATCCGATAGAAGACAAATTACTGATCAAATTAACGTTCTAAGGAATAAAATTAAAAAAATAAATAAAACCCGTAATTTGCAAAGATACAGGAGAAGAAAAAATAACTTACCAATAGTATCGCTTGTAGGCTACACTAACTCAGGAAAATCAACTCTTTTTAACTCTTTAACAAAAGCTGATGTAATTTCAAAAGATATGCTTTTTGCTTCTTTAGATTCAACGATAAGAAAAATATATATTAAAAATAATAAATTAGTCCTAGTAGATACCGTCGGTTTCATTAAATCACTGCCAACAGATTTAATTGCTGCATTTAAATCAACACTTGATGAGATTATTGACTCAGATGTAATCTTACACGTCAGAGATGTGTCTAATTTAGAACATTTAAATCAGAAAAATGAAGTATTAAAAATATTAAATGAATTGGGTATTGAAAATAATGATTCTAGAATAATTGATGTTATTAATAAGATTGATCTTGTAAAAATTAAAGATGAGACTTTTTTAAATTCTCAAAACTCAATTATTACATCAGCTTTAAATGGAGAGGGAATTAATGATTTGAAAGAAAAGTTATACGAGATGATATTCAAATAATTTAATTTTTTTTATTAAGCAGTTTAATAAGACTTGAGGTATCGAAATCTCCGTAACCTTTAAAAATTAATTGTTCATAAAATTTTAGTATTTCCTCTGTGCATGGTAAAAGAATATCCGATTTTTTTGCTTCTTTTAGTGCTATAATTAGATCTTTTTTCATCCATTTGTTCATAAAACCAAATTTAAATTTATCTAACCACATCGTTGAGGCTCGATTATCCATTTGCCATGATTGGGCAGCTCCGTTTGATACAGCATCGAACAATTCATTAAAAGAAAGTTTTTTTTGTTTAGCAAAATTTAAACCTTCAGAAAGACCCTGTATTATACCAGCAACACAAATTTGATTAACCATTTTCGTTAACTGTCCATTTCCAGATTTACCCATATAAGTTATTGATTTTGAGTAAATATCAAGTAATTTCCTGAGTTTTGAATATATTTTTTTATCTCCTCCTACCATGATAGATAATGTACCATTTTTTGCACCAATTTCACCTCCGCTAACTGGAGCATCAATAAAGAAACAGTTTTTTTTTTTAAATTTGATGAAACTTTCAATAGAAATTTCCGATGAAACTGTAGTATGATCAATAATATAACTGTTTGGTTTTATTTCATTTATAATTCCTGTCTTAGAAAAGTATATTTCCCTTAAATCATCATCATTACCAACGCACGAAAAAATGTATTGATTATTTTTTGCAAGAGAAAACAGGTTATCTTCAATTATAATATTATATTTTTTAAAATTTTTTTTAAAATTATGACATTTTTTGATATTTCGATTATAAATTGTTATTTTTTGATTTTGTTTAACCAAATGAGAAGCAATTGGAAAACCCATAGTTCCTAGTCCTATGAAAGCTATATTTTTCATTTATTGACTTTAATATTAATACCAGTTTTATCTGCTGATACAGTGAAAATATTATTTTCAACTAGTTTGTTAGAAAGAATTTCTTTTGCGATTTTATCTGTTAAATTTTTTTGTATAACTCTTTTTAATGGTCTAGCTCCATAAGACGGGTTATACCCTTTTGTTAAAAGCCATTTTTTTGCTTTTTGGTCAACGCTCATCACTAACTTTTTATCTAATAAATTATTTTTGAGTTTTTCTAACTGAATCTCAATTATTTGCTCTATCTCTTTAATAGTTAATTTATTAAAAATAATTATATCATCTAGTCTATTAAGAAATTCAGGTTTGAATTTTTCTTTTACTTTATTCATAATTTTTTCTTTTGTGATCTTATCTATTTGTTCTTGATCTTTTTCGTCATAGGTTAGAAGGTTTGCACCTATATTTGAAGTCATTATAATAACGGTATTTTTAAAATTGATTAATCTACCTTTATTATCACTTAATCTTCCTTCATCAAAAAGTTGAAGTAATAAGTTAAATACATCTATATGTGCCTTCTCAATTTCATCGAGAAGGATGACTTGATAGGGTTTTCTTTTAACTGATTCTGTGAGAAAACCTCCATCTTCAAAACCAACATATCCTGGTGGTGCACCAATTAATTTTGATACAGAGTGTTTTTCCATATATTCAGACATATCTATTCGAAGAGCGGCAGACTCATTATTAAATAAAAATTTAGAAAGTGCTTTTGTCAATTCTGTTTTACCAACACCTGTAGGTCCTAAAAACATGAATATACCAATTGGACGATCAGGATCTTGAATGCCAGCACTTGATCTTTGAATTGCTGCAGATATTTCTTTGATTGCATTAGATTGTCCAATAACCATTTTTGATAGTTCATTTTCAATATTAAGTATTTTTTTCTTTTCACTTTCAAGCATTTTATTAACAGGGATTCCTGTCCATTTGGAAACAATTTCTGCAATTTCTCTATTTGAAACTGTTTCAGTTAATAAACCATTTTCTGTATTATTTTCTTTTGATATTTCTAACTCTTTAATTTTATTTTCTAAAGATGGTATAATTGCATAAGCTATCTTTCCAGCTTCAGCAAATTTCCCTGAACGTTGAAGCATAGAAAATTTTATTTTATTTTCTTCTAATTCAGACTTAAGTTTTTGAATGGTATTAATTTTATTTTTTTCATTCAACCATTTTTCACTGAAAGATTGATGTTTTTCATCTAACTTTTTAATTTCGTGTTTAAGAACTTTTAATCTTTCTTGAGATTTTGAGTCATTTTCTTTTTTTAAGGTTTCCATTTCAATTTTATTTTGTATTAGTTTTCTGTCCAGCTCATCAATTTCTTCAGGTTTTGAGTCAACTTGAATTCTAATTCTTGATGCAGCTTCATCCATGAGATCAATTGCTTTGTCCGGAAGAAATCTATCATTTATATATCTTTTTGATAACTCAACTGCTGAAACAATAGCTGTATCAAGGATCTTTACACCATGATGTATTTCATATTTTTTCTTTAAGCCTCTTAAAATTGAAATAGAACTACTGATACTTGGTTCTTCTACAATAATTTGTTGAAATCTCCTAGCTAAAGCGGCATCTTTTTCAATATTTTCTCTATATTCTGTTATTGTTGTTGCGCCTATACAATGAAGTTCACCTCTAGCTAAAGCTGGTTTTAAGAGATTAGATGCATCCATTGCTCCTTCAGCTTTTCCTGCGCCAACCAAAGTATGAATTTCATCAATAAACAGAATAATACCTTCTTTATCTTTAATAATGTTTTTTAACAAAAGCTTTAGCCTTTCTTCAAATTCACCTCTAAATTTTGCGCCGGCAATTAATGCACCTAAATCCAGTGATATTAATTTTTTATTTTTCAATGATTCTGGAACATCATTATTTATCATTCTTGAAGCTAGGCCTTCAACTATGGCTGTTTTTCCAACACCCGGCTCACCAATTAAAACTGGGTTATTTTTTGTTCTTCTTGATAGTACTTGAATACTTCTTCTGATTTCTTCTTCTCTTCCAATTACAGGGTCGAGTTTTCCTTTCTGAGCTACTTCAGTTAAATTTATAGAATATTTTTCCAGAGAATCTATACCACTTTTTGAATTAGAAGAGTCCATATTTGTTCCATTTCTGTAAAAAACTATAACTTCATATAGTTTTTTTTCATCTATGTTTAATTCCTTCAGAATTTTAGAAACATTTGTATTAACTGTTTTGAACATTCCAAAAAAAATAACTTCCGGAGAAACAAAAGAATCATTAAATATTTTAAGGCAACTTACAGATTTATCAAATACTTTTATTAAATCATCAGAGAAGAAAATATTAATATTTTCACCAATAACCTTGGGAAGATTATTAATTAATTTTTCTATTTCTAACTTTAAGATAAGTATATTACAATTAAATTTTTTAAGAACCTTTGAAATTATATCATTTTCAGAATCTAATATAACCGAGAGTAAATGCTCTGGTTTTATTTGTTGGTTATTTTCTTTGATTGCGATATTTTGCGATTTATTTATCAGAAACTTGGATTCCTCTGTAAAATTTGAAAAATTCATATTGTATTGTTGTGAAAAAATTAATAACCTTTCGAGACTTACATAAATTATGATTAATAGAAAATATTTAATTATATATGAAGTTTATTTTATGAAAAAAAATCTTCCTTTAAAAGGTATTAATATAATTGATTTAACAAAAGTCCTATCTGGCCCATACGCAACATTATTATTGAGTGATCTAGGGGCAAATGTAATAAAAGTTGAACAACCTGGTGGAGATGATTCAAGAGAATTTGGCCCATTTATAAATAAAAAATCTTGCTACTTTATTTCATTAAATAGAGGAAAGAAGAGTATTGTTTTAAATTTAAAAGAAAAAAAAGATAAACAAATTTTTCTAAAGCTTTTATCAAAATCAGATATTTTAATTGAAAATTATAGACCTAAAACATTATCAAAATTAGGGTTTACTTGGAAAAAGATCTCAAAGAAATTTCCAAAACTTATATATGCAAAAATAAGCGGTTTTGGTGAAAATGGTCCATTAAGCTCTTTGCCGGCATACGATATGGTTGTTCAAGCCATGGGAGGACTTATGAGTATAACAGGTTCATCGAAAGAAGATTTTTCAAGAGTAGGAACTTCAATTGGTGATATAACAGCTGGATTATTTTGTGTTAGTGGAATTTTAGCAGCTTTATTTAAAAGAGAAAAAACAAACTTAGGTGAAAAAATTGATATAAGTATGCTTGATTGTCAGGTTGCTATTCTTGAAAATGCGATATCAAGATGTTCAGTGTCAAATAAAAATCCAATTCCTTTAGGTACCGACCATCCATCTATAAGTCCTTTTGGGGCATTCAAAACTCTCGATGGGAAAATTATTATAGCCGCAGGAAATGATAAAATTTTTAAAAAATTATGTTACTCAATTTCCAGAGAGGAACTTATTAAAAACGAGAAATTTTGTAATAATATGAAAAGAAATAGTAATATTAGACTTTTAAGAAAAGAGTTAGAACTAACACTACAAAAGAAAAGTTCTGAAAAATGGATTAAAATTTTAAGAAAATCTGATATTCCTTGCAGTTTAATAAGTAAAATTAAAGACGTTATCAAAAACCCTCAATTAATAAAGAGGAACATGATTCAAGATTATTTTGAATCTCCAATACATAAATTTAAAGTTTCTGGAAATCCAATAAAATTTTCTGGTTTTAAAGAAGGAAAAATCGCAAAAAAAGCACCTAATTTAGATGAGCATAGAATAAGTCTTTTAAAAGAATTTGGAATAAAAGTTTAAATTTAATTTTCCCAAGGTCCTTTATTATCAGTTTTTTTCCTGATTAATTTTGATCTTCCTTTTTTGTATGTTGTTTTCTTTATGAAAAGAGCGGCATAAAGTAAGCCAGATACGAATCCTCCGATATGTGCTAAATATGCTATATTTGAATTATCATTTATATTTATAAATTGAATAAAAAACCAAAAACCAAGAACAATATATGAAGGTAATTTTACAGTAAAAAAGAAAATCAGCATAGGCATAATTACTGTTATTTTAGCTTTAGGAAAAAGGTATATATAAGCTCCTAAGACTCCTGCTATTGCTCCTGAGGCTCCTATCATAGGTATGGATGTTTTTGTATTGCTAAGGTATTGAGAGATTGCAGCAATCACCCCACAAAAGAGATAAAAGATAATAAAATTTTTACTTCCTATTTTATCTTCTATATTGTCTGCAAAAATCCATAGGTAAAGCATATTTCCTAAAAAATGTAACCAACCACTATGCATAAACATAGATGTAAAAATAGTTAATAAAGGGTAAAATGTTGGATAGTCAAAATAAGGATTAAATAAGCTAGATGGCTTAAAACCAAAAAAAAAAAATATATTCTTGATTATCTACAGATGTTATTTGGCCAATAAAAACTATTGAGCATAATAAAAGTATTGCCCATCTAACAAGACATTTACTCTTAATAGGATTTTCATCCTTAATAGGTATCATATCATTCTAAGTTTTTTTGTTAATAAAGCTTTATATTAATTTATCTTAAAAATATTCTATTTATCAAATAAAAGTTGATATGTTCTACTTTTGTTCTATAAATAAACTATGAAAAAAGATGCACAAAAAATAAGTATACTAATACCAATCTATTCTGACAAGGTAGAGGCTGGTTTTCCCTCACCAGCAGAAAATTATATCGAAAAACAATTAGATATCAGAGAATATTTAATAAAAAATCCAGAGGCAACCTTTTTAGTTAGAGCTTCAGGAGAATCAATGACTAATATAGGTATATTTTCAGGAGATATACTGATTGTTGATAGAAGTTTAGTAGTAAAGAACAACTCAATTATAGTGGTATCAATCGATGGAGAACTAACGGTTAAAAGACTTGTAAGAAAAAATAAAGAAAGTTATTTATATTTAAAGTCTGAGAATTCTGAATATCCAGATATTAAGTTAAATCCTGAAAATAATATTAGGGTTTGGGGTGTTGTAACATACTCAATTCATCATACTTCTTAAGATAAAATATGATTGGATTATTAGATTGTAATAACTTTTATGTTTCTTGCGAGAGGTTGTTTAATACTAAATTATTTAACAAACCAGTAGTTGTTTTATCGAATAATGATGGTTGTGTTATTTCTAGATCTAATGAAGCCAAAGAATTTGGCATTAAAATGGGAGAACCATTCTTCAAAATTATAAAAAAAGTTAGAATGTTAGGAATTAGCGTTTATTCTTCAAACTATTCTTTATATGGAGATATTTCAAATAGAGTTATGAATATTCTTAAGAAGGATTGTCCAGAAATAGAGATCTATTCTATTGACGAAGCTTTTATTAATTTATATGGAATTAGAAAAAAAGAAGAGTTTTGTTTTAATCTAAAAAATAAAATATTTAAATGGACTGGTATTCCTGTCAGCATTGGAATTGGAAAAACTAAAACCCTTGCAAAAATAGCTAATAGAGTCGCCAAAAAAAAAAATGAATATAAAGTAAAATTTAAATTTGACGGTGTTTATCAGATTTCTTCTAAAGAAGAAGTAGATTATATTTTAAAAAGAACAGATGTAGGAGATGTATGGGGTATAGGAAGAAAGTTAGAACTCTTTTTTAAAAAAAAAGAAATTAACAGTGCCTTTGATTTTATGAATATTAATGAGAGTTTTGCTAGAGTAGAAAAGGGTATTTTTGTACAAAAAACAATATTAGAGTTAAAAGGCACACAATGCTACTATTTAGAAAAAGAAATTCCACGGAAATCTATAAGAGTTTCAAGATCATTTGGAAGAAAAGTTCATCTTTATAATGAATTAGAACATGCTTTGGTAAATTATTCTCAGAAAGCTTCAGAAAAACTAAGAAAATATAAACTATTTTGTGGTTCTATAACTGTATTTTTAGAAACATCTAGATATGATAGTGGTTACTATAATAATAGTGATACTTTCATATTTATTGAATCAACGATAGATTCAAGAGTTATATGGAATAAAGCAAAATATCTGCTTGGCAAGATATATATTAAAAATTTAAAGTATAATAAAATAGGAATTATTTTATCAAATTTATGTGAAGAAAAAAGTATACAGAAATCATTATTTAATTCTTCTTTAAAAGATAAAAAGAATACTATAAATAGTGAGAATTTAATGGAGGCATTTGATCATATAAATAAAAAGTTTGGAGAAGGTAAAATAAAAATCTCTGTTGGTAAAGTGATTACTTCTGATCGAAAAAAAATAAGAAAAATCAATAGATATCATAATTGGTTAATGAGATCTGACTTTTGTTCACCTTGCTATACAACTAAATGGTGTGATATACCAAAAGTAAGAATTGGATAAAACAATATGAATGAGATAGAACAAAAGAAAAGAGCATCGCTAATAGTAAGAAAAGCAATGACACAAACACAACACGATGAAATTGATCCTTATATTTCAATTGGAGCATTTATAGATGAAACAATTAAAGAATTATCAAAACAAAACAGCGATGAAAAGATAGCGAGTTTTCTTGAAAGTATTGCAGAGAAAGTAAGAATGGGTATTTATAGTAAAAGAAAATAAGCTAGTTTTTAAAAGCCTTATTAATTTTATATTTTTTTATCAGTAAATCGATGTGATCATATCTTTCTTGATTATTTTCTATTTTTTTTAGCAGTTTCTCAGCTTTGGGTGATAACTTTTTATTATTATTTGTCATTATTGGTTTTTGAGAAATCATGCCTTGAGAATTTTTGTTATAAATATCAGAAAGTCTATATAATGTTTGCATCGCTTTTGGAGAAATACTTTTTAATACTTTTGGATTCCAATTTTTGGGATGAGCAAAATCAAGTTTTTCTGGACTAACAATTTTCTTTACAACAAATTTTTTTAGCAAGTCATAAGCTAAGAACGATATATTATGTTTTTTTACAAAAAAAGATAATTTACTGTTTTCTTTTTTTATTTTAGAGTTATTAATATTAAATGAGAAAATTGACATAATATCAATATACAGTATTTTTCTTAAATGTAAACACAATATGTTGATTATAATTGGTTATGGATAGTATAAATAATTTTTTAGTCAGTGAGCATTTCACTAAACTTAAACAGATATTGCACCTAGAGCATTTAGAAAATTTTTATGTTTTAGTAATTTTATCAGGAATCTTCTTTTTATTTGTATTACTAATATTGTATTTTGTATTATTTAGAAAAGAAACAATTAATGTAATCAATAAAACTAAACCCACTTTAAATGAGATAGTAAATAAAGTTGATAGTAAAATAGATTCTAATAAAAAATACAGTGAAAACGAAAACGATTTTATTGATGTATTAGTTGCTATAGAAGAAGAAATGGCTGCAATAAGGGAACTTTATGTTGGAGGGTATATTACTAAGGGTATTTATATTTCTGAAACGGATAGATTATATGAAAAAGCAAAAGTGTTTGGGCTTTAATATGCTATTTGAAATCTTCAGACCAAGCTGCGGCTAATAACTGTCTTATTCTGACAACATTATCTTTTGCAGAATCAGGAATAATTATTTCATTTTTTCTTCTTTGTATATCGGCGTTTAACCAAAACATTTCAATTGAATCAACTATAGAGTTTTTTTCTTTTTTTGCTTTTGTGTTGTAACTCTCTATAGATTCTTTTATTTCTGATAAATTATATGTCATCAGTTATGCACCAAAGGTTGAAGCTATTTCAAATATTTTCCTGGTCTCTTTTTGATAAATTTCTTTTGTTATGAAACCTTTAACATAAAGTTCTCTAATATTTTCCATTTCTTTTCTAATTATTTGTAATTCTTTTTCGTTCGTTTCCATAATTTGATTTTCAATATATAATTATTATATTATTTATTATGTTAAAATAAAATAAATATAATGAAAAAAAAACTATCTGATTCTTTAAAAAGATTAAAAAAGAAAAATCCTGATATCAAAGGCTTTAAAGACAATATTAAAAAGCTCACACCATATGAAATTACTGTTTTTAGAACACTTAAAGATAAATATGAGTTATCAGTACTAAATAATAATGAAAAAATTGAAAATGAGTCTGATGAACTTAGTGAGGATGCTAAAGAAACTTTAGAGAGAATAAATAAAGGAATATCATTTGAATTTCCTAAATAGTAAAAACTTTTTGCTATTAATAGTATTATTACTAGTTTGTACAAAAGTATATTCGAAGCAAGTACAAGTTACAAGTGATGAAAAAAACCTCACATTCATTGTGGATCTTGCCAGTTCTTATGAAGAAAAAAAAAAAGGTTTAATGTTTGTTAATAAATTAAAAAATACCAATGGGATGTTATTTACTTATGATAGTCCACAATTTGTAAATATATGGATGAAAAATACTCCTTTAGATTTAGATATAATTTTTATCAATCAAAATAACGTTATTTCTTCCGTTAAAAATGGTAAAAAATTTTCAGAAACTATAATTACTTCAGAAAAACCAGTGATTGCAGTCCTTGAAATTCCAACTTCGTGTAATAAAAAAATTAAACTAAAAACTGGTTTTGAAATAAAATGGACAGAGAAAAAAATTAGTTACATCGAAAATAAAGATCATAAAAATAAAAAGTCTTTATTTCCGTGTGCTGATTAATTAATAAAATCAAATTTATTTATTTATTTAGTTTAAAGTAAAAATTGGTAATATCTATATATGGGGAAGTTTATAGATAAATATATTAGTGAAAACCCAAGTTTTAATTATGAATTAAACGAATTAATTCAGAAAACTAAATCTGAGAATAGTCAAGAAATTGATGATTTATATTCAACAATTAACTCATTAAGAGAAAAGCTTGACCAGTCACTTTATGAAAAAAACAAAGCTGTTCAGGAAGCTTTATCATTGAAGAATGATGAAATTAATCAACTTAAACTAACCGTTAGTGAATTAAGAGATCAACTAGAAAAACTTAAATTTGATATGAATGAAGCTGTTCAGAAACAAAAGCTAATTTCTGCAAACGAAATAAAAGAATTAAAAAATTCTTCATTTAATCTTAGAAATGAACTTGAAAATTTAAGGTTTGAAAAGGATAAAGCTGTTCAAGAATCGGTTTTATCAGCTTCAACTGAGATAAAAGACTTAAAAGAATCATCGCAAAAATTAAGAGATGAGTTAGAAAATTTAAAATTTTCTAATAAGGCTGAAATTCAAAAAGCTGTTTTAGATTCAAATAATGAAATTAAACAACTAAAAGGTTCATCTGTCACATTAAGAAATGAATTAGAAAAATTAATTTTAAAATATAAAGACAAAGAATAATGAAAAAAAAAAAAGATGTCTCTCTAGATCAAACTTTACTTAAGTTACGAAGAACTGAATTACTTTTAGAGATTACAAAAAAAATTGCTGGTATAAGTAATTTAAGTGAAATTTTGTGGACTTTGATTGAATTTGTCTCTGAAGAACTCAATGCTGATAGAGGAACGCTTTTTTTAAATGATAATGAAACTAATGAATTATATTCAAGAGTTGCTCAAGGTGAATTAACTAGGGAAATTAGAATTTTAAATAATGTTGGAATTGCTGGTGCAATTTTTCACAGTGAAAAAGGTGAAATAATTCATAGTGTTTACGATGACGATAGATTTAATGATCAAGTTGACCAAGAGACGGGATATGAAACTCAGAATATGATTTGTTCGCCTGTTAAAACTGTTGGAGGCAAGACAATAGGGGTTATCCAAATTTTAAATAAAAAAAAAGGAAGGTTCACTAAAGATAACTTACTTTTTGTTGAATTAGTAGCAACTCAGGCAGCTGTTTCAATCCAAAATGCTCAAAATACCGAATACTCAGAAAAACAAAGAGCCAAAGAAATGGAGTTTATAAGTATTGTGTCCGATGTTACTGCAGAAATTGATTTGGGTGCTTTGTTAAAGAGGGTTATGGAGGAAGCAACAAGAATGTTAAATGCAGATAGAGCAACTTTATTTTTGAATGATGAAAAAACTAATGAATTATTTTCAAGAGTAGCAATGGGAGATGGTATCGGTGAAATCAGACTACCGAATACCGCAGGAATAGCAGGATCTGTTTTTACTTCTGGTCAATCGATGAATATCCCTTATGCTTATGCGGACCTGAGATTTAACCCTACTTTTGATAAACAAACTGGATATTTCACTAGGTCCATTTTATGTGTCCCAGTTATAAATAAAGAAGGAAAAGTTATTGGTTGTACCCAAGTGTTAAATAAAAGTGGAGGAAAATTTACTAGTGAGGATGAATCTAGACTAAAAGCTTTTACCCAACAAGTTGCTATTGCTCTAGAAAACGCAAAATTATTTGAAGATGTTTCAAAGTCAAGAAAATACAATGAAAGTATGTTATCTAGTATGTCAAACGGTGTTATAACTATAAATAGTGATGGCATAATTGTTACTTGCAATAAATCAGGACTAAAAATCCTAAAAACCAGTGAAGAAAATATTATAAAAAAACTGAGTAAAGAGTTTTTTTCAGGAAATATTTCCTGGATCTATGAAAAAATATCAAGCGTTAACGAGAACAAAGAACCTGATTTAATAATGGATGCAGAAATTGAAATTATTGATCCTGAAACACAAAAAACTGAAAAAATTTCTGCAAACTTAACAATTTTACCTTTAATAAATGAAGATAGTGATGGAAGAACTGACCAATCAGACGACTTTTTAGGAACACTGTTAATGTTCGAAGATATTTCATCTGAAAAAAGAATGAAATCAACGATGTCAAGATATATGGACCCTGGTATTGCTGATCAATTATTAGAAGATGGGAGTGATGTTATGGGAGGGTTAGACACTACAGCAACATTATTATTTTCAGATGTAAGAAGTTTTACCACAATTACCGAAACACTTGGTGCGCAAGGTACGGTAAAATTATTAAATGAATATTTTGAAATTATGGTCAATTGTATAACTGAGCAAGGAGGTATGTTGGATAAATTCATTGGAGATGCAATTATGGCCGCCTTTGGTTTGCCAATTAGTCATGACGATGATGAAGATAGAGGAGTAAAAGCTGGTATAAATATGATTGTTCGTTTGTGGGAATGGAATGAACAACGTGAAAAAGACGGAAAACCTCCCGTTGAAATGGGTCTCGGTTTAAATACGGATAAAATTCTCGCAGGAAATATTGGATCTAAAAAAAGAATGGACTATACAATGATTGGAGATGGAGTTAATTTAGCTGCTCGACTTGAAAGCGCATGTAAACAATATAATGCAAGGATTTTAATAAGCGGTAATACTTTTAAAAAGTTAAAAGGAACATATAGAGTTAGAGATATAGATGATGTTATAGTAAAAGGTAAAACAGAGCCTGTTGGAGTTTATGAAGTCTTAGATTATCATAATGAGCAAACATTTCCAAACCTAATGGATGTTGTTAATCATTTCAATGAAGGACGTAATAATTACAAAACTGGTGACTTTCAAAAAGCAATTAAATCATTTAATGAATGTCTCAAAGCCAATAAAATTGATAAATTATCACAAACTTATATCGAAAGATGCGATTTATTGATTAAGGAACCTCCGAATGATTGGAGTGGTGTCTGGGTTATGAAATCTAAATGAGACAATATATTTTTGAAAAAAATTTTCCCTCTTTACAATATATTTTTTTAAGGTGGCCTAAAAGCAAAAATATTATATCAAAATATTCTTTATTTCACTTCAAAAAACCTGATTTTTTTAAATTGTCCATTATTTGTATGAAAGAGCTTCAAATTAATATTAAAAATCCTTTGTATTTTTCGTTTAAAAAACTAAATATTTTATGCTCTAAGAATGTTAACTCTAATAAATATCATGATCAACATCATTTTAAATCAGTATTATTAATAGCATGCTTGTTTGCCAAGATTTCTAAAATTAAAAGAAATGAAAGATTATTAATTATTATAATAGCCCTAGTTCACGACATGAACCATCAAGGCAAGAGAATAGTTAACAAGCCATATTATCAAGAAAAAAAAACTATACAGGCTCTTGAAAAAGTAATTTATAGAAAATTACTAAATAATAAAACATGGAAAAGAATTAATAGAATTTTATTGAATACTTATTTTCCTATTGAGCCTGAAAAGAATAATGATTTAGTCGAAAAAATTATCCTCAATGCAGATCTTGCTGGTTCATTAATTTTTGGATTTAGGAATGGTTTGAAATTAGCAGAAAAGTTAAAAAATGAAATTTCTTATAAAAATAAAAGTTTAACCTTATATAAAGGTTTTCTTGAAAAAATAGAAACTAGACATTTGGATTTCTTCTTTTAAATTTAATTGAATATTTAGTGTTTTTTGTGATTTTTATACAAAATGTTGATTTAAGGTAAAATTATGAGTAAAGTGGCATATACTTTGCTCTTTAACTAAAAAGAAAAGTGTTGTTTTTATGAACTTTAAACATATTATTTTAACTTTTGTATTAACTCTGATATCAAGTTACGGTTTGTGTCAGGACAGTAAAGTCAAGTTTGACCTAAAATCATCTCTAAAAAATGTTTTGGACAATCACAAAACTATTAAGGCCTCAAGTATTGATGTTAAAGCTGCAAAATTAAGATTAAAACAGTCAAAAGGTGGATATTATCCAACGTTTGACCTGACGGCCACTCATGGATTTGAAAATATTCTAAAGTATGGAGCTGGCAATGATACCCATCTAACCGCCAGAGATGCAACGGCAAAGTTAACTCAAACTATTACTGACTTTGGACTGACTAGCTCAACAGTAAAAACATCGGAATTAGGAGTAAAACAATCAGAAGCACTAAAAATACAAATTAAAAATGACCTTCTACTCCGTTCACTTACTGCTTATTTAAGATTAATACAATCTAGAGAAAGTGTAAGATACGCTATACAATCTGTATCGAACATAAAAAAACAAACAGAACTAGAAGATGCAGCTGTTTCAGCTGGAGGAGGACTAACTTCAGATGTGCTTCAAGCAAAAACTCAATTGGCTGGAGCTCAAGCAAGGCTTATTCAATTTGAAGGAGTTTTATCAGCAGCAAAATATGAATTTGAATATGTCTTTGGGTTTATACCGGAAAGTTTAAATGATCTAGTGTTAACTAAACCGGTTTTTGAATTTTTACCTGGAGATCTTGTTGAGGCAGAAAAAATTACAATAAAAAATAATCCAGCACTACTCACTGCTAAAATTTCTAAACAAATGGGTAAGGAAGCAATAAATACAGCTGAAGCCACTCTATTCCCTACGATTAAGGGTATCTTAAGTCATTCTGAGAAACAAGATTTTGGAGGTATAGTAGGCTACAAGAGAGAAACTATGGCAAAGCTTGATTTTGCGTATCCTTTAAACCTTAGTCTTTCTGAATATGCAGCAAAAGATGCAGCAGTAGAATCATATTTAGCAACAGAAACTCGAATAAAAGACCAATATGATATGACTTTGCAGATGCTTCGAACAACCTGGGATGGTCTCTCAACAGCCAGGAAAAATGCTCAGTTTCTTCTTAATCAGGCAAGAATTTCTCAGGAGTTTCTGGAGTTGGCGAGAACTGAGAGAAAAGCGGGGAATAGAACACTTTTAGATGTTCTTGGTGGGGAAACTGCATTAATTAATGCTCAGGCTGATTCAATAGCAGCAAGAATTGAGGTTTTGATAAATTCATATACATTACTCAGCTTAATGGGTGAATTGAATATGGATAAAATTGAATTAGTTTCACTAGAATAAATTTACTTTCTTTATAACTTGAAGCATTTATTGTCTAAAGATATAGTTTAGTATAAACTAAACTTTACAATATGTTATATGGAAAGAAGTAATTTTAAAAATTCATCTATAAAAAACCAAATTAATGATTTAGAAATTTATGCAGGCGTTAGCATTGATATCAAGGATGCTCCATCTTGGTTGCCCAAAGCTACTTTTAGTCGAACCTCTACAGATTTAATTGCGACGCATGAGAATGGCGAAGAATTTTTATTTGT
>MDTB01032725.1_pt1 | contig 163414 bp, 165 predicted proteins | sample 811161 | NCBI WGS metagenome assembly MDTB01 (sample SAMN05326650, study PRJNA326480) | marine metagenome | isolation source: seawater | place: Mediterranean Sea | collected 2009 | reverse complement strand
TGCTTCTGCCTCTGCAGGTTTTGCCTCTTTAGTCTCTGGAGCTGCTTCTGCCTCTGCAGGTTTTGCCTCTTTAGTCTCTGGAGCTGCTTCTGCCTCTGCAGGTTTTGCTTCCGCTGCTAAAGCTTCTTCTTTTTTCTTTTTTTGCAATTCTTCTTTGGCTTTAACTCTCTCTACAGCTTTTTTCTTAGGCTTAGCCTTATTCGGATTATTTCTTTTTATTGGCTTCAGAACACCAGCGTCAGATAGAAATCTGTGAACTGTATCACTAGGTTGCGCTCCGTTTCCTAACCAATGCTTTATTCTATCGATTTGTAAGTTTAATCTACTTTCGTCACTTTTATCCTTTAAAGGATCAAAAGTCCCTACCTTTTCAATAAACTTTCCATCTCTTGGCGCTCTAATATCAGCTACTACTATTCTATAGTAAGGCTTTTTTTTTGCACCGTATCTACTTAATCTTATTTTTACAGTCATTTACTTCCTTTTTAAATTATTTAACATATTTCCAATATTATTTGTACCCATATTATTTGATAACATCTTTTCCATTCCATCCATACCATGTTTGCTTATCTTTTTCATCATTAGTTGCATGTTTTTAAATTGTTTTAGAAGTTTATTTACATCCTGTATCTCTACACCTGAACCATATGCAATTCTTTTTTTTCTAGATCCATTTATTAATGACGGATTCTTTTTTTCTATTAAAGTCATAGAAGTAATAATAGCCCCCATTCTCATAAAAGTTTTATCTTCTAAGTTACTTTTCTCAAGTGCCTCTTTAGCTTTTCTAACTCCTGGCATAAGCGATAATATACCCTTTATGCCTCCTAATTTTTTCATCTGTGAAAGTTGTTTTTGAAAGTCATCTAAATCAAAACTTCCTTTACTAATCTTATTAGCCATTTCTTCTGCTTCTTTTTCATCTATTTCCTTTTCGGCTTTTTCCACAATTCCTACAATATCTCCCATATCGAGTATTCTATTTGCAACTCTTTCCGCAGAAAATTTTTCCAAATTTGAAATTTTTTCTCCAACTCCCAAAAACTTTATTGGTTTTCCGGTAGACACCGTCATACTAAGTGCTGCCCCTCCTTTTGAGTCACCATCAACCCTGGTTAGGATTACACCAGTTAAATTTAAATAGCTCTGGAATGCTTTCGCAACATTTACAGACTCTTGTCCTATCATTGAGTCAGCTACTAAAAGTGTCTCGCATGGTGTAGTAATTTTTTCAATCTTTTTAATTTCTTCCATTAATTTCTCATCAAGAGTAGTTCTTCCTGCAGTATCAAAAATTATTACATCATATGACAGTTGTTTTGATTTAAGAAATGTATTTTTAATTAGTGTTTCTATTTTGTCCTTAGGATCATTTTCCATAAAATCTATTGCAGCAGAACTTGCCAATTGATTTAATTGTTCGACAGCCGCTGGTCTGTATATATCTAGGGAAGATAATAATACTTTTTTCTTCTGTTCTTTCAACAAATAGGCAAGCTTCCCAGCGGTTGTAGTTTTTCCACTTCCTTGTAGACCTAATAGTAATAAAACACTTGGATTTCTTTTAAAAGTCAGGTCAAAAGTATCAGAGGATAAATTTTTTCCTAATAGCTCTGCCAAACTATCTCTGACAATTTTGACTACCATGTCACCTGGCTTTATTGATTTGTAAATTTTTTCCCCAACAGACTTATTTTTAATATTTTCGACAAAATCTTTTGCCACTGATAGAGGTACATCAGCTTCAAGCATTGCCACTCTGATTTCCCTCAACGCTTTGCTAACATCCTCTTCAGTAAGGAACCCTTTGCCTGTTAAGGCATCAAAAGTATTAATTATTCTGTCTGTAAAGTTTCCAAACATCTATTCACTAGTTTATAATTAAAAAATTAAATGTAATTAAAAATTTACTATATTTAAGCTTTTGGTATAACAATGTCAATATAAACGATTTTTAAATATTTTAAATTTTATTATGAATATATCTTTTGTCAAAATGCATACTAATGGAAACGACTTTATGATAATAGACAATAGGTCTAACAGTTTATTATTTACAGCAGAAAAAGTAGCTTCTATTGCAAACAGAAAAACGGGTGTGGGCTTTGATCAATTAATACTTTTGGAAGATAGCAGAGATTTTGATGTTTTCATGAAGATATATAATTCTGATGGCAAAGAAGCTAAAATGTGCGGTAATGCTTCTATATGTGTAGCATCTTTATTATTTGCTTCAAGAAATACTCTTGCTATTACAATAGAAACTCTATCTGCAAGTGTTAATGCTGCACTTAACAGCAATGGTGAAATCAGTATAAGTATTGAATTACCTGAACAAGATTTTTCTGAGTTATTGACAAACAATACTGTAGACAAAAATAAAATAAATTTTGAAAAAATCCATAGCTCTTTAATTGAAGGGAAATTAGTTAATATGGGAAATCCCCATATAGTATTTATTTTAAAAAGCATAGATGACATAGATTTATTAAAATATGGTAGTAGAATAGAAAAAAATAAATTATTTACTAACGGTATTAATACAGAAGTTGTTGAAGTTCTTAGCAAAGATAAATTGAAAATTAAATTTTGGGAAAGAGGTGCAGGTTTAACCTTATCTTGTGGTTCAGGTATTTTATCTGCATTCTATGCATGTTATAATAATAACTTATGTAACAAAAAAGTAGAAGTACTGCTTCCAAGAGGATGTGCTAAAGTTTCTATTGCTAAATCTAAATTGACAATGCATGCAATCCCCAAGGTTTCTTATTTAGGAGAATTTAGTAATGAGTAAAGTCTTTACATTTGGATGCAGATTAAATTTTTGGGAAAGCAATAAAATAAATCAACTTTTAAGCACTCTTGATAAAAAAAACCTAACGGTTTTTAATACATGTAGCGTTACTAATGAAGCAGTAAAAAATACTATTTCTAGTATAAAAAAATTTAATATTAGAAACCCTAAAGTTAAGATAATTGTAACTGGTTGTGCCGTTGAAACTAATTTTGAAACCTTTAATAATATGAAGGAGGTGTCTTTTGTAGTTAAAAATAGTCAAAAATTAGAAGAGGCTACTTGGAAAATTTTGCCTTTAGAAGAAAAGTCAGAAAACTTACATGTAAAAGACTGTGAAAATTTAAAAAAAGTTAATCCCTCAAATTCTAATGTCAGAAAGTTTGTAAGAATCCAAAATGGATGTGACCACTCTTGTACATTTTGTATTATTCCAAAATGTAGAGGTAAGAGTGTGAGTGATAGCATAGAAAATATAAATAATGATATCAGTTTTAATTTAAAGAAAAATATAAAAGAAATTATACTAACAGGCGTAGATTTGACTTCTTGGGGATCAGAACTAAAAAAGAAATTATATTTAGGAGATCTTATTAAAGAAATTTTTTCTAGAAATAATGATTACTTTAGACTTCGGCTCTCCTCGTTAGATGTTGCAGAGTTGGATGATACCTTTTTTGAAGTTTTGAAAAATGATAAAAGATTAATGCCTCATTTTCATTTTAGTTTACAGTCGTTAAATAATATGATTCTAAAAAGGATGAAGAGACGACACTCAGTAGAACAAGTGAAACTTTTATTTACCAAAATTAGGTCTATGTCTTCTGATGTAACTTTTGGAGCTGACATCATAACAGGATTCCCTACAGAAACCGAGAAAATGTTTTTAGAAACCAAAAGGCTAATTAAAGAGCTAGATATATCACACTTACATGTCTTTCCATATTCAGAAAAAGATGGTACTCCCGCTGCTAGAATGCCTCAGTTACCTATTGAAGTAAGAAGAAGTAGGGCAAAGGAGCTAAGAAGGGTAGGAGAAGAATTACATTATAAATTATTAGAAAAACAAATTTTAAATAAGCACAAAGTTTTAGTCGAGAACATAAGAGGTGAAGGCAGAACTGAGAATAATTTTAGGGTAAAATTAGAAAATAATTTGAAAGTTAGTAGAGGTAGTATAGTTGAAGTTATTCCATCAAAAATAAAAAGTAATTATTTAATAGGAAAAATATGAAAAACTGGTTTAAAAAACTTGGCGAAAAAATTACTAAGAAAAAAGATGTTCTTGCGTCAGAAAAAGCTGATTCAATAGAGAGAAAATATAGTAAACCTCAGGAAAAGAAAACTATTGTTCCTCAAGTTCCAGAAAGTCAGGAAAAGAAAACTATTGTTCCTCAAGTTCCAAATACTGGTTGGTTTAACAAGCTAGGTGATAATTTTAAAAAAACCTCTACAAATATAAAAAAAGCCATTTTTACAAAAAAAATGGAAGACTCTACTCTTAACTATCTAGAAGAAGCTTTTATACTTTCTGATCTTGGATTAACTTATACTGAGGAACTTATAAGTGATCTTAAAAAAAAGAAAGTAGAGGAAGGAAATTTAAGAAAAGAAGTAATAAGGTATCTAGAAGGCAAATTTCTAACCAGTGAAAATAGGTTAGTTTTCAAAAAAAAATTACTTCCTCAGATAATATTATTTTTTGGAGTCAATGGGTCAGGAAAAACTACTACCTTAGCAAAAGTAGCACATAAAGCCAAGTTATTAGGTCTTAGCCTTAAAATTATTGCTGCTGATACCTTCAGAGCCGCAGCCGTAGAGCAACTAACCTCATGGGGAGAAAGGTATCACCTAGATGTATTTAAAGGGGAACCTAATGAAGATCCTTCATCAGTAGTTTTTAAGGGACATAAAGAAGCTATAGAAAATAATATTGATTTAATTTTAATTGATACTGCAGGAAGGTTACATAACAAGGCTGAGCTTATGGATGAATTACAAAAAATTGTAAGAACTATTAAAAAGAATGATCCTTCTGCCCCTCATAATAAAATTCTTGTTCTCGATTCTACAATTGGACAAAATACCTATATGCAATTAGAATCTTTTAATAACTACATAGGAATTACTGGAGTAATTATGACAAAGCTTGACAGTTCATCTAAAGGAGGTTCTCTAATAGGTATTTCAAAAAAGTATAAAACTCCTATACATTTCATAGGGGTAGGTGAGAAAGTTGATGACCTTATTGACTTTAATGCTTTAGATTTTATTAATGCTTTAATTGGAGATAATTTTGGAGAAAAAGTATGAAAGCCTATATAAAATTTTTTTTTGAAATATTACCTTTAGCAGTTTTTTTTACAGTTAATTCTGTAGAGAATATTTATTTAGTAAATAAAATTTATGGGATTTTTTTTTCATCACCAGATAAATTTTTAAAAGCTACTTTCTTTCTAGTTTTAGCCTCATTAGTTTCTATTCCAGTTGCTTGGTATATAGATAAAAAAATTCCTTGGATGCCAATTGTAACTGGAGTTTTTGTCCTATTTTTTGGAAGCCTTACTTTAATTTTACAAGATCCAGATTTTATCAAACTAAAGCCTACAATTATAAACTTGGTATTTGCCTGTATACTTTTAATAGGATTAAAATTTAAAAAAATGTTTTTAAAGATAGCATTCCAAGCTTTCAAAATGGATGATTTGACCTGGAAAAAACTAACATTAAGATGGTCATTTTTTTTTATTTTTTTAGCTATTTTGAATGAATTAGTTTGGAGAAATTTTACAAGTGATCAATGGGTTTTTTTTAAAGTCTGGATTATTTTTCCTCTGACTATGTTATTTATGTTATTTTTTGTATTACCTTTAATAAATAAGAACATAAAAAAAAATTAAATTTTTGATTTCATCAATGGAAAAAAAAATAGAATTTCAAAATATAAAAGCATGGCCTTTTTTAGAAGCACAAAGAATTCTTAGAAAAGTGGGAAATCTAGGATCTGAAAAAATTATAAATTTAGAGACTGGTTATGGGCCATCTGGAGTACCACACATAGGAACTTTTGCAGAGGTCTTGAGAACTAATATGGTTAAAAACTCTCTAAATACTATTACTAAATGTAATTCTAAATTAATAACATTTTCTGATGACTTAGATGCTCTTAAAAAAGTACCTGAGGACTATCCTTTCCCAGAAAAGTTATCTAAATTTATTAACTTTCCCCTAAGTTCAATTCCTGACTTTACAGGAAAAAATAAATCATATGCAGATAGAAATAATACTCTTTTAAAAGAATTTTTAAATAAATTTGGTTTTGATTATGAATTTATTTCCTCTAGCGAGGAATACAAATCAGGAAAGTTTAATGAAAGCTTATTAATTATTCTAGATAATTATGAAAAGATAATAAATATAATATTACCTACCTTAAGAAAAGAAAGAAGAGAAAATTATTCACCATTTTTACCAATATGTAAAAAAACTGGGAAGGTATTAGAAGTTCCTATCAATATTGTAGATAAAAAAGAAGGAGTTATAGCCTACAAAAATAATAATAAATATGAAGAAACTTTAGTAACTAATGGAAACTGCAAATTACAATGGAAGGTAGACTGGGCTATGCGTTGGTCAGCTTTAGACATTGATTATGAAATGTACGGAAAAGACCTTATCCCGTCTTTTGAATTATCAAAGCAAATTGCTAGCCATATAAATAAAAAAGTACCTGTCAATATGAATTATGAACTATTCCTTGATCAAAATGGAGAAAAAATATCTAAATCTAAGGGTAATGGGTTAAGTATAGATGAGTGGATGAAATATGGAACCAAAGAAAGTCTATCGTTATTTATGTATCAAAATCCTCGTAGGGCAAAAAAGTTATATTTTGATTGTATACCAAAAAGTATGGATGATTATAAAAAATACTTTAATCAACTCAATGTTGAAAGTAACAATAACTATGAGAATCCACTCTGGCATATCCATAAAGGAAATTTTCCAGAGGCTGTTTATCCTATAGAATTTTCAGCTTTGACTAACCTTGTTACGGCCTTGAATACAACAGATGTTAATATGATTTATAATTTTTCATTGCTATATATAAAAAAAGAATTACTGGAACCAGAAAAAGTACATATTAAATTAATTATAGAATTGGCAGTAAAGTATTTTAAGAATTTTATTTTACCAAAACTAAAAAAAAAACGTCCTAGTATTGAGGAAAAAGTACTTATTTTAAAACTTATAAAGGAAATTGAGAAAAGTGAATCTGAACTAAGCGCTGAGGATTATCAAAGTTTGATCTACGATTTAGGTAAAGAAATATTTCCTGACAACCTTAGACTATGGTTTGTATCACTTTATCAAATATTATTTGGATCAGAAAATGGTCCTCGGTTAGGATCACTTTTCTTCTTGTATAAAAAAGAGAAAGTATTAAACATACTTAGAAGAGTTATTGAGGAAAAATAAAATTAGAAAAAATCTTTTTCTTAATCTCTTTATTTAAAGTTTTATCTATTTTTTCTAAAAGTTTATTATATGAATGCATTAGAATTTTTTTCTTATCACTAATGCTTTGTGTATCATTTATAATAAAACTTATATTTCCATTAATTGTTAATTTTTCTAAAGTCCTTTTTTTATCAAAAAAATTCAAAGATATTATCAGTTTTAGATTATATTCTTTCTCATCTTCAGAAAAAAAAACTTTTTTTAGACCAGAGTTTTTTTTAACTTTTTGAACTTTTAATGCCATATCCTCAATAGTTAGGACTAGGCTATTTTTTTTTCCTAGAACATTAAACTTTCTATTACCCCAATTTGAAATTTCACTTAGAAGGAATGTTGTTTCAAACCCTAGGCTATTAGATAAATTATATTTTTGATTGTTCATAGCTATTTTAAAATCAAAAATATTTAGGCTAATTCTATTATAATTAAAAAAATTTATTTCTTTTACATTTTGTTTTTGTACTGAGCAGGATGATATAAAAATCAATAAAAACGTTAGATAAAAAATTAAATAACTTCTCATCATATTTTCTTTAAACACCATTCTAAAATTGCTTTTTGTACATGCAGTCTATTTTCTGCCTCGTCCCATACAAGAGATTTATTAATATCATCAATAATTTCTGAGGTTACCTCATTACCTCTTGTAGCCGGTAAACAATGCATGAAGACAGCAGATTTTTTTGCTTTATCCATTAATTTTGTATTTACCTGATATGGCTTAAAAGTCTCTATTAGTTTTTTTGTTTTTCTTTTTCCCATAGAAAACCAAGTATCAGTAATAATGCAATCGCTATCAATACATGCTAATAAAGGATTATGGCTAAGAGTAATATTTTTATTATTTTTTATTATATCTTTTAACTCCTTAGTTATCTTAATACTTTCTGGAAAGCATATAATTAGTTTAAAATTAAATATTTTCGCTGCCTCTACCCAAGAGTATAAAACATTATTTATATCACCTAACCATATAAATTTTTTCTTTTCTATGCTTCCTCTTTTTTCATTATAAGACATAATATCTGCTAAAACCTGACAAGGATGCGATATGTTGCTAAGTCCATTAATAACAGGTAGCTTAGAATTGTTATGGTAGTCTATTAACTTTTTATGGTCAGTAGTTCTTATCATTAAAATATTACAATAGCCAGCTAACACTCGAGCAGTATCTGCTATAGTCTCCCCTCTAGACAGGTGAGTAGTTGACTCATCTAAGATTATTGATCTACCTCCTAATTCTTTTACTGCCAATTCAAATGAAACTCTTGTTCTGGTTGAAGGTTTCTCAAAAATCATAGCCAGATTAATATTCTTTAAACTGGTTAAGCTTTTATTTTTATTTCTGCCCTTTTTCAAATATATAGCCCTTTTAAGGATTTTTTTTAGTTGCTGTGATTTAATATCAGATAAATTTAAAAAATTTCTATTCAACTTATTTCCTCTAAACACTTTTTAATAATTAACATAGCAGACTTTATTTCACTTTTTTTTACATTTAATGGTGGTAATAGTCTAATTACATTATTAGCTGCTGGTACTAAAAGAAGTTTCTTTTTTCTGGCTAAATTACAAAAGTCAATTGTAGAATCCTTAAATTTTATACCTGCTAAAAGACCTTTCCCTTTTACTGCTGTTATTAATTTAGAGTAATTTATTTTAAGAGAGTTAAGATTTTTTTTTAAAAATACTCCATTTTCATGTACTTTTAATAAAAAATTTTTCTTGCTCACCTCTTTTAAAACGGTTAATGCTACTGAACAGGCCAGCTGATTTCCACCAAAAGTTGATCCATGAGTCCCGTGTCCCATTCCTTTTGCTACTTCTTTGGTCATGAGAATTGCGCCTATGGGAAAACCACCTCCCAGACCTTTTGCCAGGCTCATAATATCTGGACTTACCCCATACCATTGATGGCTAAATAGTTTTCCTGTCCTTGCTATTCCTGATTGAACCTCATCAAACGCTAGTAAAACCTTGTTTTTTTTACATATACTCTTTATTTTTTTAAAGTAATTAGAGGAAAAAGTATTAACACCCCCCTCTCCTTGAATTGGTTCTAGTAAAACAGCAGCAGTATAATTATTAATAGCTTTTTTCAATAAATCTAAATTATTAGATGGGATCCTAGTAAAACCACAGTCACAGTTATCTTTACCCAAGAAACCTTCTCGATGTAATTTATTTGAGCCAGCTTGAATACCAGCCAATGTTCTGCCATGGAAAGCATTGTCTAATACTATTATATTTTTTCTCTTATTGTTGCCACTAATGTATTGATATCTTCTAACTATTTTAATCAGTCCCTCAGTTGCTTCTGCACCAGAATTACAAAAAAATACCTTATCTGAAAAAGATAAATCACATAATGCTTTTGCTAATTTCTCCTGCTCAGTTATTCTATACAAATTTGATGTATGCCAAAGTTTGCTAGCTTGTACTTCTAATGCTTTAATTAATTTTTTGTTAGAATGTCCTAAACAATTTACAGCAATACCAGTGCTAAAGTCTAAGTATTTCTCGTCTTTGGTATATAACCAAGATCCACTTCCACGAAGAAATTTAATGTTTATTCTGTTATAGGTAGGTAATATATAATCTTCCATGTGATTTAACCTATGACTTAAGTTTCCAGCCTGATTTAAGTACAAAGTAACATATTATATACATAATAACATTTAAAAGAGTTAAATATATTACTCCATTAAAAATAGATTCTGTATTTACTAAAATAAATGCCCCTCTAAACCCGTCTATAATATAATAAAAAGGATTGTATAAACTTATAGTGTAAAAAGGATCTTTTAACTTCTCAATAGAATAAAAAGTACCAGACAAGAAAGTCAGAGGAGTAATAACAAAGTTCGTGATAGCAGACATATTATCGAATTTTTCTGCCCATATTCCTGCCAATAATCCTATTAAAGCTAAAAATGATGACCCTAAAATAGAAAATATTATTATACTTGTAAAATTTAAAAGTTCAAAGTTAACGAAAGGATACATTAAAGTGAAAGTGAGCATGCCTACTAGAAAGGCTCTTATTATTGAAGCCATAGAGTAAACAATAATTATCTCATTAATATTAAATGGTGGCATAAGTAGATCAACAATGTTACCTGCAACTTTAGATGATAAGAGAGAGGAAGAAGTGTTTGCAAAAGCGTTCTGCATCATTCCCATTATTATTAGTCCAGGAGCTAGAAAATCTATATAATTAAATGCGTAGTTAGTTCTTTCCTCTACAGCGACATTTATTACCAATAAAAATAATAATGATGTGAAGGCAGGAGCTACTATGGTTTGCTGATAAACTTTCAAAAATCTTTGTATTTCTTTACTGAATAATGTATATGATCCTATAAAATTCAATTTTCTTCCTTCATTATAAACTACTTTTTACCATTGTACCTGGGGTTACTTTCCATCCATTTAAAACTTCTTCTAACTTCAAGGCAGTTTTTCCTGACCTTTGTATAACAGTAGGTCTAATTGCATTATCCTTGCATGCTATTAAAAGTTTTTTATCTATTATAATTCCTGATTTCAAATCGTTATCATTAGTAAATTCCTTTTTAGCTTCTATAATTTTTATTAATTCACCATTAATAAAGCATTTAGCCCCCGGGTTTGGATTAAATGCCCTTATTTTTCCCAATATAGTTTCTGCGCTATCATTAAAATTTAAGTATGTTTCATTTTTTTTAATAATTCTAGTATATGAGGCTTCATTATGATTTTGTGATACTGGCTTTATAGATCCAGATACATATTTATCTATAACAGTGGATATATTTTGACCAGCTAAATTGGTAATTTTTTTAAGAAGACTTATAGTGTTATCATTATTAGTAATTTTAATAACTTTCTTACATAATACTTTACCTTCATCTATACCTTTATTCATAATCATGACAGAGTAACCAGTTTCTTTTTCATTGTTTAACAATGCATACTGAACTGGAGAAGCACCTCTCCATTTAGGTAAAAGCGAAGCATGTATATTAATACATCCCCACCTAGGAATATCTAATACTATCTGGGGTAAGATGACTCCATAAGAAAAAACTATAACTAAGTCTGGTTTTAAAGATTCTAGTTTCTCAACCTCACTCTTTGTCTTAAAATTGTTAGTCATACTGTAGGGCAATTTTTTTTTCTCTAAGAATCCTTGAAGTGGTGAAGGAATTATTTTTTTTCCTCTTCCAGCTGGTTGAGGAAACTTAGTATATGTGTGCACTACTTTATGTTTTGTTTCTAAAATTTTTTTTAGCAAATCTATCGTGTAGCTAGCTCCTCCAGCCATATAAATTAAACGCAGATTACTTCTCATTATTAGTCTTATCTTCCTTTTTGTTTTTTATATTTTTTTAACTTATTAATTATTCTATTACGTTTTAATTTGCTTATGTGATCAACAAATAATTTTCCATTCAAATGATCAATTTCATGTTGTAAGCATATGGCCTCTAAGCCATCAAAATTTTTTTCTTTCAGTTCACCGTATTCATTCTTATACTTTACTACTATTTTATTTGGCCTTGTTACATTAGCAAACTGGGTTGGTAGAGATAGACAACCTTCTTCATATTGCATCTTATCAGAAGAAAACTCAACTATTTCTGGATTTATAAACTTATAAGGTTTTGTATTTTTATTATTACTAGAACAGTCCATCACTATTAGTCTTTTTAAAACTCCAACTTGTGGTGCCGCCAAACCAATACCGTTACTTTTATACATTGTCTTTAGCATTTCTTCTAGTAACGTTTGCACGTTTTTATCTATATCTATAACTGGAACGCAGTTTTTTAATAGTCTAGGATCTGGAGCTATAATAATTTGTAAGTTACTCATTAGTTAATCTATCATATACTAGTGTTCTTTCATTTAATGCTTGCCCTAAAGTTGCTTCATCTAAATAGTCTAATTCTCCACCTGCAGGAACTCCTCTAGCTAATCTACTTATTTTTAAATTCAGTTTTTTTATATTATTCAATAAATAATGTGCTGTAGTTTGTCCTGATGTTGTTATGGAAGTAGCTAAAATGACTTCGTTGATCTCTTTATTATTAAGCTTTTTAAAGAGTTTTTCCATATTAAGTTTTTCTGGAGTTATTCCTTTCAGAGCATTTAATGTTCCACCTAAAACAAAATATATACCATTAAACAACCTACCTCTTTCTATAGCCCATAAATCTGCTACCTCCTCTACTATACATAAAATGCTTTTATCTCTATTATGACTAAGACAAATTTCGCATTTTTCATTTATGCAATAGTTTCCGCAATCCTCACAAATTTTTATATTACTGGCTACACTGTTTAGTGTAGTTGCTAATGGCATCATCAAAGTATTCTTATTTTTTATTAATTGTAATATTATTCTTCTAGCAGACCTTGGACCTATACCAGGAAGATTACTTAATAATTGTATTAAAAGGTCTATTTCAGTAGTCTTCATATTAAAGTTTTAAACCTGGCGGCATTGGCATGCCTCCAGTAACTGACTTCATTTCAGACTCAGAAAGATTATCAGCTTTTTTCTTTGCCTCAGCTATAGCAGCCATCAGTAAATCTTCTATCACCTCGATATCCTCTTTTAAACTAGGATCAATTTTAATTTTTTTAATTTCTGCTTTACCATTCATTGTTACTTTTACTAATCCTTCGCTAACTTGTCCTTCTACTTCAATTGTTTTTAATTTATTTTCTACTTCTTGCATTTTTTTTTGCATCATCTGTGCTTGTTGAAGAAGTGCTCCCATATTCTGCATTTTAACTCCTATATAATTATTTTTTTATTATTTTACTATCAGGAAATATATCTAAAATTTTTTTAATATCATTTCCTATTTCATTATTATCAATATTTAAATTTAAATCATTATCTTTTTTATTTTTTATAGAATAAACAAGCTCTTCAATAGTAGGAAGCTTAGAAGAGTAAGTCATTCTTATTATTAAAACCTCTAAAGCTTCTATACCTTGCGGAGCAATAATTATTTCCTCTTTTCCTTTTAATAACATTTGCCAGAATTGATTTAATAAAGAAATAGAACTTTTTTCTAAAATTGAATTAATCTGTTCTTTATCGTACTCTTCGAACAAACTTTCATTATTTTTTGTTGATAAATGAGTTAATAAAGAGTAAGTGAGATGTAGAAACTCGTTGATAATTATTTCCGCATTAGATCCAAGTGAATAAGAGTTTTTTAAAATTTTTAAAGCTTCTGATGTATCTCCTCTTAATATCTCTAAATACGTTTCTAATAGTAGCTTATTACCAGAGTAACCTATAGTACTGTTTACATCTTCTTCATCTATTTTGTCTTTTTCCGAAGAAATAATTGCTTGCTCTAGTATAGTAATGCTATCTCTTATAGAACCTTCAGAAAATCTTGCTACAGTCTTTAAAGCATCCTCAGTTACTTTTAAACTTTCTGATAAAACAATATTATTTAAATTTGACATAATTTTTTCTTTAGAAACTCTGTTAAGTTCGAACTTTTGACATCTTGATAAAATAGTTATTGGAATTTTATTTAGTTCTGTTGTACAAAATATAAATTTTACATATTCAGGAGGCTCTTCAACCGTTTTCAATAAAGCATTAAAGGCTGAATTAGAAAGCATATGAACTTCATCTATAATGAAAACTTTGTACCTTCCTTTAGTAGGTCTATACTTAATATAACTAATGATTTCTCTTATATCCTCAACACTAGTATGTGAGGCAGCATCAAGCTCTAATACTTCATCAAATCTATCTTGTATAATCTCTATACAGTTTCCACATTCATTACATGGATCAGCCACAGGCTTATTAGAACTAGAACAATTTAATCCCATTGCCATTATTCTTGCAATTGTAGTTTTACCAACACCCCTAATTCCTGTTAGTATGAAAGCATGAGCTAAATTATCACTTGCAAATGCATTACTAATAGTTCTAACAGCAAAGTCCTGCCCTATAACATCTTTCATTTTTTTTGGTCTATATTTTCTAGAGAGTACTATGTTTTTCATAAATATTATCCAGGAAGGATCCTTGACCTATACATCAATATTACAGCTGCTTCTTTTCAGACCTGACTGGGTTCATATCTAGTATATCCAAGAAACCTTCCAATTATAATTTTATCATGTTAAACCTTAATTTAATAGATACTATTAATCTAAAATGAATTATTTACACTTTTATTCTCTTGCAAATAGTAAAATTACTACTGACTTTAAATTTTTTAAAGCTAAAAAATTATTTAATATGGAGAACTCTAATTATAATCTAATATTTATTTGTGGTAATAAAGTTCTCTCAAAAAATAACGATCCTTTTTTCTTTAATACAAAAAAAATTCCAAATAAAATAATGAACTTTTCTTTATCTTACATTGGGAACATAAATAACAATTTATATATTCTCTGTACTATAAAAGAAGATCAAATTAAAAAAATTGATTACTTTAAAAACTGTAGTTTATTAAATATAAGAAATACCATATTTAGTTTAGAAAAAAAATATGCCAGCCTTCTCTCTGCAAGTTACTCGCTTGATAGATGGCACAGTAATAATAGGTTTTGTGGAAGTTGTGGATCTAAAACAGTGCATACTGAAAATGGTAATGCTCTTGTTTGTAGTAGTAAGAGTTGTAAAAAAAAAATATTCCCTTCACTTAACCCAACAATAATCGTAAATATTACCTGCCAAAATCATATATTATTAGCTAGGAATATAGGCTGGAAGAATCTTCTTTATTCTTGTTTAGCTGGTTTTTGTGAGCAAAATGAAAGTGCTGAAGAAGCAGTTCAAAGAGAAATTTATGAAGAAGTAGGGTTAGAGTTAATAAAAATAAATTATAAGTTTTCTCAATACTGGCCTTTTTCTAGTAATTTAATGCTTGGATTTCAAGCTGAAGTTCTGCCTAACAAAAAAAAACTTAACATTAATAAAAATGAACTACATACTGCAAAGTGGTTTACTTCAGATGAGATAATAAGTTTAGTAAATAAGAAAAAACTAATTTTGCCTAGGAAAGAGTCAATTGCCTACGCTTTAATATATCAGTGGATGAAGAAAAAGATTATGTAGTTTTTTCTCTGTATTCATCTGCAGGATAATAACCTAATATTTTTACTTCTTTTGAAAAAAAACCAAGCTCCTCAAATGCTAGTTTTACATTTTCATCATCAGGATGGCCTTGTATATCTACGAAAAACTGAGTAGCAGTAAATGCACCTTTTATCATATAACTTTCCAGTTTTAACATATTTATCTTATTACTTGCGAACCCACCCAAAGCTTTATATAAAGCAGAAGGCATATTCCTTATTTTAAATATAAAACTAGTGATATAAATAACTCCCTCTATTTTTTTTTCCTCTAATTTATCCTTCATTATAAAAAATCTAGTTGTATTATGATGAGCATCTTGAATATTTTTTTTTAAGATTTTAAGGTCATAAATCTCAGCTGCAAGAGAGGAAGCTATTGCCGCGGTATCTTTGTACCCTTTTTTAGATAGATCCTCTGCAGCACCTGCAGTATCAGTGCCTAATTTGGCTTTAATATTATTATTTTGTAGAAATTCTCTACATTGTGCCAAAGCATGAAAGTGACTAATAGCAAATTTTATTTTTTCTAGGCTTGTATCTTTTACACCTATTAATTGATGATCTATTTTAAAAAAAAACTCTCCAGTTATTACTAGTTTAGTTTGAGGTAGAAGATTATGTATATCTGCTACTCTTCCTGCCTGTGAATTTTCAACAGGGATAAAAGAAATATCTGTTTTTTTATTGTGAGTTTTTTCAAAAACTTCTTCGAAGGTCTCACATGCTACTGGAATAGATTTTGGAAAAGCCTTTATACATGCCAGATGAGAATATGCTCCAGGTCTTCCTTGATAAGCGATTTTAAAGTTCATAGTTTTTCCTTGGTGTTTAGGTTTTTATTTAATATTTTTAAATCCTTAGGTGTATCTATACTAATAGGAGAATTATTTACTAAGCCCACATAAATTTTTACTTCAGCCTCAAGTGCCCTAAGCTGTTCAAGCTTTTCATCACTCTCTAGCCTACTATTTTTCATAGTAATGTAATTTTTAAGAGTGTAGGGAGAATATGCATACACACCAATATGCTCATAGTGCTTAGAAGATCCATATGGAACTGGTAATCTAGAAAAATATATAGCTCTATAAATATTTTTTTTATAGTTTGCCATCACTACCTTAACAATATTAGTATCTTTTAATTTTTCCTTTTTAGTTATTAAACTGGCTAAAGTTGCCATTTCAAATTTTTTTTCTTTAGCTAAGTTATATAGTTTATTAAGATGTACATAATTAAAATATGGAATGTCTCCCTGTAAATTAATAATTAAATTATAGTCACCTCTATTATTTAATTTTCTGTAGGCTTCATAAACTCTATCAGTACCACTTTTTAAATTTTTTTTTGTAACTATGTAGTTAATTTTTTTTTTAATAAGTACTTTTTTTATCTCTTTATCACAGCATGCTACATAGACATCCCCAATTTTAGATTTTACAGCGCTCTCCCATACTCTTTCAATCATAGTCTTTCCATTAATATTAATTAAAGGCTTTCCGGGAAATCTGCTAGATGCCATTCTAACAGGAATAATAATTAAAGCTCTTATCATTTAAATATTAAACTTTACTTAGTAAAAAAAGAATTATAATAATATACTATAATAATTATTAAAATTAGAAATAAAAATAATGTCAGCTCATCAAAATAAAATTCTATGTGCTATCCTCACAGCAATCTTAGTATTACTTTTGTCATCTTTTATAGGCGACTTAGTCTATCACCCTCAATATAAAGTTGAGAAAGTATCATATATTATTGAAGAGGAAAAGATTGAAGAAGTCAATGCTTTAGATAATGTAGAAAGTTTAAAGGAAACAATTACTGAAGAAAAAATTAAGGAGTTGTTAGTGAATGCTAAAATTGAAGATGGTAAAAATTTTGTTACTAAAAACTGTATAGCATGTCATAGCTTTAATTTGCCAATTAAGAATAAAATTGGACCTTCCTTAGCTACCATTATGGAAAGAAAAATAGGAGATATGAAAGGATATAAATACTCTAAAGTTTTAGGTAATATTGAAGATAAATGGACCTACAAAAATTTATATTTATTTTTACAAAAACCTAAAACATGGGCTCCGGGTACTAAAATGTCATATAGAGGGATATCAAAACAAGTTGAATTAATCAATGTATTACAATATTTATCTCATATCTCGAAATTAAATGAAGGTTAAACCAGTAATTCTATCTGGTGGATCTGGTGTCCGTTTGTGGCCCATTTCAAGAAAAAATTTAGCAAAACAATTCGTAGATATTTTTCAAACAGATAGCTCCCTTTTTTTAGATACAATCAAAAGAGTTTCTCATAAGCCTTTCGGCCCTCCTTTAATTATTTCTAATATTTCGCAAAGATTTGAAATTTTAAAATTAGTAAAAAAATTTAAATTAAAAACAGATAAAATAATTTTAGAAACTATTCAAAAAAATACTGCGCCAGCATGCATTTTTGCTTCTTATTATAGTGCTCCTGATGAGATTTTATGTATTATGCCTTCAGATCATTATATTGGAAATACAAAAAAATTTTTAGATACAATTAATTATGCAATCGAACTAGCATCTAAAAATTATTTGGTAACTATAGGAGCCAAAGCTTCAGACCCAAATAGTAATTATGGTTATATTGTACCCTTAGAAGATAAAAAAAACGGGCAAGGATTTGAAATAAAAAAGTTTATTGAAAAGCCATTAAAGCGTGCTGCAGAAAAGCTTATCAAAAATAATGCTTTATGGAATACTGGAATCATTATAGTTAAAAACAATATTCTTAAAAATTTATTCAATAAATTTAGTAAAAATATTTTTGATAAATCTATTTTATCTTGTAAAAATGCTTTAAAAGAAAATGAGTTTTATATTTTAGATAAGTCACCTTTATTAAAAATAAAAGAGATTTCTATAGATTATGCAATCCTAGAAAAAAACTTTAAAAAGTTAGTAATACCTTACAATAGCAAATGGAGTGATTTAGGTACATATGACTCAATTTACAAGATAAAAAAAAATTACGGAGATATTTTATCTGTAGAGTCAAAAAATAATTTTTCTTACTCGGATAATAAACTATTAGTCACTGCGGGAGTTAAAAACTTAGTTATTGTTAATACAAAAAATGCTGTTTTGGTTGCAAATAAAAGTTCTTCAAAATATTTAAGATCAGTAATGAGAGAACTAATAAAAAGAAATAGACCAGAAGCTTACGATGATGCGGTAATTAGCAGACCTTGGGGCTTATTTGAAAATATTAAGCATGAGGATGGTTATAAAGTTAAGAAATTATTAATTCTACCTGGTGAGAAAATATCCTTACAAAAGCATCTAAAGAGGTCTGAGCATTGGGTAGTAATCAATGGTATTGCAACTATTACTAAAGGAAAAGAAAGATTTAAACTTAAAACCAATCAATCGACTTTTATTAAAAAAGGAGAAATACATAGAATAGAAAATAATACTAAAAATAATCTAGTTTTGATAGAAGTACAAACGGGTAGTTATTTGGAAGAGGATGATATTTATAGGTATGAAGATAAATATAATAGGAAAAAAAATAACTAATTATGATATTTAAATGGACCTACTTACCTCCATTATTAATATATCTATCTGCAGGAGTTTCTGGTATCACAGGAATAGTAGGTGTTTTTTTTCTTAAAGATTATTTAAATTTATCTGCATCCTTTATAGCATCTATAGGATTCTGGGCTGGACTTCCTTGGGCATTAAAAATGCCCGTGGGTTTTCTGGTTGATAAATTTTGGAATAGTAAAAATTATTTAGTGTACCTTGGTGCCTTAATAATTTTTATTAGTCTTTTTATCATGTACTTACTCATAGTAGATAGAAAAGCAATGGAGATTTATCTTTCAGCAGAAATTTGGTTTATTATCAGCGCTCTTTTAACACCTATAGGATATGTAATTCAAGATGTTGTTGCTGATGCAATGACAGTAGAGGCCGTTGAAAATAAAAATACTAAAAATAAAAATCGTAAATTTCTTAAAAAAGAACATACCTTATTACAACTATATGGCAGAGTAGCTATTATTTTAGGAACATTGCTTGTAGGATTACTAAATGTTTTAATGTTCTCTGATGCTAAAGAATTAGGTAAAAATCAAATAGCTGATATTTATGCTTCCATTTATTTTATTTCTTTATTTATTCCGCTATTATCAATATCTGGCGTACTACTTTCCTATGCTTTAAAAATAAATACTTTTTTGATAAAAAGAGCCTCTGACCAAGAAAAAAAATTGGAGTATAAAGTTTTCCTTATAAGCATTTTTTTTGTAATTGTAACTATATTTTTAGGAACAATAACTATGCCTTTTTCTCAGGAAATAGTCCTTTTTACATCATTACTATTGATTGGAATATTAATGAATTATTTAATTAAATCACTTAATCCAGGGCAAAGGAATTCTATAATAGGGACGGCAATAATTATCTTTATTTACAGAGCTATGCCAAGCCCTGGGGTAGGAAATGTATGGTTCGAAATTGATATTTTAAACTTTGATCAATCTTTTTTGTCTATTTTAACAGTAAATTCTACTTTTATTACGCTGATTTTTTTGCTTTTATTAAAAAACAAAATAGTTAATATATCTATACCAAAATTTTTTATTATACTTTCTATTATTTCATCATCCTTATATTTGCCAAATTTATTTCTATATTATAATTTACATCAATTTACTAGTAATTATACCAATGGTATTGTAGATGAAAGATTTATAGCTTTTATTAACACAGCAGTAGAGTCTCCAATTAATCAAATAGCGATGATACCTCTATTAGCATGGATAGCATATAACGCTCCCTTAAAGTATAAAGCTACTTACTTTGCGGTCTTTGCTTCCTTTACTAACCTAGCGTTGTCTACTAGAGAACTATTTACTAAATACTTAAATAAAATCTTTATAATAAAAAGAGAAGTAATTGATCAAAATACTAATGAAATATTAGTCCAGGCTGATTATTCAAAATTAGATGAAATATTAATTTCTGTAATTTTTATTACTCTAATTGTACCTATTTTAACTATATTGATAGTTCAAAAAACAAAAATTAAGTCAACGAGCTAAAAAAAAACCCTTCTTCTAATTAATAGAAGAAGGGTTTGAACTTTCTAATAAAGAAGAGATTAAAACTGTAATCTTATAGTTGCAGATACAGTTGTTTCATTGTAATCATCTCTATCCATTGTCTCTTGAATAGCTACAAGTCCTGTCAACCTTCCTCTTATATTTACGTTTACTCCAGCACCTATTGTATAAAAGGAGTCTGGATCAGATGCTACTTGATCAGCAAAGCCGTCTGTGCTTATCTCAGCTCTGTAAGCTGCAGCTGTTGTATCTTCATTAGAGTAAGCAAGATCTACGTAAGGAGTAACTGCTCCTGATCTTAGTGCTCTAGCTAAACTGACACCTATAGTAGTTGTTTCACTACTTGCATCAACAGCAGCTACTGCTTCATCAGCTGTTGTTAAAGTATCTGTAGCAATTGTATTTGCATCATTAGGTACTACATCTGTAAATGCTGCAGTGTCTAAATCAACGTTTCTAAACTCTAATCTTGGCATTATAGTAATATTACCTCTATTTAGGACAGCTGATGCAGAAAGATGATAATATTCAATATCTGCAGTAGTAGATCCAGTAATAGTAGTATTTTCAGTTCCTAAGTCAGTTCTAGTAGTATCTATATTCAAATCACCAGTACCAAAACCTGCAGAAACTTTAATTACGCCAGTATCTAATCCAACATACATACCATAAGTTTCACCGTCTGCTTCATACTTTCCTTTGTTAGCAGTAGTATCTATGTCGTAGTCTAATGAAGTAGCTGTAATACCAACTAAAATGTTACCAATTTTTTTGTCTATACCAATGGAAGCTGCATTTGAGTCTCCGTCATATGCATTACTATCCTTGTCAACTGTGACAAAGTTTTGATCGTTTTCGAAATCAGAAGAGGTATAGTTTGTCCAAATGCTTAAACCACCAAATACTCTATTCGCTGCCATGCCAATACCTTGACCATTAGCAGAATAAGACATATGTGCAGCAGTATCAGCATTTTGTGCCATAGCTGTTGCTATTCTTGAACTAACTGCTCCCACAATTGCATTTGCAGCACTTCTTGCGACATCACCTGAAACAATAGCCACTCCGTTAGTCCTAGCAGCACCTGAATATATACAGTCGGTACCCGCATACATTTGAATACCGTAACCACCACTACCTCCAAGACTTTCAGCTTTTTGAATGTAAGTGCCTCCATGTTGTGTTCCATAAGCTTCGTTTGTACAGCTTAAACCATATTCACTGGTAGCGAATACTTTAGATTGGAACAATAAGGTACAGAGAGACGCAGCTCCTAGCACCAATATTAATCTTAAAAATTTCATTTAAATCTCCTTATATATATATAACTGCCACTAAAGTAATTTAAAAAATAAAAATTAACAATCATTTTTTTTATTTAATTTTACTTAGTTGCAAAAATACAACATTAGTAATTCTCCACTAAATCCAATAGTTTCCTGGCTTCTTCAGAAGAAACTAAAAAAACTCTGTCTTGTGCTAACGGAAATCCTTGACCAGAAAAACCTCCTAAGTCTAATTCAATAAATTCCCTCTCATACCACCAACCATAAATTTTTTCATTCAAAATTCCAGTACTAATAGCTTTTTTAATATAAATTATGCTTTTTTCTAAATCTATACTACTTATTTTGTCTTTTTCCAAAATTTTATAAGCCTGTAATAGGTTACAATATGCCTCTATTCTTTGCCTTTTTCTTTTCATACATAAGTTAACTGCATCATCTATATTTTGCGTTTCCACCGCAAATGCTAAAAAAGGTAACAGAAAGTCATCTCTTTTAGGTAATTTAGAATCAGCTATTAAGGCTTTCTGATACCATTTTTCATAATTATTTTTTAAAAAATGGTTGGAAAATTTATCATCAATAGAAAGATTTTTTTTTGATCTTAAATAGCTTTTTGCCTGTACCCCAAGAGAAGTAGTGACTAAAGAAGGCAAAGCTTTATCAGAAAAAATTAGATTATCTGCTATACAATTTACCATATCTAGAACTTTATCTGAGTCAACTTCCCTCTTATCTGACTCAAGAAGATAATAGGAAGTATAATAATCTAAAAAAGGAATTAAATAATAGCCTCCTCTATTTTGATCATTATAAAAGTTACTACAAACCTTTCTATAATCAGTATTGTTGCTCACAAAGCCTAACAAATTCTGATATGATATTTTTTGATATACTTCTACTGACTTATAAGTTAAGGAAGCTCCATAAATTAGAAAAATTGAAAGAGATATATATACAGTCAATATAGTTTTTCTTAAAAAAACTTCATTGTTTGAAAAAAACTTAGTGAAATAACTATTAAAGTTTGGTTTTCTAATATTTTTAACCGTGAAACCGATTGCTAAAGCCATTAAAGGCAAAGTGGCAGCCCAGATAAACCAAAAACACGATAATTTAAAAAATAGAAGCCATGCTAACCTAGTAAAAATATTCTGGTTTTCAGTTAGTTTAAAAATAAAATATACATATAAAATAAATAAGATCCCACCAACCAAACCTAAAGAAACTAAATGCTCAAAAAATTCATTATGTGTATGAAAATGTAAGTTAAAACCTACTCTTAGTTGGTCAAATTGCCAAGAGGTCATATTAGATAATAGAACTTCTGGAATAGACCCCCAGCCACTTCCTAATAAAAATTGCTTTGGCGAACCCAAACTGTAAAGTGCTACTTCTGCAATTTTTCCTCTAACTACTAATGATCCTATAGCAGAATCTGCTATCTCTTTAGGTAATTTTTCATATCCTGGCCAAAATATTAAAGAAGATGCAACAATAAGAAAAGAAATTATTATGATATATAATGTGAGCATGTAATTAGAAAATAAAAAAAATTTTAGATTCTTTAAAAACTTTATTTTTTCTAGCTTTATTAACATGAAGTAAAAAGCTCCTCCTACCAAAGTAGATATCCAAACAACTTTGGCAGTATTGTTATCTATCAATAAGAAATATGCCCCCAAGAAAATATACGCAATAGAAATAATAATAAAATTTTTAGTTATAGTAGTAAGAATAATAAAAATAATTATTCCAAAAAAACATAAATAATCAGCAAAATAAAAAAAACTTACAGGTAAGCCCTTCCAAAAAGGGTTAATTGTAAAAAAACTTACAAATATTGTAACTACTAATAAAAAGCTAAAGACTAATACCCTTTCTTTTTTTGAGTAGTAGTATCCGGTAAAAGTTATTGATAATATAGCTAATCCAAAATACCAAAAAGCTCCTTGACCTATTTGAGGAGATCCCGATAAGGAAAAAGTTAGGTTAGAATTAAAAATACTTGCAATAACACTTACGAAGCCCAATAAGAATGGAATCAGGTTTACAGGGTTAAAAGTATTAATACTTATTTTTTTAAGAATTGAAATTTTAACTGCGTTGTATAAAAAAATACTGCTACAAAAAAGCTGCAAAAAAATAATTTGTGTATCAACTTGTTCGTACATTCCCCTTAGACTAAAAATGGGAAGTGAGCAAAAGACCAAACTAGTTGCTAAAATAGAAAATATTAAAATTATGTACTTATCTGCTCTAGAAAAATCCAAAGGAAATCCAATTATTTTTTAAATTGTTTAATTTCAAATTACATACTAACATATTATATGCCTATTAATGAAATAAAAACATGGGAGAATGATTTTGCCAAAAAAAGTAGCTCTTATTACAGGTATTACTGGACAAGATGGAGCATATCTTGCAGATTTATTATTAGAAAAAAAATATGAAGTTCATGGTATTAAAAGAAGGTCTTCTTCCTTTAATACAGGAAGAGTAGAACACATTTATGCAGATCCGCATGAAACGGCTAACTTCAGAATGCACTTTGGAGATCTGACAGATGCTTCAAACTTAATTAGAATAATTCAAAAAGTTCAGCCAGTAGAAATATATAATCTAGGAGCTCAAAGTCATGTAAAAGTTAGCTTTGAAACACCGGAATATACAGCTAACTCTGATGCTTTAGGTACTATTAGAATATTAGAAGCAATTAGAATACTAAATATGGAAAAAGATGTGAGGTTTTATCAAGCTTCTACTTCGGAAATGTTTGGAAAGTCGCCTCCTCCTCAAAATGAAAAAACTTTATTTCAACCTAGAAGTCCCTATGCTGCAGCTAAACTTTATTCATACTGGGTTACAAGAAATTATAGAGAAGCTTATAAATTATTTGCTTGTAATGGTATACTTTTTAATCATGAAAGTCCTTTGAGAGGAGAAACTTTTGTTACAAGAAAAATTACTAGAGCTATTGCTGATATTTACCATGGAAATAAAAATAAGTTCTGGATAGGTAACCTTGATGCAAAAAGAGATTGGGGCCATGCAAAAGACTATGTTGAGGGTATGTGGAGAATAATAAATTATAAAAAACCAGAAGATTTTGTTCTGGCCACGGGTAAAAGTTACTCAGTAAGAGAGTTTTGTCAAACTGCTTTTAAAGAAATTGGGATTAATATAGGTTGGAAAGGTAAAGGCTTAAAAGAAAAAGGCTACAATAAAAAAAATAATAAAGTTTTAATTGAAGTAGACAAAAGATATTTTAGACCTACTGAAGTAGACTACCTTAAAGGTGATGCAAGTAAAGCCAAAAAACTCCTAAAATGGACTCCAAAAATTAAATTTACTAATTTGGTTTCTGAAATGATACAAAGTGACATAAATAATTATTTAAAAAGGTAAAATGTCTAATAATTATATAACTAATTTATCAAAAAAGAAGATTTGGGTGGCTGGTCATAATGGAATGGTAGGAAGCTCTATTGTAAGAAAACTCGAAAAGGAGGGCTGTGATGTTATTAAGGTTGAAAAAAGCAGTATAAATCTGTTAGATCAAAAATCTACAGAATTATGGATTAAAAAAAATAATCCTGAAATAATAATATTAGCCGCAGCTAAAGTTGGAGGCATAAAATTTAATATGCTTAATAAAGCCGCATTTCTATACGAAAATTTAATGATTCAAAATAACGTTATATATTCTGCTTCTAAATTAAATGTAGAGAAACTAGTTTTTATAGGTTCTTCATGTATATATCCTAAAAATACCCCTCAACCTATAACAGAGGAGTCTTTGATGAAAGGCCCTTTAGAAGAAACAAATGAAGGTTATGCTTTGGCTAAAATTGCGGGACTAAAACTATGTAAATACCTCAATGAAGAATTGAATAAAAAGTTCATATCAGTCATGCCTAGCAATGTTTTTGGAATAAATGATAACTTTGATCCAAATAATAGTCATGTTTTGGGGGCATTATTAAGAAAAGTCCATGAAGCAAAAAAAAAAGAAAGAAACTTTATAGAAATTTGGGGGACAGGTAAACCAAGAAGAGAGTTTCTTTATGTTGATGATCTTGCAGATGCCATATACTTTTTACTTAAAGAATATAAAGACGCATCACCAATTAATGTGGGAACATCAAAAGATATAAGCATAAATGAGTTAGCTTTAAAAATTTCAAAAGTTCTAAAACATAAAATAGAGATAAGACATAATAATTCTATGCCAGATGGTACTTTATTAAAAAGGTTAGATACTTCAAAAATTAATAGTTTGGGTTGGCACCCCAAAATAAGCTTAGAAAAAGGTATAGAAAAAACTTATCTTTATTGCTTAAAAAACAATATCCTCAATTAAAAATGATATCTATAATAATACCAGTATATAATGAAGTTAAGAACCTTGAACCTCTTACTAAATTAATCCTAATATCATTAAAAAATTTTAGATATGAGGTAATTTTTATAAATGATGGAAGTGAAGACGGTTCTAAAAAGGTTTTAGAGAATATTGTTAAAGAAAATAAAAAGATTATTTCAATAAATTTTAAAAGAAATTTTGGACAAACTGCGGCAATTCAAGCTGGTTTTGATTACTCCTCTGGTGAAATAATTGTAGCATTAGACGGTGATTTACAAAATGATCCTAGAGACATACCTAAACTAATAAAAAAATTAAACCAAGGTTATGATGTAGTATCAGGTTGGAGAAAAGATAGAAAAGATAATAATATTCTTAGAGTATTGCCATCAAAAATTGCTAACTACATAATCTCTAAAATTTCTGGTGTTTATTTACATGACTATGGTTGTACGCTAAAGGCATACAAAAAAGATACAATTAAGGATATTAGATTATATGGAGAAATGCATAGATTTATTCCTATCTATGCTTGCTGGGCCGGTGGAAAGGTTACTGAAGTTATAGTTAGGCATAACAAAAGATACTCTGGAAAAAGCAAGTATGGTATTTCTAGAGTCCCTAAAGTTATATTAGATTTAATAGTAGTTAAATTTTTTGATAAATTAATTAGCAGGCCCATTCATTTATTTGGAAAGCTTGGCCTTTACCTAATATTTGCTGGAATTGGAACTACAAGTTATGCTTTTTGGTTAAAGTTTTTTAAAGGAGTTTCACTGATATTAACTCCTCTCCCTCTTATCTGCGTTTTCTTTTTTTTGTCTGGGCTTATATGCATTTTATTAGGTATTATAGCAGAAATACAATCAAGAATATATTTTCAAACTAAAAAATCATCTTCTTACCTTATAAAAGAAATTATTAAAAATAAATGAGTTAAATAATTATGTGTGGACTAGTTGGCTTCTACCCCTCAATAGAAAAAAATAGAAACTTAAGTTTTTTAGAAAAAATGTTAGCTCCCATAAAGCATAGAGGCCCTGATAAAAAAACTATATTTCAAAACAATAAAATTGCACTTGGCCACCATAGATTATCTATCATTGATTTACAGGGTGGGATGCAACCAAAAGTAGATAAAAATAACTTTTTAGTTTTTAATGGTGAAATCTACGGATATAAAAAAAATGCAGATTTTTTAAAGAAAAAGGGTATTTCTCTGGCTGATAACTCTGATACAGAAGTACTATTTAATTATATCAAATACTTTGGGATAGACTTTACATTATCCAAATTAGACGGAATGTATGCTTTTGTTTATTATAATGAAAAAATAAATAATTTATATCTTGTTAGGGATAAATCAGGAGAAAAACCTCTTTATTACTCACTTTGCAAAGACCATCTCATATTTTCATCCGAGATTAAAAGTATTCTATCTTGTCCTTTATATAATGGAGACTTAGATTTGCTATCAGTAAATTACTATTTGAACTTAGATTATATACCCTTAGACCAAACCCTGTTTAAAAATATCAAAAAGGTTTTACCTGGTCAAATGGTTGAATTTGATGGTGAAAATAAAAGTTTTGTGAAAAAAAAATTTTGGAGCCTAAACTACACTAATGCAAATGAAAAGAATATGGAAATATCTGTAAATAAATTAGACTCCCTATTAACTGAAAGCGTTCAAGAAAGACTGATTGCTGATGTTCCTGTTGGTCTATTTTTATCAGGAGGGATTGATTCTAGTCTCATTGCTTTTTACGCTAAAAAAATTTCATCCCAAATTAGCAGTTTCACTATAAAATTTAAGAATGACTCCTATGATGAGTCATCTTATTCTAAACAGATCGCTGACCATTTAAAAATAAAAAATTATTGCTATGAGTTTGAGGATAGGGAAATTATTGATGCATTATCCTGCATAGAAAAAAAATTGGATACGCCAATTAGCGATCCCTCATTATTGCCAACTTATATGATTTCAAAATTTGCTAAACAAAAAGTCAAAGTGGCTTTATCTGGAGACGGAGCCGATGAATTATTTAATGGCTATGCTCCATTTAAATATGTTTTTATTCTAAGGCTTCTATACTTATTGCCTAAAGTCTTAGGAGAAGCATCGTATAATATTTTAAAAAATGTTTATCAAAATGATAATTATATGAGTATTTTATTTCTGTTAAAAAGTATAAGTAAAGGGTTAGGGTATAAACCTAATCAACAAATTTTTAGGTGGATGTCATCATTTACAAATCAAGACATTAAAAACTTATTTAAAGCAGAACTGAACATGTTAACAAAAAATAATGGAGATATTTTTAAGTTTCTAAGTTTGAAATATGATGATAAAAATTTACAAGACCAAATTTCAAGAATGTTTTTTGACTTTTACCTGGCCAATAATATCCTTACTAAAGTAGACTTGTCATCAATGTATAATAGTCTTGAAGTACGTTCTCCGTTTTTATCATCGAAAATATTAGATTTTTCTTCAGATTTACACTTTAGTTTAAAATCAAAATTTAATACAAAAAAAATATTAAAAAAGTTGTGTGAAGGTAAAATTCCAAAGAATATTATAGAAAGAAAAAAACATGGTTTCGCAGTTCCATTAGCAAGTTTTTTAAGAACCAGTCTTAAGGAAAAAGTAAGTGGCTCTCTTCTTTCTACTTCAAGTCACATTTCTAGTTTTATAGACAATAAAAATACTACAAAAATTTTAGCTGATCATTATAAAGGGATAGACAATAGAAAACAGATATGGTCTCTATATATTTTAGAAAAAACCTTAAAAAACTGTTTGGGTTAATTATTATTTTTTGAAACAGATTACCAATAATCTACTTTTAACCTTAAAGTCTAATAGTGTAAAAATAAAATGCCTAAATAAACTTAGAAACTTTTTCACAGTAAAATCTTTTTTTATATCAACTATGCAGTTTTTGAATGAGGATAAAGATGCTAGTGGATCTATTATACTTATTATCTTATAACTTAAATTATTACTGTTTAAAAAAGCCTCAAAATTTTTTTTATTAAATATATTCACATGCCTGGGAGAATGATAACCGCTCCAGAAATTACCAAAAGTTTTTTTTGACTTCGAAGCTCCATCAGGAGTAATAATAATTAGACCTGACTTTTTATTAATTATACCTAATAATTTTTTAAATTCGTGTAAATTTTCAATATGCTCAATAAAGTTGTTTAATATAATAAAATTTGGGTTTATTTTTTTTATAAGCTTGAAGTCGTCATAGGATGTTTTATAAAATTTTAAGTTAAATTTTTTTTTTTCGTTATCTTGATTTATATCTATACCTATACACTTATAAAGTTTGTTCGTAGCAATTTTATTAAGCAAATACCCTTTGCCACATCCTATATCTAGAAATTTTAATTTTTTTTCCTTTTGTTTGAATTGTGTTTTAGATATATATTGAATTTTTTTCCATTCATAAAATGCATTTATTTTTTTAAGAAAATCATATAGAAATCCACCATAAGATGGAGCATAATTTATTTCATACAACTTTTTAATTGCTTCTTTGCTAATTTTGTTCCTGTAAATTAAAGAACAGTCATTGCAAGTTTTATATTCTACTGTCCTTTTATAGTTATATTCATAATCTCTTATGTGCAAACTAGAGGAACTCTTTTTACTTTTACATATCTGGCAAGCCATAGCCTAAATTTTTACTTTTTGAAACTTTTCGTAAAAAAACCTTTTCTTTAGTTTTATTTTTTTCATGTGTAATTTTAGGTATAGGTAAATCAAGCTTATATTTTCTTTTACTTAACATTCTTTTTTTCAAATTTTTGTTGTTTACGTAATCAATACCCTTAAAATCTACAAAGCCTAACTCCCATACTTTCAATCTTCTTTCTCTCATAGGCATATCTTCTTCCCAAACTTTAATAAACCACTTTTTCATAATTTTTTCAAAAAGAGGCTGTAAAAATGAAAATAGTTTTGGTGCTTTCAAATAATCGTATCGTGTTACTTTGCAGCTATGATCGTCTAATTCCCTGAATTTAAAGGTTTGTTTGCAATATACTAAATTTAATAAAGCATAATGATGAACATCCATTTGCTTACTATTGGTTAAAACTGCAAAATCCGTAGTCTTTAAGTAAAATGGTATAAAAGGAAGTTTTGCCCATCTCTCTGAAAAGCATACTTTGCTATCCTCATATAGTATGTTGACCTTTTTGTAATGTTCAAAGTGAGTTCCAACAATATGCTCATGGTCCCAATAATTCCATAGTAACAGTTTTTTAGGAAACTTTGTAATAGCACTAGATACTGATGTTAAATAAAAATCTTTCATTTAATTTATATAAACAAAAATATCATCTCTGACAACCTCAACTTTATATTTTCTTAGTTTAAGATTTTTATGAGTTAAGCAAACTCCTGTATCAACACAAAACTGTAAATTATGCCACAAGCATGTAAATACCTTCCTTTTATTAATGTCTTTAATTTCGTGATATCCAAGAGGCCCTCCAAAATGAGGACAAATATTAGAAATTGCTCTTAAATCTTTATTAATCTTATATATTAGAATATCATGGTCATCAACCCATCTCGAAAATTGGTTGTTTTTATCCAGGTCTTTTAAAGTACCTATTTTTTTTTTTAGCATAAATTGAATATTTTATTGTTATAATAAATGTATTATATTAATAATTTTTTACAATCATATCAATTAATGATTTATTTTTTAATACTTATATTAGCATTATCCATCAGGCTAATATTTACATTATTTTTTCCTGAAACTGGTGGTGACTTTGATGTCTACCAACTAGTAGCTAATAATATTATAAGAGGGTGTGGGGTATCTATGTCATCAATCGATACTCCTACCCACTTATGTGTTGCTCATTTTGGCGGAAACCAGGGGCCAGGATATCCTTTTTTTCTTTCAGCAGTTTGGCAGCTTAGTAATTTTTCTTTCCATTGGGTTAGAATCTTACAGGCCCTTATTATATCTATTTCCATAATACGACTTTGCTACAGTATTGATTTATTTTTCAAAAATAAAAATTTTTTAATATTTACTGGTATAGTTTTATCCTTATCTCCCTTTACGCTAGCTTGGTCGCGTTATTTACAAACAGAAAGTTTATCTTTAGCTATAATAATATTAATAGTTAGTGAATTACTGATATCTATCAAACTAAATAAAATTAAAATATTAAATATATCTTTACTTTTTCTAGTCTCTACTTGGATAAGGTTAGATAATATTTTTTTAATTATTCCTATAGCTGTGGCCATTTTAGTAATAGAAGATTTAAAAAATAGTTTTAAAAAATTTGCTATTTTAGGGCTTATTTTTTTAGTTCCCTGGGGAAGTTGGACTATAAGAAATATAACTTCGGGAGTAAATAATATCATCCCCACAGATATGATAATGCCTGGTGGAAGCAGGTCCCCCTCTGGCTATTTGGCTTGGGTAAAAACCTGGATTACTAATGAATACGAAAGGCCTTTAGTGTTATGGAATGTTAATAAAAAAATATATTCTACAATTGAAATTCCTTCATATGCCTACAAGAATGAGAAAGAAAAAGAAAAGATAGAATACCTTCTAAAAAAAATATCTGTTTTAGATGGACAAAGTTTTCCTAAGGATATAGATGATTCTTTTTTAGAAATTGCAGAATTAAAAAGAAAAATTTATTTAAAAGATTATTGGCTTATCAACCCCTTAAAAAGGAGTGTAAGATTGTGGCTCAACCCTTTTTCTAGCCTTGGTTGGCCAAGCGAAATGCCTGACCTTGGTTTATCAAAACAGGATAGACTTAATGCTTCATTAGGAAATTCAGAAATAATCCTATCAAAAATTAAAGCTTATCCATATCATGCTGCAGCTAAATTAACTGTTCTTTTATATAAAATATTAATTTACTTAGGCATAGTTTTTGTGCTTTGGAAATTAATTTATACGAGAGAAAAAAATATAAATATATTTTTACAAATAACTATCTCGTTTTTTTTAATTAAAACTATGTTTTCTGCCTTTAATGGAAATGTTGAGACTAGATATAGTGTCCCTGTATTAATATTTTTTGAAGTTTTAGTAATTTATACTATTCTTTTTTCTTTGAAAAATAAAAAGAAATCGCTCAAGTAAAGTTTTTAAAGCGATAGACTCTGCTATAATTAAAATAGAAATAATTGGAAAAATATACTTAGGAGAAAATACAGGACCTGTTAATATAAAAAAATATGTTATTAAACACAAGGATAGTAATAGTAAACCTTTATTTATATAATACATTTTAATTAGTCCAATAAATAAAAGAACAAAAAAGAATACAGAAGTTAAAAGCATTGCTATAAGACTATATTTATATTTCGAATATTTTTTATTTTCAAAAATTTTTTTTAGCCAAATAGTTATGTTTCTGTTGCTTTCATAAAAAGATGGATGCTTTAATGCTCTTATTCTTTTATCCAATAAAATAGGAGGGCTAAATAAATTTAAAAATGCGCCCTTCCCCCATGCTAGTGATAAATGTAAGATATCAGAACTACCAAGTATCTCGAAAGAAAGGGAGGATAACAACTTGCTAGAAGCAAAAGGTTCAATTTTTTTTTCTATCTCTTTATTAACTTTATTTAATTTTTTTTGATAATTGTTTAACTCCTGTTCATCATAAAAGTCTAAGACACCTGGCACTACCCAGTAAGCTAAATGGGATCCTGTTTGAGTAGTTAAGGAAAACGTTTGATAGTTTTTAAAATTGTTAGATATTCTGTCAAAGACAGGTAGTGTTGAAAAAATAAAGAATAATCCTATAGTTAAAAAGTATTTTATAGAAAATGGTTTTTTAACAATAAAAAATAAAATTATTACTGTTCCTGCTATTAAAGGAAAAGATGTAGCGCGTATAAATACTGAAATTCCTAAAAATACTGCAGAACAACAAATATTGAAAATATATTTTTTATTAATGAATTTTAAAAAAAATAAAATATATAAATTAAAAAAAAATAAAAATATTGTATCAGAAAGAATCTGAGAGCTTATTATTATTAATAAAGGAGAAATTGATGCTAATATTCCAGCGGTTAGAAATAGTCTTGGCTCCACTTCTTTAGCTATAAAAGCAATAAACAAACAATTAAAACAGTCAAAAAATATTTGAAATAATAAAGTATTAAGTAAATTTTTTCCAAAAAGATAAAAAGAGGTTTGAAAGAATAAAAATGATCCTGGCATTCTTTCTAATAATCTAACAGATTCTATTTCGCTATTAACCGTATATGCCTGAGCGAGGCTCCATTTCCAATAAAGGACTTCGTCTTCCACCAATAGCTCAGGGCTAATATGATCAAAAAAATATAGATTTAACAGTCTTACAGAAAGCGAAAAAAAAAGAATAAATATTGCACTATACATCTATATAGCTTTTATCTTAAAAAATGCAAAGATAACCATTTTTATCAACATAAATCCATGGGCAAATCTAGAAATTTGAGTTTCACCATATGATCTTGCTTTGTATCTAATGGGGATTTCGCACATTTTTAAGCATAATCTTGAGGCCCCAAAAATTAAAAAAAAATCGCCAAAAGGATCAAAATTTCCTAAATCTTTATTTTTATTTTTAATTCTTTTATAATTTTTTTTAGTAAGAACTTTGGTTCCACATAATGTGTCTGTATACCTTTGGGATAATATCCAACTAAATAGTATTGAAAATACTTTGTTTGCAATATAGTTTAAAAATCTCATAGCATCATCATCCATAGGGTAAATTAATCTTGTTCCATTAACATATTCTGCTTCACTCAAAACTATTTTATTCCAAAATTTAGGAAGCTCCTCTGGAGGCATTGTTAAATCAGCATCTAATATAAATAAAACCTCATTTGAAGATTTTTCGAAACCTAAGAAAACTGCCTCAGCTTTACCTTTTCCTTTTTGTTTAAAACTCTTTATTGAAAGATTTGATTTTTTTTTATTAAACTCCTCTTTTACTTTCTGTATTTTTTCCCATGTCCTATCTGTAGAGTTTCCCTCTATAAAAATTACTTCTATTTTTTTACAAAAATTTGGTAAACGTTCAATAGCTGCTAGTATATTGCCCTCTTCATTCTTACAAGGAATTATGATTGAAGCAGAGTTATATTTGTTTTTTTCTATATTATTAAGTGATCTAGCTACTACATATTGTCTTAAGCAGAAAAATGAAAAAAATGGTAAAGTCGCTACGTATCTATTTATTATTCTTCCTATTCCAAAAAGTCTAATAGGAAATAAGATTTTCTTTTCTAACCTAACTACATCAAAACTAGAAATTTTTAAAAAACTTTGAATATCCTGAGAATTCAAGAGTTGAGTATTAATCTCAGGCATTTTAAACTTCAGCAAGGTAGCTAAAGAAAAAATAGGCGACCATAATGGAGAATAATAAGAAATAATTAACCTTGTATCTTTATTACAAAATCTATGCAAAGATTCTAAAATAGTCTGAATATCTTCTAGATATCCAATTGTATCACTTAAAATAATGTAATCATATTTCTCTTTATCTGGTAAAATAATTTCTAATTCAGAAATATCTCCTTCTATAAACTTAATATCCTTGCTGTCTTTTCTTGCTTCTTTTATAATTTCTTTGCTTAGGTCTACTCCCACCCCATAGCTAGGTTTAAGGCTTTTTAATAAATTTCCTGTACCACATCCTAGTTCAAGTATTTTGCTGTCTGGGAGTATTAATTCTTTTAAATTCAAGCTATCTTCCTTGTGGAAAGCTGAACTTTTTTGCAACCATTTTTTTCTATTTTTTGCTATCCCATCGTAAAAAGATGAAATTTTTTTTGAAAAGCTATTTTTTTTACTTTTCAATTATAAACTCCACTTACTTATATATTTTGGAAGTTTTTTACTTGTCCATACATTTTTAATATCTATTAATAAACTAGGGTTTGCAAAAAGATTTATAATTTTTTTAAAAGGCATTTTTAAAAACTCTTTGTGTGCAACAGTAATTATTATGCACTGATATTCATTTTTTGGAAATACTAGTTTTATTCCGTAGTCTTTTAATGCTTGTTTCTTATCAGCAAGAGGATCATAAACATCAACATAATAACCTGTTTCTTTGAATAGCTTCTCTAGGTTTGCTGCTTTAGAGTTTCTAATATCCTTTACATTTTCCTTAAATGTTAACCCTAGGATTAAAATTCTAGATTTCTTCTTTATTTTTTTGGCTGCATTGTTAAAAATAAATCTTGGCATAAAGTCATTAATTTTTCTACCAGCTAATATAATTTCTGGATTATGCCCAGCTATTTTAGCAGCTTTAGCTAAATAAAATGGATCTACACCAATACAATGGCCACCAACTAAACCTGGCTTAAAATCTAAAAAATTCCATTTAGTTTTAGCTGCTTTCAAAACCTCATTAGAATTAATTTTTAAAGCCTTAGAAATCATTACAACTTCATTGATAAATGCTATGTTGATATCCCTTTGAGCATTTTCTATCGCTTTAGAAGTTTCAGCTACCTTAATACTTGACACTTGATAAACTCCTGCTTTGATGATTTTTTTGTAGATACCACTTATTCTATTTAGAGTTTTATTATCATCAGCAGCAACTATTTTTTTTATATTTGAAATCTTATATTTAGAATCTCCTGGATTAATTCTTTCGGGGCTGTAAGCCATATTAAAGTCTTCTTTGTATAATAATCCAGAAGATTTTTGAATAAGAGGTGCAAGAATCTCCTCAGTGACACCAGGATAAACAGTGCTTTCTACAACAATTATACTATTATTTTTTATAATTCCAGCAACTAATAAAGATGCGTTTTTAAGATTTCTCAAGTCAGGTTCATTTTTTTTATTTACAGGAGTTGGAACTGTAATTATAAAAACGTTAGAACTTTTACAGTCTAAATGATTATATGTAAATTTAATATTTCCTTTTTTGAATTGGCTTTTTTTAGTAATTTCGTTTGTAGAATCTTTACTATTTTTTAATTCTTTAATTCTTTTTTTATTAGTATCAAAGCCCGTTACATTATAAAAGTTTGAAAGCTCTAGAGCTAGTGGTAAACCAACATAGCCTAGACCTAATACCATTATATTAATTTCTCGATCTATTTGTTTTTTCATTGGAATTTTACTGAGTATAAGCTAAGAGGTATTTGGTAAAAATTTTTTTGTTTTCCATATCACTTTCAACAATTTTTCTACTATTTTTAGCATATTTCAATCTTAATTTTTTGTCATTGGCTAATTTTAAAATAGCATTTTTTACGGAAATTACATCTCCTGGTTTTACTGTAATTGCATTATAACTATTAATTGCAATTTCTCTACAACCCGCAACATCGGTTGCAATTATAGGTCTACCTATTGAAGCAGCTTCTAGCAAACTTAAAGGAAGTCCTTCTCTTTTACTTAACAATACTCCTATATGTGATTTATGCCATACAATTCTTACATCCTTAATATTTCCTAAATAATTTACTCCTTTTACTTTGAGCATTTTTTCAAAATTATTTTTTGAAATTGTAGTAGGGTTTTGTTTATCCAACGTCCCAGCTAGAATTAAAGATAGTTTTTCATTTTCTTTTCTGGCTAGTTTAAATCCTTCTATTAGCCAATGGACTCCTTTATCCTCTAATATTCTTCCTACATACCCAATAGTAATTTTATTCTCCTTAGGTTCAATTTTTTTTTTAAAATATTTTATATCTATTCCTGAGCCTCGTATTATTAAGCTTCGTTCTTTACTAAAAAAAAATTTTTGTAAAATAAAATTATAATCGTCTTCATTTTGTACTATTGTTGTAAAATTTTTTATTCTTGAAAAAATAATAAAAAAACCTTTAATTAGCCATCTTAATATTTTAGCTGAAAGACTCTTTCTAATAAAAATAAATCCTAAACCCGTAAAAGTTATGAATATTTTGACTCTTTTCAGTAATGTAGGCGTTAACAAACCTACTAAAGCTGGTCTCATAGAAATTAAATGTATAACATCTGGTTTGACTTTATTAACACATTTAAAAAAAGTAATTACTTCTACCATTAGATGAGATGTAGATAATGACTTTCTTTTTGCATTAATGTCGTAACATTGAATACCTTTAGCCAATATATGTTTAAATTTACCTGTATTTTTACAACAAACATGTACTTCATATCCTTTTTGTTTTAAAAATATAGCTAAACTTAACCTATGTGAAATGAAATACCAATCTTCAGTCACTAAAAATAATATTGATTTTTTTTTCATAAAAAAATTAATATACTACTAGATCAGGATCTATACTTCTCCATAAATACCAACTTGCTACGGTTCTCCAAGGTGACCATTTTAGAGCAAGATCTTCTGCTTCATCCTTACTAGGTATACTACCTCTAAAATAATTTGTTCCAATTGCTTTCATTAGACCTAAATCTTCACTAGAAAAAATATCTTTTCGATTTAAACAAAAAATTAAAAACATTTTAATACTCCAAGGTCCTATCCCCTTGAGAGTAATAAGCTCTGTATATATTTCTTTATCATTAAGATTAACCCAAAAATCAAATGAATTTTTATTAACCATATAATTTGATAAAATAATAAGATAATTTGTTTTTCTAAGTGACAATCCAAAGCTTTTTAAAAACTCTGGCTTTAAATCACAAAAACATTTTTCGTCTAATAAATTAAATTTTTTTGATAATCTGCCCCACACAGCATCCGCGGCCTGAACAGATATTTGTTGCCCAACAATACATTTAGATAAAGAGTAGAAAGGGTTTTTAAAAGTAGTTATTTTACCATTATTATATTTTTCTATTAAACTCTTCATTACTTTGTCTCTCTTAGACAAAATAATGCACGCTTCACTCCACCAAATTGGATAATTTTTTTCGAAGCTTTTTTTCATATAATTAGCTTACATAATTTTTTTTATTAAATACTATATATTTTTTATATAATTTCCTATATAACACTTATTTTTAGTGAGAGTAATATGTTTAAATTTAATGCACTTAATAAGAATTATAGAAATTTTGTAGTTCAGAGACCTTGGACTCTTTTACTGGTCAGTTTAATTTTTACAGTTATTTGTGGTTTAGGACTAAATGGTCTATCTCAGAATCCTGATAATAGAATATTTTTTTCAAAAGGTGATCCTAATTTAATAGCATTAGAAACATTGGAAAAAACTTACACAAAAAACGATAATCTATTTGTTATGGTAGCGCCTAAAAATGGTAATGTTTTTACGCCTAAAAATCTTGAAGTTATTAGGGACCTAACTAAACAGCTATGGCAAACTCCTGCATCTAGTAAAGTAGACTCTATAACTAACTTTCAGTGGACTAGAGGGAGTGGAGACGATGTTGTTATAAGCAACCTAGTGCCTGATGGTACTATTACCAAAGAAATTGCATTAAATACTAAAAATGTGGCTCTGAATGAACCTTTAATTTTAAATAGTTTAATTAGCTATGATTCTAAATTTACAGGTATAAATATTACTTTTATAAAACCAGATGACTCTGTGGAGGCGGGAAACAAAGTAGTAGAAATTATGTCGTTTATTAGGCCCATACAAAAAAGCTTAGAGGAGAAATATCCAAATATTAATTTTTACATTACTGGAGGGGTTCCTTTAACTATGGCTTTTACAGAAGTATCACTTAGTGATATGTCCACTTTAACACCGCTAATGCTAATAGTGATATTTTTAGTAGCAGGTTTATCTCTAAGGTCTGTACAAGGATCTATTATAACAGCATTCATAGTAATACTTTCAGTAATAGGAATGATGGGTGTGGCTGGATGGATGAAATTTATTCTTAATGCTGCAACATTTAACTCCTTTTTAATGTTATCAGCTTTAACTATTGCACATTGTGTTCATATTATGAGTACGCAAAAAATAAATATGCGTTTAGGAAAGAATAAAAAAGAAGCTGTTGATGAATCGCTGAGAGTAAACTTACAACCAGTATTTATGACTGCAATAACTACTGCAATAGGATTTTTAACTATGCACTTTTCAGAAGCCCCCCCTTTTAGAGAACTTGGGTACATGATGGCATTTGGAAACATAATATTATTTATACATGCTGTAATTACACTGCCAGCACTATTAGTTATTATGCCTGGTAAAGAAAAGAATATGGGGCAGTCAAAAGCTGAAAGCTTTATGGTGCAATTAAGTCAGTTTGTAATTAAAAATAGAAAAATGTTGCTTATTTTTAATGGTTTTTTAATTATATTTTTATCCTTGGGAATAACTAAAATTAGACTTGATGATACTTGGACAAAATATTTTGATAAAAGGTTTGAAATAAGAAGTCACTCTGATTTTGTTCAAAACAACCTTACAGGGCTAGATACTATAGAATATTCTATTCCATCAGGAGAACCAGATGGAATAAATGATCCAGAGTATTGGAAAAAATTAGAAAAGCTAGCTGATCGAATAAGACAAGAGCCTAATGTTAATCATGTTACCACTCTTTCTGATATTATAAAAAGGTTAAATAAGGCTATGAATGGAGATAACCCTGATTTCTATTCAATTCCAGAAACAAGAGAATTAGTTGCACAATATTTATTGTTATATGAACTTTCTGTCCCATTTGGTTTAGACCTCAATGATAGAATTAACGTAAATAAATCTTCTACCAGATTTACAGTTACTCTTCAAAATGCTTCTAATGATGACTTAAGAGAACTTGATCAAATAATACAAGACTATTTTGACAATGAGCTACCAGAATTAAAGAGTACAGGCACTGGATTGTCTATGATATTTTCACATTTTTCAAAAAGAAATATTGACTCTATGTTAGTGGGGACTACAGCAGCATTAATTTTAATATCGTTTTTGTTGATAATAGCATTAAAAAGCTTAAAGTTAGGTCTAATTAGTTTAATACCAAATCTCTTTCCTGCTGCTATGGGTTTTGGGCTTTGGGGTTATTTACAAGGTGAAGTAGGTGTGGCTTTATCAATAGTTGCTGCAATGACTTTGGGTATTGTTGTTGATGATACAGTACATTATTTAAGTAAATATTTAAGAGGAAGGCGTGAAAAGGGCCTAAGCCCAGAAGAAGCTACAACATATGCATTTAAAAATGTAGGTTTTGCTCTTTCAACTACTACTATTGCTTTAGTAGCAGGATTTGGAGTATTATCTTTTTCAGGATTTAAAATAAATTCAGACATGGCAATGCTAACAGCAATAACTATCGCTATTGCATTATTTGTAGATTTATTTTTTCTACCAACTTTATTAATTGCATTAGACAAAATGAAATTTAATTCTCGTAACAAAAAATTATTTAATATGAAAGTATAAGAGGTTTAACATGACATATTTTTTAAAACTTATATTTGTTTTACTAATTCTTAATAAGAATTTATTTGCTGAGGATCATGAAAAAGCTTTAAAAATAAGTACTGCTGCATATAAATACGACAAAGGATTTGGGGACTTTATATCCTCTTCAACAATGACCTTAAGGAATAAACAAGGAGAAGAGTCAGTAAGATATTTCAGAGGTAAAACATTAGAAGTTGCTGGTGATGGAGATAAAACTCTTTTTATTTTTGATAGTCCTAGAGATGTTAAAGGTACAGCAACTTTAACTTTTACTCATAAAAATGATCCTGACGATACGTGGTTATATTTACCAGCATTAAAAAGAGTTAAAAGAATTACTTCTGACAATAGATCAGGTTCCTTCGTAGGTTCTGAATTTGCATATGAAGATCTTGGTAGTCAAGAGCTTGAGAAATATAAAGATAGAAAATATTTAAATAAAGAGCCCTGCCCTAAAAAAGAAGCTTTATCTTGTCATGTTATAAGTAGGGTTCCTACTGAAAAAAGCTCAGGCTACAAATATCAAGTACTTTGGTTAGATGATACAATTGCTCATAAACTTTGGAAAGTTGATTATTACGATAGAAAAGGCTCTCATCTAAAAACATTATTTTTTGGAGACTATAAAATTTATAATGATAAACATTGGAGACCAGGGAAATATAAAATGATTAATCATCAAACTGGCAAATCTACTGACCTAAAAGTAGAAAATATAAAATTCAAGGTCGGTCTTTCCGAGAAAGATTTTAATCAAAAATCATTATCAAGAGTTAGATAAACTAATGAAGAAGTTTTTTTTTTTTTTTTCTTTTGCAATTATACATTAGTCTATAGTGCTGATCATTTTTATTGGGAACTAGATAGTGAAAAAACTATTGAGTCTCGGTACTTTCATAAGGATAGGTCATATCCCTCCCAAGAAAATACTTATGCTGTTCATATTAAGTCAGAGCTTTATATTGAGTCAGATAAAAATATTAGTCTTTTATTCGAACCTTATTATAGATATGACCATCATGATAAAGAGAGAAGTCTCTTTGATGTTTCTCAAGGCTATTTAATATATTTTAATGACTATGGTGAAGCTAAAATTGGTAAAGATAAAGTTTTCTGGGGAGTTACAGAATTAAAAAATTTAGTTGACATAATAAATAGCTTCGATAAAGCATCAGGAGAAGAAAAATCTAAGTTAGGCCAGTCCCTTATTTCCTACTCTTATTTAAATGATAAAATTGGATATATAGATGTAATTTATATGCCCAGATTTCATAAGCCAACACAAGTAGGAAAAAAAGGGAGACTAAGATTAAATCTACCTACTCAAAATTATAATACGTCTTATGTAGGTGGTGCAGGTAAAAAAGTTCCTAGCTGGGCAATTAAATGGCAAAACAACTATGGAGACTCAGATGTTTCTTTTCAGTTATTTAGAGGAACTTCTAGAGATGCTTCAACTCTACCTATTGTAGAGGGTACAGAATTAAAGTATTTTGCTAGCTTTGAAAGAATAACTCAATTAGGATTTTTTTTTCAAAAGGTTCATGGCCCATTAATTTTTAAGTTTGAAGGAATTAAAAGAAATGGTCAAAAGAACTCTAAATATGAAAGAGAAAACTACCAATCATATATTACAGGTTTAGAGTATGTTTTTACTAGAGTTTTTAATAAAGTTTGGGACTTAAATTTTTTTACAGAGTATAGCAATGATGATAGAGGAAGTTACTCAACAGATATTTTTCAAAATGATCTTTTTATAGGATCAAGAATAAATCTTAATGACGTAGAAGGTACAGAAATAACCCAAGCCTTAACAATTGACCTCGATGGGAATGGTAATACAGGTAGTATTGAAATAAGTACTCGTTTGAAAGATTCCCTGAGAATATCTGGAGACTACAATTTCTATTGGTCTTCAAATAACACTGACATTATGTATAGTTTTAGAAGAGATAATTATTTAGGATTTAAAATTACAAACTATTTTTGATAACCTGTTGCAGGACTTTAAAAGTCCTTTATACTATTATAATAATTAATATTTGAATTTTTCAAAAAACTAAAGTATAATTTTAGAACATAAAAAGAACATCATGGGTACAGATAATAGAACAAAAGCATTAGAAAGTGCATTAGGCATAATAGAAAGAGAGTATGGTACAGGATCAATAATGCGCCTGGGAGATAACAAGGCTATAGATATAGAAGAAATATCTACTGGTTCTTTAGGCTTGGATATAGCGCTTGGAATAGGTGGTCTTCCTAAAGGTAGAATTGTAGAAATTTATGGTCCTGAAAGCTCTGGAAAAACTACCTTAGCACTACAAGTAGTAGCTAGTGCTCAAGAAAAAGATGGTATTTGTGCATTTATTGATGCTGAACATGCTTTGGATCCTGTTTATGCTAAAAACCTTGGAGTAGATGTGGATAAGCTCTTAGTATCTCAACCTGATGCAGGCGAACAAGCTCTTGAAATTGCAGACACTCTTGTTAAGTCGGGAGCTGTAGATGTTTTAGTTATAGATAGTGTTGCAGCGTTAGTACCAAAAGCTGAATTGGAAGGTGATATGGGTGATACTCATGTTGGTTTGCAAGCTAGATTAATGAGTCAAGCTCTTAGAAAGCTAACCTCATCTATAGCCAAAACAAATGCAATGGTTATTTTTATCAATCAAATAAGAATGAAGATTGGAATTATGTTTGGTAGTCCAGAAACTACTACTGGAGGAAATGCCCTTAAATTTTATGCCTCTGTACGGCTTGATATTAGGAGAATTGGACAAATAAAAGATAAAGATCAAATTATTGGTAATCAAACACGCGTAAAGGTAGTTAAAAATAAGGTGGCCCCTCCGTTTAAAGTAGTAGAATTTGATATTTTATATGGAGAAGGAATTTCAAAAGAAGGAGAAATAATTGATTTAGGGGTTTTATCAGGAATAGTTGAAAAATCAGGTTCATGGTATAGCTATAATGGTGAAAGAATTGGCCAGGGTAGAGAAAATGCAAAAAAATACTTACTAGAGAATCAAAATGCTTCTAAAGAAATAGAAGATTTAATCAGAGGAAAAAATAAAACAGTAGAAGATGAAAAGATTGCTCTAGAAAATTAAGTCATATAAACTAGTTTAATGTCAAAAATATCATTAATAGATATAAGAAAAGAATTTTTAAATTTTTTTTATTCTAAAGGTCATGATATACTCCCCTCTTCACCACTAGTTCCAGAAGATGATGACTCCCTCCTTTTTACCAATGCAGGTATGGTTCAATTTAAGAATATTTTTACAGGGTTAGAAAATGCTCCTGCTAAAAATAAAGTAACAACAGCCCAAAAATGTGTCAGAGCAGGAGGAAAGCATAATGATTTAGAAAATGTAGGTCTTACTAAAAGACACCATACTTTTTTTGAAATGCTAGGTAACTTTTCTTTTGGAGATTATTTTAAAGATCAGGCTATTGAATTGGCATGGAATTTAATTACTAAAAACTTCGCTATACCTCCTGAAAAGTTGGTCATAACTATTTATCATGACGATGAAGAGGCGTATTCAATATGGAAAAAAGTCACTTCCTTGCATGATTCAAAGATTATCAGAATATCTACCTCAGATAACTTTTGGGAAATGGGTAACTCTGGTCCATGTGGCCCTTGTTCTGAAATTTTTTATGATCATGGTGATAAATATTTGGGTGGTCTTCCTGGAAGTGAAGATGAAGGAGATAGATTTGTTGAAATATGGAACCTAGTTTTCATGCAGTTCAACAAATTTACGGATGGACAAAAGGAGTTATTACCTAGGCCCTCTATTGATACAGGGATGGGTATAGAAAGAATAGCTGCTATTCTTCAAGGTAAATCAGATAATTATGATATAGATTTATTTAGATATTTAATAGAAGTTACAAAAGATACCTTTAAAATACTAGAAAATAATAAAACCGCTATACCTCTTAGAATTATTAGTGATCACTTAAGGGCTTCTTGTTTTTTATTATCAGATGGAGTAATTCCATCTAATGAAGGAAGAGGATATGTTCTTAGACGTATTTTAAGGAGAGCTATAAGACAAATTTATACTTTAAACATTAAAGAGCCATGTTTTTATAAATTAGTACCTGCTCTAGTTGATCAAATGGGCAGTCACTACACTGAATTATATAGCTACAAAGATTTAATTACTCAGTCTATACATAATGAAGAAATTAAGTTTTTAGAAACACTAGAAAAAGGCTTAAGAATTTTAGAAGAAGAAAATATAGCTAGTAAAGAAAACAGATTATTTTCTGGCAAGGTAGCCTTTAAATTATACGATACTTATGGTTTTCCTATTGATTTAACTGAAGATGTTCTAAAGGAAAACAACAAAAAAGTTAATTTTAAAGAGTTTGAGGAAGCAATGTTAAAACAAAAAACATTGTCTAAAAAAACGTGGAAAGGTAGTTTTAATAATAATAACCAAGATATTTGGAAGAAAATAGCAAACGATCTTCCTAAAACAAAGTTTACAGGATATGAGAAACTATTTTCACAAGAAACCGTAAAGAGAATTATATTTAATGGTAATACTGTAGCTGAGATAAATAAAGTTAATGGGCGCTGTTCTTTAGTTTTTAATACTACCCCCTTTTATGCTGAAGCTGGAGGTCAAGTCGGTGATACTGGCATAATTAGCAATAAGAATTTTACTTTCAAGGTCGAGGATACTCAGTTAACACAAAAAGTAATATATGAACATAGGGGTACACTAATTAAGGGAAAAATAAATATAGGGGATCTTGCTGAGATGCAAGTCGACCTAAACAAGAGAAAAAAAACTGCTGCAAATCATTCAGCTACACATCTTCTACATAGTGCTCTGAGAAAAAAACTAGGAAATCATGTTTCTCAAAAAGGCTCTTTGGTTTCAGATGAGAAAATTAGATTTGACATATCTCATGACAATAAAATAGACCAAGACATACTTTTGCAAATAGAAAAAGATATAAATGAGCAAATTTTACTATGTAGTCCAGTTAGATATTCAATTTTAAAAAAAGAAGTTGCAGTCAAAAAGGGTGCTATGGCAATATTTGGCGAAAAATACGAAGATAATGTGAGAGTGATAGAAATGGGAGAAACCAAGGATAATACTTTTTTACCCTATTCCATAGAACTATGTGGAGGTATCCATGTAAAAAATACTGGGGAAATAGGATTGTTTAAACTCTTATCAGAGGGTAGTCTAGCTTCTGGTATAAGAAGACTTGAAGCCGTTACTGGCATAAATGCTTTAAAGATTACACAAAAAAATCAAATTAATCTTCAACTTCTAGCTCAAGCATTAAAAACAGGACCCTATTCAGTACTAGATAAGGTCTATAATTTAATAAAAGATAAGAAAGATTTAGAAAAAAAACTAAAACATTTGAACACTAAAGTAACAGATACTGCTCAAAATAACTTACAAAAAGTAATTTATAAAGACTACACTATTATTCATACTATATTTAGAGATAAAGATTCAAAGAGTTTAAAAGCTAAGTCAGATCCATTACTTCAAAAACAAAATAAGACTATTGTAATCTTTATTTCTAAGACAGAACACAAAGTAACATCAGTTATTGGAGTAACAGAAGACATATTAGGTTTTATAAATGCAGTTGATTTAATAAGATTTATTTCACCAATTTTGGGAGGAAAGGGAGGAGGGGGAAAGCCTCATTTAGCACAAGGAGGTGGTACCTTGCCACTTAAATCGGAAGACGCTATTGACAAAATATTAACCTATATTAAAAAGAAACTCTAAGACTAAAATTATAGTGAACTTAAATAAAGTAATTACAGGTGAGCAACTAAGTATATGAACAACGTTCATTTATGGCCTTATAGTAGGTAATAACTAATTAAAAATTTTCTATAATAGGAGCAGTGTTCATATATTGCATTACTTGAAGTAGCACTAAGCTTTTCTATTATTTTGTTATTTCTTTATCTTATAATTTTCTTTAACCAGATCTACTTAAAGTAAGGATAATAATTAGTATTTAGATATTTTGAATTTATCCACAAGAAGAAGGTGGCGTCCTCGGCAAGATTCGAACTTGCGACCCTCTGCTTAGAAGGCAGATGCTCTATCCAGCTGAGCTACGAGGACTATTATTGTGGTATATAACTTGATTAAATTATAATAAATTTAAAAAGAATCTCAAGGTAAGATTTAAGTATAAAAAACTACTAGATAAAATGAAATATTAGTTGGTGGTCAAGTACTGTGTAACTACTAATGTTTTAATTTCAGCATATTTTCTATGAGATAAACTATAGTTTTATCAGGTGTCTCTTTTATACTATTTTTATAAATTGATAAATGCTGATCTGTTAATAAAGGCTTGATTTTAGGTATATAAATAACTTTATTCGATATTTGTCTATTAAGTTCCTTGCAAATAGTTTCACCTAATTTTTTAATTATTACGTATTCTGATTTTTGCATGCTTTTATTTCTTACATATATGCTAGAAGGATATAAAACTTTTATTTTTTTTTCTTTTCCTAAGCTATTATAAATATTTAAAAAGCATTCTATGTAAATATTATAGAATAGACTGAGTTTTTCTGTATTTACAGTCTTACTATTTTCTACAGTTCCTATTTTAGTAGTAGCCATATAATATAATTGGTCAGGTGTATAATTGCTTAAGAAATTAAAATTGTTTTTTAATACATCAAGCTTGATAAAAGTTACTTTTTTTTTTCCAAATTCTTTTAATTCTTTAACTAACCTAGAGGCCTCTATTTTACTTTTGTTATAGGTAAACATTACATCTGCACCCTGCAAGGCCAAAATTCTAACAAGGTATGCTCCTAACCCCCTAGAGCCACCTATAATTAAAACTTGTTTGTTTCTAAAAGATTGTCTCTTATCAAAACTAATTTTCTTTAAAAAGTCTTTTATATCTAACAAAGGTTTGACCTTAATTGGCTTTGGAGTTTCTACTGCCTCTATTGACCCATTTATAATTCCACTTAATTTAATATTTAAAAAGTTGAATCGTTCATCGTATTTCTTTATAACAAAATTAAGCTTGTCAAAGTTAAGATTTAGCTGACCTCTAAGTGATACAAACGTGGAGAACTTTCCAGGATATATCATTCCAACTATTTTTGATGTTTTTAAAAGGCTTCCCAAAACATTATGATTAAGTTTAGCATATAAATTCTTGAAAACTACCTTTGCCAACGTTTTATTAAAATTTACGTCTGATTTATGTTCTAGTTTAAGAATTTTATTATTAAACTTATTAGGGCTTACTTTTGCAAAATAGGTATTTTTAATTATATTATTTTCGTACTTATTTTTTTTAATTATGATGGTAAAAGAAGATTTTAAAGTATGATTATCAAAAACTTTAAACTGATAGATATTATTAGCTTTTTTTAATATCTCTAAATAAACTAATTTGTGTAAGAAGATAGGTTCCTTGAAGTCAATTCTAATATCTATAATTCCAAAAGGCTTTTCTTTTTCGCAAAATATATTTAACGACCATAGTATAACATTCATTCCATGTATAATTCTTGATCCATGAATGCTTCTGGAAGCAAAATCATTGCTTAAATGAATGGGATTAAAATCTCCAGAGATCCTTGAGAATATTTCTGCATCTTTAAAAGTAAACTTTTTATTCCACAATTTTTTATTATTAATCAAATTATTTCGCTTATTGTAAAAACCATCTAGCTATTTGGTCGGTATTAAGTTCTGCTCCTCTGGGACTTAGGTGGCTAAAATCATTAAAATATTTCTCATCTATATAATATACTTCATTATCTATTATTTCTTTATAGATATCAGTATATTTTTCATATTTATAATTACATTTTATTAATGGAGCTAAGTAAACTTTTAGTTCTATATTTTTAAATTTGTTTTTAAACCTGTCAATATCTTCTTTTATATTATTTACTAAGTACTCAACCTTAAAATCATTACATAAATTACTTCTGGCTGATAACTTAGAGTCAATGAAACCTTTTTTTTCATATAGTTTATTCTTTAGATTATTTGAAAATGCTGTTTGTTTTTCTTTACCAGTTAACATAAACCTTAAAGAGGCTCTAATTGCTCTGTTTGTAATTAATACTAAAGAAAAAGGATGTTTTATTATATACATAATTTTTTCTCTGGGTTCTGCATACCTATATATAAGTATGGACTTTTCATAAGTAACCTGTTGCCAGCTGTTAGGTGATAATAATGAAAAGTACAGTATAACTGTTTTTGGTAGTTTATTGTTTTTAAGATAACTATTTAATAAAATTTCATAAGATTTAAGCCCGTTATGTGCATATAGTGCAAGATTTATAGTTTCATACTGTATTAAATTTTGCATTTTATTAGGCATCACTCCATTTAAGGCCGAAGAGTCACCTATAATTATAACCTGACTTTCATTATTCTCAATATGCATTCTGTCATTAAGTAAAATATCATATTCATAAAAAGATATTTTTTCAAAGTTATGTATAAAAAAAAGAGTTACCAAAGAAATAATAAGAATAGAGAATATAAAAGTTGCTAATTTAATAAAAATTAATTTTCTAAAGTACATTATTTAAAATCTAAAATAAATGTATTCTTTTATATTTATAAGCTGACTTAGATTTACATAAAATAAGCTAATCATAATGCAAAGCAATATAATTTTTTTATAGTTTTTTCTTATAGTATAATCATAAGAAGCTATTTCCTTTTTATAAAGGTTCATTCTCGGTGCAAGTGAGAAAATTAACTCTTGCGAATTAGGAGTAATATTAACTATAAATAATGCACCTATTAGTAAAGAGGTAAAATATAAATTTTTCTCATAATTAATTATTATAGAATTTGAAATTATTAATATATCATTAAAGTTTAATAAAAAGTTAGACAAAATATTGATAGCGCTACTAAAATTTTCAGCTCTAAAAAAAATAAAACTTAAAGTAACACAAAAAAAGGTAAAAGTACGTGAAAAAATTTTATATAAGAGACTTTTATCTAAATATTTCAAGCCTAAGGATTTTTTTATACTAATCCAAAAATAATTAACTGATAGAAATCCCCCATGAAGAAACCCCCAAAATATAAAATTCCAGCCTGCCCCATGCCATACCCCAGATACAAAAAAGGTTATGCCTAATGAGAAGTATAGTACTATATTTGAATTTGAATTAATAAACCTAAATTTTGACGAGTTAAACTTTCTTGATAAAGATAGGTTTAAAGCTAGAAAAATAAATTCAGTTAGAAATTTTGTAAGTGTTATATGCCACCTTCTCCAGAAATCAATAATATTATTAGCCTTATATGGAGAATTAAAGTTTAAAGGTAAATTAATATTAAACATTTTAGCCAAACCCATGGCCATATCACAGTATCCTGAAAAGTCAAAGTAAAGCTGAAGTGAGTAGGCTATGCTAGAAAGAATACAATCTAAAGAGCTTATATAGTTTCCTTCACTACTAAATAAAAATATAGTATCTACATAAGGAGCTAAATTATCAGCTAATAATACCTTCTTACTAAGACCTAATACGAATAACCCAAAACCTAAAAAGAAATTTGCATACCTAAATTTATTAGATTTTTTTTTAAAGAATTGTGGAACTATTTTATTATATCTGACGATAGGGCCTGCTATCAATTGAGGAAAAAAAATAATAAAAATGAAAAATTTAAAAAAACTAAGATTGCCAACTTTATTTTTTAAGGCATCAGAAAGAAAGGCTATTTGTTGAAACGTAAAAAAAGATATTGCCAGTGGTAATAGAATATTCTGGTTAGAAAAATTTGTAGAGAAAAAATAATTAATATTATCTATAAAAAAGTTAGTATATTTATAGTAACACAGTATTATCAAATTAATAAAAACTCCAAAATAAAATATTTTTTTTTTTTTCGGTATAGTTTCCAATAAAATTTTTCTTGCTAAAAAGTAATTAAAAAAAATAGTGAAAAGAATTAAATATAAATATAAAAAATTACTATATCCATAGAAAACTAAGGAGAAAAAAATTAATATAAAAATGCTAATTCTATTAAATATAAAGTAAGTGAATAAGGCTAAAGGTAGAAAAAGAAATATAAATTCATAAGAATTAAACAGCAATGTTTTTACCTCATAAGTTATCTAATGTTAAATTGATATATTTTTACTTCACTTTAAAAATATACATATAAAATTTAAACATATTATAATATTATAATATTATATAAATTTAAAATAATTAAAATGAGCATAGTAAAAAATAAATTAGAAAAAATTTTTAAAGATGTTTTTGATGACCAGAAGATTAAATTAAAAAATACTATTAACTCTTCTGATATTGAAAATTGGGATAGTCTAAATCATGTAAAATTGATATTAGCTTGTGAGGATGAGTTTAAAATTAAATTTGATATTCAAGAAGTTGGAGATTTAAATGAGGTGAAGGATCTAATCCATCTAATTGAGTGTAAAACCTCTAAATAGGAATAATCTTCTTAATATGCTAAATAACATTTTTACAAATTTAGATTGGTTAAAGAGGCCTGATACTTCCTATAATAATATTATAAAAACCATTGAGGAAAATCGTTTTAATATAAAAGGATTAGAAAAGATTAATTCCTACTTTATAAATTATAGGGACAGTGAATTAATAAATAGGCAAATATACAAAATAGAAGATAAAATAATTAATTCAGGAGATTTTAGTGTATTTAATTTAGGGATAGTATCAAATATTAATCTAGATTTAGTTATTCCTAGCCTTAGAACCTATGCCCTAAAAAATAATATTTACCTAAGATGCTTTGTGGCTCCATTTGGTCAAACAATAAATTTTATAAAAAAGAAAAATACAGTCTTCACTGAAAATAAACTTGACTCCGTATTAGTAGCAATAGACTTTACTTGTGTAAACTACACCAAAGAAAACCAAGCTGCAACTAGGACTTTGGATTATATAAAGGAAATAATCTACACTATTAATAATGATTTTAAAGCTCCTTGCATAGTACAGAATATGATAAATACACCTGAGAATATTTATGGAAATTTAGATTTCCTCATGGAGGACTCTCATAGATTTATAACAGATGAGATAAATAACTTTTTAAAAAAAGAAATTAAAAAAAATGATCATAATATTATATTTGATGTAGAAAAACTTTCATCCTTAATAGGAATAGATACATGGATTGATTATTCACTTTATAACTTAGCAAAAGCACCCTTATCTAAAACAGCAATACCCTGTTATGCTAATGCTCTTTCAAATATTTTAGGCAGTTTAAAGGGTAAAGCAAAAAGATTGCTTATTTTAGACTTAGATAATACCCTGTGGGGAGGTATATTAGGAGATTTGGGAGTTGAAAATTTAGAGTTAGGTAACTCAAGTCCAATAGGTGAAGCACATTTAAATCTTCAAAAATATATATTAAGGCTTAGAAATAGAGGTATTTTACTGGCAGTAGCCTCAAAAAATAATATTAGTATTGCACTTAATGCTATAAATAAACATCCAGAAATGCTAATTAGAGAGGATCATTTGTCTGCTTATGAAATAAATTGGAATGATAAAGCGCAAAATATAATTAATATATGTAATAAAGTAAAACTAGGAACTCAATCAGCAGTATTTTTAGATGATAACCCTTTTGAAAGAGATTTAGTTAGAAGTTTTTTACCATCTGTATCAGTGCCAGAGCTTCCTAATGATCCTAGTTATTTTGTGAAATATTTAAGTTCAGCAAATTACTTTGAAACAACTTTTTTTTCAGATGATGATAAGATAAGAACTAGTTTTTATCTGGCAGAAAAAAAGAGATTAAACTTAAAAAAACATCACAGTGATGTTAATAATTATTTAAATACATTAAATATGAAAGCAAAAGTACACTCTTTTAGGAAATCAGATCTAAAAAGAATAGAGCAGTTAATAAATAAATCTAATCAGTTCAATCTAACTACTAAAAGGTACTCTTATTCTGAAATTTCTCAAATTAGTAAAAATATAAATTATTTTACTTTGCAGTTTAGGTTATCGGATATTTATGGAGAAAATGGTATCATAGGAATTATAATATTAAATATAAATAAAAGTAATCTTATAATAGATACATGGATTCAAAGTTGTAGGGTTTTAGAAAGGAAAGTAGAAAATTTAATTTTAGATAGTATTATAAAAATTGCTAAAAATAAAAAAATTAAATTTATTCTCGGTGAATATATAGAAACCGCTAAGAATGGTATTGTAAAAGATCATTATAAAAACCTTGGCTTTTCCAAAAAAACAGGTTCGCCTAAGCTTCAAAGCTGGAAACTAAATGTCGAAGACTACAAAAAGCAAAACATTCCCATTAAAAGAATTTAGTTTATAAGTTTTTTACTTTCAAAAAATACTTACTAGCCCTCTAAAAAAAATTATAATCTTTATATAATAAATCTTTTTGTAGTTTATTTACATTATGGTATATTTTTGACTTATGCTAAAATTATTCTTTCTTGCTTTTATAGGCTGTTTATTACTTTCTGGTTGTACTAAAAATGGTATTCCATTAATGAGTAGTAGTATTTCTGGTACAGAAGGTTTGCCTCCTGAACAACTAAGTTTTGCCAAATTTAAGGATATTCCTATTCCAGACGGGGCAGTAATGGATATGAAAGACACTATTATATTTGGAAGTGACGAAGAATGGTTTGGAAGACTTACTATAATTCCTAATCTGAGTCACGCAGAAACTTTTGATTTTTTTAGGTTTGAGATGCCAAATCTGTCTTGGGAAGAAATTACTAATGTAAGAGCAACAAGTAGTGTATTATCATATCAAAAGAATCAAAGAGTTGTTACTATACAAATTTTCAATTCTTATGGAAAAACTGTCTGTTCAATAAATATGTCACCAAAAAAACAATAGGTAAGTTTATGAAAAATGAAGATAATAAAAATTATGGCAGCATTACATTGGTAACTCTTGTAACCCTATTATGTTCAGCTGGCATTATTTATTTAATAATCTCTGTACTAAATTAACAAAGTTCTTATTTAACTTTTTCTATTATCACTCCTCCTGGTGACTGCTCTGTGGGCGTAAGTTCTATTGAGGAAATATTTACATGCGCAGGAGACTCTATTGAAAATAAAATTGAATTTGCTACATCTATTGGTCTCAACATTTTGAGTCCTTTTTTCATCTTTAGAGCGTCTTTTTTATTATCAAATGCTACATCAAAAAATTCAGTATCAACTCTCCCAGGATTAATTTCAGTACACCTAACCCCTGTTCCAGATAGTTCAATTCGTAAATTTTGACTAATTAAATGGACTGCACCTTTAGACCCTCCATAAACTGAACTAGAAAGAGGATACAGGCCAGCAATAGATCCTATATTTACTATATGGCCTTTTTTATTTTTTACCATATTAGGTAGCAGGCAACGCAACAGCTGTAAAAACGATAATACATTAGTGTTAATAGTAGTAGATATATCTTTTGAATTTGTTTCAAATATTTTTGAAAACCCTCTTCCTAAACCTGCATTATTAATTAAGATATCAAACTTTTTTTTTTTAAGTGTTTCTAATTTCTCTATACTTCTTATATCCATTTGAATGGTTTTACATCCTGTTTCTTTAGCAAGTTTATCTAATCTTGACTTTCTCCTAGCTAAAGCATAAACCAAATAACCTTTAGAAGTTAATAATTTAACTGTGGCTTCACCAATACCGCTTGATGCACCTGTAACTAAAGCCTTTTTGTAATCATTAGAAAGCATTATAAATTATATATTATCAAATAGTTTTTCTAAATCTTTTTTTTCTTTAATAGTTAGCTTGTTTAGCTTGTTCTGTATTTTCCTATAAATTTTGATGAATTCTTTTCCGTCTTCTGAAAGTTTTGACCCTCTTACACCTTCGCCTCCTGCTTTTGCGTAAACTAATTTTTTAACTGAATAGTTATTTAACTCATTTACTAATTTCCAAGCTTTTCTGTAAGAAAGACCTATGCTTTTAGCAGCCTTTGATATTGAACCTGTTTTACCTATTCTTTCTAAGAGTAAAATTTTTCCTGGTCCTACTTGCAAGGATTTAGTAACCTGAATTTTTATTTTGATAGGATTTTTATCTCTAGTAATCAATTTTTATTTTATCTCCTATTTTAATATTAAAACGCTCTACTAAACCTCCATTTATCTCTAAAGCATATTTAGCAGATTCTTTTGAAGTATAAATATATTTGCTCAAAGGAAAAGTATTTTCAATTATATCCACAATTTGATAGTTCTTTGATATAAAAATTATATCTAGACTAATAAAGGTATTCTTCATCCACATACTAATAAAACTCTCGGAAGGAAAAATAAAAAGCATGCCTTCATTATCACCTAGAGACTTTTTGTACATCAATCCTTTTCTTCTTTTCTTATTCGTATCAGCTATTTCTATCATAAAAGAAATATTATTTTCACCAAACTCTACCTTCCCAGTTTTTTTATTAGTGGAAAAAGAAGTATTTAAATTAAAAGTAAATATTAAAGAAATTAAGAATATAATTACTAATTTTAGGTGCATAATTTTAATACTTATATAAGATGTAATAATGACTTTATCAAAAAAAATTTTTTTAGCTTTAGCTTTAGGTCTTATTTTAGGGTCTTTATTTAATTACCTCAATATTTTTGACGAAAAACTTTTATTAGACTTTGTAGAGGTTCCAGGGAGTATGTTTATAGCATCTTTAAAAATGCTTATAGTACCTATAGTATTTTTTTCCATAGTCTGCGGAGTTTCTAACTTAAGTAATATTTCATCTTTAGGAAGAATAGGAAGTATTTCAATTTTTTTATATTTAACTACTACTTGTATAGCCATTACTTTAGCACTTATTTTTTCTAATATAATTGATCCAGGCGTTAAAAAGGATATTACAAACATAGAAACTTTTGTAACTAAAGATAGTCCTGATATAAAAGAAGTTATAATTAATATTATTCCTAGTAATGTATTTAAAGCTTTTACTGAAGCAAATATGCTTCAAGTAATCTTCTTTGCTGTAATATTTGGAATAAGTTTAAATTTGGTTAAAGAAAAAAATTCCAAATTAAAAGAAGCTACATCATTGTTAAATGATCTTTTTTTAAAAATGATAGAGGTAATAATGTATTTTGCTCCTTTTGGAGTTTTTTTCCTAATTTTTAAAACTTTTTTGACACAAGGGTTTTCTACAATATCAGAGCTAGGAGAATATTTTTTTACAGTCCTAATTGTATTAATTATTCATTTATTTTTTACATATGGAACTATTTTATTTCTTTTTACCCGAGTTAATATAATAAAGTTTTTTTTAAAGATGCGAAACCCTATGCTATTTGCATTTTCTACTGCAAGCAGTGCAGCAACAATTCCTATTAATCTAAAAACTGTGGAAGAAAGTTTAGGTGTAAAAAAATCTGTTTCTTCTTTCACTGTACCTCTAGGAGCAACTATTAATATGGATGGAACAGCCATAATGCAGGGCGTCGCTACAGTTTTTTTAGCTAATACTTATGGTATTGACTTGAATATATCAGATTATATTTCAGTAATTATAGTTGCTACATTAGCATCAATAGGAACTGCTGGAGTTCCCGGAGTAGGACTAATAATGTTAGCAATGGTCTTAAATCAAGTAGGTTTACCGGCTGAAGGGATAGCTTTGATTATAGGAATTGATAGGATTCTAGATATGACTAGAACGGCAGTAAATATTACTGGAGATGCTGCTGTATCATGTATAGTAGCAAAGTCAGAAAAAAAATTAGATGTTGTAAAACTTAACTCTTAGTCTTTATATACCATTCTGTCCAAGATCCGTCATAGACACTCCATCTAAAATTTCCTATATAAGACAATGAAAAAGCTAAAGAGCAGGCACTTATTCCTGAACCACAGCTACAAATAATTTGATTATTATTTTTAATTATTTTCTTAAAAATTCTTCTTATTGTACTTTTAGTCTTATAGTAGCCATTAGTCTCTAATAATGTGAACTCTAGACTAGAACTTCCTTCTATTTTTCCTTTACCTATATTTTTTCTAGGTTCCGGATCAATCTCTAAAAATCTACTTTTTGGTCTGGCATCTATAATGTAAAAAGACTCTTTTTGCATCTGCTTTTTTTTAATTTCTTCATAATCAAAATTTAAATATTTTAACATTCTACCAATTTTATATATATTTTTTTTACTTTTAATTTTACCGTATTCAATTTTACCATTAGCTAATACCCAAGATCTAAAACCCCCATTTAAAATAAAAACTTGTTTATGTCCAAAGTATTTAAACATCCACCAAACCCTAGGAGAGCTCAAGACACCTTCTTTACAGTAGATGATTATTTTATCAGCAGCCCTAATACCTAAATTTGAAACTTTATATTCAAAAAGTTTTTTATTTGGTAGCATATGCGGAAAATTAGATTTTTTATCACTAATTTCATCAATATCAAAGAAAGTAGCGCCAGGTATTCTTTTGTTTAAATATTCCTTTTGTGGATTTCTATTAACATTTGGTAAATACCAAGAAGCATCAATAATTTTAATATTTTTATTTTTAAAATTTTTTTTTAACCAGTGCGCATTTATTAGCATAAGTTTTGTTATCCTATTTTTACATTACTCTTTTTAACCATACTATTTTGTGGGTTATATCCTCTTACAGCAAGTAATAAAAAGGTAGTTGTACAGAACAAGCATACTAAAGTTCCTTCAAGGTAAAAAACTCCTAAACTAGCAGCTCTAATCATTTCTACACCATAAGTAAATGGATTTAAATTAGCCATATAATATACTAATAATGCACCATTATCTATTAACCTCCAGAGAGGATATAGAGCAGATGATATAAAAAACATCGGAAAAATAACAAAGTTCATAGTACCGGCAAAGTTTTCTAATTGTTTTATATAAACTGATAAAAGAAGCCCTAAAGATCCAAGCATTAATCCGAACAACAAAACTGAAGGAAAAGCTATTATCCAACCAGTATAACTTGTTATATAAGGAGTATAAATATTAACTACCGGTAAACAAATTATTAAAAAACAATATGCTTGTAAAATTGATAATATAGTTCCTGCAATTAATTTAGAAAAAAGCATAAACCAGCGAGGTAATGGAACTATCAATAAAATTTTCATAACACCCATTTCCCTATCATATACCATAGACAATGAAGATTGCATTCCACTAAATAGTAGCACCATACCCATTAAACCTGGTGTTATGTACTCAAAATAATTAACGTTTTGGGTAGGATAAAAATTTAATAGCCCAGGATCAATTCCTTTAGCAGACCCTACACCTGCCGCGAAAACAAATAACCATAAGGCCGGTCTTACTATTGCAGAAAACAACCTTCCTTTTTGTTTATAAAATTTTATTATTTCCCTTAGTGATAGTCCTAATAATGCCGATAAATAATGATTAAAATTCATAATTCTTCCTGATTACAAGCTATATTTTGCACGTTTATTCCTATAGAGTCTAGAGTATTATTTCTATTTTCAAACCCTTCCAAGGGAGCTACCTCAGTAGTCCAATTATTACCTGACACAAGTAAGATTGTTTGCCTTAGCTGTTTGTTAATTTTTCTATAACTTAGACTTATTCCTTTAGAGCCATCTACGGTAAAATCTTCTGAGGTTAAATATTGTTCAATAATTTTTTTTTCTATAGAATTAGTTCTTAATACACTTTCTACTAAACTTTTAATTGCAACCCATGCTGCCCAATCCCTTCCTGTCATCCTTCTGCCCGTAAGTCTTTCGAATCTGCCATTTAGTTGAGGGGCTCCATGTCTAAGATAGGACCAATGCCAAGCCTTGGGGGTTAAGCCTGATGCACCAATTACTGCTACAGGATCTAATGTCGCATATGGAACACCTAATGCAAACTCTCCGTCAATATCAGATATGAAAATACTATTAAAGTTTCTTTTCTTTGTTATAAAAGATAAATCATTCATATTTCTAGCTCTTGGATCATTTGAATTTAAAAAAAACTTTTCTTCTACTATTTTAATTCCAAATTTTTTTGCAGAAACTCTAAAAGAATCACTTAATTGCTTATCGAAATAATGGCTTCCTGATAATAAAAGTGTTTTATTCCATTTTTTTTTAACTAAAAATTGAGCAATAGAATCAGTTTTCATCGTATCACTTGGATATGTATGGTATAAGTTTTTTATACAGGCTTCTGTCCTAAATGAGTTACTTGAGTCAGAAACATTAAAAAAAATCATGCCTGTTCTCTCATTTATTAAAGGCTTAATTTTTTTAAATTTTGAAAGTTCTAAATCCAATATTATGGCATTATAGTTTTTCAGTTTTTCTGACTTTAATAAGCTATATAACTTTTTAGAATCAGTAACTTGTAGATGCTCTAGTACAAAAACTGTTTTACTTAGTCTCTCAAATTTTATTGAATCTTTTATGGCAAGCTTCGCGCCCTCAATTGCTCTTTTCTGAATGGAATATTTAGACCTAATATCTACTGGATGAATACCCCAAGTTGTATATCTAACATCATTTTTTAAGTCAATATAACCTATTTTAAATATCTTAGTGGTATTCGAGAAAAGAAAACTATTAAAAGAAAAAAATAATAAACTTATTATTATAGACTTCATTTTATTTAATAATTCTTACAGAGTGGGGTGTCTTTCCAACTGGGATTGATTTAATTGCCACAAACCTATTAAGATCTATAATTGAAATATCATCGCTATTTCCGTTTGTTACTATAAGCTCTTCTTCATTTTCAGTAATATCCGCACCCCAAACTCTTCTTCCAACTAAGATATTTTTTTTAATTATATAAGAATTAGCATCTACAACTGCAACATGATTTGCGCTTCCTAATGTGACAAAAACTAAATTTTTCTTTTCAGCATATGCAAAATCTACGGGGGTTATTTTTTGATTTTTAATTCCTTTTACGGAAAATTTAATAGTTCTAATTAGTTCCTGACTTTTTGTATCTATAATACCAACAGTTCCACTAAGCTCGTTACTAACCCAATATTCTTTACCCTCATTTACAAAAATACCTCTTCTAGGTCTATTGCCCACTAAAATCTCGTTCACTATTTCTTTTTTCCAGGGGTTTATAATTAAAACTGAATTAGTACCTTCTGAGGTGACATAAACTAATTCTCCATCAGGTGAAAAGTTAACTCCCTCTGGCTCAACTCCAACGTCATCTATGCTTGCTATAATTTTTTTTGTGTTTAAATCTATTAAAGTCAATTGATTATCGTCTTCATTTGAAACGGCTATCATTCTATTTTTTTTATCTAAGTCAAAAATTTCTGGATCATCTCCCGTTTCTATTTTTCCTGTAACTTTTAATTTTATTGTATCGATAATTAAAATATGATTTTCTTCACTTACTACTACAAACAATTTAGTATAATCATTATTAAACTTTATATCTCTTGGACGTCCACCTGTTTCTATAGTTTTTATAATATTTTTTGTTTCTTTATCAAGAACAACTACGGTGTCACTATTTTCATTACTAACAAATATATATTTACCATGGGATATAACAGAGGTAATAAATAATAAGGAAGTCAAGAAAAGTAATATAGCTTTGTTTATCATTTTACTAACTCGCTGCTAGTTTTAAAAAAGCTTTTGATAAGCTCTTTTCTTTTGCTAACTTTAATATTTCTAAAATTGTTCCTGACACTATTATTCTTCCTTTATTTAAAATGATTATCTTATCAGCTTTCTCTGCTTCGTCTACTAAATGAGTTGTCCATAAAATAGATAAGTCTCTTTCTCTTTTAAGTTTTATAATTTTTCTTAATAGTTCAGACCTACTTCCTGGATCTAGTCCTACTGTTGGTTCATCCATAAGAATTATTTTAGGATTATGCAGAAGTGAACGTATCAGTTCCACTTTCCTTCTCTCACCTCCTGATAAAGTCCTTACCTTATTTTTAATTTTTTTTTCCAGTCTATTGTTCTTTAACTCTTTTAAAATTATTTTTTTAATTTTTGATATTTTTATTCCGTGCAATCTAGCGTGAAATAAAAGATTCTCTTCCACAGTCAACTCTAAATCTATAGTAGGTTGCTGAAATACAACCCCTAAACTTTTTAAAGCACTGATGCTTTCTCTTTCAATATCATAATTATTAATATAACAATTACCTTCGTTAGGTGAGACTAGCCCTGCAATTATAGAAAAGAGTGTAGATTTTCCTGCACCATTAGGTCCTAATAGAACTACTAATTCTCCAGACTTAATATTTAAAGATACATTATCTAAAGCTAAAAACTGATTATAATATTTTTTAATATTATTAATTTTTAAAGCCATTTTTTTTTTTAACATTATTACACTCCTCCTTTTAGAACATGAGGATTTTTGTTTAAAATTCTTTTCCTGAAACTTTCTATTCTCTTTTCCTCTATATTCCTTGGCCTACTAATATCCACTCTTATGTCTAGAAGGATTTTGGTCGGAGCCTTTGATAAAAAAATAATTCTATCTGCTAAATATATAGCTTCTCTTAGATCATGAGTTACAAAAATAATTGTCGTCGGTTCATTAACCCATAGTTTTAATAGCATATCTCTTAATTTATTTGCCATTAAATTATCTAATGATACGAAAGGTTCGTCTAATAAAAATAATTCAGGCTCACTAGAATATGATCTAGCTAGCGCTACTCTCTTTTGCATACCTCCTGATAATTGACCAGGGTAGTAATTTAGGAAATTTTTTAATCCCATAATCTCTAATATCTTAGCTGCTCTATTTTTAATTTTTTGTTCTTTGGATAATACGACTTCGACATTTTCAACTACTGTTAACCATGGAATTAGCCTTGGGGTTTGAAACATATAAGCTATATTAATAGCCTTAATATTTTTTTTTATATCAAATACTATATTTCCTTCAAACTCTTTATCTAAACCTGAAATTAAGTTTAATAATGTTGTTTTACCACATCCAGATGGTCCAATAATTGAACAAAATTGTCCTTTCGGTATACTTAGGTTCATGTCCTTTATAGCAGTATACTTTAAGTTTTTATTTCCTCTAAAAGTTTTTGAATTAATATTTATATTTATATCTGGTGTCAACTAGGATCTCCATTTATTTGCATAGTTCTCTAAAGGCTTAAAACAGACAACTTCTAAAGCAATCATAACTAATACAAAGGCTATTGTGTATGCTAAAATTGATTTTATATCAAAGAATTGAAAAAACTCATGTATTTTGAAACCTACCCCGTTACTTCTACCCAATAACTCTACCACTAAAACTATTTTCCATATTAATGAAATACCTCCTCTTGCAGCTGCTATTATATAGGGATATAATTGTGGTAGATAAAATATAAAAAATTTTTTTAACTTGGTTACCTTATAAACTTCTGCTACTTCTATTAACTTTTTATCAACTGATTTGGCACCTTCTCTAATTGTTACTATGACATTTGGAATTTTATTTAAACTAACAGCAATAATTGCAGCCACCTCTGTAAGGCCAAACCATACATAAGATAATATAATTAAGACTAAAGCAGGTATGTTCAAAAATAATATATTCCAACCATCAAAAAAAGAATCTATCAATCTATTATTCCCCATTATAATTCCAAAAAATATACCTACTATCATAGCAATAAAAAATGATATAAATACTCTATATAATGTCATACCCAAATGAAAAAAAATCTTACCATCTTTTGCTTCATAGATTAAGGTATTTGCTATACTAAAAAGCGAAGGAAATATTAACTGATTAGATACTAAAGAAAATAGTTCCCATAGAAAAAATAAGAGAATAAAAGAAAAAACTTTAATTATTATTGGAGAGTTTTTTATTTTTAAGTAGTTAATTTGCATTCCAAATTGTTCCTTCCTCTAGGCGTTTTCCTTCTCCTACTAGTTGTTTTCCCCCTATATTTTTTAATATTTCGTAAGCTTTTGTAATATTTTTATTTAATACATGGTCTGAGCTTCTTGGAATTCCTTTTCTAAAACCCTTTTTTATAGTGTTGAGCATTTTGTCATCCTTGGCTCCTGTCAACTCCTTAATCCTTGTCCACTCCTCATTAGAATTATCTAAGATGTTTCTTGATTCTTTGGTTGCTTTTAAAAAATTTTTAACAAGTTTGGGTTTATTAATTACTAGCTCTTCTTTGAACACATACCCTATAAGGGGCAGGTCTCCATATATTCCTAATATAGGAAGTATTTCATCAATATTTATGATGCTCTTAAAACCTTGTGTTTCTAGCCTTGCTGCATAATTCCAATAATTAATCCCAGCATCCAATTCACCTGTTTTTAAAAGACCATTGATTAAAGGAGGAGCTGCAAAGGATGTTTTAAAAAAATCTAGAGGATCTTTTCCATATTCTCTGAGGAAAAAAGCTCTAAAAAATAACCATGATTTATCTATAGAACCACCAGCTACTCCAACTTTTTTATTTTCTAAATCAATCAGATTTTTATAATTACTATTCTCTTTGATGATTAGTCCTCCGGCTGCAGTAGAATAAGGAAAAAAGGTAACTTTATTTCCCATATATCTTTGCTTGCTTACCCAGATCCAATCAGTTACAAATATATCGGTTTTTTTTGATAAAAATGCTATTGCAGCTGCATCTTTATTAGTCATTTGTATTTTTTTTATATTTAAATTAAACTTTTTGTCTATTTTATGATGTTGTAATACGTCTAACTCCCAATTCACAGATCCGTATTTTAAAACTGCTATTCTCAACTCATTTGCAAAACTTTCAAAAATAAATAGTGTAAAAAATATGGTTATTAGTTTTTTTTTAAGAATGTGTAACATTTAATTAAATTTTATTATTTTTTAAAATTATACTTGAAAAGTAAACTAGTTAGTAAAACTTATTAAAAAATATTATATATTTTTGTTAAACTCAGCCCATTTTGAGTAAGATATTAAAGTCCAAAGTTTCCATGAATTATCAGATTTTCCTGAAAAAAATTCACTTTTCCAGCTTTTAATAATATTTTTATTTTTAATTTCTAGACTATCTAAAATTTTATTTGAACAAGCATCTTCCACTAAGAATTTAAGGTCATTTTTTAACCATTTATCTAAAGGCACTTCAAAGCCCTTTTTGGGAAGATTTAAATATCCTTTAGGAAACTTATCTAAAAAAACCTTTCTAAGAACTTTTTTACCAGAAAAGAAACCTATTTTTTTTTTCCCTGAAATATTAAAAGCATATTCAACTAGATCCCTGTCTAAAAAAGGTGATCTCATTTCTATACTGTGTCGCATTGAATAACGGTCTACTTTAACCAACATATCTCCAGGCAAAGAAAACTCTATGTCTCTCGCTAACATTAGATTTAATTTATCGTCATAACCTTTTACATTTTTAAAAATACTTGTTTCAATATTTGATTGTTTTCCAAATAGTTGAAAACTTTCCTGATCAGAAAGTTGATCCAAAAAACTTATCTGCATCTTGTTTGAGTTTAAATTACTATTTATTAATAACCTTCTAAATTTTCTTACTAACTCATAAAATTTATTTTCCTTGGAGTTTGGCAAAGCTTTACCTATTGGGTATCTTATTATATTAGGAAATAAGTTAGTAAATAGACTCCACCTGTATGCCATATATTTTCTGTATCCCCCAAACACTTCATCCCCTCCGTCACCAGAAAGAGCTACTTTTAGGTAGTTGCTAGTTTCTTTAGCTATTAAATACATGGGTATTGCGCTTGAGTCTGCAAAAGGTTCATCACTAGTTGAAGTAATATCATCTATAAGTGGTTTGATTTTTTTATCATCTAGACTGAGTATATGATGCTCAAAACCAAGGTAACCTGCTAGCTTGGCTGCATATTTACTTTCATCATAGTATCCTCCTTGGTTCTTAAATCCTACTGTAAAGTGAGGTACTTTTTTATTAAGCATGGCTAAGCATGATGAAATAATTCCTGAGTCTATTCCACCTGATAAGAATACTCCAAGAGGGACATCAGAAACCAATCTTTTTTCTACTGCCTTTACAGTTAGGTCCATTATTTTTCTTTTCATAGTTTCTTCGCTATAAAATGAAGTTTTTTTATTTATTTCAAACCATTTTTTTATTTTCACTTCTTGAGCATTAAACTTTAAAAAGCTTCCCGCAGGTAATTTCTGAAAATTTTCATAAATAGTTAAAGGTTCATGTATAAACCTAAATCTAAATAAACTTTCTATAGCCCTCTTATTTATTTTACCCGAGTATGCAATTTTACTAAGACTTCTGATATCAGAAGAAAATGCGATAGAGTCATGAAAAATTGAAAATACCAATGGTTTTTTTCCGAACCTATCTCTTGCTAAATAAAGAGTCTTTTTTTTTTTATCCCAAATGGAAAAGGAAAACATACCATCTAATCGATCTAAAACTCCTGGACCCCAGTGTTTCCAACCTGCAACTAAAACTTCTGTATCTCCAGATGATCTAAACTTATATCCCTCTTTAGTAAGAATATTCCTTAAATTTTTAAAGTTATAGATCTCTCCATTATAAGTAATTACAAATTGCTCATACTCCATTGGTTGCGATGCAGTTTCTTTTAAATCTAGTATCTTTAATCTGGTATGCAAAAAATAAGCATTATTATCATGCCACATTCCTTTTTGATCTGGCCCTCTAACCTTTAAAAAATTATATGCTTTGTTAAGCTGTCTCTCCAGAAAACCCTTATCAACAAGCTTATTGATATTTATAATACCCGCAAACCCACACATTTTACACTAGCTCTTTATAAATATTATTATAACTTATAGACATTTTCTTTATATTAAACTCCTTTATAATTCTTGCTCTAGCTTTTGTTTGTAAGATTGATATTTCCCTTTTGCTTATTTTAGAAGCTTTATATAAAGCTGCAGCTAAATCTTTACTGTTTGGGCTTTTTACCTTAACTCCTATGTTAGATATAATTTTAAATGAATCTCCCACATTGGTAGCTATCGGAATTAATTTACATAACATTCCTTCCGCTAGTACATTAGAGAAGCCTTCCCCAAATTTGGAAGGAAGAATAATAAAATCGCCAATACTATAAAAATTTTCTATATTTGTTTTCATTCCTAAGTAAATCACTCCCTCTTGGGCTTTTAAAATATTAGTTTCTTTCCCTATAAGAACCAGAACTAATTTTTTATTTTTCTTTCTAGTCTCCTCAAAAGCTTTTAAACAACTAATATGGTTTTTCATAGGATCAACTCTAGCCGCAAAAATAATAACAGTTGAACTTTTTTTGATACCCAATACTTTTCTTAAATTATTTCTATTTTCCATAGAGAATGAAAATTTTACAGAATCTATGCCATTATATATAACCTTATTGAAGCATGAAAAAAAGCCTGACTTTTTATGATAATTCATTCCCTCATCAGAATTATAAATAATTCTATTGGCAGTGGATGAAAAAAATCTACAAAGATTAAAAATTAACCTTAGTCTTAAAGAATAGTCTCTTAAATTCATATCTGAGCACCTTAACCCCCAAACTGTAAATCTTTTTAATTTTGTAAAAATTTTTAATAAAGTAATAATTAAACATGCATTATACATCCAAGCATGAATTATTGTAGAACCGGATGCTAAGATAATTTCTTTTACCCTTAAAAGCTTCAAAATTATACCTATAGAGCTTTGAATGTTTAATTCAGTATATTTAATTTTATACCTATCTAATTCTTTTTGGTATATTCCAGAATTTTTAAAAATTAGAAGATTATGTGACGGATTACATTTTAGCAATTCAATCAACTGTCTTTCAGCACCTCCATTACCTAGATCAGCAATGACATGAATAACTTTTATTTTTTCTTGCATACAGCGTTTAATATTATTTTATCTACTTTTTTAGTATACTCATAATCATTTAAAGAATTAAGTAATAGGTTTTTTCTCAAATTAGGTTTTAAGTAGTCTTTTCTAGGTTTTAAGTTTTTTAATAACTTTAATAAAGAGTTTTCATTTTTTTCTAATATAATACTTTTATTACTAATATTTTCTTTTAAATCATTTAACGGTTCTATTTCTTTAAAACTAATTACGGGAGTTCCTAAAGCTAAGGACTCAAGTACACAATTTGGCATACCTTCCCACCTTGATGGAAGTAAAAAATAATCAGAACCGGCCACAAAATTATATGGGTTAGACAAAAAACCCAAAAAAGTTACCTTTTTATCAACTAGGTTTTCTTTACATATTTTCTTTAAATTTTTTTTTAACTCACCTTCTCCTATAACCAAAAGTTCAATATTTTCTATTTTACAAAGTAATTTAATAACTCTATCCAACCCTTTTTGATAGGTTAGCCTTCCTACAAAAACAAGTTTTATACCCAAACCCTTTGTTCTTTTTGGAATTATTCCTTTTCTAATATCTCTAATATTAACAGGGTTGCTTATAAGAAATAACTTTTTTTTATTAAAACCATTTCCAATAGCTTCTTGCATCATAGCTTGTGAAGTTACTAATATGATATCTGCATAATTAATTAATTCCATGTATAAAAATTTTATTAAACGCAGTTTAAGGCTTTTTGTTAAAGATGCCACTAACATATTAGGTTGTCTTACAACTATACTACTATTATGTAGTTTTAATATTTTCGTTAATAATAAAATTATTGTAATGTGAGGAAAAGTAGAAAATATTACATTTACTTTATTTTTTCTAACATAGAAGATTAAATTTGGTATGGCATATAAAAATCTTTTATAAGAAAAGTTTAATGCATCAACTTTATTGTTTTTAAGTGGCCCTGTTTTATCAATAACAAATAGTTTAAGAAAAAAAGGCCTTTGATCTATATTTCTAAAGTATTTCAAGGTTATTTTCTCTGCTCCTCCTGAAGAATATGAAGGAAGAACACCAAGTAGTTTTAATTTTTTCATATTATTACAAAAATAACTTTTTTGCCTTCTTTAGCTTCTCAATAATATACTCTATATGTAATTCACTTAAGTAAGCATGTACAGGAATGCTGAATACTTTCTTAGACAAAGCCGTACTTACATCTAATCCAGCATTCAGGTTAAATTTTTTATATGCTGTTTGTTCATGCATTGGCTTAGGATAATAAATCATTGCAGGAATATTATTTTCCTTTAGGTAACTGATTATTTTTTCTCTTTTATTACTTTTTAAAGTATATTGTGCCCAAACACTTGTAGTATTTTTAGGAACTATAGGTACATCAAGTATATTTTTAAGCTCATTACTATAAATACTAGCAATTCTATTTCTCTCTTTAATTTCCCAATCAAATATGTCTAGTTTAGAAAGGAGAACCGCCGCTTGTATTGTGTCCAATCTTGCGTTCATTCCCATATAATTTATATCATATTTTCCTTTTCCCTTACCATGGGCTCTTAAACTTTCTAATTTTTCTTTTATATTAAAATCTTCTGTAAATACAGCTCCCCCATCACCATAACAACCTAGTGGTTTTGCTGGGAAGAAAGAAGTGGTAGTAATTTCGGTTAATTTACCTACTTTTTTATTTTTATAAATAGCTCCAAAACTTTGAGCTGCATCGGAAACTATATGAAAGTTATATACCTTTGCAATTTCATTTAGTTTATCATAATTAGAAGGTAACCCATATAAATCTACGGGCATAATTGCTTTTATATTAAGTTTTTTCTTTTTACACAGCTCTATCGTATCTATAAGTTTTTTATGACATATATTAAAAGTATTTTCTCCAACATCTACAAAAACTGGAGTTGCTCCAACCATTAAAATTGACTCTGCCGTTGCAGGAAATGTAAAACTGGGACATATTACAATATCGTCTTGCTTAATATCTAAGGCTAATAATGCTAAGATAAGTCCATCTGTTCCGCTGGAGCATGTTACACAATAATTAATTTTTGTATACTCCTGCAAACTATTCTCTAATTCTATAACTTGGGGGCCCATAATGTACTTGGACTCAGAAAGCACTTTATCTAGATTAGATTTTAATTTTTTTTCAATTATTTTTTGTTGCTTAGATAAATCTAAAAATTTAATTTCTGACATCATTATTTCTTTTTTAAAATATTATCTTCCAAAAAAAACTCTTCTCCTGTCTCAGGACATTTTAAATTATTATCTAACCTATGGCCATTGGTAGAAACCCATCCAATTTGATTAGCAGGGTTTCCTACCATTATAGCGTAATCTTTAACATCCTTTGTAATTACTGCCCCTGCACCAATTAAAGCAAACTTTCCTATAGTAACACCACATAGTATTGTGGCGTTCGCACCTATTGAACTGCCTTCTCTCACTAAAGTTTTTTTAAACTCTTTTTTCCTATTAACAAAAGAACGAGGGTTTATTACGTTTGTAAAAACACATGAAGGTCCACAAAATACATTATCTTCTAATATAACCCCTTCATAAACTGAAACATTATTTTGAATTTTACATTTACTTCCTACTACTACCTTGCTTCCAATCATAACATTTTGTCCTAATACACTATTATTTCCTATTATACTTCCTGACATTATATGACTAAAATGCCATATGGAAATATTTGATCCTAAATTTACGTTATCATCAACTATTGCAGTATCATGGATAAACATTAATCACCAACCTTTTAAGTCTATCTTTGCCATTTCTAAAACTTTTAAAACCTGTAATCCCTCATCAGCATTTGAGATAGGAATTTTTTCATTACATACCCAATCAATAAATGCTTTGCATTCTTGTTTCAGAGGCTCCACTTTAAAATTAAAGGGAATATTTTTACCTTCAGCTTTATGTATTTTTGGTATATCCCTCTCCCATCCTATTTTATGATTATAAAACATTAGCTTTTTTTCTTGTGAAAGCACGTCCGCAAAAACCAACATACCTTTTTCTCCTACCACTACTAACCTCTGATCTTTATAAGGATGTAACCAAGAGACAAAAATATGGGCCTTAACCTTATTTTTATTAAACTTTAAAAGCGTGATAGTTGTGTCTGCTACTTTATTACTAAGGTATTTGGCTCCAAACGCTTTAACACTAATAAGTTTATGTTTTACTAGTTCAAGTATCATAGAAATGTCATGAGGAGCAAAAGACCATAAAACATCTTCTTCTTTTCTCAATTTTCCTAAAGCTAGCCTATTTGAATAAATATACCTAATATTTCCTATTTTTCCTTTTTCTATACTTTTTTTCATTTTATTAAAAGCAGGATGATATAGCATTAAATGTCCTACCATTAATTTTAATTTACTTGCTTTTGCTAATTCAACTAATTCCTTTCCATCTTTATAATTTAAGCATAAAGGCTTCTCAACAAATACATTTTTTTTAGAGATTAAAGCCTCCTTTACTAGTTTGTAATGTGTTTTTGCAGGTGTTGCTATAGCAACACTGGTAATTGAACTATCTTCTAGAATTTTCCTGTAGTTATCTGTAAATATTAAATTTTTACAAATTTTTTTAACCTGTAGATTTGCATTAATATCCAAATCACTGACTATTTTTAATACACCAAAATGATTGAAGTCCCTTGCTAAATTCTTGCCCCAATATCCACATCCTATTAATCCTAAAAATTTTTTATTACTCATTTTTTAGTTATCTAACTTAATGGCTGCTAGAAAAGCTTCTTGGGGGATATTTACATTCCCAACTTGCTTCATTTTCTTTTTGCCTGCTTTTTGTTTATCAAGTAATTTTCTTTTTCTTGTCACGTCCCCTCCATAACACTTTGCTATTACATCCTTCCTTAAAGAACTTAAAGTTTCCCTTGCAATAACTTTTGATCCAATAGAAGCCTGAATAGCTATTTTAAAAAGTTGTTTTGGAATACTATCTTTTAATTTATTACATATGACTCTACCCCTAGCAGTGGCTTTGTCTACGTGAGTAATAAAAGATAAGCCCTCAACAACTTCTCCATTCACAAGTATGCTTACCTTTTGAAGATTACTTGTTTGATAATTATGCATTTCATAATCAAAACTTCCATACCCTTGACTTATAGACTTCAATCTATCATGAAAATCAAAAATAACCTCATTTAAAGGAAGATAGTATTCTATTAATACTCTATTACCAGTAAAATTGATTTCTTTTTGTATACCTCTTTTTTCAGTACAAAGTTGCATTATAGGTCCAATATATGTCTCAGGAGAAAAAATACTAGCTTTTATCCAAGGCTCCTTAATTTCCTTAATTTTAGTTTGTAGGGGCCATTCTGCGGGGTTATGAATTAGTTCCTCCTTTTCATCCGTCTTTAAAATTTTATATACAACACTTGGAGGTGTAACTATGAGATCAAGGTTAAATTCTCTTTTTAATCTTTCTTGAGTAATTTCAAGGTGTAGCAATCCTAAAAAACCACACCTAAAGCCTAAACCCAAAGCAGCACTAGATTCATTTTCATAGGTAAAAGAACTATCATTTAACTTTAATTTACCTAAAGAGATTTTCAAAGTATCATATTCATTAGCATCTAATGGATACAAACCACAGAATACTACTGGTATACTAGGTTTGAAACCTGGAAGTGGCTTAATTTTAAAAGGGTTTTTACTATCTACAATAGTATCACCTACCCAAGCTTGAGAAGTTTCTTTTATATTTGCAGTAATAAAACCTACTTCTCCTGACTTTAAAATATCAACCTCATTAGGCTTAGGAGTAAAAACTCCAACTTTTTCTATTTGATATTCTGTATTTGAAATCAAGAGCTTAATTTTCATATTTTTTTTAAGGAAACCACTATTTACTCTAATTAGAACAATGACTCCTAAATAAGAATCATACCACGAGTCTATAAGTAATGCTTTCAGTGGCTCATCTCCTTTGCCTTCTGGATAAGGACATTTAGATATTATTTTCTGTAAAAGTTCTTTAACCCCCTCCCCTGATTTAGCAGATACAGCTATAGCATCTTTGGTTTCTATACCAATTAATTCATTAATCTGCTCTTTTACTTTTTCTATATCTGAAGATGGTAAATCTACCTTATTTAGTACAGGAATAATTTCCAGGTCAGCTTCTATTGCAAGCCAAGCATTAGCAAGTGTTTGAGCTTCTACTCCCTGAGTAGCATCAACTAATAATAAAGCCGCCTCACACGCTGCCATTGATCTTGATACCTCATAACTAAAATCAACATGGCCCGGAGTATCTATTAGATTTAAAGTATATTTTTTTTTGTTTTCATCTATATGCTCAAGCCTGACAGTTTGAGCCTTAATAGTTATTCCTCTTTCTCTTTCAATTTCCATTGAATCTAAAATTTGGTCTTTCATTTCTCTTTTTGTGAGACCATCACAATACTCTATTAATCTATCAGCTAATGTAGATTTACCGTGATCAATATGAGCAATTATTGCAAAATTTCTAATAAACGTATCAGTCAATATCTATCTCTATTCGTAAAGTTACTTTAAATGGCATTTTGGCTTCTCCATGCCTTAAACATTATTAAGGGCCATATTTTGTAAGTCAATTTTTTTTCCCCATTCAAAAAATCTTGAAATAAGCTTTTTAACTTCTTTGCATCAATAATATCATCTTTTTTACATATTTCACTATATGCCCAATCCTTCAAAGGTCCTTTTAACCAAGAATCTAGAGGAGGTTCGAATCCTTGTTTTTGCCTATAGGAAAGATTATCTGGAAACTTTTGCCCCAAAATTTCACGAAGAATAGACTTCTCTATATTATTATTATTTATATATTTATCAGGAAGACTCCACGCGAGTTTAACTAAATCCGGGTCCAAATAAGGATTCCTTACTTCCAAGCTATTAGCCATAGATGCTCTATCAATTTTTACAAGTAAGTTGCTAGGTAAATAAGTTAAGAAATCTCTTAACATTAGATACCTATAGTTAGAAATTTTTCCTCTATCAAATTCTAAGTATTTATAAAAATTATTTTCATTTTTATTAGTTTTATTATACATTCTTTCATCCGGTCTCCACCTTGATAGCTCATCATTGTATAAACTTTCTATGTTAAGGTGAGAAATTTTTCTAAACTTTTTTCCAAATGATTTTAGGGCTTTAAACTTACTTGAACTTAAAACATAGGGGATATTTTCTATTGCTTTAATCAATAATTTAGGGACTTTGTCTATATTATTCCAAAAAAGTGATATATTTTTATATCTAGGGTAACCTCCAAATAACTCATCAGCTCCATCTCCAGAGATAGCAACCTTGATATTTTTTTTAGCAAACTTAGATAGTAAAAAAGTAGGTATTTGTGAAGGATCAGAAAAAGGTTCGTCATAATATTTAATAATATCTGGTATAATGCTAACACAATCTTCATCGTTTAAAATCTTTTCATGATGTTTTGTATTTAATACAGTTGCTATCTCTTTTGCAAAGTGTGACTCATTTTTAGTTTTATCCTCAAAACCTATTGAGAAAGTTTTTAAGTTTACCTCCTGATTAATAAGGGATAAAACCAAATTTGAGCTGTCTACACCACCAGACAAAAAAGCACCTAAGGGAACGTCAGAAATTATTCTAGACCTAGTAGCATTTTTAATTCTAAATTTCACCTCTTCAATCGCTTTATTATATGATCCTTTAAAAGGTTTATTTTTCATTTTTATAAACTCTGATAGTGTATTCCAATACTCTCCTAACCTTATTTTTTTAAAACTATCAAATTTTAGGATATTCCCAGCATTTAATTTTTTAGTTTTATCTAATATACACATTGGGTCAGGAACATATCCAAATCTTATAAAGTCAGAAGAAACTTCTCGATTTAATTTTTTTCTAAAAAACTTTGATGACATTAAAGCTTTTAAATCTGAACAGAAAAAAAAATTATTTTTATCATCTAAGCAATAATATAAAGGTTTTTCTCCAAACTTGTCTCTAGCTAGCCACAGAGACTTTTCTTTAAAAGAATAAGCTGCTATCCCAAACATTCCATCCAGCATTGCAATAGTCTTAGAAAAACCATATTTCGCAAAGCACTCCAATATAACCTCTGTATCCGAAGTAGTTTTCCAATTAATGTTGTAATCTAATAGTCTGTTCTTTAATTCTTTATAATTATAAATTTCCCCATTAAAAACTATTATCCATTGTTTGCAATTAGAAAGCATTGGTTGTTTAGCATCATCAGACAAATCAATTATACTTAATCTTTGAAATGCTATCCCTAACTTATTTTCTTTATCAACTAATAGCCCATTAGCATCGGGGCCTCTATGATAAATACTCTTAGACATTTTAGATAAATCTTTTTTAATCTCATGAGAATTTTCCCAAATATTATCATTTAATATATATCCAGCAAAACCACACATATCAATATTCTTTTATTTTGGTTTTAGAAGTTATTTTTTTATCATAACCAGTAAGCCAGTTTTTTGGTCTTGTAATTTCTTTACCCGTAAATACTTTGAGGGAATAATACATCCATTTTATATAATTAGTTGGAAAATAAAACTTAGAAATTAAATATATAAAAAAATGAGAAGAAAGTAAGCCATTATTTAATAGCTTATTGTAAGTATGAGCTCTTGATAAAGATCTTTTGAAAGCATTTCTTTTTAGGTTTTTATCAATTTTTTTATTTTCTTCACAAAGTCTAATTAAAGCTAATATGGACTCATACCTACTTCTTTTAATTTGATGAGATAATCTTCCAGTTTTTTGGAGTGTAGGCATTCTAGCCACTCTTTTTTTAAAAAAAGCACCCTCGCCTTTTGAAAAAAGTCTTAAGAATAACATTTGGTCAGGAGATATAAAGCTCTCGTTACAACCACCTGCTTTTATATATCTATTACTTGATACTAAAATACAGCTTGAGTTTGCTGGGCAATTCCTGATAAATTTTCTTAGTCCTTCATTTTTACTTTGTAAAACACTAATTTTAAAATTAGTGGGATATTTAAGTTTTTTATCTTCGTGAATTAAACCATACACAAATTCAACTTTCTTTCGTCTGGCTATTAATAGCATCTGATATGTGGATTTATATTCGATTAAGTCATCTCCGTCCAATAGTCGTAACCAATAACCGTTAGCATGCGATATTGCTTCATTAGTTGAATATGAAGCACCCATATTTCTTCTGCTTATAATAGTTACTTTTCCGGGAAGCTTTACCTTTAGCTTCTCTAAAATTGCAAAAGTTTGATCTTGAGATCCATCATCGATAAAGATGTATTCTCTTAGATGAGGCCCTCCTTCTTTTGCTAATGCATTAATTACAGAATGCAGATAACTCTTCTTATTATATAAAGTTATAATATAACTAACAAAATTATTATTTTTTCTTTCCAAATTAAATTTTTCTCTGAATATTGTTTTTAATATATGATAAAAATATATAAATTTAAAAACAAAGTTTTTTTTGGAAGTAATATTAAATGATTAATATAAAAATTATTTTTTTTATATTAGGTGTGTTGATATCAATTTTAGGTATTAGCATGATAATACCTTTGATTTTCAACCTAATAATTTACAAAAATTTTTTTTCTTTTTTAGCCAGCTTTCTAATGTCTACTTTTATTGGAATTAGCTTAATCATAGCTTTTAAAAATAGCGGAAAAAAAATAGGGGTAAATGACACCATAATCATTACTATTATATCCCTTCCAATATTATGTATATTTGCAAGCATTCCTTTTTACCTAGACGATAATGTTAATGGTTTTTCTAATGCTTTTTTTGAGGCAACATCAGGCTTAACAACAACTGGAGCAAGTATATACAATAATATAGATTTATTATCTCCAGGACATTTAGTTTGGCGATCTTTGTTACAGTGGTTAGGAGGAATAGGTATCATTATATTTGCTATTGCAATATTACCATTACTCAATGTTGGAGGTATGCAATTATTTACTCAAGATTGGAAAGAAAAAGATTTTGATCTTCATTACAGATCTAAAGAATTAGCAAAGCTTGTTGGTATAGTCTATCTAGCTTTTACTCTAATAATATACTTTTTTTTATGGTTTGCAGGAATGTCATCCTTTGAAGCTTTATGCCACTCTATGACCACAGTAGCTACTGGTGGCTTTTCTACAAATAGTGATTCTATTGCTCATTATAATAATGTTCTTATTGAAATCATAATTATAGTTGGAATGGTTCTAGCAAGCCTTCCATTTACATTATACCTTTCATCTTTTAATAAAGGAGTTATTGCTTTTAAGGATAATCAAGTTTTTATCTTTTTGATTTTGATATTTCTGTTTACTTTAGCAATTGCTATTTGGAATCATTTTGAAAATAACATAAACTTCATTACTTCTTACAGACTAGCTTTATTTAATGGTATCTCAGTAATGACAGGAACAGGCTACACTACTGCAGATTTTTCTAACTGGGGTTCATTTTCAACAGCCCTCTTATTACTAATGATGCTGATTGGGGGATGTACAGGATCTACTACAGGTGGGCTTAAAGTTTTTAGAATTCAAATACTTTTTATAGTTATTAAAAAAGAGTTAAAAAAAATTAGTTCTCCTAGGTCTGTTTTTTCTTCTACTTATAAAAATCAAATTATAAATGATGAAATCATTAATTCAGTAATGATTATAATTATAGCGTTCTTTATGGGAGCCTTTATAGTATCAGCAATTTTTTCTATCAATGGTTATGATTTTATTACTAGTGTTTCGGCAGCTATTACATCAATTTCTGTAGTAGGTCCTGGATTAGGAAGTATTATAGGCCCAGAGGAAACTTTTTTTAGCCTACCAACAAACCTTAAAATTACGTTAGCAATTGCAATGATACTAGGAAGACTTGAATTTATTGCTTTTTTTGTTTTACTTCTGCCAAATTTTTGGAACCAAAAATAACTTCTTTTAATTCTGATCCTATAAATATCAGAGAAGGAATTAATACCAATACTAAAAAAGTAGAAGAAAGAAGCCCAAATACAATCGTAATTGCCATTGGTTTTAAAAATTGTGCCTGCACGCTTCCTTCAAATAATAATGGTGTTAAACCTCCAATTGTAGTGAAGGAAGTAAGTAGCACTGCTCTAAGCCGCTCCTGAGAACCCTTTATAACAGAATCATAGATTGATCCTCCTGCATTAATTTTTTCATATATATTTGATACTAATATTATGGAGTCATTAACTACAATACCCGCTAACCCTAATACTGCGACTAATGATAATATTGTTATATCAAAACCTGTTATCCAATGTCCAATTATTACTCCTATTAAAGTAAATGGTATAATTGCCATAATACTAATAGGAAGAGAATATGATTGAAAAATAAAAGCTAAAATTAGAAATATGACTCCTATAGCTAACAATGCTCCTCTTTTCATATCATCAAAAGTATCAGACTGTTCTTCCGATCTACCTGCTAGCTTCCACTTCAGGCTAAATTGATTCTCTATTTGATTTAATACCTTTTCTTGGAAGTCTTTAAAAAATTTTTCGGGGTTGAGAATATTTTCATTAATTTCTGCGGTAATAGAAACTTCTCTAAATCCATTTCTTCTTTTTATAACAGAAAATTCTTGACTGTTAGATATTTCTACTATTTCTTCTAGTGGCATCATATCTCCAGTTGGAGACTTAATTAAGAAAGAGCTAATTCTTGATATATTTACTGAGTCAGGATTAGTTCTAATAATTAACTCTAGCTCTTCTTGTCCTCTAAAAAACTTTGCAGTAGATACTCCATCGAAACTTTCTCTAATTTTTTTTGCTACATAGTTGGTATCAAAACCTAATGCTTTTCCTTTTTCTGTAACTAAAAAAGAAATCTCTCTTTTTCCTACTGGTAAATTATCTTTTACATCACTAATACCCTCATAAGAAATAAGTTCTTTCTTTATAATTTCAGAAGCAGTTTTCAAAGTCCTCAGACTTATGTCTTTAGCTTTGAGTCTAATATCTATATCGAGACCTGGAGGACCGCCTTTTCTTTCTTGTATAATTAAATTACTCAATCCCTCTTTAGGTTCTATTGCTTTTTTCCATAAATCTATTAATTCTTTAGTCCTAATATCTCTTTCTTCTGAAGGAGCTAACTCTACTATCATGCCACCTATATGATCGCCTTCCATCTTCGTAGAATCTCTACTCCCCCAAATGGGCTTGCCTATGGTAGAATAAACATTTGTAACTATTTTATTTTGATCAACCCTTTTTAAAGTTTTTTCTAACTCATATGCATATTGTTTTGTTTTATTTTTGAGACTTCCTGGTACAAAGTTATAATTTACTAATATTATATTACTTTCTGGTGATGGAAAAAAATAGAATTTAACTGCACCGGTATTTATCAAAAATGTTGAAAAAATTAATAATGAAATTGCTATTGATAAGGTAGTATATCTATATTTTACTGACGTTTTTAATAAATGGAAAAAATACTTTTTATTAAAGTGAGTTAGATAATTATTTAAATATAAGATTCTATTGCCAATATTATATTTATTTTTTACTGATAAAGCTTTTTTTAAATGACCAGGTAAAACAAAAAAACATTCAAATAAACTAGCTAATATAACACTTATAACAACTAAAGGGATTGCTTGTATAACTTGTCCTATGACACCAGAAATCAAAAATACCGGTGCAAATCCTGCTACAGTCGTTAGAGAGGCTGCAGTTACAGGGCCTAGCATTTTAATTAATCCAATATGAGATGCTTCATACGGATCATTTAATTTTTCATACTGAAAGTCTATATGTTCTGCAACTACTATAGAGTCGTCCACTATTATTCCAAGCATCATTATCAAGGCAAAAAGACTTATCATATTTATAGATTGACCAGTCACTAACATGATTGCTAAAGTGACAGAAATTGCAGCTGGAATACCTATAGCTACCCAAATAGCTACTCTAAATCTTAAAAATAAAAATAAAATTATTAATACCAATACTAAACCGCCCAGTCCATTTTTTAATAACAAATTAATTCGATCCCTAATCAATTGAGAAGATAAATCAAAAATTTCCACTGAGAAACTTTGATCTGTTTTGGAGCTATATTCTTGTACAGTATCTTCTAAAATTTTAGTTACTTTTAATGTATCAGTTCCTGGAGACCTAAATACCCGAAGAGTTAGCGCAGGTTTTGATTTACTTACACCATAATTTTCATTTTCTTTAGATGATTCGTAAACATCAGCTAGATCTAAAATTTTAATATCTTCCTCTGTGTAAGAAGAGCTCAGTACTATATTTTTTATTTTAGTAATTGTATCTTTAGTTCCAGTAGTTCTTAGTTGTAATAATTTATCATCTTGAAATACTCCTGAAGGAATACTTTTTAGATTAGTATAAATCTGACTATTTATATCGCCTATATCTAATTTATTTGAAAACATAGCTATTGGATCCACATCAACGTAAATTACTTGCTTTCTTAATCCATCTATATCTATTTTATCTAAACCCCGGTCTAATAGGATCTGCCTGATTTCTCTAGCAATATCTCTCAACTCATATTCCTTATTAGTTCCTGTTACTAAGATTAATCCTATTTGCTCATAGGGTATTATAACTTTGCTCTCAGGTTTCTTTGCATCTTCGGGAAAGCTGTTTATTGATTTAACTAATCTTTCTACATCTGCTAAAGCTCTTTGCATATTAGTTTCACTTTTGAATTCTAAAAGAATATTTGCAGTATTTTCTTTAGCAGTAGATTTAGTATTCTTTACTTTATCTATAAATCTTACCTTTTCTTCTATAGGTTTAATAATAGACTCTTCTATGTCCCTGGGGCTAGCTCCTGGCCATTCTACATTTATAGTTATATAATCTATGGAATAATTTGGAAAAAACTGAGTATTTAAAACTTTTGAAGAATATATACCCAAAATAATCATTAATATCAAAAATAAATTCGCAGCCGTTTTGTGATGAAGCAATTTTGTAAATATACTACTTTGCATACTTTATTTACTTATTGAATAATAGATTTTAGACCCCTGGAAGTTATCAAGCCTTGTTAAAATAATATTTGAGCCAGAAAGAAAATTTCCTGTGATAATAAGTTTATTTTTTATAAAACCTTGAACTGTTATTTCAACCCTATTTGGTTTATTATTTTTTAAAATATAAACATATTTTCCTTCATAAACAGCGTCTTCTGGAATTAATATTGCATTTTTTACTGAATTACCCTGCAGCAATACCTCAACAAACACTCCAGGCCTAATAGGATCATTATCAGAAATATCGATTATTTTTGCATACATGTTTAGTCCTGACAATTCTTCATTAAATATACTATCTATTTTTATTAGTTTAGCCTCGTATACTTTATTAAAATTAGATTGTTTCCACTTAATTTTAATTTTTTTTCCTATAATTTCCTTGTTTGTTGCTAGCTCTGTAAACTTTTTTTCACCAACAAAAAACTTAACTTCTAACTCTGAGGTATTTATTAATTTTGCTAATGCCTCACCCGATTTAACTTCACTTCCTATGTCTATTAAGCTATTTGCTATTTTTCCAGAAAATGGTGCTCTGTAATTAGTAAATGATAAGTTTTTATATGCTACCTTTAAATTAGCTTTAGCTTTCTTAATATTAATTTTAATACTGTTGATTTTATATTCTTCTTCAGAAAGCTTTGCATTGGCTTTAGAAACTTTTAATTCTGCATCATCTAAAGCTTTTTGAGAAACGGTATTTCCATACAATTTTTTTTTTTCTATTATAGTCTACATTTGCTAATTCAAGTTGTTTTTTAGACTCATTTACTAATAAATCAGTTTTATCTAATTCCATTTTAAGTTCTTCTAGAAAAGACTTTTTTTTAATTAAATCTTGCTCATATTCAAATGCATCTAGTTTAAATAAAATCTCATTTTTCTTAACTTGCTTTGAGTTAAATAACTTTTCTGATACATAGAGAACTTTACCTGACAGTCTTGACACTACATTAATTTTATTCTTTGCTACTATTTTACCAAAGAATAAAAATTCTGGATTTATATCTTTTGGATATACTCTTAATGTCTCTAACGGGGTTTTTCTAACATTATCAACTAGTTTAACAGTATCTTTTTGGAAATTTTTTAAAAGGGTAATACAAAATAAAAGTATAATAAATACTAAAATAGGATAAAAGAGCAGCTTGTTTCTGCTTTTTAGATTTGTTAAAACTTTAAGTGTTTTCATAGTATTCTTTTTTAAAAGATGTTTCTAGTTTTTCAAGGAAATCATTTTTGTTTATACTATAGTTAATATAGGGTAACGTTTTAACTTTAATAACTTTATTATATTTAAGCAAAGTATTTTTAGGCCAAACTTTTCCTGAGTTTATAAAAATAGGATATACTTTACACTTGCAGGCTTTCTGTATAGCGAAAATACCTGGCTTTATTCTTCCTATTTTATCTACTTGTCTAGTACCCTCAGGAAAGATAATAACCTTATAACCTTTTTTTAAAAATTCTGATACATCGCTACTCAGCTTTTTAACTGACTTTATTCTCTCTTTTCTATTTAAAAAAATATTACCCAATCTCATGGCATACCAACCATAAATAGGAATATACTTCAGTTCTTTTTTTACTATATAAATAACTTTATCAAATTCCTTAAAGAAGAAAATTGTATCAAAAGCAGATTGATGATTAGCTGCTATTAGATATCCTTTTTTTTTTAAAATATGGCGATTTTCATAACATATCTTAGTTCTAATTATTTTTTGTAAACTAAGAATAATCATACGTGACCAACAGACTACTACCAACCTAGTTAGTTTTCTTGAACACAGTGCAGGCAAGCAAGTTATTCCGAAAAAGACTATTGATGAGTAAAATATAACATTAAAAATTAATGATCTTTGTACCATACAATTAAATTATAAAAAAACTAAGTAAATACTTTAAGTATTCCTCTAGTAAAAAAATTAAAGCTTGAGGTTTTTTAAAAAAATTTTTTTCTAAATAGATTGAACTCATAACAGGACTCTCGTAAAAATTTATATTACTGGTTTGTTTCCTGAGAGTTAGCATGCTTCTGAGCATATGATAGTCAGAAGTAATAATATTTATATTTTTAATATTATTATTTTGAGCCCAAAGTACAATCGCCTTTGCGTTTTCTACCGTAGACTCTGAGTCTCTATCTAAAAAAACTCTTTGGTTTTCTGTTATATCTCTCGGAATAATACTTTTTATATCAGCTTTCTTATCTACTCCAGATATTATTAAATAACGTTCTTGATTTTGATTAAATAGTCTAATTCCTTTTGCTATTCTTCCTTTTCCGCCTGTTAAGACTGCTATGCCTTTGAATTCAATATTGTCTATATCCTTATAACTTTTTATAGAGTTATAAAAATTTAAGAAGCCTAAAGTTAAAAAAAATATACATAATAATAAAAAAACAGGTACATAAAATTTTTTTATTTTAATCACATAAATCTCCTTACTTGACTATTTAAAGTTAGTATTGAATTTAATATACATAATAAGTACTTCATGATGAAAAATAAAATAATAGTTTCAATTTTACTATCTAATATAATAGATGAAAAAAAATATTTAAATTCTATTAAATAAATTAAGAGATAAGACAATACACCACCAAATAAAAAAGCTGCAAAATAACCAACACCTACGCTACTTACCATAGAAATATCTTGTGCCCCAAAGATCCTAGACTTTTTTAAATAGTCCATAATTTTTTTGCATGAATTATAAAATAGGATGAAATGAAACAAAATATATAGTGATAAAAAAAGAGTTATTGTTAGGAAAGTTATTAAATTTGAATAAGACTTATTATCATTATTTTTAAAAATAATAGCCCCTTCCAAATAAGCACTAATGATTTTATTTTCTTTTAATAAATCTAGTTTTTTATTTTTTTTAATCTTTATATCATGAACTTCTGGTATCAAATTTATTAGATCTGACTCGCTCTTAATATTATTTTTTAATTTATCTATAATGATTTTCTCATCTATCTGACTGACTGATAAAATATTATTATTCAAACTAAGCCTAGAAAAAATTAAATCCTTTTTTTCTTCAAAATTATCGTCTGTTTGAGGAATAAGAAGAGTGTATAATACAGAGTTATTTTGAAATATTAAACTATTCCAAAAAGGGATGCTAAAAAACAAGATGAATGAAAAAATAAAGTTAAAGAGTAAGTGGTTTAGGTAGTCTAATATATTACCAGGGAAGAACCTAATTTTGATATAAGTTATAAAACTACTTTTCATAACATCACTATAGTAGAATTTTGTATTTTATATTTTGTGGAAAAATTTATAACATCATTATTTACTTCAGAACCAAAAGAAATCGTTGTGGTTCCTATTTTTTTTAATGCTACTAGTAGATAAAATATTTTTTTTACTAATTCATAGTTCATTCCAGAGAAAAAGTTATCTAGCAAAAGCATCCTTGGCCTTATTATAATAGCTCTAGCAAACTGAACTAGCTTTTCTTCAGTTCTGCTTAAAGTATAAATATTTTTTTCTAAAATTTTACCTATGTTCAACCATGATACCAATTCATTTAAAGCTATTTCTATTTCTTTGCTTTTCTTTTTTGTTACAATTAGAGGAAAAATAATATTTTCTTTTACTCCAAAATTTTCTAGTAAATCATTTTTTTCATTTACTATACTAATTTCCGTATGTAATTTTGCTAACTCACTTCTACTTAGTTTATTTATATTTTTTCCTAGAATAAACAGTTTCCCCTTGCTTGCTTTCTCTTCTAAACCCATAATCTTTAAAAGTTTTGTTTTCCCTGATCCTGATCCCCCTACTATTGAAATCATACTACCTGATGGAATAAAGATATTAATGTCTCGTATTAAATTTTTATTGTTTTCTAAACTTATAAAAATATTTTCTAGTCTTATCAATTTATTTACCCTTTAAGAGTTATTTGCTATATTTTAATTCAAATTAATTAATAAGTTAATTATAAATAATTTATGATAATTACGTGCCCTAAATGTAAATCTACTTTTAATGTAGATATTAAGACCGCTAAAGAGAGTTTTAGTCAATTTAAATGCAGTGTTTGTGAAAATGTTTGGGAAATAGAAAGCCAAAATAATATAGATTGTTCTGACTATAAAAAATACTCATTTTACCCTTATACATACATTTTAGTGCTTAATTTAATCATAATTTTAACTGTTATACTAACATTGGTATTGTTTAAAGAAAAATTTATTTATTTAGATAATTATTGGAGAGAATTCTACAATTTTATCTACGAATTAATACCAATCTAATAAATTTTTAATATACCTCTTATCTTTATCACTTCTCTCTGCTTCATTGTATCTGCTGTATAGTTCCTTAGCAATCTTTTGTGCTTTAAGAATTCTATTTTCCTCTGGAATATCGATTCTCCCTCCTAGTGAACTTCCTTGATACTCAGAGTTGTTAAAAGATTTAGTATAGCTTTCCTTGTTTTCACTATCAAAATTAATTTCACCTTCTGCCATAGAAGTATTTTCTGGAGAATTATTTATCCTCATTTTATTCATCCCCCTTTGAAGCATTTCTACTGCCCTTCCTTGAGCATTCGATGCTTGTTCTGGCCTACCATTTTCTAGTTCTCTTGTTGCTTGCCTCATTGCTCTGTCTGCTCTTCCTAACTCCTGTGGAATTTCATTTTCTGTTTCTCCTATATCTCTCATTATATTACCAAGAGTATTTCTGAGGTTATCCTGTTTCTCTTTAGATGTTCTTCCTCCACTTCCTTCCGAGCTTTGTTTGAATTTACCCCTATTAGCAGCCTCGTTGAACGATTCTTCCATTACCTTCTCCTGATCATTTAATAGTTCAGATAATTTATTAATAAACTCTTTTTTCTTTTGTTCTTTATGTGCCTCCTTCTTACTTATAGTCTTAGGATTTTTTATTGTATCTGCTAATTGTCTAAGATCCTGCATTTTTTCATTAAGCTCTTCTTTGCTACCTGTTTTAAGTAGGTCTTGTATGGCTTTAGTTACTCTATCAATTTGATTCTTTATTAGTTCACTTTCTTGATTATTTAAAGAGGATAGTTTTCCTTCTTTATTTTTTAAATCCAAAAGACTTTTTATAGTTTCTTTAAATTCCTTAACATTAGTATTAATTTTATCCGTCTCTTTTTCACTTATACTATCAAACAAACTTTGTTCTATTTGTTCCAAATTATTTTTAATTGAAAAAATCTTTCCTTCTTCTACAGTCATAGCTAGTTCCCATAAATTTTTATAAAGCTTATTATTAACTGAAAGAGGTATTTTTTTTAAATTGCTTAAATTTATAATTACTCTGTCATAAATTTCTTTAATCTCGCTATATTTATAGAGATTTACATTTTGCTCAAATATTTCGTTTATTTTTTCTTTTGCCTGTGAAACAGATATTTTTTTTTTAGCAAGGTTAGTTCTAATACCATAAATATTCTTGGCAATAGGAACAGTAAATTTTTTTTTTGGTAAAATAATACTTTTTGAAACAATTCCTTTTTGAGATAAATCGTCATAAGAAAAAACTCTCACCTGAGTTTTGCTTCCAGCCCATAAATGACTTGATATATTTTTATAAAATAAGCTTTTTACATTATCACCGTCGTTTACTTCTAATACAGGTAAGGAAAATAACATCTGTTTTTCTTTAAAATGCTCATAATCTTTAGGTCTAATGAAAACCACTTCAGTTTTTGCTATTCTGTAATCGTCCTCTGACAAACTTATAAACCTTAACGTGGATTCATTTATTGTTTCTGGATCAGTAAAAAAAGTTACACTGGGTTTATAATCAGGAACTACATCAAAATTTAGATTACTAATGGTTTTATCATTTAAATCTAAGAGAATTTTCTGGCTTCTATTTAGTTTTAAATTTAAATTAATATTTTCATCCTGCGGGTTTGCTAAATACTCTTTTTTATTTTCTAAAGTAATTTCTAGTTTTTTCGAATTAGGACCTGCTGCCTGTATTAGTAACTCAGTTAAATATGGTACTTTTATATTCTGTATTTTTCCTTGTGAATTTTTATTTATTTCTATTTTTTTCTTACTTAATCCAGTGTAGTCTGGCGGTTTTGTCCAAGCCAGAATATTAAGTCTTTGATTGCTGTTATTGATGTAATTATTTTCAAAAGAAAGCTGAAATGCTCTAGCTAAGTTTTCTAGAGTTTTACCATTAGTATAGGACCAGAATATAGAAATGATAAAAAATAAGGTAAATATGAAACGTATTTTGAGAGGATCTATATCGTTTAAGTTAAATTTTGGTAAATAAAAAATAATTTTTTTTATATCCTGCTCAGTTTGTCTTATATGCATACCCCAAAGTACTACATTAATATTTTTCCCTGCTGGTTTATCCTTTATTGCTGATAGGGGGTTAATATTAGAAAAGTTTTTAGTTTCAATCCAGTTTACCGTATTTTTGGTAGAGAAAAATATTAGACTTTTTCTGTACAAAAGAATAAAAATGATAGGTATTGCTACTAAAAAAAATAAACAAACTAAATGTAAATATCCATATACTAAATTCCATATACCAAAAAAAGTAGCCGTCAAACCAAATATGCAAACCAAAAATAGTGTTAAAAAAAGTTTTAGGTTTTGTTGTAAGTTAAGCAAAATTTGTATTATTTTTATTTTAAGAAAATTAAATTTCATAATCTATTTCAACCATTCAGGTATTTCTTCTAATTTTAAAAATTCGTTTGCTGTCATCACTCTTCGAATAAAACTATATTTTTTTTTATAAACTAATATCTCAGGAACTAAATTTCTGCTATTGTACGTCGATGCCATCGCTGATCCATAAGCACCTACTTTATCTATATACAAATAGTCATTTACATTTACTACTGTATCAAAAGTTGCTTCTTCCAGCATCACATCTGCGGTTTCACAAATAGGCCCAACAATGTCATAGGCTTCCTTATCAATATTTTTACTTCTTTTAACGACTTGTTCAACATTGTGTGATGCTTCATATAAAGCAGGTCTTATAAAATCATTCATACCAGCATCTATAATTAAAAAGTTTTTTTTTTCATTTTGCTTTTTATATAGGACTTTGGTCACTAATATTCCAGAATCAGCCGATAAAAATCTACCGGGCTCTACAATTATTTTCTTCTTGGTTCTAAATGACATCTCCTTTAGTAGCTTAATATAATCTGCTCTAATACTTAATGCTTTAGAGGATGTATAATTTATTCCAATACCCCCTCCTAGATCAATATTTTTTATTTTTATATTCTTACTTTCTAGTTTAGTACAAAATTTTTCTATTTTTTTAAAAGAACTTCTGAATGGTTTGATTTTTAATATCTGAGAGCCAATATGCATATCAACTCCAACAATTTTTATGTTCGGTAATTGCATGGCATATATATATGCTTTTAAAGCCTCTTTTTCAGATATTCCAAATTTATCAGTTTTTTTACCTGTAGAAATTTTAGGATGCCCTCCTGCTTCTATGTCAGGATTAATTCTAATAGCTATATTTGCCCTCATATTCTTTTCTTTTGCTATTTTTTGTATACTTAAAAGCTCTTCAAATGACTCAACATTAAATTGTAAGATCTGTTCTTCTATAGCCTTAGAAATTTCAAAATCTTTTTTTCCAACTCCTGAGTAGACTATTTTATTTGCTGGTATTCCTGCTTTCAATGCTCTAATGAGCTCACCATAGGAAACTACGTCTGCACCCGCTCCTTTTTTCGCTAAAAGTCTAAGGATTGCAATATTTGAACTAGCTTTAACAGCATATGCTATAAGTACATTTGAGTTCTTTAAGTTGGAAGCAAGCGAGTTATATTTTTCTACTATTGTATTACTAGAATAGAGATAAAATGGTGTATCTACTTTTTTACAAATATCTTCAACAGAAACCTGCTCACAAAATAACTTACTGTCTTGATAAGAAAAACTATTCATTACTTAAAACTTATATATCCTTTCATTGTCTATTTTTGCTGGATTAATCTTCTTTTCTGTTTCTTTTAAAGGTATATCTCCTTTTTTTCCACAAGAAGCGAAAAACAAAAATAAAATAATTATTAATACTAATCTAACCATTTTGCTTTAGCTAGCAAGATTTCTGTCTGAACATTCTCATTATTTGTTCCTCCAGTACTAATTTTATTTCTTAAAGAATTTTCTAAATCAATAGATTCAAAAATTTCTCTTGTAATTTTAGGGTAAACTTTTTTTAAATCTCTTAAACTTAATTGATCCAATGCTATGTTTTTTGACTCAGCTTCCTTGACTATTTTACCTACTATTTTATGAGCATCTCTAAATGGTAGCTTGAATTTTCTTACAAGCCAGTCAGCTACGTCTGTAGCTGTAAGAAATCCTAAGGAACACATTAATCTCATATTTTTAGGTAAAAATTTTAGAGTATCTATCATGCCAATCATAGTTTTGAGGCAAAGTTTAGTTGTCTCTATGCTATCAAAAAGAGGTTCTTTATCTTCTTGCATATCTTTTGAGTAAGCTAATGGTAATCCTTTCATAACATTATACAAAGTTACATAGTTTCCAAGGATACGGCCGCTTTTACCTCTAATTAATTCAGCTGCGTCAGGGTTTTTTTTCTGAGGCATTATGGACGATCCAGTTGAATATTCATCAGATAAAACTACAAAATTAAACCCTGGAGAACTCCAAATTATTATTTCCTCAGATAGTCTACTAAGATGAATAAATATAGAGGAGCATAAATTTAGTATGTCTAATATAAAATCTCTATCAGACACTGCATCTAAGGAGTTTCTCATAATTCCTTCAAACCCTAAATTACTGGCTGTCTCTTCTCTATTGATATTAAATGTAGTTCCTGCTAAAGCTGCGCTACCTAATGGAGAAAAATTGTGTCTTTTTAAATCAAAGTTATTTTCCCTATCTCTGCCAAACATATTTACATATGCTAAAAGATGGTGAGAAAGTAAAACTGGTTGAGCAGGTTGTAAATGAGTAAAGCCTGGCATTATATCATTTAAATGTCTTGATGCTTTTTCTAGTAAGCTCTCTTGAAGCCTTTTTAATAGCATATTAATTTCAGTACATTCTTCTCTAGCCCAAATTTTGGTTGCTGTTGCAACCTGATCATTCCTTGATCTAGCAGTATGTAGCTTTTTTCCCATAGTACCTATTAATTCTATTAACCTTACTTCAATATGCGTATGGATGTCTTCTAAGTCTGTTTTAAAGGTCATTTTATTATTTTCTATTTCTTGTTTAATTTTCAAAAGACCTATTTTAATTTTTTTTGCTTCCTCTAATTTAATAATTTTTTGATTCGCAAGCATTTCTGCATGGTACATAGAAGCTTTGATGTCAGCTGCATAGAGTTTTTTATCAAAATTTATTGATGCATTTAAAATAGACATATCCATAGAAGGTTTTTGAGAAAACCTTCCTGCCCAAAGATTTTTTTTTCTTTTATTTATTTTTTTTTTCATTTAACCTCTTCTAAGGAATTTTTATGAATTTTCAATTTTCAAGACTTTTTTTTAATTTATTTTTTATATATATGATTTTAAAATCAGTTATAGTTTGGTCAAGTGATTTAGATAAAATAAAAAAAATAGAAAAAGGTGTCTCACTAAATAATCTTACTTTTTTAGATTACAATAAGACTATTATAAAGATAGACAATAAAAAAACTGATTTTTTTTTAATAAATTTCTGGGCATCTTGGTGTGCACCCTGTATTAAGGAGATGAAGGATTTCAGTGCTCTTAAAAGAAGGCTCCCTAAAATTAGGATACTTACCATTAGTCAGGATAGTGATATTTCAGATGCCCTAGCCTTTTTTAAAAAAAATAAGTACGAAAACTTAGAACAATATTATGATTTTGATAAGGAAATATCTAAAAGATTCTCATTAAGAGGCCTCCCCACTACTCTAATATATAATAAAGATTATGAAGTTATAGCGAAGGTAGAAGGTATTATAAAATGGGACTCTGACCAATTCATAGCTTGGTTATTGAATAATTAAATAAATTGATCTAAATTTCCATAGTTTATTTTGAATTTTTTAAAGTTCTTAAGTGTATCTGCTACTGAATTACCGATATCAACTGGTAAAGTAGCGTTTTCTATTACATAAGTTTCATAACCTAGATTAACACTATCTATTGCAGTATATTGAACACAAAAGTCTAAAGCTAATCCAACCACAAAAACTTTCTCAATGTTTAGAGACTTTAAAACTCCATCTAAACCAGTAGAAGAAGTTCTGTCATTTTCAAAAAAACCAGAATAAGAGTCTATATTTTCTCTAAAACCTTTTCTTATAATAAAATTAGCTTTTTCAGTATTTAAATCTTTATGAAACTCTGCTCCTTTGGTCCCTATAATACAATGTGGCGGCCAAATAACCTGTTCTCCATAAGGCATAGACTTTGTAGAAAAAACTTCCTTTCCGGGGTTTGTAGATGAAAAAGATGAATGGTTTTTAGGATGCCAATCTTGGGTTAATATAATGAATTTAAATTTACTTTGGATTGCATTAATCTTTTCTATTATTGAATTTCCGTTTTTAACTGCTAGTGAACCTCCTGGACAAAAGTCATTTTGAACGTCCACTATAATAAGTGCTTCGCTATCTTTCCTTCCTTTGTTTGTACTTACTAATTCTGATTTTGTTTGATGAGAAAGTAGTTCTTTATTTTGATTGTAAACTAAAAAAGAAGTTAAACCAGCGACTGCTCTAGAAAAAAATTTTCTTCTACTTAGCATTTATTTACTCCATTCCTCTTTTTTCTCATTTATATTCTTTAACAAAACTTTATAACTGTTACAACTAAAAAAGTTTGGAAATTTGCCTGTAATTTCTTTTGATGAATTAAACAAAACTCCATACTGTGCTTCACGTAACATATTTATATCATTATAACTATCACCTATAGTAATGGTCTTAAAATTTAATTTATTCATAAAACTTATAGTTTTTCTTTTATGCTCATTAGTACACCTTCTCATGCCGGATATCATGCCTTTTTTATTTACAACTAAATGATGACATAAGACTGAAGGAAAATTTAGTTTTTTAAATATTGGTTGAGATAAATTATAAAAAGTGTCAGATAAAACTATCACCTGATTGCTTTGTCTTAGCTCATCCAGAAAAGTTAAGGCTCCTTCAAACGGTTTAATTTTTTTTGCTATATCAAATAACAACTTAGCTCTAATTTTGTTTTTATTTAATACTTTAATCCTATTATTCATCAGGTCTTCATAATTAGGAATATCCTTTGTTGTTAATGCTAGTTCTTTGACTTTAGTTTTTTGAGCTAAGCTTTGCCAAATTTCTGGGACTAGAACTCCCTCTAAATCTATTCCTATAAAATACAATTAAGTCTCTATATTAATTTAGTTAATTCTGGAATAGTTGTAAACAAATCCCCAACTAATCCATAGTCAGCCATTTGAAAAATAGGTGCATCCTCATCTTTATTAATTGCTACTATAATTTTACTATCCTTCATTCCCGCTAAATGCTGAATTGCCCCCGAAATTCCAATAGCTATATAAAGCTCTGGAGCGACTACTTTACCTGTTTGTCCTACTTGGTAGTCATTAGAAATATAACCTGCATCAACCGCTGCTCTGCTGGCTCCCACTGCTGCTCCTAGTTTATCTGCTAATTGTTCTATAATTTTGAAGTTTTCATTTGATCCCAATCCCCTACCTCCTGATACCACTATTCTTGCTGAAGATAATTCTGGCCTTTCACTTTTAGATTCTTCTTTTCTTATAAATTTATTAAATTTAACCTTCTTTGGCTCTTGAAGGATGAAGTTTTCTGAGTTTCCTTTTTCACAGGAATATGGTTCAAATGCAGTTGACCTAATAGTCATTAATTTTATTTTTTCATTTGATTTAACTGTAGCTATTGCATTTCCTGCATAAATGGGCCTGTCAAAAGTATTAGTATCATGAATATAAATCACATCTGAAATCATTTGTTTATCTAAAATTGCAGACAATCTCGGCATAAAGTTTTTTGAAAGAGTTCCAGAGGGAGCAATTAAAAACCCATAGTTAATTGACAAACCAGCAAGTATATCAACTATTTCTTCAGCTAAAATATCCGTCTGGTCTGAAGGGAAATGATATATCTTTCTAGCATCTGTAAGTTTTGCAACTTCATCAATTTTTTTTCCATCCAATATTAGAACATCAATATTATTAGAAAGTTTTTTCGCTGCAGAAATTGCTGCCAGGCTAGGTCTATTAGGTATACCTTTTTCTAATTCTAAGATAACAAGGCAACTCATTAAATAATTCCCTCTTTCTCCTTTAAAGCATTAATCAATTGTTGTGGATCGGACAACATTGTCACATTATTTTCCCTCTCTTTGGGGGATTTTACCTTCAGGATTTCTAAACGAGGTAAATAATCTATATTAAAATCTTCAACTTGGATTTCTAAAATTTCTTTTTTCTTGGCTTTCATAATATTAGGTAGTGAAGCATATCTTGGTTCATTAAGTCTCAAATCAGTTGTGACTACCATGGGAAAGTTTAGTTCAAGAGTTTCAAGACCTCCATCAATTTCTCTAGTAACTTTAGCCTTATTATTTTCAATTAGGACTTTCGAGGCAAAAGTTGCTTGAGGCCATTGAAGTATACCTGCTAGCTTCTGACCTGTTTGATTAAAATCATCGTCAATTGCTTGTTTACCCAATAGTGCAATACTTATATTTTCTTTTTTACAAATTTCTGCTAATAATTTTGCAATACCTAAGGGTTCTAATTTATTTTTTACTAAAACATGAATTCCCCTATCTCCACCAATAGCAAGAGTTGCTCTTATAGTTTCTTTTACCGACTGATTACCTATTGAAACTACTATTATTTCGTCAATATGTCCCTGCTCTCTTAATCTTACAGCTTCTTCTATGGCTATCTCATCAAAAGGATTTATAGACATTTTTACATTTTCTTCTTCAATCCCAGTTTCATCACCCTTTACTCGAATTTTTACGTTGTAGTCTATTACTCTTTTTACTGCTACTAAAGCTTTCATATTAAAATATATTGTTCTTTTATGATAAAATGTAATTATATATAGATATGTTTATTTGTGTAAAGATAAAAAATTCTAAATATGTTTTATTTTTTTAACTTAATAATCCAAAAACAATAACTATTAATAATATAGCTACAGCCTGAAATAAAACTCTCATCCTCATTAATTTCTGAGACCAGTTTTTATTGAAATTATCTCCTCTTGCCATTGCGACCACGCCTATTACTAATACTATAAAAACAGCTATAGCAAAGAAAATAACACCATATTTTAAAATAAATTCCATGATTTTAAATTCAAATTATGTATTATATTACTAAATAGCAAGGATATTTTATAAATGCAAAGTGGAACAGAGTTAAATGGCCCAATTAACCAAGCTAATGATATGCCAAAACAATTGGTATTTTTTTTACATGGATGGGGATCCGATGGCAATGATTTAATACAAATTTCGCATCATTGGAAAAATGAAATGCCAAATACTACTTTTCTCGCTCCAAATGGCCCTGAAGTTTGTTCAGGTAATCCTCAAGGAAGACAATGGTTTAATATTTTAACAGATAGTAATGAAATTATTAATGTTGGTTTAAATAATGCTTTTATATTATTGGATAAGTATATTCAAGTTCATTTAAATACTTATAAATTACAAAAAGATAACTTTTTTTTAGTTGGTTTCAGTCAAGGTGCTATGTTAGCTTTATTTACATCTTTAAGGAAAAAGTGCAAAGGGATAATTGGTTACTCCGGAGCCTTCTTAGAAAAGGAAATTCCAAAAAATTTTAAAAAAAATGATGTTTTACTGGTACACGGTCAAAAAGATAATGTAGTACCAATAGCTAGAATGAAGAGTGCCGAAAAAAAATTAATCACTTTATCTAGTAGTATAGAGACACAAGTATATAAAGACCTGGAACATTCAATAAATGAAGAAGGATTAGCACTGGGAAGTGCTTTTATTAAAAAAAGGTTTTGAAGTATTTTAATAGTTTTGTAACATTCTATAGGTAGAGTTTTTGTATTGAATAACAGTTTAAATAGTAGTCCTTGTTTAGTTCTTAATGCTGACTATCAACCACTCAGTTACTTTCCTCTTTCTTTATGGGGATGGCAGGAAACGGTAAAAGCTGTTTTTTTAGATAGAGTTAATATAGTTGCAGAATATGATATTTCAGTTCATTCGACTTCTTTTTCTATTAAACTTCCGAGTGTAATTTCTTTAAAAAAGTTTATTCCTATTAAAAAAAATATCCCTTTTACCCGGTTTAATCTTTTTTTAAGAGATGCTTTTCGTTGTCAATATTGTAATAATAAATTCAAGGCCTCAGATTTGACATTTGATCACGTAGTATCTAGATCAAGAGGAGGTTTGTCAAATTGGGAAAATGTAGTATCAGCTTGTTTTAAATGTAACAACAAGAAAGGAAGCCTTTCCTGTAATGAAGCGAAAATGAAATTAGTCAAAAACCCTAAAAGACCTAGTCAACATGATTTAAAAAATGCTGGGAAGCTCTTTCCTCCTAATTACTTGCATCATACCTGGAATGATTTTTTATATTGGGATACTGTATTAGACAAAAATTAAAATGGATGGTTGTTTCTAAACATAACTTATTATATCTGTATGCTACTTTTATATTTTTAATATTTGTTTTAATTTTTAGAATATATCTTAACTACATATCTGATATACCGTTACATTTTGATGAAGCTCAATACTGGGGTTGGTCTAAAAATCTTGAATGGGGCTACTATTCAAAACCTCCTATGCTTGCTTGGCTGATAAGATTAAATAATTATTATTGTGGGGAAACAGAATTTTGTATTAGATTATCAACCCCCATTTTATATTTTATTTCTTCAATATTTGTTTTTTTATCAGTAAAAATTTTAACTAAAAGTAATTTATCATCTGGTTTTGGAGCCACAGTTTTTAATTTAATGCCCGGCATTACTTTTTCTACATTTATAAGTAATACAGACGTTCCTTTGATTTTTTTTTCTTCTTTATTTAGTTTTATATTTTTAAAAATATACACTAGCAAGTCTACGTCTTACTTTAATTATATTTTTTTAGGTATTGTATTTGGATTAGGGTTTTTAAGTAAGTATGCTATGACCTATCTATTGTTTTCTATATTTATTATTTCATTATTATTTACGGGTATAAAAGAAAAGTTTCTTAATAAGAAGTCTTTAATATTTTTTCTAACTTTCTTGCTAATAATTATCCCTCATCTTTTCTGGAATTATAATAATGGCTTTGTTACATTTAATCACACAGCAGAAAATACTAATTTTAAGCATATTAATCTTAATTTCAAAGAGCCTTTTTTATTTCTGTTTAGTCAGTTTATTGTCTTTGGAATTTATCCCTTTTATCTTATTTTAAGATTGACAGTAAAATTAAAATCTTTAGATGAACAAAATATAGTCTTACTTATTTTCTTCTTAACCCCAATATTGCTAATAAGTATACTATCTTTGTTTTCAAGAGCTAATGCTAATTGGGCAGCAGTCTCTTTTCCTTTTGGATGTATTCTTTTATCTAATATTTTTTATAGTAAGGGTTTTTTAAAGAAAAGGTCCTTAAGCATTATTTCTCAAATATCATTAAGTCTTTTAATAATAATATTAATTTTTTATGGAAAAAATTTTGGATTTGATCCCTTCACTAAAATTAGACACGGTAAAGAATTAGCTAAGTATGTAAGTTTAGAGCTAAAAGCGATTGAAAATGTTGCTTTCATGGCTGATGACAGAGAAGATTTTGCATTAATGCTTTATTATGTAAAAGACTTTAAAGGAAAAAGAGTAAAATGGAACGGTGATATTAAAGTTGATGACCATTATGAACTTACTACTGACGCTAATAAACTCGCAAATAATAATATCCTTTTTCTGACAAGAACTATGCCTACTCAAGAAATGCTAGACAGAGTAACTTCTTATAAACTTCTAAAGAGTTTTCAAATCATAAACAAAAGTAAAGTAAAAAATTATAACTTGTATTTATTTAAAAAATGGAAAGCAAAGTAATAATCAATTTTTTTTAAATAACTGTTTAGATTTAGCCATAATATCAAAGAAACTTTTCTTTATCACTGCCAATGATATTCTTAATTTACTTTGTTTGTTTATGAAGTATAAATTTCTAGCGTAAATCAATAATCCTGCAGATTGCCCTAATATGAATACTGGATCTTTTCTATGTATAGCATAAGCCAGAAGAGTAACTCCACCTAGTATACTAAAAAACCAAAAGGCTAAAGGAATAATGCTTTTTTTCTTAATTTCACTGTATATCCACTGTACTATAAATCTAGCAGAAAAAAATAATTGTCCTAAAAAACCTATAATAAGCCAAGATAAACTAATTTCCATATTTTCCCCTTTTATTTTTTTGCTTGGAGTTGTAAACTTTTCTAATTAAAATAGAAGATTGTGTTCTTTTTCTTAACCATAATACACCAAATAAATCATAAATTCCAACTAATGCTCTTTCGAAATTAGTATATTTTGAGATCCCATTCATTCTTTCTCTATGGTTGACATTTACCGAGCTAATAGTTCCTCCCAGGGATGAAAAAATAAATGGTAAAAATCTATGAATATGGTTGAAAAAAGGAATATATAATAAGTCTTTTTTCTTGAAGACTTTTAATGCGCAACCAGTATCAGGAGCTTTATCACTTAATATAATATTTCTTATTACAAAAGCTATTCTAGATGCAAGCTTTCTAGAAAACTTATCGTTTCTTTTTTTTCTGTTTCCTATAACTAGAAAAAATGGTTTATCACTGTCATATTTATCTACTAAATTAATTATATCCTTTGGATCATTTTGTCCATCCCCGTCCATAGTAACTATATAATTATGTTTAGCGTTAGATATACCAGTCTTAAGGCTTATGCTTTGCCCATAGTTTTTTTTATGAACAATTAGACTTAATAAGTTAAACTGATTAATTTTATTTTTAACATTATCTACAGTGCCATCTGTGGAACCATCATCAACAACTATAACTTCATATATTATTTTGTTATTAAGTGCTTTTTTTAGCTCATCTAATAATAGGCTTATATTTTTTTTTTCGTTGTATACTGGAATGATAATAGAAATTTTTTTTTTAGTTTCTTTCATTGTTTTTTTCCATTTCTAAAAGCTTTTTTTTTATTTCATTATACTCTGGGGTATCTTGTTTTAATACCCCTTTCAACTTTTTAAACATTGAGTAGGCTTTAACTAGGTCTTTATCATTATATGCATTGTTTCCTATTACGTATAATGATAGTAGGTTATTGGGTTCTACAGATAAGATAGTTTCTAATATATCTAAAGTTTTTTTACTAATATTATTATTTTCTATTATTAATCTTATTTTAGCTTGACCCTTCATGGCCTCTATATTTTTAGGGTAGATATCTTGAGCCTTTTGATAATTATACAAAGCACCGTTAAAATCACCTAAAATAAACTTTGTTTCCGCTAACTTAATAAAGTTTTCAAAGTTATTTGGATTCTTAGAAATTTTTTTTTCTAAAATATCCACCGCTTGCTTTAGTATAAAAACCTCATTGGCCTCCATATCTTCAATATTAATTTGTAGTTTTATTTTATTCTCAATAGATTTTCCTAACCAAAAATTAGATAATTTTAAGTATAGAAATAAGGCTAGAAAAGAAGTTATCAATATCAAAAAAATTATTCTTGCCAAAACTTTTCTTTTCTTAATTTCTTCTTTAAGAATAGTCCTAAAACTTACATAAATTGTGATTGAAATTATAAGAGTGGAGATTATTGTATATTTAATCATTGTCTTTTTTAATAACTCTCAGGTATCTAACTGCGAACATACCTACTAAAAGCAAAGAGAATATTGGCGCCAACCATAAGATTAGATTAACTTTATTGAGCATAGGCTTAAATAAAACAAACTGTCCATACCTTTCTACTAAGAATGTCTTTATTTCTTTTTTACTTTTTCCTTCTTCATACATATTTAAAATCAAACTCTTAAGGTCTTTGGCTAATTCAGAGTCAGACTCTAGCAGAGATTGGTTCTGACAAACCATACATCTTAATTCTGCAGCCAAGTCTCTCATCTTTTTTTCATTATGTGAAATAGCACTACTTATATTAATATTGATGGATAAAAGTATAAGAACTAAAGTAATTTTTTTAAAAAAATACATCAATAAATATAAGCTAATTTAAAATATTATTAACAATATTTAGAAATACCTCTTTGTTAATAGGGCCAACATGTTTATATTTTATTTCTCCTTTCTTATCAACAAAAAATGTTTCAGGGACACCATATAGCCCTAAATTAATTGACTCTTTCCCAGAGAAATCAAAAAAAATTTTTTTATATGGATTACCTAGCTCTTCTAAAAACCCTTCTATATTTTCTACGCTATCCTTATATGCTATTCCTAATATGGTATAATCCTTAGAATAATTATTAAATACCTTATGTTCAATCCTACAGGGCGCACACCATGAGGCAAAAATATTGATTATTACATCTTTTCCATTAATGTAGTTATTTATACTTTCATTACTTTCTAAACTCAATATATCAAGTGTAGGAAATGGCTTTTCTAAAAGAGCTGAACTAAGCGGCTTAAGTTTTTCTTGGTATTTTATTTTATTATAAAAAAAAACTGAAATAATTAAAAATAAAAATAATGGTATATATTTAAGAATTTTCATGTACTTCAGTAATTTTTTTCTTTGTCAATTTTAATTTGTTCTCTAATAGAGAAAATAATCCACCTATTGCCATAATTATTGCACCTATCCATATAAACATTATGTTTGGGTTATAATATATTCTTATGACTCTTTTGCCAGAACCAGAGGGTTGCTCTTGTCCCATTACTATGTAAAGGTGACTAGCAAAACTTCTATTTATAGCAGCTTCAGTAGAAGGCATACCTGTATCTAAATAAATTCTACGCTCGGCTCTCATTAAGAATTCCTCACCACTATTTTTCGTAATTAAAAATGATCCCGTTTCTGATATCCAGTTTTCTTTTTTATATTTTTCTAACTTAGAAAAATTTATAGTAAAACCAGAAATTTTTATTTTGCTATTTAAAGTATGAACACCCTCATAATAGCTCTTCATTCCTTCAGATAGGGTAACTCCTAAAATAAAGATAGCTACTCCAAAATGTGCTAAATACATTCCGTAAGTAGATAACTTTAATTTTGTTGCCTTGTGCAGTTTGATTTTATTATTAGACTTATCACTTATCTTTGTAAAAAAATCATTGGTAATGGTTATAAAAATCCATAGTGAAGCTGCCATACCTAATAGAAATAATACTGGTCCTTTAAATAATAAATAATATACAGTAATTAAAAAAAGTAAAATCACTATCAATTTCCAGAATCTATTATAAATATATTCTAAATTTGATGATTTCCAACTTAAACTCATACTCAGTCCACACATAAATATAGCTGGTAATATTAATGGTAAAAAAACTATTTTAAAATAAGGAGCTCCAACAGATATATCATTTCCTGTAATCACCTCAATTATTAAAGGCCATAATGTGCCTATGAGGATTGTTACAGCTGATGCACAAAGAAATATATTATTAAGTAATAAACCTCCTTCTCTAGAAACTAGATATATGTTTTTTTTATTTTCAATTTTATCTAACTTTAATGCATATAATAATAGTGCTCCTCCAGTAATAAATACTAAGAAACTTAAAATAAAAATTCCTCTAGCTGGATCAGAAGCAAAAGCATGTACTGAAGTAAGTAGCCCCGATCTTACAATAAAGGTTCCCAATAAAGTTAAAGAAAATGATAATATTGATAAAAGGATAGTCCAACTTTTAAGACTGTCTCTTTTTTCAGTAACTCTTACCGAGTGCAATAAAGCTGTGGTTAATAACCAAGGTAAAAGCGAAACATTCTCTACTGGGTCCCAAAACCACCATCCTCCCCAACCAAGCTCATAATATGCCCACCATGAACCTAAAGTAATACCTAGAGTTAAAAATATCCATGAAGTTAATACCCAAGGTCTCACCCATTTAGCCCATGTAGAAGAAATATTTTCTTGTAATAGTGCTGCAATAGAATACGAAAAAGGTACCGTTAATCCTACGTATCCTAAATACAAAAGTGGAGGATGAAATGCTAGCCCAGGATCTTGCAAAACAGGGTTTAACCCAAGTCCTTCTTCTGGTATAGGAAAAACTCTTAAAAAAGGGTTAGAAGTAAATATGGTAAACCCTATAAACCCTAAATTAACTATACCTAATGTTAATAATACCTTAAAAGAAAAGTCTTTTGGTAGTTTTTTTGAAAAATAAATAAAAGCAATTCCATATAAAGATATTATGGTAAGCCACATTAATAAAGATCCTTCGTGATTACCCCAGCTTCCCGAAATTTTATAAATTAGGGGCTTGTTGCTATGAGAGTTATTATATACATTCAATATGCTAAAGTCTGACTGAACATAATTTATTATTAAAATAAGGAAAGATAAAATAATAAGAATAAAAGAAAATAGAGCTAGTCTTTTAATAGGCTCGAAGAAAGATAGACGAAATTTTAATGGAAAATATTCTAATGATAAGAATACTTGCAAAGAGAAAAGCAGCAAAGAAATTATTAAAAATATATGAGCTAGCTCCGGTAACATCTTAATTATCAATTATTTTTTTTACTTCAGGAGGCATATAGTTTTCGTCATGCTTTGCTAATACTTTATCAGCATAAAAAATTTCTTTATCTATTCCTATCTTGCCTTCCACTACTACCCCTTGCCCTTCTCTAAATAAATCTGGCAAAATTCCCTCATAAGAGATTTTAAGTTTTTTTTTTTTTATCTGTTACAAAAAATGTCACTTCTAAACCATTACTATTATAATTTATACTATCCTTTAATACTAAACCCCCGACGCGTATTAAGTTTTTGCTTATACTTTTTTTTTGCAATAATTCAGATGGAGAGTAAAAAAAAACTATTCTTTCTTCTAGAGCTTTTAAAACAAAAAATAAAGCTATTCCTATAGTAACCATTAAACTTATTAGCAAACTAAAACGTTTATATTTCGTGATCATACTTACTCTTTTTATATAGCTTTTTAAGCTTATTATTTAAAATTATAACTAAGAATAAAATGAGCAACAGAGGAATAAGATAAGAGATCCAAATATAGAAACCATTCCCGCCCATATTTAAAAAATTTATTAACCCTTTAATCATACTAAATCCTACTATTTTGTGAATTAAAGATAATTTTCTTTTCTTTTAGTCTAATTTCTACTGCTAAAATTAATATATATATATAAAGAAATAAAAAGCCAATTGCCATTAAAAAAAGAGGAGTAAGCATTTGACCATTTATTGAAATACCTCCTGTTCTTAATATACTAGCTGGTTGATGTAAAGTATTCCACCAGTCTACTGAAAATTTTATTATAGGTAGATTCATGGCCCCTATCAAAGAGAGATAGGCAAATGCATAGTCGCCTTTGACTGAATATGAAAACGAATCCTTTATTAATTTTAAGCCTAAATAAATAAAAAATAAAACTAAAAAAGAAGTTAGCCTTGCATCCCATACCCAGTAGGTGCCCCAAGTTGGTTTTCCCCATAAAGATCCAGATAAAAGTGCAGAAAAAGTAAAAATAATTCCTACGGTAGTTCCTTCTTTTGCTAAGATTAAAAATAAAGGAAGCTTCCATATTAAAAAGATCATACTACTAAAAAAAATGAACCCGTAAGCCATTAGACTCATCCATGCACAAGGAACGTGAATATACATGATCCTTACAGTTTCTTTTTGTTGATAATCAGGAGGAGAAATGAATATAGCAAAAATCAATCCACCTAGAATTGTAAATAAAGATAAGTAGCCAGATATCTTCTTTATTGGCAGTGCAATTTTTAAAAACCTAGCCGGGTTAGCATATTTATGTAAATATTTTAACATTTAATCTAAATTAACCTTTAATATCTTTATAGTTATATAGGGCAAAAATACTATACTTAAGCTCAAGATCGCACACAGAAGATAATATTCAGAAAATGAACCATAACTAAAGCTTTTAACTGCTAAAATACCAAAAATAATAATAGGAAGAAAAAAAGGAATTGCCAAAAAAATAAGAGTGGGCGCCCTGGCTGTTGTCCCAAGTGTTAGTGCTGAAATAGGCATGCCTATAAGGCTAAATAAAGGAGTTCCTAATATTAAAGATAAAAATAATGCAAAAGCATCATAGCTAGATCCATTCAAAAAAATTAGGAATAATGGACCTAACAATGTAATCGGAAGTCCTGTAAAAATCCAATGGCAAATGCATTTTGATATTACTATCATAGAAAGAGGTATCCTATTTATTTGATATTGAAGTAGGATACCGCTTTGATAATCTTCTTTAAATAGGCTGTCTAAAGAGATTAGATTTGAAAACAGGACGCATATCCAAATAGATGCTACTGAAATATTTCTTAGTAATTCATTAGAACTTCCAAAGGATAAAGGAAATATTAGGATACATAGTAAAAAGAATGCTATAGCAAACCAAGATTTATTTGAATGAAACAAATAGCATTTAAGCTCTTTTAAAATAATAATGTAAAATAATTTAATCAATGCTAACTCTCGTAATATTCTCATTATTTTTATCTAAATTTAGTTTTTGGTGTGACGTCAATACAATACCCCCTCCATTACTAGTATGTTCTTCTAAAAGATTTAATATTAAAATTTCATTTCTTTTATCTAACCCGGACAATGGCTCATCTAATAACCATATTTTACTTTGAATCATTAACAATCTTAAAAAAGACAGTTTTTTCTTTTGCCCAAAAGATAAAGAATGTATAGAATAATGTAAGTATTTTTTTAGTTCAAAGACCTCTAATAAAGTTTCACTACCACTGGTATGATTATAAATATTCTTCCAATACTTTAAAAAGTCCTCAACTGTATCAGCTTCATTTAATGCATTTTGATGTCCAACATATCCTATTTTTTTATGAAAGCTGTCCTTAAATAAAATGTCTCCCTCACAGCTTAAAACACCAGCAATTGATAACAAAAGGGATGTCTTTCCTGATCCATTTTTTCCATCAATTAAAATAATTTCTCCTGGATTAAGTTGAAATGAAAGGTTTTCAAATATCAATCTATAGTTTCTTTTACAGCATAGCTGTCTTACTTTTAATAAATATCTCTTTTTCATAAAGAATTCTAATCTAGCACTCTTTTGTCTTCTATAACTAATCCATCATTTGAAATAATATTTTTTTTTACCAAAGATATTTCTATATTTAATTTAAAATTTTCCTTGAAATAAAGCTTTATCTTTTTGGAAAGTTCTTTGTCTTCTATTTCAGTTTCACACAATAACTCTCCTCTATCCAAAAAATCCTTGGTGTTTATAACTAATCTAGTCTTATGAATATTTTTAAAAATTTTTGTGATAGAATTTATTTGTTTTGGCGTAACAAATATTCCTTTTAGTTTCGTAGTTTGTTCAGCTCTTCCCATCCATCCTTGGATTCTATAGTTAGTTCTCCCGCATGGACTAGGTTCGTCAATCACTTTAGACAAGTCTCCTGTACCTAACCTTAATATAGGGTAGTCTGTATTAATTTTTGTAACTACTACTTCTCCTACTTCTCCGGGCGGTAAGGGTTTTGTAGTTCCTGGCCTAACGATTTCAAGAATAATATCTTCTTCAACAATCATTCCATTAGATAGAATATTATTTTCATTTTTTGTTTCATATGCAATACATCCTACTTCTGCTATACCATACATCTGCATTACCTCTACACCTAGACTTAATAAATATTTTCTAAGAGAAGTAGGAAGAGGTTCTGCACCAACCAAAGCTTTTTTTATAGTAGAAATATAAATATTATTCTTTTTCGCTTTTTCTAAAATAATTTTTAAAAATGATGGAGTACCTATATAGAAAGAGGGGGATAGATTTTTAATGGTTTCAATCTGTAGGTCTGTATTTCCTACTCCTCCAGCTATAACAGTGCTTCCTAAATTATTAGCAGCCTGGTGCATCATTATTCCCGCTGGGCCTAAATGATAAGAAAAAGTGTTATAAGAAATATCTTCTGACCTTAATCCTGCAGCATATAAAGCCCTGGACATATTCCAAAAATCATTTAAGTCTCCTGGTTCATAAATTGGCCCTGGTGAAGCAAACATAAAAGGAAATTTACTGTAATGTTTTGTGTTTAAATTTCCATAAGGAAAATTTTTTTTTTGCAATTCAGCTAAAGAAGACTTCCTCGTTATGGGAATATATGCTAAATCTTTTCTACTTCTTATTTTTCCTATATCAACGTTTTTAAGAATGCTTTTCCATCCACTAGAGAGTTCTGTTATTTTTTTAAATTGGATGTTTATATGTTCAAAAAGATTTTCTTCTCTGGTTTTTCTATCTAATATTTCTTTTTTATCAAAAAAAGAACCTTTATGACTTTTTTTTATAGCCAACGTTTTCTCCTCTTGTATGACTTTAGATTTTTAAAGGACTTTCTTTCTTCTTTTGCACCTCCTAGATAAAACTCTTTCACATCCTCATTATCTGATAGTTCTTTTGATATACCCTCTAAAACTATTTTTCCATTCTCCATTATGTAAGCTCTACTGGAAAGGTTTAGAGCTAATTTAGCATTTTGTTCTACTAATAGTATAGTAATGCCCAAATCTCTATTAAGTTTTCTGATTATGTTAAATACTTCTTTAACTAAAAGTGGAGAAAGTCCCATGGACGGCTCATCCATGAGAATTATCTTAGGTTTAGCCATCAATGCCCTTCCTATTGCTAGCATTTGCTGTTCTCCTCCAGATAGATAACCTGATAAACCTTTTCTCTCTCTCAACCTAGGAAAATAATCCAAAACTTTTTCTATTTCCTCAGGTATGTTTCTTCTATCACTTCTACTGTGTGCTCCTAATCTGAGATTCTCTTGTACCGTCATATCAGATATACACCTTCTTCCTTCCATCACCTGAAAAATACCTTTTTTTACTATTTCAGATGGGTTAGCTTTAGTAATTTCTAAATCTTGAAAAAAAATATTTCCTCTAGTTACTTCCCCATCTTCAGTTTTTAATAGTCCTGAAATAGCTTTTAAAGTAGTTGATTTTCCGGCTCCATTTGCTCCTAATAAAGCTACGATTTCTCCTTCATTAATTTCTAAACTTAAACCTTTTATAACGAGCACTACCTCATTATAAACTACTTCTATATTCTTTACTTTAAGCATTAAAATTAACTTTAGTAACCTCTCCATTCAGGTCTTCTAGGAAGAGAGATTTGGTCTTCTTTGATTAATTGAATAACCTTTTCACTGAAAAGGTCCCTCACATTTTTTTTATCTGTAGGTCCATTTACTTTTACTCTGTAAATAGGAACCTCCATCAGGCCTCTATGGTCATCCTCTTTCCAAGTAGAAGGAAGGCAAATTCCTTCCATTCCTTTAGGTACCCAATCTACTTTGGTATACATAGCATTTCTAATTGATTCTCCGTTTAGAGGTCCTTTTTTTTGTGCAATTTCCATAGCTTCTTTCATGTAAAGAGCTGAACATATTCCTGCTATATAATGCACTGATCTATATGTTTTCTCATTACCTGACATCATTGATATATCCCTTACAGTTTTCATCCCTTCAGCCTCTTCACCCCAAATCGCTCCTGTTCTCACAACAAATACTGCTCCATTAGCAGGTAGTCCAGTAGCTTTTATTACAGGAACATCTATACCCCATACATTTGTCATAAACTGAGTTCTTACACCTACTATATCACAAGCTTTAAGAAGTGAAATAGTTGATCCAGAGGAGTTTGCTAGATAAGCATAATTAGCTTTAATCTGTTTTAAAGTTAAGCATTGCGCTGTAAAGTCTCCTGGTGCTAGGGTATAATTAATAACAGCCATCACGTCAAAACCTATCTCTTTTGCATATTCTTGACATGCCTGCTTTGGAGCATTGGGATAAGGATGGTTATCACCCATGTGAACAAATTTAGGTTTAGTGTCTAATTCTTTTTTTTCCCAGTCTTTTAAAGCCCATGCTAATAAACCTCTGCATGCATCAGAATATGATGGACCGTAAAAAAAATTATATGGTGCTGCTTTAAATGACTTTGGAGCTTTTCCTGTTGGATCAGTAAGCTGCCCTGCATACGAACCAGAAAAAAAAGGAACCTTGTCTCTAGCTATAGTTTCCATTAAAGCTTCCGTATCAGCAGTACCCCAACCCTGTACTGCTATAACTTTCAAACGAGATTTCCATCTTTTATAAGTGGCTACAGCTCTAGGAGCCTTGTAACTGTAATCTACCATATCTGATTTAATTTTAATTCCATTAATCCCATTATTTTTATTAATCCATTTTATTGCATCTGCAACTCCTTCACCAAAGGGTTTTCCAACGCTTGACGTCGCTCCAGTAAAATCTACTAAATGTCCTATTGGTATATCCTTTGAAAACAGAGGCTTGATAATTAAAAGAATTGAAAATATGAACAATATTATTTTTCTGCTAAGTAAAAACATTTTATACTCCTTAGTTAATATGAATAGGGATATAATTTAAACCAAGCCCTAATTTGACCCCATCGATAGGCTAGTCCATTAGGCTCAAAAATCAAGAATAATATTATAACTAATCCTATAGATGCTTCCTTAATAAATGGCAAAGAATCTGTCAGAGCTAAAGCTTTATCAATATCTGATCCTGAAAGAGATCTAGTTAACCAATCCATTACCTCTGGCAATAAGACCATAAATGCTGCTCCCATCAACGATCCTCTAATGGAACCTAATCCACCTATAATTATCATTGCCAAAAAAGCTATAGAAAGTTGAATATTAAATTCTTCTATTGATACAAAGCCTAAATAATGTCCGTATAGTGCTCCACCTAATCCAGCAAAAAAAGATGATATTCCAAATGATAATATTCTATATTTAGTTAGGTTAATACCCATCATTTCAGCTGAAAGATAATGATCCCTAACTGCTAAAAATGCCCTTCCGTCTTTAGTCCTCATAATATTTGTCACAATAATAAAACTTATAATTAGCCAAAATAAAACTACGTAGAAATACTTAGCGTCTGTATCAAAAACTATATTAAATAACTCGAAAGGCTTTGCTAATGCTCCATCCACACCTCCAGTAAACCATGCTGCTCTTGAAAAGAAATCTTGTATAATAAATTGAGCTGCTAAAGTTGCTATAGCCAAGTACAATCCTTTTAGTCTAGCTGCTGGTACTCCAAATAGAATTCCTACAAAAGATGTTAAAACTGCTGCGCATGGGATAGAAAGCCAGACCGGAAAGTAAGAAAAGTTGTTATTAAGCCATACCGATGCAAAAGCACCAAAACCAAAAAAAGCGGCATGTCCTACCGAAATTTGTCCTGTAGATCCAACTAAAAGGTTTAATCCCAATGCTGCTATTGCATAAAATCCTATATTAATTAATAAAAATAAAATATGAGAGTCAAATATTAGCGGACTGAATAGGAGAAGTAATATTCCAATTATAGTTAGCATAAAGCTAGACTTATCATCAAATAAAGTCATGTCTTTTTTGTATGAAACCCTGTAATCTCCGCATGGTCTTATATTTTTTAAACTCATTTATACTCTCTCAATATCTTTAGTACCAAAAAACCCATAAGGTTTTATCATTAAAATAATTATCAGTGCATAAAAAGGTGCTATGTTATATAAATTTCCAAAATTAAGGTACTGAACATCTAAGTATTGGGCAAAGTTTTCAAGCAATCCTATAACCAAGCCTCCTAAAACTGCTCCTAAAACAGAATCCAAGCCTCCTAATATAACTGCAGGAAATACTTTAATTCCAATTATTGAAATTCCTGAAGATACTCCGTTTACTATTCCAAAAACTACTCCTGCTACTGCAGATACAATTGCTGATATTCCCCATGCAGCTGAAAATACTTCTTTGACAGATACCCCCAATGATTGTGCTGCTTGTTGGTCGAAGGCAGTGGCTCTCATAGCTAATCCTAATCTAGATTTCTTAAAAAATATTGCAAAACTAACCATAATAAATATGCTAATTAGACCACTCATAACATAAACAGTCTGAATATTTAATCCAAGTATTGAAATACTTTTGGTAGAAAAAATTTGAGGAAATGGTTCTGCAAAAACTCCAAACATCCATTTCATTATTGCCTGAAAGAAAATAGATAATCCAATTGTAACCATTATTATTGATATAACAGGTTCACCAATAAGTGGTCGTAAAACTACCATTTGTATTAAAACTCCAAAAAATGTCATAAAAACTAAAGTAAATATGAAAGCTGCATAGAAAGGTAAGGAAAATTCTGCCAACATCCACCAACAAGCCCAAGCACCAATAAGTAAAAATTCACCTTGAGCAAAATTTACTACCATGCTTGATTTATAAATAAGCACAAACGACATGGCAACAACCCCATATAATAAGCCTATAATAAATCCATTTACGAGTAATTGAAATAAAAAATCTAAAGCCATAACAGTTTAATCCATTTCTATAATTTTAAGGTTAGAATTAATTTTTTGGATACCTCCATCCTGAAGTTTAATCTGCGTATTTATAAAAATTACTTTTTCATTTTTATAAATTGCATCTATTATATCTTTATATTTATTTATCACAAAATTTCTCCTTAATTTTTTTGTTCTAGTTAGTTCATCATCATCAGCATCAAACTCTTTATACAAAAGCACAAATTTTTTAATCCTCTGTTTTTTGGGCAATGTAAAATTTATTTTTTCGACCTCTTTTATTATTAATAGTTGTGTTTCTTTTTTAGTAGCAAGATCTGAGTAAGTAGTGAATGCTATTCGTTTTGACTCGGCCCATTTTGATAAAACTGAAAATCTTATGCATATAATTGAAGACAAATAAGGTTTACCAGATCCTATAATAGCAGCCTCTGCGATATAAGTAGAAAATTTTAATTTATTTTCTATGTATTGAGGTGAATATCTTAAATTATGCTGTGTAAAAGATAAATCTAACATTCTATCTATGACTACTAAATGCCCCTCTTTATTTAGGTATCCTGCATCACCAGTATAAAACCAATCATTTTTTAAAAAGCTTTCACTTATACCTAGATAACCGTGCATAGAGTTTTTATTCTTAACTATTATCTCTCCTACACCCTCTTTATCGGCATTATCTATACTAATATTCACTTCTTTGAAAGGATATCCTACAGAGTCGAAATTTATATCATTCTTATCATGTATAGTATAAGCTCCTAGTTGTTCTGTTTGCCCATATAATTGCCTTAAAGGTATACCAATATCAACAAAAAATTTAAATGTATCTGGTCCCAATGCAGCTCCACCTGTTGCAGCTGATTTTAAGTAGCTAAAACCCATTTGGTCTCTTAACCATCTATTCATTAAGAATTCACAAACAAATTTTTTAAGAAAACTATTATTATATTTCATTAATTTCATAGAAAAGTTATATAGCAATCTTTTGATCGCCGACGCATCCATAATTTTAGATCTAATATCTGCAGCAAGCTGTTCCCAAACACGTGGGGCTAATAATATAAAAGTAGGTCCTATTTCTCTTAAGTCCTCAAACATTGTTTGCTGTTCCTCAAAAAAGTTCACTTTCATTCTACTTATACTCCATTTTGCTACTGCGTACATTTGCTCCATAACCCAAGGCATCGGTAATACAGATACATATTCATCTCTTGAGTCTTTTGGATCAGCTTGCAAGTAACTATTAGCATGCTTAATTAACGATTTGTGTTTAATCATTGCTAGTTTTGGGTTTGCAGTAGTTCCTGAAGTAGGACAATAAATACAAGTATCGTCTTCTGAAATTGCATTTAAAAGTTTGAAAAAATCTTCTGGATTTTTTTCTATTTCCTTTTTTCCTAACAACCTTATTTCTTTGTAAGAAATTAATCTTCTGTCTGTATATTTATTCATTCCTTTTGGTTCATCATAGATAATTAAATCTACTTTATTTTTTGAATCATCAAGACTTAGTATTTTATCTGCTTGCTCCTCATCCTCCACAAATATTACTCTACATTTTGAGTATGATATTAAATACTCTATCTCAGTTTCTAAAGCGTCACTATAAATACCTAATGCCACACACCGTAATGATTGAACTGCTATTTCTCCAATTAACCATCTAGGTGTATTATTACCAATTAATCCAACAGTACTATTAGGTTTTATTCCTTTAGCCTTTAGACCAATAGAAACTTGCTCTATTTCATAAAAACATTCTTTCCAGGTTTTACTCTTCCAAATACCAAACCTTTTCTCTCTAACTGCTACTTCATCGGAAAAATTTTCTGAATTATACTTTATAATGTGCGGGATCGTTAATTTTTCATAATTCATTATTCCTCTCCCAAGTAAGCTTTTTGTACTCTCTTATTATTCATAATTTTTTCTGGTTCTCCTTCAGCTATTTTCTCACCAAAATCAAGCACAAGTACTTTTTCTGAAATATCCATTACTACACCCATATCATGTTCTATCATAATAAGGGTAATGCCCCATTCTCTATTCAAGTCGATTATAAACCTGGCCATATCTTCTTTTTCTTCTTGATTCATTCCAGCCATAGGTTCATCAAGCAACAAAATCTTTGGGTTGATTGCAATTGCTCTAGCAAGCTCAACTCTTTTTCTTAAACCATATGATAATGTTCCTGCAGTCTTTTTTCTGATGCTACTTATTTCTAAAAAGTCTAAGATTCTTTCTGCTTCAACTCTATTACTTATTTCTTCCTTTTGTGCACCTAGCACCCAATAAAATGCTCCTAAGAAAAAATTACTTCTTAAAATATGGTGTCTTCCAATGAAAATGTTTTCCAATACTGACATATGATCAAATAATGCAAGGTTTTGAAATGTCCTACCAATCCCTAAATTTGCTCTTTTGTTAGGGTGTTCATTGGTAATATCTTTATTATTTAGAAGTAGTTCTCCTTTAGTAGGTTTATATCTTCCAGATATTACATTAAGCAATGTAGTTTTTCCTGCTCCATTTGGTCCTATAATAGAAAAAAGACTATTTTTTTTTACTTTAAAACTTACATTAGTTAAAGCCTTAATTCCTCCAAATTGTACGGAAATATTTTTTAATTCTAGCATAATTTCTTAAATATCCTTAATTATCAGAAAATAAGTTTACCGCCCCTATATTAGAAACTCCTCTGTTTCTAAACTTTCTAATATTTTTTTTACTTACTCCCCCTAAAACGCCTAAGTCACATTTTAATGCTCTATACAGCATAAAAGTTCTAATTAATCCTAACGGTTTTTTTAAATTACTACTAGTGGTTTTAAAAATAGGTGATATAAAAACATTATTAACCCCAAGGTCCGAAACTCTCCTTAAATCTAATAAGCTATGAAAAGAGCAAGAATAAGATAGCTTTTTGTAGGTCCTATTAAATCTGTTTTGTTTAGGAAAGTGAACACCATCTGCTCCAACAGATAATGCTATTAATGAATTAGCTGATACAAAAAATTTAAATCCTTTTTGTTTACATAACTTAGAAATCATCTTACATTTTTTATAAAGGTTTTTTTTATTTTTAGTTCTTATTATTACACCTACAGATTTAGAAGAAGGTATATTTTTTAAAAAATCTTTATAATCATGAATTCTATCCTCATCAAGAAATAACCAAAAAAATGCCCTAAATGAATTATTTTTTTTTTTACAAATAGAATTTATTTGCATTATGGTATAATATATTTTTGTTTTAGACATGCTAAATAATAATAAAAAGTCAGTAATTAGTAATTATAACCAATTATTAGAAAGTGTGAAAGAAGCCTGTGTAAAATATGATAGAGATATTTCAAGTATAAATATCGTAGCTGTATCAAAACAACAAAGTATTGATAAAATAAATGCTCTGAAATCTTTGGGTCACATTAGTTTTGGTGAAAATAGACTTGATGAGGCTTCCTTAAAATGGAATACTGTTGAAAATAGTAAACTTCATTTTATAGGAGCTTTACAATCTAAAAAAATTAAAGATATAGTAAAGATATTTGATGTAATCGAAACTTTGGATACGGAAACAGCAGCAAAAAAAATATCACTGCTTAAAAAAAATAATGATAAATATCCTAAATTATTTGTTCAAATAAATATAGGGAATGAACAACAAAAAAGAGGAGTTGCTCCCTCTGATTTTTCTGATTTTTTAAATATGTGCAAAAAGAAGTATTTACTAAATATCACTGGTGCTATGTGTATGCCACCTCTAAAAGAAGATCCCGACCCTTACTTTGAAAAAATGCTTAGCATCTGCACTAAAGAAAATATTAAGACTATAAGCATGGGTATGAGCAATGATTTCGAAAAGGCAATAAAGTATGGTGCAACAAATATAAGGGTAGGAAGTTTAATATTTGGAGCTAGAGAAGGTACTAAATAATCATGAGAATAGTTTATTTTTTAGGGGATGATAGTAGTATTTTTTACTCGGTAAATGACTTAACGAATATAGAAAAATACTTTCAAATTAAAAGGATAAAAAATATTAGTAAAAAAACTATTGGAAAAGATATTTTTATATTGGATGATAGTTCGAAAAACTTCCTTAAATATATTAAGATGTTGCGTGAAAGTAATAAAAAAAACTTTATTATCACTACAAATAAAGAAAATATTAGTATAAGTTCATTGAATAATTTGAAAATTTTTTTTAAGCCTTTAAGAATACTAGAGTTAAATAAAGAGATTAAAAAAAGATTAAATAGCAACCAAAAAAAATTAAAGTTTATTCTTAATAAATCCAGCTTGAGCATGAAAAGCAAGGATGGAATTGAATTGAAGATGACAGAAAAAGAATTTAAATTAACTGAATTACTTTATAATAGTAAAAACTATCAATCTAAAATTGATCTTTTATATAAAGTCTGGGGATTAAAATTAAAAAGCATTGAAACTTTAAACACAAGGGTTTTGGAAACTTTAATATCAAGAATTAGAAAAAAAATGGTTCAAGCAAATTTTAAAATTAAAATAGTAAGAAATAAAAATGGTTATATTTTGAGAGACTAATATTTAGTTAGGTTTATTTTTAGGTATTATTTTTAATTTTCTTTTGTAAGGCCCTAGGAAGGAATTATTGCTGGCTCTCATAGAATTAGTAAATTTAAATATATTTTCATCATAATTTTCTATACTTTTTAAATTATTGATTTTTACTACCTCTACTTTAATATTTAAAATCCCGTTTTCTAAAAGCTCCCATCCTTTTATATTTTCTGTTGCATGTCCAAAAAAAATTCTCAGCTCTGAGTCTAAAAAATTTTCTGAGGTAATAGTATAAAAGAATCTATTCTCATTTTTTTTTTCTACAACATTTAATTTTTTTTCTTTATTAAATTGCATCGGGTTAAGAAGTGCACCTAGAATACCTCGATCTAAGGGAACATATGTTGTTCTATCAAACTCAACATCATGAACAATTAACCATTTACCATTGGCTACCATAATTAAATTGTTAGGTGGAGCAAACTCAATCCTAGCTAAACCTTTCCCACCAATTAACATCCAACCTTCTACTTTTTCATTATTATTATTTATCTGATTAAAAAAAATTTCTGCAGGAAAGACTTTATCTAATTTATTTAATAGTGAAATTTGATTATCTTCTGCTTTAAGCTCATATAACAACATGAAAATAATAGAAATAGAAAAAATTAATTTTCTAATTAAATAATAATTATGCATCAATTAAAACCTCTCTTCTTCCCATAGAGTTAGGAGAACTTACAATACCCTTTCTTTCAAAAACGTCTACAATTCTTGCAGCTCTATTATAACCAATTGAGAAGTGCCGTTGTAAAAAACTGGTTGAAACCTTTCTTTCTTTTTTAATTAAATTTAGAGCTTTATCAAAAAGTGGATCTAACTCTTCCTCTGTTATATTATCAGTTTCTTGATCCTCTCCTTCTGTTATGTAGTGTTGATAGTTTGGTTCTCCCTGGGATTTAATGAAATTTGTTACCTTTAAAATCTCTTGGTCACTTACAAAAGGTCCGTGAACTCGCTCTGTGTATCCCCCACCTGCCATAAATAACATATCTCCTCTACCTAATAACTGCTCAGCTCCTTGCTCTCCAAGTATTGTTCTTGAATCAATTTTTGATGTTACCTGAAAACTTATCCTATAAGGAAGGTTTGCTTTAATAGTTCCAGTAATCACATCTACAGAAGGTCTTTGGGTAGCTAATATAAGATGAATGCCCGCGGCTCTAGCTTTTTGTGCTAAAGACTGAATAGAAACTTCTATTTCTTTTCCTGCCGTTAGCATTAAATCTGCCATTTCGTCGACTACTACAACTATAAATGGAAGTGGATTAAGTTGTATTTCTTTATTATGATAAATGGGCCTTCCAGTAGTATTGTCAAATCCTATTTGCACTTTTTTTATAAGTTTACCATCTTTAAACTTTTTATTAACAATTATTTGATTATAACTCTCCACATTTCTTACTCCTAGGTTAGCCATTAGTTTATACCTCTCATTCATTTCTTTAACTGCCCACTTTAATGCAAAGACAGCCTTTCTAGGATCTGTTACTACTGGATGAAGTAAATGTGGAATATCCTCATAGACTGATAGCTCTAACATTTTGGGATCAATTAAAATGAACTTACATTGGTCATTTGTATATCTATAAAGTAATGATATGATCATAGCATTAATAGAAACCGATTTTCCTGATCCTGTAGTTCCTGCAACCAGTAAATGAGGCATTTTACTCAAATCTGCTACTAATGGTTTTCCTGAAATGTCCTTTCCAAGAGCTAAGGTTAAACCTTTAGATTTATTAAAAACATCAGAAGATAAAATTTCTTTTAAGAAAACAGTATCTATATTTCTATTCGGCAGCTCAATACCTATGGCATTCTTTCCATAAATAACCGATACCCTAGTAGACTTTGCTGACATAGATCTCGCTATGTCATCTGATAAGCTTATAATTCTGGCTGATCTAGTACCAGGAGCTGGTTCAAGTTCGTACCTAGTAACTATCGGTCCTTCCTTAGCATGTAAAATATCTCCTTTTACTCCGTAGTCATCTAATACTTTTTTTAAACTTTTAGCCCTCAAATTGATGTTTTCATTTTTATGATTTTTAGATAATGTTATGTCATCTAAAAAATTTAGGTCTGGTAATATAAAATCTGTTGTTTTGGATCTTGCTTTTTTAGTGTCTTGATTATTTAAACTTTTTTCGTATCTAGTTCTTTTTTTTATAAATTCTTTTTTTTGAAATATAAAGAAATAGATACTTATTAGGCTCCTTATTAAAAATCTAACTATCTCAAATAAAGCAAGAAATATACTAGCTTTTCTCTTAGAGATTAAAATTATTAAAAATGTAGAGAAGATTAATAAATTCAAAGTTAAAATAATTTTTTCATAACTTTGATAGGTTTTTATTAATATCATAAACTTAGAAATTAGTGTCTTTCCTAGTATTCCGGCATCAAGACCAATTAGGCTTAAAGAAATAGATATCATGAAAATACATAAAATTATCCCTACAAGCCTAATAGCTATTTGAAAAAAATTATATTTTTTTATAACTATAATTCTAGCTAAAAAAATTGTGAAAACTCCTAATAACCAAGATGCGTCTCCATATGTTACTAACAATACAGCGCTAAGATTAGCTCCGAACCCTCCTAATAAATTTAAGGCTATGTCGTCATTTACAGTAAAAGGAGAAGGATCGAATTGATTGTGAGAATATAAGGAAATTATAGCAGAAAAGCTGAATGTTAAAATAAATGAACAAGTTATTAGCTTAAAAAATAAAATTTTAAAATTAATATTTTTTAATTTTGAAATCATTTTAATAGTTTTTCTATATTTTCTATAGCACTTTTACATTTTAGTATATTATGTACAAGTGATATTCTAACATATTTATTTCCTGGATTATTCTTAAATCCTTTGGCTAAGTATGAACCTGGCATGACCTTTAAGGAAAAATCTTTATATAACTTTTTTGCGAAGTTTTCTCCATCTCCAACATTTAGCCATAAATTAAATCCTGCCTCTGGTCTCTGATAATTTTTATATTTAGATAATAATTTATCAGCATAATCAAACTTAATTTGATATTTTTTTCTGCTTTCTTTTACATGTTTTTCGTCACTCCATAATCTAGAAGAAGCGAATTGAATTGGTATTGGTATAGTAGGAGCGCTGTAGCTTCTGAGTTTTGCAAATAACTGTATAATCCTATCATCTCCTAAAACAAAACCGGATCTCAAACCCGGAACATTAGATCGTTTTGATAGAGAGTGAAATATCAAAATATTTTTTAAACTTTTACCTAATTGTTCACAAACTTCAATAGCTCCTGTTGGTTTAGAGTTTGTATACACATCAACATAACATTCATCTAAAATTAGAATAGAGTTTTGTTTTCTAACAATATTTATTAATTTCTTTATATAGTGTAGGCTTGCACTTTTTCCTTGTGGGTTAGATGGGTTACAAAAATAAATAAGAGAAGGCTTTTTTCTAATGCTATGCTCTAACATTTCAAGATCTAATAAATAATTTTTTTTAATATCTGTATGCATATAAACTATAGGCAAGTTTTGAAATAGCGAAGCTCCCAAATATACCTGATAAAAAGGATTAGGAACAATAACTTGCTGGATAGACAGAACCGAAGATATCGAATAAAGACCCTCTCTAGTTCCTGATAAAGGTAATATATTCTTATCATCAAAAAAATTATTTTTTAGTTCAAATCTTCTTTTTACCCAATTTTTGTATGCTATTCTTAGAGACGGGATACCCTTTAGGGGAGGATATAGTCCCCATTTACTGTTATGAGTATTGAGTATTTTTTTAATAAATCCTGGAAATTTATGGTAAGGCTGTCCTATAGATAAATCTAAACTAGATATATTATTTTTCGTTTTTATTTTTTCTAGTAAATTTCTAAGTCTATCAAATGGATAATCAGAAATTTTATCAATATTTTTATTTAGAATTTTCATTATCTTATTTTAGTATACTTTCTATTTTTTCGGCAATAACTAAAAGTTGTTCATCATTATACTGTTTAGAAGCAAGTGATACAGATAACCATCTTCTATTTTTCGAGTTCAAAGGCAAGGATATACAGCATAGATTAAAAATATTTGCTACCCTAGTATTATCTAAAATGAAATTGTTATATAAGTGATATTTTTCTTTATTTTTTAAAATGTTTATACTCGGAGGGGCTATGGATAGAGTAGGCATTAATAAAAAATCATACTCGTCAAACTTTGAATATACTTTTTCTTTTAAAAGTAATATTTTCCTTTTTAAAAAATCTACTTTCTCTTTGCTCATAGATTTTCCTAATAGAAAGCGATTTACTACATTTTGATCAATCTTATTTAAATTTCCTTTAATTTTATTTCCCCAGTATTTCCATGCTTCAAAGTTTACAATAGATCCATTGTGTTTAATAAATTGATTAATTTCGTCAAAAGCTTGTATTTTGTCTTTCTTAACTACTATCCCTAATTGTGATATCTTTGTAATCAAATCTTCTATTTTATTTTTGCTTAAATCATCTAAATGTTCATAGTTAAAGTTATAAACAAAACCAATTTTAATGTTCTTATTTAGTTCTGAAATAAATCTATAAGATTTTTCTGAAAGTATATTAAATAATATTTGTGTATCTTTAACCGACTTGCATATAGTACCTACTGTATCATTGGATGCAGACAAAGGAAGTATTCCTTTAGTCGAAATTTGATTAGCTGAAGGTTTAAACCCTATTAAACTTTGCCAAGCTGCAGGAATCCTTACAGAGCCAGCTGTATCTGTTCCTACAGAAAGAGGCGCCAAACCTGAGAAAACAGAGGTTGCTGAACCAGTACTTGAGCCTCCTGGTGCTACTACATTATTTTTAATCATAACGTTATTTGGTAGTTTATAAGAATTGTTTAAACCTAAGCCACCAAAAGCAAATTCAACAGTTCTAGTTTTTGCTAAAGAAATTAAACCACTCTTTCTAGCTAAAGTAACTATTTGTGCATCCTCTACCTTTTGGTTCTTTCTAATTTTCTTGATTAACTTAGAGCCAGCAAACGCAGGATAGCCGACAATATCTATTAAATCCTTCCATACTATTGGAATTCCATCAAAAAAACTTAATCGCTCTTTTTTTTTTTGCCTAAACCATGACAACTCAGCTTCCTTGCGGGCCTGGTTTATTAAAATTTTTGAGAAAGAGAGTTTTTCATTTTTTGAAGAATTCTTATATCTTTCTATAAAATATTCTAACAGCATAACTGGATCTAATTTATTTTTTTTTAATAAAATTCCCATATAAAAAGCTGTATGATATTTTAGATTATTATTCATAGTTAATTTATATTACACTGCTATATAATAATTATGAAAAAAAATTATGATACAATTATAATTGGGAGTGGTCTTACTGGCTTAACTGCTTCGTTATCATTGGCCTCATTAAACTATACCGTGGCTTTGATTGATCCAAAGCCCCTAATTTTTACAAAAAAAAAATACCCTGATAATAGAACTACAGCCATATCAAGTGGCTCAGTTAGTTTTTACAAAAAAATAGGCTGTTGGGAAAAGTTAAAGTTTTACATGTGTCCAATAAAGAAAATATTAGTTGAAGAATCATCTTCAGATATTCAAGCATACTTTGGTTCTCAAAGTCAGAGTCAAAATGCTATGGGTCATATGATAGAAAATAAAAATTTTTTGAATATTTTATTGGAACTTACAAGAAAAAATAAAAATATCTTTAAATATGATAGTAAGCTTTTGGATTATCGTAGAACTGAAAAACAAGTTTTCGCATATTTAGAAAATAACAGAATAATAGAAGGAAAATTGATTATAGCAGCCGATGGAAGGAATTCATATGTAAGAAAATTGGCAGATATCAAATACAATTATAAAGACTATAATCAAAAAGCATTTACTTTTGATGTAAAGCATACAAAAAAGCATCATAATTTAGCTGTTGAGAAATTTATAGAGCAAGGTCCCTTAGCAATTTTGCCAATAATAAGAAAAAATACCCAAAAATACTCTTCGGTAGTTTGGTCATGTAATCACCCTAATTATTATGAGTACCTTGATAAAGGAAATAAAAAAATTCGAACCTTGCTTGAACATTATTTTATGAAATTTTATGGAAATATAAATTTAGTCTCAAAAGTTAGTACATGGGACCTTTCTTTAATTCACTCAAAAAAATACACTGATCATAGAGTTCTTTTGCTAGGAGATGCAGCGCATTCCATACACCCACTCGCTGGACAAGGTTTTAATCTTACGGTAAGAGGAATTAAAAAAGTATATAGTTTTGCAAAGAATGAAAATCTAGCTGATAGAGATATAGGGAAAAAAAGATATCTTGCTGAATATTCAACAAAACATTATTTAGATGCAATATCTCTTATATTTGTAACAGATAAATTAAATTTTTTATTTTCTAATTCTAATTTTTTATTAAAAAAGATAAGAAGAACAGGGCTTAAAGTTTTTAGAAGAAGTAATCTATTAAATAATACTTTCAAGAACTATGCTACTAAAGGAGCTTTGCTATCTATTAAAGATTAGATAAGTTTTCTTGCTTCTTCGACTAATAAAATAGGCACTCCCTCTTTAATAGGAAAGGCAAGTTTAGCTTTTTTACTCAATAATTCGTATTTATTTTTATCAAATATTAATTTATCTTTAGTAACTGGGCAAACTAAAATATCTAATAAACTTTCGTCAAAGTAATTATTTTTACCTTTTATCATTATGCTTAATTTATAGTTTCATTTTTATTGTTATCTTCCTCTAATGTAGACATTCTTAAAAGTGAAATTAATGTCGCTACTCTATCTTCAAGAGTAAAAGCTTCAAGTATAGCTTGCTTTTCTACTTCTTTAAATGAACAAATTTGAGGTATAGAAGCTAATATTTGTTCTTTTGATATTTTGGATATTTCGTCTAAATCAACATTAATATTATTTTTTTTGAAATATTTTTTTAATTCTACCAATAAATCTCTCAAGTCTATAAGGTCAAATTTATTTTTTAGATCTTCTGCATATGGAGACCAGTCAGCTTCTATTCTTCTAAACCCGTTAACTAAATCTAATTCACGTTTTAGTTTAAATCTAGCAATCCCTGAAAGTTCTATTAAAAACCTTCTGTCATCTGTCTCTGTAAAGGAAATAATTTTTCCTGCACACCCTACAGGGTATAATTTTTTTTCATTATTGTTTTGTCCAGGAATTGGCTGTATCATTCCGATTATTCTATGGCTCCCTAAAACTGACTCTATCATTGAAATATATCTTGGCTCAAAAATATTTAAAGGTAGATTTCCAAAGGGAAATATTACTGCCCCTGGTAATGGAAAAATTGGAATAGATTTGGGCAAATCTGCTAGTGTATAACTTTTTATCATTTACTTATAAAGCATGTTGAGTAGCTTACTTCTGCCACTTATGGTGGTACTATTATTATTACCTAAAAACGAGAAAAGGCTAAGGAGTTCTTTTTTTGCTATTCCTTCTTTATATAAATTATTTTTATTTATAATAAAAAGATAATTCTCCGTAGCTTCTTCATAATTACGTTTTAGTATAGAATTTCTAGCTATTTCCAACTTATTCTCCAAATTACTTATGCTTTTTTTATCTGTATTTCTATCTTGACTAACTAAACTTACTATTTTTGCAAAAAACTCCTTGGCTTTAATTAGCTCTTTTATCTCTATTTCTTCTCTTAGACTTTCTTCTAGTTGACTTAACAAATCTTCTAGCTCAGCAATTTTGTTGCTTTCTAACAAGCACTTACCTAAACCACTTATTGCCCTACTCATTTCTTTCTTAGGAAGTTCATTAGATATTAACTCAGAAAATTGTTGCATAGCCATATCAATATCTTTTTTTTCTAAAAGCGATTCAGCTAAATCCAGTTTTTGGTTCAAATCATCTACTGCGTCAGATGATATGGAAGATGCGGAAACTACCTCTTGAAAAAAAGCTTCTATTTCTTGTGGGTTTTTCATTCCTGCAAAACCATTTATAGGTTGTCCTTCAAAAAATGCCATAATTGTAGGTACTGACTGAATATTGAGTTGCTGAGCTAATTGTTGATTTTCATCAATATTTACCTTGCATAATTTCAGTTTTCCCTGAAATTGATTAGTAAGTTTCTCAAGAATAGGAGTAATTTGTTTACAAGGCTGACACCAAGGAGCCCAAAAATCTACTATAATACCCAGCTTGCTAGATTCCTTTATAACTTTTTCCATAAAGTTAGAGGAATTTATATCTTCTATATAGTTTTCTAAAAAATCCATAATGTATAGTTATTTAAAAAAAAATTTAAATCAAATAATCTCCTAAAATAGTAATATATAATGTTTTTGTTATTGGAATGTTTCATATGAGCCAAAAAACTTTCTATTATTAAAAGCATTTTTAATGTTATCTTTATTCTCTTGCATTACACAACAAAATCCTCTCACAAAATATAATATTCACTAACTACTATAACAAAACCTAATTTATTAATAACTTTAATATTTATGAATATTTTTTCAATAATAAATATAAGATTATAAAGATATAGTTATTTTAATAAAAATTCATTATAATATTTTAATTATTTAGCGGGTGTAGCTCAGGGGTAGAGCACAACCTTGCCAAGGTTGGGGTCGAGGGTTCGAATCCCTTCGCCCGCTCCATGGAAACGCATATGAAACCTTTATATTATCTGCTTTTTTTCTTCATTTTTGTCTTATTTTCTAGCTGTACGTCACAAAAAAATATTCATAACTATTATTTACCTGAAATTAGTAAAATAGATGAAGAAAAAGAAATTTTTCTTCAAAAAAAAATACTTATTAATGAAATGATATTAGCATCTAGGCTTCTTCATAAAATATCTTGGCCAATATTAAAAAAAAATATAGATATTTGTAATTCAGAGGGACCTTATTCATTTGGAATTATTTATGCTGCTCAAGAAGACTTGCCTGAAAATGAAAGAAAAAACTTCAAAAATATTCTTAATAAGAATGTACAACCCACTTACTTTAAAGAAAATATGGTAGAAAGTTTTCCATTAATTATATCAGTTGCAAAAGATAGCCCTGGTTTTTACTCTAATGTTCAAGCTGGTGATATTGTTTTAAGAATAAATGATTTAAATGTTACTAATTTTAGAAAAAAATTAAGATCCTCTATTTCTATATCTTCTAAATTAGAACTCATTATATTAAGAGATAATAAAGTTTTTAGAAAAAAAATCGATGGTATCAATATTTGTAATTATAATATTCAGGCTATTCCTGCTGCCGCACCAAATGCTTATGCTGATGGAGAGAAGGTTTTTATAACACTAGCTGCAATAAAGCTTGCACAAACTGAAGACGAGCTTGCATTTTTAATAGGACACGAGCTTGCTCATAATATTTACCACTATAAATCTACTGGAGGAAGCGAGGCTGATAGCCTAACTATTAGTTATCGGGATGGGCCAAAAATTAAGAGTTTCAGTAGTTTTTTTCTAATGAGTTCTAAAAAAAAAGAAACTGAAGCAGATCTTAGAGGCGTTGAAATTGCATTCAAGGCTGGCTATAAACTTAAAAATGTTAATGATTATTGGAGAAGACTATCAGTTTTTAATCCTAGCTTAATAACTAATTCTTCTGCAATTTACAAAAGCAATGCTACCAGGGCTATAATGATATCAAAAACCTTAGAGCGCCTTAGAAAACTAGATGAAAAAAAATAGTAAAAAAAATCTTTATTATTTTTTGTTTGATTGGGCAAACTCGCCTTTCTCAACTATAGTAATAACATTTGTCTTTTCTAGCTATTTCACCAATACTGTCGCAGCTAATAAAATATCTGGTACTGCTTATTGGGGATGGACTATAGCAATTTCTGGACTATTAGTAGCTATCACTTCTCCAATACTAGGTCATATTGCAGATTTCAAAAAATTATTTGCAAGAAAGTTCCTTATCATCTCTACCTTAGTTGTAATCATTTGCTCCTTTATGCTTTGGTTTCTTGAAAAAGACATTAATATTTTTTACTTTCTAGGTTTAATTTTAATTGCAAATATCTTCTTTGAAATTGGCCAGGTTTTTTATAACTCCCAACTAAATAATTTTAGAGGAAGAGAAAATTTAGGTTCATTTTCAGGAAAAGCTTGGGCATCTGGCTATTTAGGAGGAATATTATGTTTAATTATAATTTTTTCTTTAGTTCTAATCCCTGATAAATCTGTATTTAATTTGGATTACAAAGAATACGAAAATATAAGAATATGTGGTCCTATAGTGGCTATATGGTTTTTAATTTTTAGTATTCCATTTTTAATTAACTGTAAAGAGAATAACGTTGTTAAAGGAAAAATGTTTCGGAAGTTTTCTTTAAATATGGGCGTCCTGAGAAAAGATAAAAATAAAATTAAATTTTTTATATCTAGAATGCTTTATACAGATGGTTTAATTACTTTGTTTAGCTTTGGTGGAATATATGCTACTGGAACTTTTGATTTTAGTTTTAATGACATTATTATATTTGGAATTGCAATAAATATAACGGCAGCTTTAGGAGCGTACTTGTTTGGTTTTATAGAAGATATAATAGGTATAAAAAAAGTAATTATTATATCTTTGGGATTTTTAATTTTAATATGCTTTTTGATTTTAATTATACAAAGTAAGATATTTTTTTGGATTTTAGGCTCCATGATAGGCTTATTTATAGGTTCTATTCAGTCTAGTAGTAGAACAGCCTTGATAACTATTTCAAAATCTAAGAATATTAACACTATGTTTGGATTTTATGCAATGTCAGGTAAAGTTACTAATTTTTTAGGTCCTTTTCTAGTTGCTACTTTCACTACAGTTTTTGAAAGTCAAAAAGCCGGCATGGCGACTATACTTATTTTTCTTATTTTAGGCTTATTATTGCTTTTTAAAACAAAAATATAAAAATCATTTCAAAATTAAATTTAAATACACTATATATTTATCATGGTAAGAAAAAACTTAAACTATCTCAATATTAAGATTTATCCCAATCAGTCTTTGTCTCTAATAATATTAATTTGTTTTTTTAGTTTTTTTTTTATTGCTACTTTGTTGTTATCTTCATACTTTTTCTCTATAGGGGCTTGGCCCGTTTCTTTGTTTTTGCTACTTGATTTTTTTTTAATATATTTTGCTTTTAATAAATATAAAAGGGGTACCAAAATTTATGACAGAATAGTTCTTAATACTAAATTACATATCATTAATGTAAATAAAACTGGTAAAATAAAAAAAAGTATCTTAGAACCTACCTGGCTACGTCTGAAAATCTATTCAGGAAGAAAAAGTCGATATTTAAGCATAATTTCAAAAGGTAAATCTGTTACAGTAGGAGAGTATTTGAATGTCAAAGAACTACTGGATTTAGCCAAAGTAATTAAGAAAGCTTTAATTGAGAGAGAGCAAAAGCTAACTTTTAGTAATTAAAAAGTCTTTCATACCATATAAACCTGCTTTTTTACCATTTAACCACTTAGCTATTTCTAGCGCTCCATAAGAAAATATATCCCTAGAAGTAGATATATGTTTTATGGTAATCCTTTCATTTTTTCCGGAAAATATAACACTATGTTCACCTGTTGAATCACCAGCTCTAATTGCGTGTATACCAATTCTCTTTTTAAAGTTTTTAGTTTTTAAAAATTTTTGTATTGATTCTTTAATAGCTAAAGCAGTTCCAGATGGGTTATCTGCTTTATTCTTGTGGTGAATATCAGTAATATCTATATCAAAATCATTTCCTAATTTTATTGCTAACTCCCCTGCTATCTCTTTGATTATATTAGCCCCTATACTCATATTAGGAGACCAAAGTATAGGAATATTTTTTGAAAGTTTTTTCATCATTTTTAAAGTTTTATGCGATAAACCTGTACTGCCTGATATGAAAGCTACTCTGTTTCTATGAGCATGTTTTAAAAAATTTAAAGTTGCTTCTTCTAATCCAAACTCTATGACCACGTCTATATCTTTAAAAAAGGTCTTTTCATCATCAGTGATTAGAAGTTTTATTGGTTTTTCTCCTAAAACTAGCCCTAAATCTTTCCCCACTAATTTATGATTTTTATGTTCTATACCTCCATTTATAGTAATTTGCGGATCCTGAAATGCCAATCTGGCAATTGCTCTTCCCATTCTTCCAGCTACGCCTACTACACCTATTTTTGTATTCTTTTTTTTTTTTCATTATTAGCTTAGTAATCCTTTAAAAAATTTTTGTATTTTTTTACTTTCGGGCTATTACTCTCTGCTAGACTTTCATAAAATTTGGCAATTAATTTTTTTTGATTATTAGATAAATTTACAGGAGTTTCTATTTCAGCCTCTACATATAAATCTCCAAAACCTCTGCTTTGTAAAACTGGCATACCCTTTCCTTTTAATCTAAACCTTTTAGCATTTTGGGTGCCAGCTGAAATACTAATTCTAATTTTCTTTCCATCAGGAGCAGGAACTTCTACACTTCCTCCATTAGTTGCTGTATAAACATCAACAGGCACATTTAGAAATAAATGTTCTCCTTCTCTGTTAAAAACATTATTTGAAATCATATTAACATATATATATAAATCTCCTGATGGCCCAGAATTTCTTCCTGCCTCTCCCTCTCCAGATATTCTTATTCTAGTTCCTTCATCTACTCCTGGAGGTATTTTTACAGAAAGTGATTTTTCCTTATTAACAACACCAGAACCATCACACTTCTTGCAAGGGTTTGAAATTGTCCTTCCCGTTCCAGAGCAATTACTACAAGTTCTTTCTATAGTAAAAAAACCTTGAGTAGCTCTAACCTTTCCAGATCCTTGACACACTGTACATACAGTAATACTTGAATCTCCAGAAGAGGAGCCAGTTCCATTGCAAGATGAGCATTTAGAAAGAGATCTCAACCTAATAGTTTTTTTAATACCTGAATACGCCTCAGATAAACTAACACCTAAATTATACTTTAAGTCTGCTCCTCTATTGCTGCTAGTGTTGGATCTTCTGCTCCCACCTGTGAACTCACTGAAAAGATCTTCAAAAATATCAGAAAATCCTCCAGATTGAAATCCCGAAAATCCTTCGCCTGCCCCGCCGCCTTCAAATGCAGCATGCCCATAATTGTCATAAGCAGCTCTTTTTTCCTGATCCTTAAGTACTTCATAAGCTTGACTAGCCTCTTTAAACTTTTCTGCTGCTTCTTTATTATCAGGGTTTCTATCAGGGTGATATTTCATAGCTAAATCTCTATACGCTTTTTTTAAAGATGTATCATCAGCATTCTTATTAACACCTAATATTTCATAATAATCTTTCATGTCATAGTTATTGCAAGCTAGCTACTTTTTTTTTCAGTATCTTCTTCAACTTCTTCAAAGTCTGCATCAACTACATCTTCTTGTTTTTCTGTCTCTTCCTTATCACTAGCATTTGTAGGTTTAGCATCCTGATTAGCCTGAGTTGGATCACTTTGTGGGTTTTGTTTATACATAATCTCCCCTAACTTCATTGCGGCCGTATTCAAAGTTTCCAGCTTAGCCTTAATCTCATTAGCATCTGATTTTTCATTCTTAAGAGTTTCCTTTAAGTCCTCTATAGATTTTTCTATACTTTCTTTATCTTTAGAATCTAATTTATCTCCGTGCTCGCTTAAGCTTTTTTCAGTAGAATAAATCATGCTATCAGCTTGGTTTCTTGTTTCTATAGTTTCTTTCTTAGATTTATCTTCTTCTGCATGTGACTGTGCATCATTAACCATCTTTTCTATGTCAGTGTCAGATAGTCCTCCAGAAGCTTGTATTTGAATCTGTTGTTCTTTTCCTGTTCCTTTATCCTTAGCAGAAACATTTACTATTCCATTAGCATCTATGTCAAAGGTTACTTCTATTTGTGGTACTCCTCTAGGAGCAGGAGGTAGTCCAACTAAATCAAACTGTCCTAAAGCCTTGTTATCTTTTGCCATTTCTCTTTCACCCTGAAAAACTCTTATTGTTACAGCAGGTTGATTATCTTCAGCCGTAGAGAAAGTCTGACTTTTTCTAGTAGGAATTGTGGTGTTTCTATCTATTAGTCTAGTAAAGACTCCTCCTAAAGTTTCTATTCCTAGAGATAATGGTGTCACATCTAATAATAAAACATCTTTGACATCCCCAGAAAGGACAGCCCCTTGAATAGCAGCCCCTATTCCTACTACCTCATCAGGGTTTACCCCTTTATTTGGATCTTTCCCAAAAAATCCTTTTACAGTTTCTATAATTTTAGGCATTCTTGTCATCCCACCAACTAAAACTACCTCATCTATTTCACTAGGGCTCATTCCTGCATCTTTTAAAGCTGCTTTACAAGGATCAATAGTTCTTTTTACTAAATCATCTACTAATTTTTCCAAATCTGCTCTAGTCATCTTTAAAGTTAGATGCTTAGGGCCAGATGCATCAGCTGTAATGAAAGGTAAATTTATATCAGTAGTGCTAGAACTGGATAATTCTATCTTAGCTTTCTCGGCAGCTTCTTTTAATCTTTGAAGAGCTAATTTATCATTTTTTAAGTCTATTCCATTTTCTTTTTTAAAAGAGTCGGCCAAAAACTCTACGATTCTTGTGTCAAAATCCTCGCCGCCTAAAAAAGTATCTCCATTTGTAGCTTTAACCTCAAAAACTCCATCTCCAATTTCTAAAATTGATACATCAAAAGTACCCCCACCTAAATCATATACCGCTATGATACCTGTTTTTTTCTTATCTAAACCGTAAGCTAGTGCTGCAGCAGTAGGCTCATTTATGATTCTAAGAACTTCTAAACCTGCTATCTTACCTGCATCTTTTGTTGCTTGTCTTTGCGCATCATTGAAATAAGCTGGTACGGTAATTACTGCTTTGTCAACCTTTGAACCAATTTGCTTTTCAGCAGTTTCCTTCATTTTTTGTAATACATATGCTGATATTTGGCTAGGAGCATATTTCTTTCCGTTTCCTTCAACCCATGCATCCCCACTGTCAGCTTTAACTATATTATAAGGTGCTGTTTTTATTTCTTTTTGAACTTTTTCATCTTTGAAAGGTCTTCCTATTAACCTTTTAATAGCAAATAAAGTATTGGAAGGGTTTGTGACAGCTTGTCTTTTTGCCGGTTGTCCAACAAGAGTTTCTCCTTCGGGTGTAAATGCAACCATAGAAGGAGTAGTTCTTGCACCTTCACTGTTCTCTATAACTTGCGCATTAGAACCCTCCATTACTGCAACACATGAATTTGTAGTGCCGAGATCTATACCTATAACTTTGCTCATAATTTGCTCCTTTAATTCAACTTTACATATGGGTTTTAAAAAATAAATTACAAGTACTAAACTATAATCTCAGCTGCGCCTATTATTTGATCAAGTTTATCTTGATATAATTTATTTTCTAGGTCAATGTTACTTGATAGTTCAAAAACAAAACTCACTATAACCATTTTTTCTTTTAGGACCTTAATTCTATACCAAATTTTATTATTAACTTCCTTATTATTATTATTTAGTTCTTTATCTTTTGTTATAAAGCTAAATAAATAATCACTTTCTTCTGATTTTTTAAAAACTGTATTAGAAATATTTACTTCCTTAGTAATTTCTTGAATAAAATTTTCTACTTCTTCGTCATTATTTTTAGATAATCCATTAAATTTAATAATAAAGCTTTCTAAGAAGAAGTAGAATTCTCTTGTTAAATTCATAAAAATAGATACAAAACTTTTATCATCTGAAAACTCTACAATCCATTTTTTAGGAATATTAATCTTTATAATGTTCCAAAAATCTTTTTGGCTATATTTTAACTGAGATAGTTTATAACTTAGGTTTGCTATATCATCATACTTAGTTCTCTCAGAACTAAATTTTATACTTTTTATTATTTTTGGTAATTCTTTAAGAATATTATTTGCTAGCTTCACCGCAGGATTTGTATTAGGCCATGTTAAAGAAAACCTAACAAGACGAAAAGAACGTGGCTTTAAAAAATGAAGGATCTTCCACATTTTCAGTTTTTCTTCATCTATCTTAAAGTCATAATTAAGAATAAAAGTGTCATTTTCTCTTATAACATGGCTTTCTACTTCTAAACCGTCCCTCAAAAAATTTTCTATATTTTCTATACTATTTAATTTTGGAGCATCTAAACATTCTACATTAACTCCGAGGATAGGGTACTTTTCTGATGAAAAACTAACCTCTAATGTATTTGAGTTTCTAGATGAGACTTTACAGTGTGCTGGAAAAAATATACTAACAGTACCTTCAAAAAAACTAATTCTATGGTTTTGGTTAGTCAATTTCATTCATGGGCGAAATGTCAGCGTCTTTTTCTTCAGCACCTTCATTATCTTGTTTTTTTTCGATAGCTTTAGCTACCCCAACTAAAGTTGGCCTTAATAATCTTTCATGAAATTTATAACCATCTTGAATTACTTCACAAATGCTGCCTTCATCGTATTCTGTTGATGGTTTTTCAAACATTGCCTGATGGTAATTAGCATCAAAACCTTTTCCTAATGCTTCAATTTTTTTAACATTAAATTTTTCTAAAATATTTAAAATTTCTTTATTTATTAACTCAAAGCCTTCTAAAGTTTTTTTATCAGCCTCTTCGTTTAGACTAGAGAGGGCTCTGCTAAAATTATCTACTACATTCAAGAGCTCTCTGGCCATTGGTTGTACTCCATATTTAGCAACATCAATTCTATTTTTTTCAGCTTGTTTTCTAATATTTTCATTTTCCGCTAGAACTCTTAATAGTTTATCTTTTACTTCAACTAGTTCTTTTTCTTTATCTTCGTTAATTTCATTTAGCTTAATATTATTATCTTCTTCTTCATTCAAAGAAGGCTTAATTTTTTCTTCATCTTCTTTTTCTTTACTTTTATTTTCAATATTGGAGTCTTTAAGATTAACTACTTCAACATTATCATCGTTATCTAAAATATTATTATTATCTTCTTCATTCATAATTTTTCTCTTTTCTATTAAATGGGTTTAAATAATCTAACTGCAAGATCAACCTAAAAATTTATTTAAAACTTTTGCCGTAAAATCAACCATAGGAATTATTCTAGCATAATTTAATCTTGAAGGTCCTATAACACCAATAGCCCCAACGGTATTAGGCATGATTTCTTTATTAGATTGTTTTAAGGGTGCAATAATCATGGAACAGCCTGATAAATTAAATATTCTTGTATTGGAACCTATAAAAACATGTACGCCCATACCTTTTAAGGTGTACTTAAGAATATTAATAAAATTTTTTTTATCTTGAATCTCATTTAACAGGATATCAAGTTTTTTAATATCCTCTTTCTGTTTTATTTTTCCATAAAATAGATCTCTTCTATTTATTAAAAAATGGGCTCCATAGTCTTCAGTTCCTCTTACAGCAATTCCTGCAGAAACTAATTGCTCTGAAAGCTTTTCTACTTCTGTATTTTTCAATTTTAGTTCTTCATTTATCAAGTCCTTTACTTCCAGTAAAGTTTTTCCATAGGTTTTAGAATTTATATAATTTGATGCTTCTATCAATGAAGCACTTCTAAATCCTGTTGGTAATTTAATTAACTTATTTTCAACTAAACCATTAATATCAATTGTAACTACTAATGCTCTATTGTTATCAATTGTAACAAATTCTATATGCTTTAATGGTTTATCTATATTGTTGGGAGCGAAAACAAGAGATGTACAGTTAGATAGTCCAGCTAATTCCTTAGATGAATGGTCTAATACTTCCATAATGGTTTTTCCTGCCACCGAGCATTTAGCTTGAATACTATCTCTTTCTTGTGAAGTTAAGTCCCCTATTTCTAATATTCCATCTACGAAAAACTTTAACCCCTTATCCGTTGGTATTCTTCCAGAAGATGTGTGAGGTGAATAGAGAAATCCTTTTTCTTCTAAACTGGACATGATGAGTCTTATGGTAGAAGGTGAAAGTATAGAGTTTAAACTATGGGAAATAATTTTTGAAGAAACAGGGTTTCCATTGTTTAAGTAAGAGTCTACTATTTCACTCAAAATCACTCTAGCTCTATCATCAACATCAGTGATATTTTCTAAATTACTATTCATACTATAATATTTAATATAATATTCTAATTTTTAAACAAATATAACAATTAAATGCGAAATAATAGAAAAGATTATGAATTAAGACCTATCAAAATTACAAAAAATTTTATGGAAAATGCTTTAGCATCCTGCTTAATAGAACAAGGGAAAACTAAGGTAATTTGTAGTGTAACAATGGAGGATACAATTCCAAGATGGTTAAGAGGAAAAGGTGAAGGCTGGGTTACTGCTGAATACTCAATGCTACCAACAGCAACTCATACCAGAACTGATAGGGAAGCAGTAAAGGGAAAGCTTTCTGGCAGAACTCAAGAAATTCAAAGATTAATAGGACGTAGTATAAGAAATATCTGTAAATTAGACATATTAGGAGAAAGAGTATTAAAAATAGATTGCGATGTAATTTCTGCTGATGGGGGAACTAGAACTGCTTCCATAAATGGCTCTTGGGTTGCTATGAGAATAGCTCTTGATAGATTATTGAAAAATCGTGTTTTAAAGAATGATCCTTTAAAATTAGGAGTATCAGCTATATCCTGTGGAATAGTAAATGGAAAAGTTTTACTAGACTTAGACTATAAAGAAGACTCAAATGCTGATGCTGATGCTAATTTTGTTTTTAATAGTGAAGGAAAAATAATAGAGATACAGTGTACTGGTGAAAAAGAACCTATTAGTACTGAACAATTCTCTACTATGTTCAAGGTTTCAAAAGATGCCTGCGCAAATATATTTGAAGTTCAGAAAGCTATATTATAAAGGAGTAAGAAATTAAAATTTTTCTAGCCACCAAAAATCATAATAAAATTAAAGAATTCAACAGTATTTTTTCGAAAACAAAAATATATTTTCATTCTTTATCTAACGTTAATAATTTTAATCCTAAAGAAACAGGAAACAGTTTTTCTGAAAATGCTATCATAAAAGCCAATCATGCAGGAGATTTAGTAAATTGGGAAAGTCCTTGTTTGGCTGATGACAGCGGTTTAAGTATTAAAGTATTAGATGATTTACCTGGAATTTTTTCAGCTCGTTGGGCGAATGATAATTACTTATCGGTTTTTGATGACATAAAAAAAAAAATCCAAGAAAAAGGTAAAGATATAGAAGGTCAATCTGCTTTTTTTAACTGTACCTTGGCCTTCTTAAAGTCATCTAAGGATGTATATATTTTTGAAGGTATTTTAAAAGGAACACTTACTTATCCTCCTAGAGGAACTAATGGTTTTGGCTATGATCCTATATTTGTTCCTAATGGAAGTAATAGAACATTAGCAGAATTAAAAAAAAAAGAAAAAAATAAAATAAGTCATAGAAAAATTGCTATTGACAAATTTCTTGAGTCTTTTATTTGAAAAATAGTGTCTGTATATATGTACACTGGCCTTGGTGTTCTAGTATCTGCTCTTATTGTGACTATTATAAGTTTAAATTGAAAGATATAAAATCTGCAGATTTACTAAATTGCTATATAAGAGATTTATGTTTTTTGGATAAGTACCTAAGAGACAAAGATATAATTTCCATCAATATAGGGGGAGGAACCCCTTCAATCATGGACATAAAATTATTACATAATTTGTTAGAGTATATTTATACTAACTACAGTAGAAAAAAGAAAATTGAAGTTAGTATAGAGGTTAACCCTGAGGACCTTAATAAGAATAAGCTTCTAGAGTACAGAAAAATGCAAATTAATAGAATATCTATTGGTGTACAGTCTTTTTCAGATAAAATATTAAAGTGGTTGAATAGGAACCATAGTAAAGAAATAGCCCTTGACTCAATATTCAAAACATCTAAGTATTTTAATAATGTTTCTGTTGATTTAATATACGGGACTCCTTTTTCAAATAAGCTTATCTTTAGAAAAGATCTTATGCTGGTTAGAGAGCTTCCAACAAAACATATTTCTTTTTATGAATTTGATTTAAAAAAACATTCTATAAAACCTAAGTATGTAAGTGATGTTAGTTTTTTTTTAGAGAGAAAGGCTATGCTGGAAGAAAAAAACTTTATTTGGTATGAAACAAATAGTTTTGCTGCTAAAGGGTTTGAGTCAATTTATAACAAGTCCGTTATGAGCATGAAAAACTATTTAGGTATAGGCCCATCCGCTCATAGCAGAATAGTTTCTAATAAATCTTGTTCAAGTATTTACAATACAAAAGATATAAAAAAATGGCTAAATCCTAAAACCTATTGTTACAGTGAAAAAAAACTTACTAAAAAAGAAATGCTAATAGAGTTTTTTTTGGTTGGCTTCGAAAAGACTGAAGGAGTAAGAATAGTTGAAATAGAAAGTATGCTAAAATGTAAACTTCGCAATTATATAAATATGGAGAATATTGATGTTTTAGAAAAAGGTAATTTTCTAATTCAAAGCTCTGGTAGGCTCTCTTTAACTATTAAAGGAAAAATGTTGCTTCATAATGTTATTTCAAAGCTACTAATTTAAATCAATTAGAAAATTTACAGGAGCTTCTATAAAAGTAATAAATTTTTCTTTTTGTATTTTTTTAATTTGAAATACTCTTTCTACTGTTCCATCTGTTTTTAAACGAAATAAACCCCTGAGCCCAACAAAACCATTTACATTCAACAAGTACTGCATATTAATTTCATTATCTTCTTCTAAAACTATACTTAACAGAGATAAAATATCATAGGCAATCATTCCGACTTTAGGCATATCAGTATCATAAGCCTTTATATAAGTTTTAGATATATCTTCCCGTAGGAAATCCATGGTTGCAGAAAAAACCCCCTGATTTAGCGCCGGTTCTTGTAAAATACTATTATCTTCCCATGAAGATGTGCCAATATAAGTAACATACTCTGGTTCAACACCACTGTATTGTAACTGTGAAGCCAATATAGTTAATGTTTGACCAGATGCCCCTATGAACACGCTATCTAACGGTTTTTCTTTTGTAAAATTATTATTTACGTCATATGAATCTGGATCTTCTGAAATATTATTTTCTATTTCTTTAATATTTTGTGCAAATTTTTCAAATCCTATTGCTAGTTTTTTTGCAGCTGCCTGTTGACTTTTAATATTATCATTAAAAAACTCCACTCTTTCAGGAGCTAACCCGTATCTGTTAAGGGAAGACAGAACAGTTTCATACAAAATATTACCATATGAGTTTTGAGGAAATAAAAACCCTATTTTTTTGTTTCCGTTTGATATTAAAAAGTCTATTACTTTTTTCACTTGTTGTCTTGGATCTATACCAAATACCCAAATACCATTTTTTGCTAAATTTATGTTGTTCGTTAAAGCAAAAATATTTATATTTTTAGCTCGAGCATACCCTTCTATTGAAACTAAAGACTTTGAATAAAGTGGTCCTATAAATAAACTTATATTCTCCTTAACCATCTCTTGAAAAACTTTTCTTGTTTCCAGAGGATCTCCTTTAGTATCTCTAACTATCAAATTAATTTTTTTATTATTAATTTGAAATAATGCCATTTCTAATGAGTTGAGAATTAGAGCTCCTAACTCTCTATCTTTACCTGATAAGGGTAACAATACTCCAATATTGTAATCTCTTTGGCTATCCTTTTTTTTTTTGTCTACTTCGCTATCTAATAATATAGTTTCTTTTTTTTTTACTTTTTGAGGTTCGTTCCTTTCAATTAACTTAGATACGTTTTTTTTAATCTCTGTTTCTTTTAAACTTTTATTTTTTTGTATATTAATTTTTTTAGGATATTTATTTATTATTTCTTTTTCTGATAGAGCATTTTTAGTACTTTCTATTTTTACTATTTCTTCTTCTTTTTTTTGGAAAACTTCTGCATCTTTCTTTTCTGGTAGATTTAGTAAAATCCTTTTCGCTTCATCTATAATATTAAAGGCATCCTTGTCATTAACGCTACAAGAAGCTATAACAATAGTTATAATTATTAATAAAACCTTGTAAGAAATAAATCTATAAATAAATTTAAACATTTTAGCTAATTATGCTTTTAACAGATTTAACCAATAATAAAAAGATAGAAGTTGGAAGCGGTCTACATATTGTTTCTACTCCAATAGGTAATAGATATGACATCACTATTAGAGCAATATTAATATTAAGTAATTCTAATGTGATCGTATGTGAAGACACAAGAGTAACCAAAAAATTACTTAATATTTTAAAAATTAGTATCAGAAATAAGAAATGGATATCTTATAATGATTATAATGCTTCATTTAAAATAAAGTCAATTCTTGAAGAAATAGCTAGCGGTCAAGTCGTTTCATTAGTATCAGACGCAGGAACTCCATTACTTTCAGATCCGGGATATAAGTTAGTAAAAGAAGTTTTGAAAAGAAAATTAAAAATTACTCCTGTCCCAGGAGTCAGTGCTATAACTACCAGTTTGATTGCTTCAGGAGCAAAAACTGACAAATTTTGTTTTCTAGGTTTTTTACCTAAAAATAAAAATAAATTTATTAATGTATTGAGAGAATACTCATCCTTAAAAGCTACACTTATTATTTTTGAAAAATCAAATAGGTTAAAGTTTTTAATTGAGACAGTTAAAGAACACTTTAATAATTCAGATATTATAATCACTAAAGAACTAACTAAAATTCATGAAGAAGTCATATTTGTTGACAGTACTAACATTGAAAAATATATTAAAGAAGATTTTAATTTAAAAGGAGAATTAACTATAATCTTAGATTTAAATAATTCGAAAAAAGAAAAGGTTTTTTCAAATAATGAATTGGTAGAATATTTAAAAACACTTAAGCCTTCTAATGTCGCTTCTATGCTTGCAAAAAGCTCAAGTCAGAAAAGAGAAGAGATATACAGAAGGTGTATAAAATTATTAAAAGAATAATATGCATATTACAAACATCCTCAATAAGTTGCTATTATCATTGTTTGTGTTTTTATTCGCTTCATCTTGCGCACAAATGGTAGTTGGTGGAGCAGCATCTGGTACACTAATTTTCGTTCAAGAAAGAAGCCCAGAGCAAGCTGCTAAAGATATAATTATTAAAACTAAAATAGAAGAAACTTTTTTTTCTACAAGCTATGATGAAATATTCTCCAAAATAAGAGTAGTGGTATTTGAAGGAAAAGTTCTTTTAGTTGGAACTGTCAAAGATCAGGAAATAAAAAAAAAAGCAGATTCTATAGCTTGGAAAGTTTCTAATGTAAAAGAAGTTGCTAATTATATTTCAGTAGGAAAGGATAATTTAATAGACTATTTAAAAGATACCAGAATTAGTCTTGAGTTTAAAGCAAAGTTGCTAATGGATAAACAAGTTTCTGAGGTCAATTATTCTAGCACTACGGAAAATAGAATTATTTATATTATTGGAGTATCTCAAGATGGAACAGAACTAAATAAGGTAATACAACATGCCTCCAATATTGCTGGAGTAAAAAAGATAGTAAATTTAGTTATAGATAAAAATGATCCTAAAAGAAAAAATGACTAAATTAAAAGTTGCAGTACAAATGGATTCTCCAAAAGTATTAAATAAAGAAACTGATAGCACTTTGGCAATTATAGAGGCCGCAATTAAAAAAAAATATACAGTCTTTATCTATACAGTGGATAACCTTTCTTTAAAAGACGGGCTCCCTGCTGCTTATTGTAAGAAGGTCATAAACATAGATATAAAAAAAAATAACTTTTTACAATTATCTAATATTCAAAAAAAGAAGCTGTCAGATTTTAATGTAATTTTGATAAGACAAGACCCTCCATTCAATATGAACTATCTAACAGCCACTTATTTCTTAGAAAAAATAAAAAAGAAAACCATAATATTAAATGATCCCGTAGCTATTAGAAATTCACCTGAAAAGCTATTAGTTACTAACTTTTATCAACTTATGCCACCTACCTTAATCACTAAAAATAGAAGTGATATTGACAGTTTTTTAAAAAAGCATAAAGAATTTATAATCAAACCTTTATATGGGAATGGTGGAAAAAATGTATTTTATAGCTCATTAAAAGATCCTAACCTTCCTGTTATATTAGAAAAATTTCTAGAGGATACAGAACATTTTATACTGCAGAAATTTATAAAAAATATATTAAAAGGAGACAAAAGAATACTGCTGATTAATGGGGAGCCTGTAGGAGCAGTTAATAGGTTGCCTAGCAAAAATCAAGTTAGAGCTAATCTGCATATAGGTGCTAAAGCAAAAAAAACAACCTTAACTAAAAGAGACATACAAATTTGTAAAATAATAAAAAAGACTTTAAATGAGAAAAATATTTTTTTTGCAGGTATTGATGTAATAGATAGGTACTTAACTGAAATTAATATAACCTCTCCGACTTGTATTAGAGAAATCGATTATTTTAATAAAGATAATATAGCAACTAAATTTTGGAATACTTTTGAGAAAAAATATCTTTAGCTTAAATATTAATCATTCTTCCCGCATCCTCACCTGCTATCAGATGAAAGTGTAAATGGGGTACTTCTTGTCTACCATCTAGTCCATAGTTAGTTATTATTCTGCATCCCTTATTCTGTAGCTTGTAAAGGTTAATAATGCTTTCAAATGCAGAAAAAATACTTTCTTTTTCTTCAGTCATTGCTTTTGTAGAGAAATCAAAAATATCAGTATATTCTTTCTTAGGTATGATAAGCACATGTATTTTAGCTTTTGGGTATACATCTTTAAAACATAATACAAAGTCATTTTCAAATATTACCTCTGCATTAGCTTCGCCCTTGATAATTTTAGCAAATATATTGTTTTTATCGTAAGTCATTTTTATTTTTCCTTCTTTTTTCTAGTTCTTCTGCTATATCTTCAAGTCTTATACCTAGTTTATTCCACATTACTAGCAAGTGAAATAAAAGATCTGCACTTTCATAAATAGTTTTATCTTTATTTTTAAGAACTGCCTCTATTACTACTTCTGTAGCTTCTTCTCCTACTTTCTGAACAACTTTAGTTATATCTTCTTTTAATAGTTTAGCTGTATAGCTATCATTATCATTTTGTTTTTTTTCATCTATAATTTTTTCCAAAGCAATTAAGATATCATTTAGTTTATTAATTTTATTGTTCATTCTATAATCTAACTGGCAACCCTTCTTCAATTAATTTCTTTTTAACCTCTATTATTTGATATTTTCCAAAATGAAAAACTGATGCTGCTAGAAGACCTGAAGCACCTCCTTTTTTAAAACCATCTACAAAGTCTTCAAGCTTACCAACTCCACCGGAAGCTATTATAGGGACCGTAACAGTTGAACTTATTTTCTTTGTCAAAATTAAATCAAATCCTTTTTTTGTTCCATCTCTATCCATAGAAGTGATCAAAAGCTCTCCTGCTCCTAAGCTAACAACCTGTTTTGCCCATTCTACAGCATCAAGGTTAGTAGGCTTGGTGCCTCCGTGGGAATAAACTTCATAACCACTTTTCAATTTATTATTATTGGAAATTTTTACATCAATAGCAACTACTATACATTGGGATCCAAAATTAGTAGCCCCATCTATTATGACATCAGGATTAGAGATTGCAGCTGTGTTTATAGAAACTTTATCAGCTCCTGCAAATAATAATCTCCTTATATCATCTACTTTTCTTATCCCACCTCCTACGGTTAAAGGCATAAAACACTGCTCAGCTGTTCTATTTATAATGTCTAAAAGTAGATCTCTTTTTTCTAAGCTAGCAGTAATATCAAGAAAACATAATTCATCTGCTCCTTGTTCATCGTAGATTTTAGCTTGTTCAACAGGATCTCCAGCATCTATTAAATCAGTAAAGTTTATACCTTTTACAACTCTGCCTTCTTTTACGTCCAAGCAAGGAATAATTCTAAGTTTAAGCAAAATTAACCCAAGGAAAAAATTTTTTTAATATCAACTTTTTTATCATAGATAGCTTTTCCAACTATAACTCCCTCTATATCGTTATCTTTAAGCATTAATAAGTCTTTCATTTCAGAAACCCCCCCTGATGCAATTAGTGGTACTTTAATTAAACTTTTAAAATATTTAATTTTTTTTAGGTTTGGCCCTTTCAAAAGTCCATCCTTATTAATGTCCGTATAAATTATGCTAATTACACCTAAATCGGAAAACTTCTGAAAGTAATACTCTGCTTTTTTTCTACCTTCTATTTTCGTCCATCCTTTTATTGCTACCATATCATCTACTAGATCCAGACCTATTGAGATATTTTTTGGAAAAGTTTTTATAGCTTCTTTTACCAAGGAGGGGTTTTCTATTGCAGCAGTTCCAATAATAACTCTCTCTACCCCAAGGTTTATCCAATGATCAATTATTTTTAAGGATCTAATTCCTCCTCCTAATTGAACTTTACATTTAGTATTCTCTAAGATTACTTTTATGGCTGCTTGATTTTTATTTTCTCCCAAAAGTGCTCCATCTAGATCAACTACATGTATCCATTTAGCGCCATTATTTTCGAACTCTTTGACCTGCTCTTTTACATTGTTTGAATATATTGTCTTTTTTTGGAAGTTGCCTTTTTGTAGTCTTACAATTTTACCATCTGAAATATCTATAGCAGGATAAACTATCATTATTTACTCAAAGACTTATAATAATACTTGCCTGAAACCATCTGATTGTTTTCAAGCTTATGATAAACAGGAAGTTCACCCCAAAGCTTATATCCCATTAGTTCATAAAGTTTTATAGCTCTATTTTGGGTTTCTCTTACATCCAATAGAACATGTGAAAAATTTTTTATTTTGCATTCATTTTCCGCTTCTTCTATCAAAAGCTTTGCTAATCCATGACCTCTTGCCCAAGTTGCAACAAAATGCGTATCTATAAAAACTCTAAATATAGACGCTTCATTAACAGATGAGAATGTAACTACTTGCAAAGAACCAGCTATCTGACCTTTGTACTTTCCAAGAAATAACCATCTGTTAGGAACCAAGAGCACTCCTTTCCAATAATTTATAACTTTATTTTTAGGAGGAAGGCTAACCCAGCCAAACCCAATTCCTTCGTTTATGGCATCCATAGTAGCCGATGTTAGTTCTTCCAATTCTCCCTTTCTAAATGAAGTTATTTTTTCTACCATAATCATTTAAGGCATCCAGTTCAAAAAATCATTAATTAATTCTTGTCCTTGATTTTGACTTTTTTCTGGATGAAACTGAACTCCTAAAATATTATCTTTACATATAGCTGCTACAATTTTTCTTCCATACTCTACTGTTGCTATTACATCTACTTTAGAGTGACAAATCATCTCATAACTATGAACAAAATAAAAGTTTTGTTCTTTTAGTGAATCAAAAGAACTATTAAAACTTTTATTTTCTAGTTTTACATCATTCCAGCCCATATGCGGTACTTTAAGACCTTCATCTTTAAAAGAAATTTTTTTTACTTCACTATCAAAAAAACCTAAACCTTTTGTTTCAATTCTTTCATAACTTTTTTTAGCCATTAAATGCATTCCTATGCATATACCCATAAATGGTCTGGTCTTCTTATATACTAGTTCTCTTAAAGAGTCCTCCATACCAGTTATTGAAGTTAATTGTTTTTTACAATTAGAGAAGTCGCCAACTCCTGGTAGTATTACTTTATCTGCCATTAAAATATCTTCTGGCTTATTACTGATAGATATATCTATTTTTCTATTATTAACTTTTGCTGTTTTTAACAACGTATTGTAAAGTGATGCTAAGTTACCTGAGTTATAATTAACAATTAATACTTTCATTTTTCAGCATCATTTATTAATTTGCCTTTTGTAGAAGGAACTATATCTTTTAATCTTCCTGATATCTCTATAGAATTTCTAATAGATACAGCAAGACCTTTGTAACAGGACTCTATTATATGATGATTATTGACTCCATAAATATTTTCAACATGCAGGTTTGCTCCCAATGCTTGGGAAAAGGCCTGGAACCATTCTTTAAAGAGTTCTGCATCCATTTCTCCTAATTTAGTTTGTGTAAAAAATACTTTCCATACCAAGTACGGTCTTCCAGATAAATCTAGAACAACTCTGGTAAGAGTCTCATCCATAGGAACATATGAATTACCAAACCTTCTGATACCTTTTCTACTCTGCAAGGCTTCAGATATTGCCTTTCCTACTACATAGCCAACGTCTTCGGTGGTATGATGGGCATCAATATGTAAATCTCCTTTTGCTTCTAGTCTCATATCTATTCCACTATGCTTAGACAGTTGCTCCATCATGTGATCTAAAAAACCTATTCCTGTAGATATATTACTTATACCTTTTCCATCTAAATTAACTTTACAATTAATCTGTGTTTCTTTAGTTTTTCTATTTAAATCAGCTGTTCTCTTCATTGATTAGTTTCCTTTTTCTTTATTAAAATATATCTAGCTCCATCTCCCCCGTCTTTTTTGGTAGCATAGCAGTGGGCTAGTATAAGATTAGAGAAACTACTATCATTTAGCCATTTAGGTACTAACTCTCTTAAAATGCTTTTAGATCCCAAAATTGATTTTCTTTTCCCTGTTATAACTAAAATACATCTTTTTCCTTGTTTTATGCAAGCATTTAAAAAAGCTTTTAAGTTTTTTTCTGCTTCTATTCTATTATATCCATGTAAGTCTAAAAATGCTTCTGGTCTGATCAATCCTCTCTCTAGTTTTATTTTCATTCTCCTATTTACTTGAGGCTTTTCAGGTACATTAAATATTTTTTTTTCAATATCTTTTGAGTTTACTAAAGGAGTCTTCTTAGAAAAGCTATCAGAAAATTTTTTTGTTGTAACTTTTTTATTTATAAAACTGTTATTTTCATTATTAAGCATATCGTCAGGTAAATATTTCTTAAATCTAATGTCGTCTTTTGTTATTTCTTTCCAAAGTTCTAGTTCTTTTTTATTTATTTTTCTAGCCATTTATCATTAAAAGATATTTTTTATTCCTAAATTATTAATATTTTTTTCACCACATAGAGCCAAAGTAACATCTAATTCTTTTTGAAAAATTTCTGTCATTACTTTAACTCCTTCATATCCTAAAGCACTTAAACCATATATGTATGGTCTGCCTACAAATACAGCCTTTGCGCCCAACGCTAACGCTTTTATTATATCTGAACCATTTCTTATACCCCCATCAAAATATACTTCTAAATGCTTTCCAACTCTTTTAGAAATTTTATTTAAAGCCATAATTGATGAGGGTGCTCCATCTAATTGTCTACCTCCATGATTTGAAACAATAATTCCCTCAACACCAAGTTGCTTAGCTTGTTCCGCATCGTCTGCATCTAATATACCTTTAAGTATAACTGGACCTTTCCATAGTTTTCTTAACCATTCAACATATTCCCATGTAAGTTCTTGATCGAACTGTTCATTTGTCCAAGAAACTATTGACTTCATATCTTCTACTCCTCTTGCATGTCCTATAATATTACCAAAAGTTCTATTTTTAGTTAATAGCATCTTTAGGCACCACTCAGGTTTTGTTATTAATTGGATTAATTGGTTTAATCCGAGTTTTGGCGGAGCTGATAAGCCATTTCTTATGTCTCTATGTCTTTGAGCTAAGAGAGGTAAGTCCATAGTAATAACTAAGGCTTCGCAGTTTGCTTTTTTTGCTCTTTCTATAATATTTTTAACAAACTCCTTATCCTTCATAACATACAGTTGAAACCAAAAAGACTCTTCTGTATTTTTAGCAACTTCTTCAATGGAACAAATACTCATAGTAGATAAAATATAAGGTATTTTCATTTTATTCGCTGCTTTTGCAACTAGTATTTCTCCATTGGGATACATCATACCCCCCATTCCAACCGGAGATAGACCAAGTGGTAGGTTATATTTTTTTCCTAATATATTTGTAGTTAGGTTTCTATCTTTAATATTTATACCTACTCTTTGCTTTAGTTTTATTTTTTTGAAATCATCTTCATTTGCAAAATAAGTATCTTCATTGTAAGAGCCTGTATCAACATAGTCGTAAAACATTTTAGGTAACTTTTTTTGGGATAACCTCTTAAGATCATTAATTTCTAAAATTTTTTTCAAATAGCTCTCCTATTTTTTCTAACAATTCACTTTTGTTTTAATTTCCAAATATTTACTTTTTCATTAAGCATTGCAGCTCTCTTTTCCGCTTTGAAACCAGTACCTGTGAATAGGTCTACCCTATTTCCTTTAATTGCAGATCCTTCATCATGTGCTATACCCAAAAAAACTTCATCATTATTGTTTATATTTTGTATTATAATGGCTTCTCCAGTTTTTATAAACCTTTTATCAATTGCAACGCTAACATCAGGAACAAGATTTATACCACTTCCACCTTTTGTATTACCTATATACTCTTCAAAAAATATGTATCTTTCGTTCATATCCATAAATATTCTAGCTTTTTTTTTATTTTCTTTTATCCATTTCTTTAATGTATACATATTAACTTCATTCTTTTTCATAATACCGTTTTTTATTAAAAGTCTTCCTAATGAAGTATACTTTTTCTTATTACTCCCTGAATACCTAACTTTTATGCTCTTATTATTTTCTAAAATTAGTCTTCCAGAACCTTGAATATGTAAAAAAAAGGCCTCCGCCTCACTTTCTAACCAAGCTATTTCTAAATTTTTATTTTTATAATACCCTTTATTTATTATCTTTCTAGAAATATTAATATCAATATTGTTATCATGCTCTTTTGGATTTTTATATATAGGATAACTACCTTTTTTTGGATAAGTAAAAGCTTTAATTTCAGGCTCATAATATCCTGTTAAAACTCCATGTTCGATATTTCGGCTAAGGTTGTTTTTAAAGTTTTTTAACTCAAACTCTCTCAATAACTCCCTAGTTAGATTGTCTTCATCATAATATTCATACTTTTCACAAAAACTATTGTAAGGATGTATTTTTTTTTAGAATTAAATACCTTACAATCTCTTAATATAGTTTTTAATGCAATTTCAATATTTTTAACATTATTTATTAAATTATCGAAGTTATTTAAAGGAATTTTTTCTATAAAAATGTCTTTGGAACAACTAGTTAAAAAAAAACACCAAAGTATGCTTAATAATTTTTTTCATTCTGCAGTTACCTCGGTTAATAGCCAATTAGGGTTTCCACTTTCAATAATTTTTTCAAAAGTCCATATGTCTTTTACACTAACAGTCTCTAACTTCTTTTCAAATTTGTTATTCTGAGTTGATAGAAATTTTACTTTAATTTTCGCCAATTTTTTTACTACTTCTATATTTACAATTGATGCCTTCAATTTTGTTATTTGAAAAGAATCTATTCTATTTTTATTAAAATCACTTGCTTCTTGAAAGCTTTTTAAAACCTTTGGTGCCAAGAGAGCTTTAGCAGACTCTATATTGTTTTCTTTGTAAGAAGCAACAATTATCCTAAAAGCTTTCTTCGATCCTTCAAGGAAATCTTCAATGTTAAAATTTTTGTCTGCTGCTAGTAACTGATTTTCTTGATTATTTAAATTTTCATTAGAATAATCTTTTTGTTCCTTCAAATGGCTAACTTCATTATCATTTTTAGAAGTTCTTCTAAAGTGATTTTTTTTGCCAAGCATCCTGTAAAGATTGGCTGCCAGTACTCCAGCTATAATAGCAAATATAATTATATCAATATACAGAAATCACCTATTTTTATACATATATAATTTCTTTGTATAATAAAGTAAATACTAAATTATAAATTTATTTTAAATATTCACCAATAGTTATTTTTTAAAAGTTTTAAAATCTTGGTGTGCTGAATTTTTTCCTCTTCACTAGGAAAAATAACTTTTCTTGAATAATCTAGGTTTTCTAGCATAATTCGCTCTTCTTTGTTTATTTTATTTTTATAGTTAAGGTTTATCCCTTGCTGCCTACCCCCATTCATTTCAAGAAATACATCAGCCAATAGCTCAGCGTCTAAAAGGGCACCGTGTTTCTTTCTTTTATTAATATCAATATTAAATCTTCTACACAAAGCGTCTAGACTATTAGATGCTCCTGGAAACCTTTTTCTAGCCAAACTTAATGTATCTATTACTTTAAATCTTTCAAGATTATCTTTTCCTATTTGTTCTAGTTCATAATTTAAAAAACTTAAGTCAAACTTAGCATTATGGATTACCAACTCAGAATTTTTCAAAAAACTATTTAATCCATCTACTACTTTAGAAAATAGAGGTTTTTCATTGAGAAACTCATTAGTAAGACCATGAACTCTAAATGCCTCCTCCGGCATATTTCTATTAGGTTTTATATATTGCTGCCAATATTTTCCTGTAGGGTAATTATTCTCTAATTCTACACAACCTATCTCTACTATTTTGTGCCCTTGCCTTGGATCTAATCCTGTTGTTTCTATATCTAGTGCTATTCTTCTCATTTCCTAAAAGCGTAAATTATTTTATCATCTGATCTCTTTATCATATTTGGAATTTTTTTAAAAATTCTGTTTATACTTTTGTAAACATATCTTTTTCCTCTATCTGAGTAAATAACTATATCAGCTAATCTTTTTTTTCTTTTATCTGATAGCTGGTTTTTGTTGGTAAGGTCATATCTATTGCAATCCCAGCCTTCTCTTTTAAGGACTCTTATTCTTCTGATTTTTTCTGAACATGTTATTACTATAACTTTATCATATTTCTCTATGTTATCCTTTTCGTAGAGAAGAGGAACATCTATAACAATTATATTCTCCCTATTTCTTAACTGCCTTCTTATCCACTCACGTTTTACTTTACTAAGATCTTTATAGATAATTTTTTCTAAAACTCTAAGCTTGTTTTTGTCACTAAATGCTATATTAGCTAAATCTTTCTTTTCTAGAGTTTTACCTCTAAAGGCTTTAGGAAACGCTTCTCTAATTTTTTTAATTACATTTTTTTTTTTATATAACTGTCCTACTTCATAGTCACTATCAAAAACTGGTATATTCTTTCTCCTTAATATATTACAAGTTTCAGTTTTTCCACCACCGACTGATCCTGTTACACCTATAACTATCATTGATACTTAATTTTAAGTTTAATTCTGTTAAGCAAATAACTATTTACCTTGGGTTTAAATTTAAACCAAATATTGAAACTTTCTTTTGCTTGTTCTAAAAACATTTCCAAACCAGTTACAAACTCTAAATTATTTTTTTTAGCCTCTTTTATAAAATTAGTTTCTAAAGGATTATAAACTATATCATAAATTTTTGTCCTCTTACTTGTGTTATTTAACGATATGGGTAATGAAGGATAGCCTATCATTCCTAGACTAGTGGTATTCACAATTATTCCAGCATTATTTATATAATTTTTATCCAACCAATTTTTTACTACTACATCTTTGTATTTTCCTGCTAACTGCTCTGCTTTCTTTTGTGTTCTATTCATCAAGATTATTTCTTTCATTCCTTTATCTTTTAAGCTATATATTACTGCTTCTGCTGCGCCACCTGCTCCAATTATTACCCCAGGAAGCCTATTTTCCAGATTTTTGAATTTTTTAAGTCCCTCTAAAAACCCTATAGTATCTGTATTATACCCTATTAGAGAACCATTTTTGTTAACTACTGTATTGACTGCTTGTAACTTTAAAGCAGTTTTCTCAACTTTATCTAAGTATTTTATAATTAATTTTTTGTAAGGAATAGTAATATTTAATCCTATTATATTTAATATTTTTAGAGCTTTGTCTATATCTTTAATGTTATGTAATAAAAATTTGTTATAGCTGCATGTTAACTTATTCTGCCTAATCCAGTAATTGTGTAAAAGAGGTGACATTGACTGGTCCAAAGGGTTCCCTAAAATTCCCAATATTCCATTATCTATCTTATTCATGTTAATTTTCTTCTTCTAAAAATTTTCAAATATTCTAAAGCAGTTGCGGCTATTTCTTCTATAGACTTTTTTGTGACGTCAATTGTTGACCAACTATTTCTACTGCAAATTTTTTTTGCTTCAACTATTTCTTTCTTTAACAACTCTATATCAATGTAATTAGTAGTTTTTTTTTCTTTTAAAGACTTTAGTCTTGATGCTCTAATTTGCTGTAGTCTTTCAGGGCTAGCAAATAATCCTATGACTAAAGTTTTTTTACTAATGTTTGATAATTCAAGCTTTTGGTTTAATACAAATGGAATATTTGCAACCTTATATCCTTGATTAGCTAAATAAATTGAAGTGGGAGTTTTTGATGTTCTAGAGACGCCAAAAAATATTATATCTGCTTTGTTTATCTCTTCATTGCTCTGTCCATCATCATTTGCAATAGCGTATTGTAAAGACTCAATTCTATAAAAATAATCATCAGATAAGGAGTGTTGTTTTCCTGGCATCTGATTGATTGCTGGTTTTATCTCATAAAATTCTTTTATTTTATTAATAGTATTATTTAATACATTGTGAGCCCTTACATTAATACTTGAACACTTATTAGTTAAAAAATTTTCTAGCTTATGATTAATCATGGTATATAATACTATTCCAGGATTCTTTCTTATTCCCTTTATTATGTTTTCTATTTGCTTTTCTGTTCTTATTAGTGCCCATTTGCTTTCTATAAAATATATATTCTCAAATCTTGCGTAGATAGATCTTGCTATAGTAGAGACTGTTTCCCCAGTAGAATCTGATATAAGATAAATATGTTGATTTTTTGTGGATATATTTTTAATAACTACTCTTCTTTCTAATTATTAAGATATTTTAAGAAATATTTAGATTTATTCATAGGTTTATATATTTTTTTTTGATTAGAAATAACTGTGTATAACTTTACGATAATTGTAAAAATATTTATTTCTGTGCAGTTTTTATAATGTGCTCTGTATTTTTTATTGTTGATAACTATGTTGATAACATTTTATCCTTGTAATTATATTCACTACTACTACAACAATATATATATATATATGATTAGCAATAATAAAACCTTGTATAACTTCAATAACGGAACTCCTATATGGTTTATGCGCCAAGCAGGAAGATATATGAAAGAGTACATAGAAATCAAGAAGAAGTTTAATAGCTTTTTTGATATGTGCAGGAATGTCTCTGCTGTAACTGAAATTACTATGCTTCCTGTAAATAAATTTGGCTTTGATGCAGGTATAATTTTTTCGGATATATTAATTATTTTAGAATGTTTAAATGTAAAAGTAGAATTTGTTCCTAATAAAGGTCCTGTTGTACACAATAAAAACTTAACAGAAATTTTCAATAAAAAAGAAGTTGACTTGCAAAAATTAAATCCAGTTTATGAAAGCATAAAAAAAGTAAAAAAAAATTTAAGTAATTTAAATAAACCCTTAATAGGTTTCGCTGGAGCGCCCTGGACGGTAGCAGCATATTTAATAGAAGGAAATCTTTCGAAAGACTTATCCAAGGCAAAATTATTAGCTTATAAGGATCCTGTTTTAATGGAAAAAATTATTAATGCTCTATCAGAACTAGTTACAGAACATTTAAAATTACAGATAAAAAGCGGTGCCGATATAATACAAATTTTTGATACCCATTCTAATGTATTAGATTATGTATCAAATAAAAAATACTCTTTAATCCCTATAAAAAAAATTTGTTCTAAGGTAAGGGAAACATATCCCAATGTTCCAATAGCCTACTTTTCTAAAAATACAAATTTTGATGACAAGGATTTATTAGACTTAATTGATATAATAAGCTTCAGTTCAACTATAAGGATGAAGGATTACATAAAGAAAATGCCTGATAAACTAATTTTTCAGGGAAATCTTGACCCAGTAAAGCTTTTAGCTGGCGGTAAGGAAATGGAAAAAGCCATTTTTAAAATAATGCAAGACATGGAAAATAAAGATTTTATATTTAACCTAGGCCATGGGATACTACCGAGTACACCAACAGAGAATGTGGTATCTTGTATAAATTTAGTTAAAACTTTTAAAAATTAGGTTTGAATACTACTAAAATAACAACCAATATTAAAATTAAAGTAGGAATTTCATTTATAATTCTGTAAAAAGAAGATGATTTATTATTTAAATTACTAGCAAATTTTTTTCTACATACAGATAGAAAACCTTGGTAACCAGAAAGAATTAGAACTAGTAATAGTTTTATTAAGAACCAAGGAGATCTATATAGCTCTTCTGAATTAATTAAGAACAATAAAATTCCAAAAATCCAAGTTAACAACATAGAAGGATTCATAATATATAAAAGCAGTCTTTTTTCCATCAATATAAATTTTTTGTATGTTAAGCTTTTATGAGACTCTTCACTATGGTAAACAAAAAGCCTAGGTAAATAAAAAAGACCAGCCATCCAGGCAGTGAAAGAAATAATATGTAAAGATTTAAATAGTAAATAGAAGTCCATTTTATAAATATTTGGAGACTAAGTTTTCTAATAAAACGACATGATCATTCCTGTCATTTAAACATGGCAAGTATTCAAAAATTTCACCTCCTTTATCAAAGAAGCTTTGTTTGGCTTGTATTTCTATTTCTTCTAATGTTTCTATGCAGTCAGAAGAAAAACCAGGACAAAACACTAGAACTCGCTTTATACCCTTTCCTGGCAAGGATTCAAGTGATTTATCTGTATAAGGTTGCAACCAATTATCAGGACCAAACCTAGATTGAAAAGTGGTCATAAAAGGTATATCAACATTAATCTTTTCTTTTACTAACCTTGTTGTTTTTTGGCAATAGCAATAATAAGGATCCCCCTTTAAAAAGTATTTTTGAGGCAACCCATGATATGAAGCAATAATTAAATCTGGTTTAGGAATATCTTTTAATTTTTCTTTCAAACTATTAACCAAAGCTTTTATGTATAAAGGGTTAGACTCATAATGAGGAATTATCTGAACACTAGGCTGCCAACGCATAGTTATTAAAGTTTTAAAAACTTCGTCACACACAGAAGCAGTGGTAGGTGAAGCATATTGAGGGTATAGAGGTAATACTATTAAATTCTCACAGCCTTTCTTATGGAGAAGGTTTATTTTACCTTTAATGTCAGGTGATCCATAACGCATGGCATAATCAACTATAACATTTTTTTTAATAATTTTTTTTTCTAGTTTAACTTTTTGAAGTTTTGTATAGTATTTCAAAGGAGAAATATTATCTTTTTCAAACCATATTTTTTTGTAATTTCTAGCAGTTTTATGGGGCCTAAAAGTTAAAATAATAAAATTAAGAACAAAGAACCATAATATTCTATTTACTTCAATTACTCGCCTATCTTTTAGAAATTCTTTTAAATATTTTCTAATAGATAGCCAGGAATAACTTTCTGGAGTACCTAAATTTATTATCAATATACCAGTTTTACCGTAAAGAGTTTTAGGGTGATCTTTTTTCTTTAAATTTATCATTTTTATTTATTTATATATTTAACATTTATTAAATTTATTTAATAGTAAGATTTAAGTTGGTTGACTTTAAAATAATTTTAATATAATTTTAATAATCTTTATATTTTTTCTAAATAATAATGCATCTACAACAACTTAAAAAAAAGAAGACAAACGAATTGCTTGATTTAGCTCGACAAAGAAATGTTGAAAATGCTGCCAACATGAGAAGACAGGATATTATGTTCAGTATACTGAAAGCAGTTGCTGATGAAGGTTCTTCAATCTATGGTGATGGAGTAATAGACATATTACAAGACGGTTTCGGTTTTTTAAGAGCACCTGAATCAAATTACCTTCCAGGACCAGATGATATATATGTTAGTCCTAGCCAAATTAGAAAATTTGGATTAAGAAACGGAGACACAGTGGAAGGTGAAATAAGGCAACCTAAAGATAGCGAAAGATATTTTGCCTTACTAAAGGTTAATAAAATTAATTTTGAAGAACCAGGAAAAATTCGCATTAAAAGTAATTTTGATAATTTAACTCCTTTGTACCCGGAGTCACGAATAGAGTTAGAAATGGATTCCTCAGACCCGGAATTAAAAAAGAAAAACATGTCACCTAGAATAATGGAGTTAGTATCACCTATAGGTAAAGGTCAAAGAGCATTAATTGTTTCACCTCCTAGAACAGGGAAGACTGTCTTACTTCAAAGTATCGCTCATTCTATAGAGCAAAATCACAAAGAAGTTTATTTAATAGTATTATTAATTGATGAGAGACCTGAAGAAGTAACAGATATGCAGAGGACAGTAAATGGAGAAGTGGTTTCTTCTACATTTGATGAGCCAGCAACTAGGCACGTTCAAGTAGCTGAAATGGTAATACAAAAAGCAAAAAGATTGGTAGAAAGTGGTAGAGATGTTGTTATATTACTTGATTCCATAACTAGATTAGCTAGGGCATATAATACAGTAGTACCTTCTTCCGGAAAAGTTTTAACTGGAGGAGTTGATGCTAATGCTTTGCAAAGGCCTAAAAGGTTTTTTGGGGCAGCAAGAAATATTGAAGAAGGAGGCAGTTTAACAATAATAGCTACAGCATTAATTGAAACAGGCTCTAGAATGGACGAAGTGATTTTTGAAGAATTTAAAGGAACCGGTAATGCAGAAATAGTACTAGATAGAAAGCTAGCAGACAAAAGAACTTTTCCTGCTATTGATATTGCCAAATCAGGAACTAGAAAAGAGGAGCTTTTAGTAGATAAAGGCGTATTATCTAAAATGTGGGTTTTAAGAAAAATTTTATCTCCGATGGGTACGACTGATGCAATGGAGTTTTTACTTGAAAAGTTAAAATCATCTAAAAATAATAATGACTTCTTCGATGCTATGAATCAATAATCATTTTTTAATACTATAGATCCTTTTGTTTTTCTATTTTCTAGATCTTTGTGAACTTCAACTATTTTTGATAAAGGATATTCACTTCCTATATTAGTCTTTATGACGTTGGAAGCTAACATATCAAACACTCTCTTAGCACTTTTTTTCATTTCTTTTTCTGTTGCATTATAGGTCATTAAGGTAGGCCTAGTGACAAACAAACTCCCTAAACTTGCTAATAGAGAAGTATCAATAGGCGGAGCTCCGCCTGAAGAATTTCCAAAAATTACTAACATACCTAATGGGGATAAACACTCTAAACTTTTTAAAGCTGTATCTTTTCCTACCCCGTCATATACTACGTTTACTCCAGATCCATTAGTATAATCCATGACTGCAGTTTTAAAGTCAGTTTCATTATATAAAATAACTTCATCACAGCCATTTTTTTTCGCAATGTCAGCTTTCTCTTGGCTACCTACTGTTCCTATAATTTTAGCCCCTTTGCCTTTTAACCACTGAGTAGCAATTTGTCCTACACCCCCTGCTGCTGCATGTAAAAGAACGGAATGAGTTTCATTTATTGGAAAGGTTCTTTCTGTTAGATATTCTACTGTCATACCTTTGAGCATAATGGCTGCTGCTGCTCGGCTATCTATATTATCAGGTATCTTAATAAGTTTATTTTCTGGAATATTCCTAAAATCACTGTAACTACCAGGGGGGCCTAAAGCATAAACTACTCTGTCACCTTCTTTTAGGGAAGTAACTCCCTCTCCTACTTCTAAAACTATTGCTGCTGCTTCCATACCTATTGTGGCAGGTAGAGGTAGTGGATAGAGCCCGGACCTATGATATGTATCTATATAATTGAGACCAACGTAAGAGTGTTTAATAGTAACATAGCTTGCAGAAGGCTTTGGAATAGATAAATTTTCCCATAACATATTTTCAGGTGGTCCAGGGTTAATTATCCTTATAGTTTTAGAAAGCATAAATCATTATATTACAATATATTCTATTTACAAATACTAATATCATTAATGATATAAAATTCCTTCTTTTCTATCAGCGCATAAAGTGATATTAATATTTGTAAATTTGAAAAGTCACAGGATTAATATGGTATTATTTTACGAAAAACACATTTTTTTTTGCACAAACGTCAGAAAAGATAAAAAAAAGCGTTCATGTGGAAAGGCCGAGGTTTCTGATTTAAGATTGTATATGAAGAATAAGATTAAGGATATGGGCATAAAAGGAATAAGAGTAAATAGTGCGGGATGTTTAAATAGATGTAAAAAAGGTCCACTAATGGTAATTTATCCTGAAGGGATATGGATGAAGGTAACTACTAAAGACGATATTGACCTAATAATAGAGAAATATATTAAGAAAAATGAACTAATTCAAAGCCTTTTAATCAGTAATTAAATGTATAACGCGATATTTGCACTTGTCTCCGCTGAGGGTGCTGCTGCTGTAGCAGCATTTAGGGTTTCTGGTAAAGGAAGCAATAAAATTTTATTATCTCTGATTAGAAATAAAAACTTGCCTAAAGCAAGATCGCTTATTTTAAAAAAAATATACTATCCAAATTTAAAAAATAAAATATTAGATACTTGTTTAATTTGTTGGATGCCAGCACCAAAAAGTTATACAGGAGAAGACTGTTTCGAAATTCACTGTCACGGAGGTGCTACAACAAGCAAGGCTTTTTTTAATTTATTTTCCAGTATAAAAGGCTTACGGCATGCAGAAGCAGGAGAGTTTTCCAGAAGAGCACTTGTAAATGGAAAGATAGACTTAATTAAAGCAGAAGCTATTAATGATATAATAATGGCAGAAACGGAAAAGCAAAGAGAACTTGCTGTAAGACAGCTTAATGAGGGACTCTCTATACCTATAAATTTATGGAGACAAGATATCATTAAAATATTATCAAAAATAGAAGCTACAATAGACTTTTCAGATGAAGAGGATGTTCCAGAAAAAATAGAAACTAAAAACGATTTGAAAAGCCTATCAAAAAATATTAATGCAGTCCTTAATGAAGGCGAGCGGTATGAATTAATATCAGAAGGAGCTAAAATTGCGTTAACAGGTCTACCTAATTCTGGTAAATCTAGTTTATTTAATAATATTATTAAAAATGAAAGGTCAATAGTTACAAAAATTCCCGGTACCACAAGAGATGTAATAGAAAAAAAAATCAACCTAAAAGGTTATGCTATTACTTTTTATGATACAGCAGGAATTAGAGAAACTAAAGATGTAATAGAAAAAGAAGGTATAAAAAAAGCATTAAATGCCGTTAAAGAAGCTGACTTAGTTTTAAATATAGTTGATTTAACAATCAAAAATAGCAGAAATCTCAACAAAACTAGCTCAAAAACCTGGAATGTTTTCAATAAAATAGATAAATACAAGTCAGAAAAACTTGAAGCGAAAACTAATAAAAAAGAAGCTATCTGGGTATCTGCAAAAACAGGGGAAGGAGTAAAAGAACTATTAGAAAAAATCCATAGGCATGTTTTTAAGAAGTCACATTCTAATACAAAAGAAAGATATTTTTTTACAAATCTTAGACAAAAGAATGATTTAAAAAATGCATTGCATAACATACAGTTTGCAATCCTAGAAAAGGAGGAAGAAATCGCAGCGGAGCACTTAAGGTTATCTCTGAACGATTTAGAAAGAATTCTTGGAAAATTTGACGTAGAAGAAGTTTTAGGTAATATTTTTTCTAACTTCTGCATAGGAAAGTAATGTTTCACGTGAAACATTTTTTATCACAAAGTCTTGTATAAATGATATAAAAAAGTAATATTTGATAGTAGGAATAAAATGTTAAAAAGTTTTGATGTTATAGTTATTGGAGGAGGTCATGCTGGCGTGGAGGCAGTAACAGCAGCTGCTAGGATGGGTGTAAAAGTAGCCTTAATAACCATTGACAACACTAAAATAGGAGAAATGTCTTGCAACCCTGCAATAGGAGGTATAGGTAAAGGGCATATAGTTAAAGAAATTGACGCTTTGGGAGGTATCATGTCCCACGCTGCTGACAAAGCCAGTATACAATATAAGTTATTAAATAGTAGCAAGGGTCCTGCAGTTCGTGGGCCCAGATGCCAAGCAGATAGAGAACTTTATAAGAATGCCATAAACTTAGAGATTAAAACTTATAAAAATATTACTGTTATATCAGCAATGGTAAGAGAATTAGTTATAAGAAAAAATAAAATAGAAGGAGTGGTTCTCAATAATAAAGATACCATATTGGCAGGATCGGTAATCCTCACAACGGGAACTTTTTTAAACGGCTTAATCCATATTGGTAATAAAAAAATATCAGCGGGAAGAGTAAATGAGCAGGCATCAAAGGCTCTTGGAGAATTCTTAATTTCCCTTAAACTGCCTATGTCAAGGTTAAAAACAGGAACTCCGCCAAGAATTTTTAAAAAAAGCGTAAATTTTTCCATATTAGAAAAAGATGATGCTGATAAGAAACCTACTTATTTTTCTTCAGAGACAGATAAAACATATAATCGTCAGGTTCCTTGTTTTGTAACATGGACTAATAAAAATACACATGACTACATAAAAAGTTCATTAGAAAAAAGCCCTCTATATAATGGTTCAATATCTTCAAGGGGCCCAAGATATTGCCCCTCTATAGAGGATAAGGTGTTTCGTTTCAATGATAAAGATAAGCATAGGGTTATGCTAGAGCCAGAAGGTTTAAAAAGTGAAATAATATATCCTAACGGCATATCAACAAGCCTTCCATTAAAGCAGCAAGAAATTATGATTAGGTCAATGCGAGGATTAGATAAAGCAAAAATTATACAACCTGGGTATGCTATAGAATATGATCATATTGATCCTAGAGCACTAAAGAGTACTTTAGAAAGTAAATTTGTAGAAGGACTTTTTTTTGCAGGTCAAATTAACGGAACTACTGGGTATGAGGAAGCTGCTGGTCAGGGTCTTTTAGCAGGCATTAACGCAGTGCTATGTTTAAGTAATAAAAGCTTTTTAATGAGTAGAACTGATTCTTATATAGGAGTAATGATTGATGACTTAGTAACCAGAGGAACGCCTGAGCCATACCGGATGTTTACCTCTAGAGCAGAGTTTAGATTGTATTTGAGATCTGATAATGCCGATTTGCGGCTTTCTGATGTAGCTATTAAATACGACCTATTAAAACCAAGAAGAAAGAAAATATTCCTGAAGTATAAAAAAAATATAGAGTTTTATAGAAATTACCTATCTAGTATTACTTTAATCCCTTCTGAAACAAGAAGCTTAGGACTTAAAGTATCTAGAGACGGTAAAAAAAGAAAGTTATACGACTTAATAGGCTTCAAAAATCTTAATTTGGAAATCTTAAAGAGCACCTTTAAAAAACTTAAAAATATTAACTCTAAAGTATTAGAACAATTGATAATTGAATCACATTATGACATTCACATTAAAAAACAAGTTGATAGTATAAATTCTTATAAAAAAGATTTAAATTTAAAAATACCAGATCAACTTAACTATAAAGATATTGGAGGTCTTTCTAACGAATGCTGTTTAGCTTTAGAAAAAGTTAGACCTACAAACATTGCATCTGCTGCAAGAATACCTGGAATTACTCCTGCGGCACTAACATCAGTTTTACTTCATACTAAAAAAGCCAGGGTGAAGAATAGTGCATGATTTTATTGAATTTAAAAATAAAGAAAAAATACTTTTAAATAAATATATAAATTTAATAAAAAAAAAATCAAAATAAAGTTAATTTGATTGGAAAAAGCACTTTTTCTGACATTTGGTCCAGACATATTATAGATTCCATGCAAATTCTAAATTATCTTCCTAAAGAGACGAAAGAGGACTATTTATTAGATGTTGGTACAGGAGCAGGTTTTCCTGGACTAGTTTTAGCGATTATGGGAAGGAATGATGTCTTGTTATGTGAAAAAAGCCCAAAGAAAGCAGTATTTCTTAAAAAAGTTTTAAAAGAATGTAATTTAAACGCAGATGTATGTAATGAAAAAATAGAAAATATTATTGGAAATAACATTAAAATCATAGTATCAAGAGCTTTTGCTTCTATTAAAAAACTTCTGCTTTGTATAAATCACCTTTTATCTAGGCAGACAGTTTTAGTAATTCATAAAGGTAGAAAGTATCAAGAAGAACTTAAAGAAGCTAAAAACTTTTTCTACTTTACATTTAAAAAGTTTAATAGCATTACGAGTGATGAAGGAGTAATTCTTAAAATTGAAAATATTAAAAAAAAATAAAAGTGAATAGTGCATTAAAGATTATATCTATTGTAAATCAGAAAGGTGGTGTGGGAAAAACCACAACTACTATAAATTTGGGAACTGCATTAGCAGCAATAGAAAAAAAAATATTACTAATAGACTTAGATCCACAAGGAAACCTCTCTACAGGCATAGGAATAACAGAAAAAAGAAGGGAAAAAAGTGTTTATGATTTAATTAGCAATAATATAGCTATCAAAGAAACTATTATAGATACAAAAATTCCTAATTTAAAAATAATACCCTCTAATATAAACTTATCAGGAATAGAATTTGAGTTAGCAATGGATGATGATAAATCATTTAAATTAAATAATAAGATCAGTGGTTTAGCAGGTATATTTGATTTTATACTAATAGACTGCCCTCCTTCCTTAGGTATATTGACAGTAAACTCTTTAGTCGCATCAGACTCAGTATTAGTGCCATTGCAATGTGAATTTTATGCTTTAGAAGGATTAGCGCAACTTTTAAGAACTATAGAAAAAATTAGAGAAAACCTAAATTCACAGCTTACTTTAGAAGGAGTAATTCTAACAATGTATGATAGCAGAAATAGACTTTGTGAAGATGTTGTAAAAGATGCAAGAGAACATTTAGGGGAAAGGGTTTTTAAAACAATTATTCCTAGAAATGTAAGACTTTCAGAGGCTCCAAGTCATCAACTACCAGCAATAATATATGATCAAAAATGTGTAGGATCTTTAGCTTACATAGAATTAGCAAAAGAGTTAATAAACAGATTAGAAATATAAATTATAGGAGGTTGTTATTACTAAAAAAAGGCTTAAAACTGGACTTAATATACTATTAGGAGATCAAAAAAAAGAGATATCAAGCCCTAACAGAGAAGGTCAAATTAATATAACTAGCTTAAAATTAAGCTCTATAGTTCCTAATCCTGCTCAACCTAGAAAATACTTTGATAAAGAGAGCCTCATGGAACTTTCAAATTCTATTAAAAACCAAGGGCTTTTAGTACCAATAATAGTGAAAGAAGTTAAAGGAAAAAATAAAGTTTTTTCAATAGTAGCTGGAGAAAGAAGGTGGAGAGCATCTAAATTAGCAGGGTTAGATTTTATAGATGTTATAATAAGTAATAAAAGTGAAAAGTCTTCTAGCCTTAGTTCCATTATAGAAAATGTTCAAAGAGAAGAATTAAAATCATTAGAAGAGGCGGAAGCTTATAATAATTTAATAAATGAGCATAAGCTTACTCATGATGATATATCTAAATTTACTGGAAAATCTAGAAGTTATATTTCTAATTCTGTTCGCATAATGGGCTTACCAGAAGAAATAAAAAAACTGCTTTCTGATAAAGTTATTAGCTTCGGTCATGCAAGAGCATTATTAGCTTCAAAAAACATTAGTAAACTAGCAAAGGAAGTTGTAAAAAATCAAATGAATGTTAGGCAAACAGAAGAATTAGTTAAAGAAGAACAAAAAGAAAAAATAGGAGCTAAAAGTAAAAAAAATTTAGCAGTAAAAGATTCAAATATTATGGATTATGAAAAATACCTATCATTAAAAATAGGCTATGAAGTCAATATAAAAGATAGAAGTGGAAAAGGAGTTTTGTCTGTTAAGTATAAATCCTTAGACCAATTAGAGGAAATAATAGCTATATTTAATGAAAAAAATGATTAACTTCCTTGTGAACAGTTTAATAGAAACTTTTTTATTAATAAATCTGAGATGTTGTAATTCTGTTTACAATTTTTTTCTAATACAAAAATCTTAAAAATAGTATTATCTATTTTGTCTTTACCTAATGTATTTAATTGTTTTTGAATTTGGCTGTGTCTAGAAAAATGTAAATATGAAAAAAAATTATTAGTGTTAGAGGACTTTGTATCTTTAAACTTAAGAAGCAGATAAAAATGACTCAATAGAGACCTTATAACAATAATATTACTATAGCCTGATTCAATAATTTTTTCGTAATAATATATAGCCTTGGTATTGATAAATAAATTATCACAAATTTTATTTATTGTGATTAATGAGCTATCTCCTGTACTACGCAAGACATCATTGAACGAAACTGTCTTTCCTGCCCCATATATGGCTAGCTTTTTTATCTCTTGTAAAGTTACTAATCTATCACTACCTAATCTATTAGATAAATAATCAATACTACTCTCCTCTAAGCTAAGATTAAACTTCTTTGAATAATCTATTATTGTTTTTTTAATAGAAATATTGGTGTCTTGGTAACAGGGAATACAAGCTAAATTTTTAGCGTTAGAAAATGATTTAATTAATATGGAGGTTTTTTTCAAATTTCCTGCTTCTAATAAAAAAAAATTTGATGAACCTGGAGTAATATCTGAGAAAATATTTTCATCAAATTTTAAATTAGAGGATAATACTAAGTCTATATTAATTAATGATTTACTTGAGAAAATACTAGTCTGATAAATAAGATCAACTAACCGGCTTGTATCATCTGAAATATCTTCCTCAGATAGTTTTATGTAGTCTAGTTTCTTGTATATATTAGTAAGTTTATTTCTAATATCTGTGGATCTTTCCTTAACAAGACCATTATCAGGACCATATATTAAAAAACCAGAGTAGTCATTAACATTTACTAAAAAATTATTATACTGTTTATCCTTTATTATCATTATAGTTAATTTTAGAAAAGTATAACATTAATCTATCTAAAATACTTTTTGATAATTTTATTGAAGATCTATCAAATACTCTATTTCTAGAGGCTAAGGTAGAAAGAACTTGGTTGGGTGACAGTTCATATGGAACTACGCTAATTTCTTTAAAAGAAAATATAAGTTTATCATATTTATCCCTTTTATATAAAGAGACTATTGCATTAGTCACTATTTCATAGCCCGAAGTTTTTCTGTCCGTTGAAGTAACGGTTGAGTTGTTTTCTATTTCTGTTTCTATTTTTATTATAAACTTAATGTTATTATTAGAAGGGGGCATTTTTTTTAATAAGTTTTTTTTAATAGACTGTGACATCTTCTTATTATCTGTTAAAATAGTTGCATCTTTTAAATTTTCCAAAAATATTTTTTTATTTTCATATAATGGCGTAAATTCAGCACAACTATTAAGAAATAAAATAAAAAGTACTAACGCCTTCATTTTTTTAAATGACTAGATTAAAAATTTTATTTGGTACAATTATAGTTTTCTTAATCTTTTTATGTTGGATAATTGATTTAATATCTTCTCTTTCCATAAGGATATCTTTAGTTTGTTCTTGGTTTAGATTTTTTGGAATGGATAAAACTAGTTTTTTCTTGCCATTTATTTGAAAGACTATAGTTGCTTTTTCATTTTTAGTATATTCTAAATTAGCTATTGGCCAGGCTTGATTACTGACTAAATTATCAGCGTCGTTTCCTAATTTTTTCCAAAGTTCTTCAGCTAGGTGTGGAACCATAGGAGAAATCATAATAACCCAATTTGACAAAACAAACTTAAGTGCAATTAAACTCTCGGGGTGATCCTGAATTTTAAATGATAAAAAATTATTAGATAACTCTCTTATTAAAGCTATAGAAACATTATATTGAAAGCTATCCAAACTTTTTGTAATTTTATCTATATAATAATGTGTCTTCTCTACCAAATATATATTCTGTTCTTTAGTATAAATATAATTTTCTTGATATTTTATGTTATTCAAAGTTAAAGCATTAAAGTAATTCCAAATTTTTAATAAATACTTATTAGATCCTTGGATACCACTACTAGTCCACTCTAATTTTCTTTCTGGCGGGCTGTCAGATAACATAAATAGTCTTGCTGTATCGGCACCGTATGTTTTGATGATATTCACGGGATCAACAATATTCTTTTTAGATTTGGACATTTTTTCTGACCTTAGTTCTTTTACAGGTTTTCTTGTTCTTTTGTGATATAACTTTGATTCTTCTTTAACAACGTCCTCTGGGTAAAGCCAATTATTTTCAGAGTCTTGGTAAGTTTTATGACATACCATTCCCTGACAAAAAAGACTTTTAAAAGGTTCATTAAAATTTATTTCATTCAAAGAATAAAGCGCTTTAATAAAAAATCTAGAATATAATAAGTGAAGAACTGCATGTTCAATTCCACCCACATATTGATGAACAGGGCTCCATTTATTAACTAGGTCTTTATTAATCGGTTCTGGATGAGTTTTGTCAATAAATCTTAAAAAATACCAAGAAGAATCAAAAAATGTATCTAAAGTATCTGTCTCTCTTATGGCATTCAGTCCAGTATTTTTACATTTCAGGTGTTTCCAAGTTGGATGGATATCAAGGGGGTTGCCACTTCTTTTACTAAAATCTATATCATCTGGTAGTAATATTGGTAAATCATCTTCTTCCACAGGAAGTATTTTTCCATCTTCTCTGTAAATAATAGGTATGGGGCATCCCCAATACCTTTGCCTAGAAGCACACCAATCGCGAAGCCTATATTTAGTTTTTTTAGTTCCTGCTTTGATTTCTTCTATTTTTTTTATTACTTCGTCTTTAGCTACAGTAGAGCTTAAATTATTCAAAAAATCAGAATTTACAATTTTTCCTTCTCCAGTAAAAGGAAGTTCTTTTTTAGAAATTTCTTTGGGCTCAACTACTTTTATTATAGGGATCTTATACTGTTTCGCAAACATAAAGTCTCTTTCATCATGTGCTGGAACACCAAATATTGCTCCTGTCCCATATGTTGATAATACATAATTAGCTACATAAACAGGAATTTTTTTATTAGTAAAAGGGTGTTTCACATAAACATTAGTAAATATTCCTTCTTTGGGACCTTTTTCGAGCATTTCTTCATTTGAAAAAGTTCTTTTCCATTTATCTATGAAGTCTTTTATTTGATTATTATTTTTGGATAAAAGTTCAGATAAGTAATGATCAGGGGCAATAGCTAAAAAAGTTGCTCCAAACAACGTATCTGGTCTTGTAGTAAAAACATTTATATTAGGTTGGTAAATATCCACAATATTATTATCTAAAATACAAAAATTAATCTCAGCACCAACAGATTTGCCGATCCAGTTTTTTTGCATTATCTTTACATTCTCTGGCCAATTATTTAGAGTATCAAGGTCAGCGAGTAATTCTTCAGAAAACTTTGTTATAGATAAAAACCATTGATTTAGCAACTTTCTTTCAACCTTAGCACCAGATCTCCAACCCTTACCGTCTATTACTTGTTCATTAGCTAAGACAGTATTTTCAACGGGATCCCAATTAGCCCAAGCCTTTTTTTTATACAAGAGGTTTGCATTAAAGAACTTTATAAATAGCTTTTGCTGTTGTTTAATATATTCTTCATCACAGGTGCTAATCTCTTTATCCCAATCATAGGATATGCCCATTAATTTCAATTGTTCTTTCATATTTTTTATATTTTTATTGGTCCAAGTTCTAGGGTGTATGTGATTTTCAAATGCAGCATTTTCTGCAGGCATTCCAAAAGCATCCCATCCCATAGGATGTAAAACATTATATCCACAAGATCTTTTATATCTAGCTAGAACGTCCCCAAGAGTATATACTCTTACATGTCCCATATGAATTCTTCCAGAAGGATAAGGAAACATTTCTAACACATAATAATTTTTATTATTAGTATCCTTAGTAGCAAAGACTTTACCTTTTTCCCAAATATCCTGCCAATATTTCTCTATAGCAGCTGCATGGTATGAGGTATGTTTACTATTCATTTAAATAAGCTTATTTAAAGGTTTAATTCTATGGCTTTTTCAATGATTTTTCTTTCTATAGCGAGTGTTTTTTTTTTATCTATACTTCTATTCACCCATCTGTTTTTTTTTATTATTTGTCTATGTACAGAAACCTTTACAGAACCAGCCCTTATATCTTGAGAAAGGAGAAGCACAGTAATTTTAAATCTTTCAGAAGGTTTTTTTTCACTAGTGTACCAATCTGTTATGATAACCCCACTACGAGAGTCAATGCTTGATAAAGGAAAAGTAGACAGAATATCTAAAGAAGCTTTCCATAAAGGGCTATTTGAAGAAACTCCAAAATTTTCTTGATTACTACCACTTCCTCTTCTACCCATCAGATCTCCTAAGAATTTTCCACCGGCAGCCATCTGGTCTTTTTTAACTTTATCTCTAGGTTTTAGCAGGTATTCGTCTTTTGTTAGCTTCCTTGTTTCTCCGCCACCACATCCATGTAGACATGCAACAAAAAAAGAGAAAATTAGAACTTTTTTTATAAGATATAAGATCATACTGAGAAAATTATAAAAAAAAAGGAGGGTTAATGCAACCCTCCTCTTAATAAACTTAATTTAGCTTAAACTAGAAACCAAAAGAAATCTTAACTAATGTTACGTCAGCTTCTGTGTCTTTTAAGCTATCTGCTCCACCAATTTCTTCTTTAGTACCATGTGCAGCTTCAATAACTACGCCACCACCTAAATTATAACCAACTCCGAAAATATCCATTTCTTGTGTGCTATCTGCTGAGTTAGTATCTTCTCTGT